>JAABUM010003818.1_pt1 | contig 17847 bp, 14 predicted proteins | sample 5559161 | NCBI WGS metagenome assembly JAABUM01 (sample SAMN10711868, study PRJNA513369) | rock metagenome | isolation source: Antarctica rocks | place: Antarctica: Victoria Land, Siegfried Peak nord | reverse complement strand
GAGATACCAGTTCACGATGCCGTCCGCGCAGCGGTGCACGCCCGGCGCGACCTGCTCGAGGGTGCTTATAGCCGTGGCTCCCGCCCCGGGGACCGGCGAGCGTCGGGGCCAGCTCGGCGGTCATCGGTCGGCGTGGGTGGGACGAGGGTCATCAAGCCTCCAAGGGCAGGAGCGGGTGGCGCGAGCAGGGGAGCGGACGGGCCCGGCCGGGCTGCCGTGGAGTCCTGACCGCTCCCCCACGCGGTCAAACCTCCAGCTCCCTTTCGGCGAAGCGCCGATCTCGCGGTCCTGACCGTGCACCTGCTGCTGGGAGGCATGACGTCGAAGTTGGCGCACTTCACCGGCCGGCACGCCAGCCGCCGTCAGCGTCGTCTCCTCCGCGGCGTCAACGTCTATCACCATCCCAGCCCTGACAGGTCATCCAGACGGTCGCACCGGCCTGGCCTCCGGTTTCTGACTTCCGCGGTAGCGGAAACCGTCTTGATCGAGACTGTCCGGTCAGCCACGGGCGCAGAACAGCTGAACCGCTGCCCCGAGCGGACCAATCTGCTGAGGGGCTGCGGGTGGTCTAGCGCAGCCGGTCAGTGGACCGTCAGCTGGTATCAGCTCGGGACCGCAGTGCGATGAAGGCGTTCACCGCCTTCTCCATCGCGTTCACGGCCAGTTGAGTCGTCAACACCGCCCGGGGCACGTCCGCCCGGATGGAGGCCAACGTGGTGCCCGAAGCGTCGGCAGGGCCAGCAGCCTGCGCGCCCTGGGCGAGCGCCCACTGCTTGCCGTGGGCATAGCCGGAGTACAGGCGGTAGATGTAGGAGCCCCTGCCATTGCGCGCCGGCTCGTACATGTCGAAGAGTCCCACTGCTGACAACAGGGGGGTGGCCAGGATCCGCTTGCCTTTACGGTCGAGCTTGGTCAGCCCCCGTGTCTCTGCCTGGTCCAAAAGGTCGCCGAGACGATCAGCAGCGGACTTGGCGGGTGGGGTGTACATCGGGCAACCCAGAGCCAGCTCGATCTTGCGGCGCTCGTCCAGGTCGTCGTGCTGAGCTGCAAGCCCACGAGCCAGGCGACGATCCGGGGTGATGCCGGGTTCCGTCAGCCAGTACGCCAACCAGGCGGACTCATGGGCTGTCCGAAGAAGTGACAGGTGCGCGAACGTCGGCTGGAAGCCGGGGCGGCCATTGCCCGGGCCGCCGAGGAGCTTGTCCCAGGTCACCAGGTGATCGATCGTCGCCCGCAAGAAGGTTGCAGCAAGGTCGTGCGAGCAGGCGGCGAGCCGGTCGCCGCTGCTGTGGTCCTGGTCGGAGACGCTGCCCGGCGTCGGCGCCCCCAGTAGCGCATCATCGAGCCGGCGCCACAACTCGCGAACACGGGCGAACTGAACATCGATGGCGGCTCTCAGCTGGGGCGTCCACCCGTGGCTCTCCACCGTCTCACCGGGCTGGGCAGGGCGGTCACTCACCTGCGCCAGTCTGCCGAATCGACCCCAGGGCTCGCAGCCCTGGGGCGTACCTCCCTAGATCCTGCGTGCTTGCGCGATGGTCGGTGGATGTCACGTGATGAGGTCCTGACTGACGTTCAGATCTGTCACACCCGCCGGGCCAGACTGGTGCCGGGCCGCGGTCGACGAGGAGGGAGCCGTGGTGTCGGTGACGCCTGACGCTTCTCACGACGAGCTCGTCTGCGCTCTCTGGCGGGACGAGCAGGGCCTGTGCGCCTCCAACGCCGTGGTGTCGGTCGTTGACCGCTCCGGCGACGCCGTGTGGGGCTGCGAGGCTCACGCTGCTCAAGCCCTCGACGCCCTCGTCGGGGCCCGCATCAACCAGGTCGGCAACTGGGAGGCCGCTCGGCGCCTGCTGTCGCTGCGGTGGAACCACCGGGACAAGACGGACCGGGTGACGGCGCTCCACTCCCTCGGCGAGCCTTCCAGAGTGCAGGATAAAGGGCATTATCCTGCATTCGTGAACATGCCCGCGGAAGACACCTACCGCAAGGTCGTTTCTGTCGTGCCCCTGCGGCTGGCCGCCGAGGTGTCCGAGGATCAGCTCCGGGACCTCTCCGGTCAGGACTGGTGTCGAGCCACCCAGCAGGTTGCGTTGGACTGGCAACAGACCGGAGCGTCCGCCGAGTGGTGGGAGGTGCGCTTTGTCATGCGCAACATCGACCGCGGCCGGCCCCACGAGTTGGCCGGCCTGATCGCAGGCACCGGAGAACAGCTCGCCATGGCGCTGGCGGCAGCCGTGGAAGCCGAGGCGTGGAGCGCCTACCGCAAGGGCGTCAGACTCGACGAGTCCAGGGCTCAAGGCCGAGCCAGCAATGCCGGCAACGAGATGGGCCACCGCGCCATGGCGGAGCTGGCGACCTACTACCTGATGGGCACCGGTCATGCCTTGGCCAACATCACCGGCCGGGCATTGGCGTTAGATCGATCGCTGCACCCAAGCCTGCTCGACGGGCTCGGCACATGGATGCCGGTCGGCTCGCCGGAACCCAAAGACTGGCTCTCGCTGAACTCCGCCACCGTCCGGCAGTTGTGTCGAGTGGCCAAGACCAAGCCGCAGCTGGCGGAAGTCCTTGGTCCGCTGACTACGTTGCTCCAGAACCCGGCCTGGCACGACCTCGAGCGCCAGCGCGGCTCCCACTACCACCGACGGCGACCGCAAAGCTTTGGTGTCGCCGGTGTCTCGCTCGCCAGCCCCTGGGTCGAGTACTCACCCGGGTCGTGGCGCTTGTCGGGCGGCTTGCGCAACTACACCGACAGCCAGAACCTCGCGCACGAGACAACCGCACTCGCTCGTCGCGTCCTCACGCTCCTGACCACCGTCATGCCGGCTCTCCACGAGCGCCTCGAGACGCTCATCAACGAGATGAGCAAGTGAGCGACGTAGTACCGCGCTCCCCGGTCAAGCCCCTCGACCGCCTCCCTCAAGCGGCGCTCGGCGTCCCCGAGCTCGACGCCGACCCAGCCTGGCGCCTCGCCGCAGCGTTCCTCGTGGGCTTCCGGGGCCACACCCGCCGGGCCTACTTCAACGACATCAAGGCCTGGTACGCCTGGTGCGCCGGCACCGGCGTTGAGCCCCTTAACGCTCAGCGCCATCACGTCGACCGCTGGATCGCCGAGCAGACCGAACTCCCCCAAGCCCGCACCGGCAAGCCAGCGGCCGCCGCCACCGTCGCTCGACGCATGTCGTGCCTGTCCGGCCTCTACGACTACGCCGTCGTTGACGCCGGGCTCATCGACGCCTCTCCCGTCGTGCGGGTGAAGCGCCCCAAGGTCTCCGAGCACTCGACGACCGTAGGCCTCGACGAGGCCGAACTCATCAAGTTGCTGGCTGCCGCCGAGGCTGATGGGCCTCGCTCGGCGGCGCTGATCACGCTGCTGGCGCTCAACGGGCTACGAGTCGGCGAGGCACTGTCGCGCGACGTCGAGCACCTCACGTACGACCTTGGCCACCGGGTGCTCGAGCTGACCCGCAAGGGTGGCAAGCGCAGCACCGAAGCCTTGGCACCAGCCACGAGTCGCGCGCTCGAGGCGTATCTGGCCGCCCGCGCCGACGGGCCGATTTTCCTCAACCGCGAGGGCGGTCGACTGGGCGAGCCGAGTGTCTGGCGCCTCGTGCGTCACCTCGCCCGCAACGCCGGATTGCCAGCTGCCGACCGCCTCAGCCCCCACAGCCTTCGTCACAGCGCCATCACCGCGGCGCTCAACGCCGGCGTCCCCTTCCGGGACGTGCAGGACTTCGCCGGCCATGCCGACCCCCGCACCACTCGCCGCTACGACCGCTCCCGCAACAGCCTCGACCGCCACGCCACCTACGCCCTGGCCGCCCGGCTCGGCCGAGGACCGCAGGAGCAGCAGTGAGCGAGCCGCCCACCGAGCCAGTCGCCAACGCCTCGGCGGCTCGGCCGCACGAGCTCTCGATATTTATGCAGATGGACCAAAGACGCTGACACCATCCGCGCCAGAGCCAAGCGTCCATCTAGTTCGCTACCGCGGCACTAGTACGGCAGCTTCGTCTCGTCCGGGATGAGCTCGCCCGCCCAGTTGGGCGCGTTGTCGTCCGCGACCAGTGCCGTGTCGATAGCCAGGAGGCTGTGGAGCGTGCGGGCTTCATCGGTGCCCCGGTGAACAAGGTGACGTCACGGGTGCTGCTGTCCACCGTGGCCCTGTCGAAGGCGATGAGGCTGGGTTCCGTGTCAGGGAGCCTCAGTTCCCAGAGTCCGGCGTCGATTGGGTCCTGGACCAGCCAAATCCCCCAGTGCCTTGTTCCAGCGCATCACGACTGCAAGGTCCGCGAGGGCCGCGCTCGGGTGCAGCTCGGGGATGGCGATGGTCGCCTCTTCGGCGTCGGATAGCCGGACATCGCCGCTGGTGGCGACCTTCACCTTGTCCTTGATTTGCTGGATCGCGGCCTGGACTTTGCTGCGGTCACCGGTCATCGCCGCGGCCTTGATGGCCTGCTCGGTCGCTGCCAGGACCGGCTGCGCGTCACCGACGATCTCGGTGAAGTCCCCGAAGTCGTCCTTGATGGACGTGTAGATGCTCTGCTCGACCGTGTCGGCGTAGAAGTAGTTGCTGACCGTGACGAGTTCGTACGTGGCGCCGATGCGGTCGACACGACCGATGCGCTGCTCGACGCGCATGAGGTTCCACGGCATGTCGTAGTTGAACAGCCGGCCGCAGGTCTGAAGGTTCAGGCCCTCGCTCATGCTGTCGGTGCCGAGGAGGACCCGGATGTCGCCGTCCCGGAACTTCTGCTTGAGCTCGTTCTTGGTGATCTTCTTCCACGTGGACGTGTCGGGGTCCCACTGCTCGCCGTCGCGTCCGGAGTAGCAGGCGACCCGGGCGTACGACCCGGCGATGCGCTCCCGGAGGTAGTCCATCGTGTCGGTGTACTGGGTGAAGATCACGTAGCTGTCGTAGCCGCTGTTGAGCGCGTCGGTGAGGTCGGCGTAGAGCTGGTCGGCCTTGGTGTCCTGGCCGCCGAGCGCCTCGATGTCGGCCATGAAGGAGTCGAGTTCCGAGATCTCTGCCGTGAGCAGATCAGCAGAGATCGGGTCGGTGAAACCGGGGAGTTCGCCGCTCGAAGTTGCGCGCCGACCTTGAGTTCGTCGACGCGGGCTCGGAGTTCGGCGAAGCGCTCGAAGTGCCTCTGTGCCCGCTCGGCGTCGCCCTGGCGCTGCTCGCGCAGCCACGCCCGCAGGTCCTCGGTCTGGGCAGCGGCGCGTGCGCTCGGCTGGCCGGGGTCGGCTGCCCGCTGCGCTGCGGTCATGGCGGACTCTCCTGGTGCCGGTCAACCGGAAGGCCTGGGCCCGGCTCAATACCGGGCCCAGGCGCCGGGCTCAGGCGGTATCGGCCAGGTCGTCGGAACCGGTCCCGGCTTCGGCGCTGCAGTGGCCGAGGATCGTGCGGGCTGCTTTAGTGACGGTCTCGGCGGCCTGCCGGACACGGGTGAGGTCTCCCCCGGCCCAGCCGGCGACGTAGGCGAAGGTGTAGCCGCTGGCGTCCAGGCCGTGCGCGGCGGCAACGACGTACGCGACGCTCTCGGCCTCGACCTCGCAGCGGCCGCGGCAGGTCAGGTAGGTCGGCAGATCCGTGACGTGGCCGCACTCGAGATGCCCGAGCTCGTGGATGAGCGTCTTGACCGCTTGGGCATCGTCCACGGCGCCGCTGACCCGGACCGTGCGGCTGGTGGGGTCGGTCCAGCCGTTGGCCCGGCCGGTGTCACCCCGGTGCACCGTGTAGCCGTGCCCGAGCACCCGCCCTTCCAGGGCGTCCCACAACCCGGCCGGCGCCTGCCCGACCAGCAAGCTCGGCGCGACCTCGGGCAACGGCGCCCCCTCGGTCTGGTGTAGCGCGAACACATGCACCACCCGAAAGCCCCGGACCTGCTTCTTGCCGTCGCCCTGGGGCGCCGCTCCCCCGCTGCAGCTGGTGGCCGGCTCCTGCCCGGCTTGTGCGGCCGGCTCGGCCCGGTCGGCCGTCTTGGGGCGGTAGGTGCACGGCGCCAGGATCGCGATGCCCCGCTCTCCCTTGCGTACCTGCCGGCCCAGGCTCTGCCAGGTGCCGAACCCGGCCACCCGGGTGGCCTGCGGGGCCTGCGCGCCGATCAGCAGCAGGTTGCCCAGGCTGTAGCTCTGGAACTTCGCGGCGGTGTCCAGCATCGCCCGCCACCCATCGGAGTCCACCAGCGCGGCGACGCCGTCGCTGATCTGCTCGTGCAACGCGGCGAGCTTGTCCGGCCCGCCAGGCGTGCTGGCTGTGCTGCTGGGGTGGGTGCTGGTGCTCATCTGAGCCTCCCTGTCCCGCCCCGACCAGCGGGTGCGGGTGGGCCGGTGTCCCCCGGCCTGAGGGCGGTGGGTCCACCCACCGCCGCAAAGCCGCCCGGAGGGGTCGCAGCGGCTCGCCGGGCAAGGGAATGAGCCCAAGAAGCTTCCCGCGCAGCGCCCGAGGAAGGATCTTGGGCGCCCTTGCCCGGGGAGGGGCGACCACGCACAATCCGGGGGGCACCCTTCGGAAGCTGAGCCGGCCGCAGGGCGTCCGTGGCCGGGCCCGCAGGGTTCGTGCCGTCACCGCACGGTCCGGCTGGTGAACGGAGGCCGCCCGGCCGCTCCCTCACGATTCCCTCCTGCAGCTTCGCTGGAGCTGGAAGACGTCATGGAACTCCAGTCCAGGCCTGTCCCCTACCGGCGCTGAACACCCTCCAGATCGCGCGGACGTGGCCGTCGGGGCGTGTCCTCCGCCTCGACTGCGCTAGCCACCGTGCGGCGGGTCGTGCTCGAGCCACTCAGCAGCGCCGGCGAGGTCCGCCGCCGCCAGCGGGTGCCTAGGCCCGGGCCTAGGTGCGGGACCCCTTACGGGCCCGCGGCGCTGCCGAACATCTGGTGTCGACCTAGACGACGCGAAGGCCGGGCTCCCGTAATCAGGGGTTCCCGGCCTCACTTCCGATCCGCATAGGGGCACTACCAGTATCGGCAGGGATGAAGATGGTGGTGTTCTCCCGCCCGGTCTGACCCCAGTAACGGCCGGCGCGAACCTGTTGCCTTCGAAGTGATCCGTCGGCCGGGCGGGAGACACCCTGGCGCGATCAGCGTGGTGGAAGTGACCTAGTAGGAGCCTGCGCCAACAGGCCCCGTTCCTGTCCTGTCCGACTGCCATCGCACCGCGCCTGCCCTCACCCGCGCTGACGAACAAGGACAGACATGACCACGATGACACCCGCACGCCCGCTGGTCACTGGCGGTGTCGATACTCACCGCGATGAGCACGTCGCCGCCGGCCTGGATCAGAACGGTGGACTGCTGGCCACCGCGAGCTTCCCGACCACCGCCGCCGGCTACGCCGCCTTATTGGCCTGGCTGCTCAACCTCGGTGAGCTGGTTGCCGTCGGGGTCGAGGGCACCGGGAGCTACGGCGCCGCCCTCGCCCGTCACCTCACCTCTCATGGGGTGAAGGTGCTGGAGGTCAGCCGACCCAACCGGCAGGTCCGACGCCGCTACGGCAAGTCCGACGTCGTCGACGCCATTGCCGCTGGCCGGGCTGTGCTGTCCGCTGAGGCCACCGCCACCCCCAAGACGCACGACGGCCCGGTCGAGGCGCTCCGGGCGCTGAAGTCCTTGCAGCGCAGTGCCAACAAGGCCCGCACGCAGGCCCTGAACCAGCTGCGTGCCGTGCTGGTCACCGCCCCCGACGACCTGCGGGCCCGCCTGCGAGACCTGCCCCGCGGTGAGCTCCTCGCGACGTGCGCAGCGTTCCGGATCCGGGCTGACGACGACAGCCTTGCCGCGATCACCCGACTGACCCTGCGCGAACTCGCCGCCCGCATCACGTTCCTGGATGCCCAGCTCAAGAGCACCGTCACCCGGCTCCGGCGGATCACCACCAAGCTCGCCCCGGACATGGTCGCCAAGCGCGGCGTCGGCCCCGACACCGCGAGCACGCTGCTGCTCACCGCCGGCGACAACCCCGACCGGATCCACAACGAACGGGCCTTCGCCAGCCTCCTGGGCAGCTCACCCGTGCCAGCGAACAGCGGACAGACCCAGAATCGATACCGCCTCAACCGTGGCGGCGACCGACAGGCCAACGCCGCTCTCTGGCGGATCGCGATGGTCCGCCTCAGCTGCGACCAGCCCACCCGCGACTACGTAGCCAAACGACAAGCAGAGGGTAAGACCAAGAGCGAAGCCATCCGCTGCCTCAAGCGCTACATCGCCTGCGAGATCTACAACTCGCTCCCGAAAACGGCCCTCGCTTGACAGTAGGAGCATCACTTCCGGCCCGCCGGTCGACTCAGATCGCACCGGGTCTCCACGCATCTCAACCGGTGCCAACGACCGCCAGTGTCTGAACCAAGCTCCCCCGCGCTGGGTCACTTGGCACCGTGAAGCCGCCGTGCAGCGAGCTCCCCGGCAGCCCGATGATGAGGACGACCTAACTGGACCACGGGCCGGGTCCGGAACCGCGACGAGCAAGAGCGCGCCCCCCGGATGTGAGCGCAGCGCGCTCGCCAAGCGCGACGGCAAGGGCTGGCAGTCCTACCGCCAGCAGGCCGACGACCCGGCGGTCGCCGGCACGCCCGGGCCGCCCGCTATCAGCTGAGCCCGACCACCGCGAACGACGCAGCCTCTCAGCGGCCGTGCTCCTCCCCGAGCGAAACGCGGCCCCCGAACTACAGCGCCCTACCTCCTACGCCTACGCCGGCCTACGCCGGCCTACGCCGAGATCGCCACGCACAACGCGATGCACGCCGAGCGCCTGGCCTCCACCGTGGTGAAACAACTGTCCACGATCGAGAGCGCCGAGGCAATCGAGGTCGAGCTCCGCCCCAAGGAACGCGAGTACCGGGCTGACCTGGTGCTCAAAGCCTCCGGAATCGCCCGACTCAAGCAGGTCGTGGGCGTCCACGACCTGAGCCACACGCGAGGCCAACGTCGCTGCTGAGGCAGCCACCGGCCTGGTCGAGTCCCGCAACCGGCAACTCGGCAGCCCGAAGGCCAGCTCGCAGAACTCGCCGGTGAGCGCGACACTCTGACCGGCTCGCTCGGCGGAGGCCTCGACGGCCCGTGACACCGCTCAGGCCCGAATCAGTGAACTCCAGAGCGACGTCCAGACGCTGCGCACCGAACCCACGGCCGAGGCTGCCGAGCTCGTACCAGCAGCGAACTGGCCAGCGAACGCTCAGGCCACCAGGTGACCAGCGCCACCCTGGTCGACGCGCCCTCGGCGATCTTGGTGGCCCCCGAAGCGCAGCGCAACAGGCACGCGAGGCGCGCTCCAAAGCTGATGCAGCATCGGCGGTCGCGGCCGAGCCGGCCGGGAGGCCGAACGCCGGGCGCAGGAAGCCACCGTGTGTGTGGGCCGAACAGGACATCGCGCAGGCCCGCGCGGCCCAGCGTTCCAGTGGAGAACGCTCCGACGGGACAATCGGGCGTGCCGAAGACAGCGCCCGGCGCGCCGATGAGCGGGCTGGGGTTGCAGAGCGCCGCGCCGACGAACGGCGCGCTGAGCAACTTCCAAACCCCTCCCCCACCCTCCAAGCCCGCGACGAGCTGCAGTAGTCAGTAACCGGGGCGCCTCAGCTCATGCCGTTGACCTTGTCGGCCAGCGCATAGGACCTCCCACTCCCCTACGCGCGCCGGTCAGGGGTGTCAGGTCCGAGGTGATCGCGGCGATCGTGGGGGGCCGAGTCGGGTGGGTTGGGTGTCCTCGCGGACGCGCTCAACGCGCCGTTCGCTCCCGCGGCGCTGTGGTGTGCTCGCTCGCGGTGTCTTCCGCGGCTGATCACACGACGCGGACCTCGCACCCACCAGTCCAGGTCGAGACGACGACTAGGTCCGACCCACTCACACTTTGGGTCCAGGCCCTCCCCCGCGGCCGATGACCCGCGTCCGTCGAAGACTTACTGGACCGGGAGCCACGACGCCAGAACCTCACCGAAGAACTGCCTCGCCAGACCCGGACCACGCGTCGCCTGACCCGCACACTTGACCTCGCGCGCGAACGAGTCCCCCCGCCGGGAAGCCGACGGGGCTGACCCGCGCGCGACGTTGATCGGCGACAGCTCTGTGCCAACGGTGACGTCGGCCCAACTCTCCCCGAAATGATAAGTGCGAGCATGCGAGTTGCGTGACGGAGGAGACGAGGAAGAGTGCTAGCGAGATACCGAGAATGTGTGTGAGGTACAGGGCAAGCTGGCGAGAGTGCGAGAGCCCACGCGCGTAGGATTGGATGCGAGCAGGTGGGCGTGTCGCTGAGCGTGCACGTAGGGGAGAAGTCGTACGGTCGATCACATGACACGCCTGCTCCTACCCTACAGATCCAGGTCGCCCTCGCATGGATGCTCGCTTTCTCGGTTTCTCGCTCACTCGGATGCGAAAGACCTCAGCGGCTCGCTTTCGTGCACGCTTGCTTTCACCCGTCCTTACCTCCGTACACCATCTCTTGCTTCCAGTCACGCTCACAGCCGGACTCGCAAACGGGGGTGGACCCACGCCTCCCCAGCAGCGCGCCCGCATACCTGTAAGCACGCCCCATCCCAAGCAGGAGCCCGCGCATGCTGATCGTCACTGTCGGGAATGAGAAGGGGGGCGCCGGCAAAACGACGAGCGTGGCGAACCTCGCCGCGAGTGCTGCGGGGCTTGGCTTGCATGTGCTCGCTGTCGACGCCGACCCTCAGGGCCAGCTGAGCAATCACACACTGGGCATCACGGCCGAGCCCGGGAAGAGTCTGGGGGAGGTGCTTGACCTGACCCGCAGTGATCGCATAGGCGTGCGCGACGCGATCGTCGAAACTAATGTGCCCGGGCTCTCACTCCTCCCATGTGAGCGGGAGAGCCTTGACAGGGCTGAAGGCGAGATGACTCGGAACTCGCTCGAGGGACTAACTGTGCTTCGGGATGCTTTGCGCACGGTCGATGAGGAGTACGACCTCTGCCTCATCGACACGCCTCCGCGTCTTCTGGCGCTCACGACTGGTGCTCTGGTGGCGGCTGACATGGCGCTGCTCGTGATGCGCCCGACCACCCTTCACTTCGCCGGTGGGGATGCGTTCATCGCCAAGGTCCGCAAGGTCGCGGCCTCCGGCATGAACCCGAACCTGGAACTGGTGGGTGTGCTCTTCAACCAAGCTGAGCCGGGGGAGGAGACAACCATCATCGAAGGCCTCGCGGAAGGGGAGTCCTGGCCGGTGCTGAACACACGGATCCCCGACTCGAAGTTGGCCAGCAAAGCCAATCTCCGTAATGAGCCGGTCGTGATCTCAGACCCGAACCGTGCTGTAAGTCGGGCGTACCGCGCCGCGATCGAAGAGATCCTCGAGCGAACGATGGATGACGACGCCTCAGCGAGCACCGGTTCAAGCGACCCGGTGGACGACATCAATCACGTCGCCGACATCACCCCTGCGCAGGCCGCCCAGACGCGCGGTCAGCGTGGTGGGCAGCTCATCGCGAGGAATGGCACTGCCCGATGAGCAAGGCAGGCGACACTCAGTCTGATGTGACGTCGCGGTTTCTCTCGAGGACCAGGGCTCGGACCCAGACTGCTGTCGGGGACATCGTCGCTCTGATGCCGGCACCTGACGTTGTGCCTACGCTCACTGGCGTCGTCGACATCACGCCGCCAGCGCGGCCGCTGAAGACGGAACCGAGGGGCGAAGAGGCCGGCTCGGCGAGGAGGCAGGCAGAGGGCCCAGCGCCAGATCCCGTAGGTGGGGGAGCGAGGGGTGCGCAGCAGCGCGCTGTGGACGTCGTTCCACCTACCACGCCCAACAGTGAGGCACCCAGGGCAGCGAAAGCTCCGAATGCGAAGGTCTCGAAAGCGAAGGTCCCGACGACTGCGACCGCATCGAGCCTTCCGCCCGACATGGGCCTCGCCGGCCGGCTTGAGGAACGCGAGAGCGTCCGCCGGCTCACGCTCGACCTGCCGCGGGCCCTCGTCGACGCACTGCTGCACTTCGAGAGCAGTGAGAACGCCCGGCTCAACCAGCGCATCTACCGCGAGCGGTACATCGACGCGGCGCTAGGAGCGATCCCGGAAGACATCGAGAAGCTCCTGGACCGCGCCGGCGAGCTTCGCGGCACATTCCGGGCGGGGGAGAGCGAGCAAATAGGCACGCGGGTAGGCGAGAGCGTGCACCAGCGCACCCAGCGCCTGCGCCACCAGCTTCGGCTCTCGCGCGTTCGCGGGGTCTTCCTCCGCGACCTCTACGCCGTTGCGATCTACGAGTACCTCGACGCCCTGGGCGCCGACCTCTCGATGATTGCGCCGGAACCCGAACAGTAGCCCCCCATGAGCGCGCAAGCGGGAACCCGAGAGCGCGCGAAACCGAGAATCCGAGAACGTGCCCAGCAAAACCTTATTTCAAAAGGGGGCTGTCCGGATCACAGTTGCCATCGCGCTCAGGGTCGCCGCCAGGCCCTCCTATCGTCATCCGGATAGGCAATTCTGAAAAGCGATGGTGGTGGATTGTGCGCTTAAGGCCTGAGCTCGCTTGAGCACCGCCCTCGACCCCTGCACTCCGTGCGACCGCGCCACGATGTCGCGGACCGACCTGAAAGCTCGTCGGCAGCTGCGCCTTCGGCTCGGTGGGGGAGCGGCGGTCGTGTTCGGCCGAGGCCATGCCTGTGGCTGGTGCAGCGTGACGCGGCTGCAGGCTGAGAATGCGGCGTAGCGTTGCCCGCTGCAAGGGCAAGACGTACTTCACAGTCCCGAGCCCGCCGCGTACTCGGCGGGCGAAGGCGGTGCAGGGTTGGACATCCTGCCAGACCACGAGCAGGCGCTCTTCCGGACGCAGTCGGACGAGCAAATCGTGGCCGGGATCCCCCCGGTTCGACCCGCTTAGCTTAGGCAGTCCGCCAGCCAAGCTCGTTCGTACGCCGAACTCAGACCAAGCCGGACCCGCCTTGCTGCTCGACACGCCAAGGCCCGGCCCCCTGGAGCCCCCCCACGGAGGTTGAGGTCCCGCGTTACCCCGCGAGCAGTGTGGCGCCAAGCGTCGAGGCCAGAAGCGCGAGCGCTTCTTCCTCGGTCGGTGGGATCTCGTCAGGCTCAGCAGGGATCGGTACCCCGTCGGAGAAATGCCCGTTCGGTGCCGGGGGAGTGGACGGCACTAGGCGTGGGAGTGCTCGATCGGGCGCCGGCTCGGTGAGGCCTTTGAGCGCCCGCCATGCACGTCGCTCCGCCAGGTGCCGCTCCCTGACGAGTGCAGCTCTGCGGTCCGCGCCTGTGCGGCGGGCGACCTGGTTGAGCGTGGCGTAGCCACGAGCCCAACCGCCGGGGACCTCTCTGGCGAGGCCGTGGGCGGCGAGTTCAGCGAGGGCGACCCGGAAGCTTTCTCGAGCGACCCCGGCATCACGCAGGAGCTCCTGACTCGTACGCCCGTGCTCGCTGAGAACGGCGTAAACGTACCGGCTCGCCCGTGTGAGCTCCAGGAACGATGGGTGGATCCGCTCGATGAGCCCGGGGGACCAAGGGTCGCTCAGCGCCCCCAGAGCGTGGGCGGCGGGGATGACGAGTTCGTAAAGGTCTCCTTGCTGTCCGTCGGTCTCTTCGCTGGCCTGGAGGAGGACGATGTGTGAATCACGCTCAGATGCCAGACGCTTGAGCGAGCGAGCGACGGTGCTGTGGTCGAAGCACGCAGCCTGAGCCAGTGAGCGACACCCAGCATCGACATACCGCGAGTCCTTCATCTGTGCCAGCGCCCCGAGCGCCTGCAGCACTGAGCGATCCACGAGGGAGCTCGTGCCCGTGCGGAGTCGGCCGGTATGCCTCGCCGCTGTCCACCAGCTCCGCAAGAACGCGTACTCAGAGCCGGGGTCACGTTCGGTGAGGGGCGGGCCGAGGCGGGGGTGTTGGTGTTCCCTTGTGTGGCTGGTTTGGTCAGCGGGACGATCAAAGCTTGAGGTGAGCTTCTGGGTAGCCCGGCCGAGTTCGGAGTTGAGGGCTTGGAGCCGGTTGCGGTGCCGGGTGAGGAGCTTGAAGAGTCCGGGGAACGTCCCGTCGACGGCTGCCCGGGCGATGTTTTGGGCGCTCCAGCCGCGGCGGAGGAGGTGGCAGAGCGCCGCGAACCGGGCCTCGCTCGGTGTGGCGTACACGCTCGTGTCGAAGGCGCCGGTCCGCAGGATGCTCAGGTACGGCTCAAGAGCCGGCCGGGCAGCCGACAGGTCCGGTACGGCTGAGAGGCGACCCGGGGTGGTCCGCGGTGCGCTTGACGCCTCCGAGTTGGGCAGGAGCGCACCGAAGCGTGCCCAGGCGGCGGTGGAGCCGGGCATGAACACTGCTGCGGTCGCGTCGGCGAGTTCAGTGACGAGCATCTGGTGACCGCCGAGGGGGTGGGCGCTGCCGGGCGGGCGGATCGCGCCGGTGCTCGCGTTGCTGAGCGGGGCGAGGTCGAGGCTCGGCAGGATGCTCCGCAGCTCCCTGCCGGCCTCGAGGGCCTCGTCCGCTGAGATCGGCTTCTGGAGCGGCAAGTACACGTGGCGGCCGCCGTTCGGGCTCTCATCGACGAGCACCGGAAGCCCGGCGCGAGTCGCGAGCTCGCTGACGTGCTGGGAGTCGAGAAGGACCTGGCTCCGGCCGGCGGTCTTGGCGTCGAGGTCAAGCACGAGGCAGCGGGCCCGAGCCCGGCTGTCGAAGATGAGGACGGCCGCCGGTTGGACAGGCAGGACCTCGGGGCGCAGTCGGCCACCTTCGCGGTACTGGCCGCGCGCGGTGCGCACCCGGATGCGCTCACGGCCAGCGAGCGCCGGAGCGAATAGGGCCCAGAGCTCCTCAGGGGAGTGATGAGGCCGCGACTTCGGGGGAGGTGTGTCGGTCGCGGGGGAAATCGCGAGCGTCATGAAGACCCTTTCTCAAGGGCTCCGGGCGCGCGCGATCGCGACACGCCGGAAACCCAGCGGGAGGAGGTTCTCCACAGCCGGGGTCGCGGCGTACGCTCAAGACTTGTAGGAGGCCTGTTGAGCGGACGCTTCGGTGTCCGGGCTATGGCTTCTGGGAGAGCGGCTCCGTACCTGCGCAAACAGGTGCCGGGGCCGCTTCTCTTGTTGGCGGCTACCTCACGCAGCAGCTCCCTTGACGTAGAGGGCGAGCGCGGCGCTCGCCCAGGCTCCTACTGGCAGGATCCGGAGCGCCTCGTCGGGGTGTTCTTCGAGCGCTGAGAGCAACTCGGAGTCCCGAACGATGAGCCACGCGTCGGTGCTGGTGGCGAGCAGCCGCGCGTTCGCGGGGAGGGGCTCATCGGCGTTACGGAGCAGCTGGGCTCCCTTGCGGTCCCGGTCGAGGAGCTTGGCGGTGCGCGCGTCGACGTCAGCCCGATTCGTGGGCCGGGCGGCACCGAGCTCGAACAGGACCCTCGCGATGAGCGCATCGCGAGGCCCATAGGGGTTCCCCTCGAGGAAGAGACCGAGCTCCGGGCGCATCAGGTTGCGCACGGTGCCCACTGAGAGCTTTGCCGCGCGCGACACGGCGCGCATCGACCAGCCGAACTCGGGCGCTGCGGCCACCTGATCCCTCCTTCGTTGTGTGTCTTGATCGCGACGGTAGGGGCAGCGGACGAGGGAACCGGGGCGACACGCCGCACTCTGTACGACTGTGAACCACATCCGTGTAACTTCTCCCACGTCCACCTTCCCGGTGGTCGAGGCTCACACACCCGGCTCCACCGCCATGTATGAGAGTCGACCACCATCTTGCCCGCTGGATCTTCGGATGGAACGAGGTGGTCGAGAGTGCACCACCCGGGGTACAGGCCGCCGGCAGCGCCGACGGTTGGGCGCATCGCCATGGCGCCTACCGGCTCGACTGCCTGACCGTCCACGACCCGGCCGCGGGCTGGTGCCGGTGACCGTGACGGGGACCGGCGTGCCGGGCCGGGGCTGCTGGACTCCGGGCTCGTCGAGCTCGTTCTTTGCGTCGTCGGCGATCGGCGCCGCGGTGGCGGTGACCCGGGCCTGGTGCTGCTGCCAGGTCTCCTGCTCGCGGTTGCGGCCTTCGCCGGCGCCGGTGTGATGGGCCTGCAGTTGGGGGGTGCCGTAGGCGCGGGCGGCATCTCGGCGCGTCTGGCCGAGGGTGCCGGTCGTGGTGTCGACCTCGGCGCCGCCCGAGCGAACTGGACGCATGCGGTCGTGGCATCCAGCGCCCGGCGGGGTGGCTGGGAGGCCCGAGTAAGACCCGGGTGCGGCGTGAGCGAGACCGTCGACAAGGCCTCGGTCGGGCTGGCACTGGCTACCCGAGCGGCGTCGGCGGCGCTGTTGTGACGGCTGCTGCTGCACCCCTGCCGTACCCAGCAGCAGCCGTGCGGCGGCCGCGGCTGGGAGGCCGGCGGAACCTCGGTTGCCGGTCTCGGCCGGCGGATGGGGCGAGGCGTCCGGGGTCGGGGCGGCGGCCAGGAACACCTCCTGGGCGCGGGTACTGACGGCCCCTGTAGGCCGTTGCCGTGCGATGTCCTCATGCCCATGGTCAGTGCGGGATCAGGAGGGCCTGTGACATCACGGCCTGGCTTTCTTCCCGGCTGCAAGGTCCGCTGTGTCTGGCCGGGCCGGTCGGTGACTGCCGGCTCCTGGCATCCCGGCAAGGCCGACAAGGTTCCCGGCAAGGGCCAGGCTGCCGTTTAACGGCAAGACGACGCCCCAGAACCGACTCGGCGGCGTACGGCCGTTCTCGGACCGGCAAGGGTCCGGGAGGCTTGACAGCGCGCAGTTTTAGAGCAGGGGCAGGGATCCGTCGCTGCGGCGCAAGACGAGGGAGCGCTCGACGGCCAGGCGCTTGGCCTCGGCCAGCGGAACCCAGGAGTACGGCGTGGGGTAGCGGGCCAGCAGCATGTCAGGGCTCGTGTCGAGATCGGCGCCGGCCGGGTGCCAGTGCACCCCAGTCGGCGGTGACCGCGATCTCGGGCACGTGTTGGTGTCCTCGATGACCGAAGCCCTCGGTGGAGGACCCCCGGGCCACGAGCGGGCATCACCGGCGAAGTCCTTGCCGGTAATGCCCATGCCGGCCAGCAGCGCGCGCAGAAGCTCGGCCTCGGGGGCGGTGGCGGTCATGCCGACGCGCACCGGCAGGTCGAGCGTCGTGGCGAGCCGCAGCCCGTCCATCGCCTTCTACCAGGAGCCCGCGCCCCGGTTGCGGTCGTGGCCCGCAGGGCTCGCGGCGTCGATCGAGGTCTGCAGCACCGGCCGCTCGCGGCCGGCCTGGCGCGTCAGCTGCTCGCGCCGCCAGCCCTGGCAAAGCATCCCGTTGGTAAGCAGCACGACGTCGAGCCGCTCGGTCGCGTAGAGCACCATCTCGACGATGTCGGGCTCCAGGAATGGTTCCCCGCCGGTCAGGTAGACCTCGGTGAAGCCCTCGACGACGGCCTCGTCGACGAGCGCCTTGACCCGCTCCAGGCCGAGCGAGCGGCTCCGGGCATGCGGGCTGCTAGCTAGCCTCGCTTTGTGACCCTCGTCAGCCCCCTGTGCGGTGGGTCCATCGGCGTGGTCGGCCCTGCCGTTGAGTCGTACCGGGAGGGGCACGCTCCCGAAGGTGCCTGGATCTACACCTGGGTCCCTTTCGTGTACGACATCCACGGCCACACTCCACAGCGGCTAACACATGCGACTTGTCACGGTCGTGAGTACGGCGTCGAGGCACTCGTCGACGTGATGCACAAGCGAGACGTCCGGCAACTTCAAGAACGGGTGAGGCGCAGCAAGGGGTAAGTGGTGCTCTTCGTGAGCGGTGGCGCTAGGCCCCGGTCTTTCAGTAAGCACCTGACCTGGCCTTGGTGATCATGGAGATCTCAGGTTCAGTGTCGGGGCAGGCCGGGGAGCCGGCGCGGGGTCCGGGTCTCGGTGATCGTTGAGGCTGCTGGGTCG
>JAABUM010003817.1_pt1 | contig 17848 bp, 16 predicted proteins | sample 5559161 | NCBI WGS metagenome assembly JAABUM01 (sample SAMN10711868, study PRJNA513369) | rock metagenome | isolation source: Antarctica rocks | place: Antarctica: Victoria Land, Siegfried Peak nord | reverse complement strand
TCGATTGGAAGAGGTCGTCAGACCCGCTTTAGCGCGAAGTAGTGGGTCTGACGACCTCTTCCAATCAAAAAGCGCTGAGAAAAAGCCATTGAATGCCATTCAAGTCACTAACACCCTCTAATGCGATCTGAGCGCTCCCCTGAATGAAGCCTTGCACTTCTGGTGATGCGAAGTCTTCAAAAACGCCCTGATCCTCGTTCGCTTTTCTGCCGCGACGAGTGATGTAGCCCGTCCCCGCAAAAGCGTCCACATACACCGTATTGAGAAATTGGGCCTTCTCGTTTTTGTGGAAGATTATCATGTAAGCCTCAAGATACTTACGAAGACGAACCAGTTTTTCTTCCGTCCAAGCACCGCCGAATTCATGTTCCATAAGAGCCAGAAGGTCAAGAGTAGAGGGACACAACGATTTGTGTCCCTCTCATAATCAGACGTCCAGATCCGCCACTAACTGCGCGTTTTTCTCGATGAATTCCTTGCGCGGCTCGACCGCATCGCCCATCAAAATCGAGAAAATCGCGTCGGCTTCGGCGGCGTCTTCGAGGTTGACTTGCATCAGCATCCGGTTTTGCGGAAGCATGGTCGTGCTCCACAACTCTTCCGGGTTCATCTCGCCAAGTCCCTTGTAACGCCCGACTTCGGCGCGCCCGGATTTGAGCATCTTGTCGCGCTCGGCGTCGGAATAGGCGTATTCCAACTTCTTGCCGCGCCGGATCGAGTAGAGCGGCGGACGCGCGATGTAGATGTGCCCCGACTCCACGAGCGGCTTCATATAGCGAAAGAAAAACGTGAGGAGCAACGTGCGGATGTGGCTTCCATCCACGTCGGCGTCGCACATGATGATGATGCGATCATAACGCAGGCGAGTCAAATCGAACGCCGCGTTGACTTTGCCTCCCTTAGCGCGCTTGCGCGGGCCGCTAGGTTCGTTCATCCCGTCTGGCGTTTCCTCGTGAATCGCCTCGACCTCCTGAATGTTGCCGTCGGCGTCGAAATCAAGCGCTTCCTGTTCGACTTGATCGGCGATGTCCGAATAGTCGATGCGGTCGGCGATGCCCGTTCCAAACGCGGTAATCATCGCGCGAATCTCCTCGTTGCCCAAAATCTTGTCGAGCCGGTTCTTTTCGACGTTGATGATTTTTCCGCGTAGCGGCAAAATTGCCTGGAAACGACGGTCGCGGCCCTGCTTGGCCGAGTTGTGAACGAACACGCCCGAAGCGAGGGCGAAGTTGTGCGTGTTCGGCACTTCGATGTCGTAAACGTCGAGCGTCTCTTCAAGATTTTTAACCGAAACAACGCGCGGCTCGAAGTGCGCATCGCTAATGGCAAACGAAGACGAATCGTCGTTCTTGTATCCGACTTTAAGCTCTGTTCCGCGTAGATAGGTGTGTTCCGTAACTGGAATCTGTTCCGAACCGCGTTCAGTGAGCACCAACTCTTTCACTTCGCCAACTTCAATATTAAACGGCATCAACGAATCATTCGCTTGCAACTGAGCCGCTTCACGATACGAGCCGTCGCGCAACATGAACTTGTGGTTGAGTGTGCAAATGATGCGCTCGCCGTTGTCCAACATCACAGCGACAACCGCCGCGTTTCTCTTCGTCACACGGGCATGAAGCGCGCGTTCGACGCTAATCGAGCCGTCGTTTTTGGTCGTGTAAACGAAATGTTCGCGGCCTTGCGCTTGTTCTTCGACAAGTTGCTCAAAAGATACATTACGGCCTGCGATGAGGGCGACTTTCGTGTCGCCCGAAAAACAGCCGCCCGCCGAATCGCCTTCCACGAGGAAAATCTCGCATTGCGCCGGGTCTTTTTCGCTGCAATCGGCGAGTTTTCCGGGCAACGTGTCGGCTTCAAGCGCGCTCTTACGCTTCACGAGGTCGATGGCTTTGCGCGCGGCTTCGCGTGCCTGAGCCGCAATCACCGATTTTTGCACGATTTTCTCGGCGATGCGCGGGTTCTCTTCCAAAAACTCGGCCAAGCCTTCGCCTACAAGCGAGTTGACGGCGCCTTCGATGAACGCGGGGCCAGCCAAACGCTCTTTGGCCTGGCTCGAAAAAATCGGGTCGGTGACTTTGACCGAAACGATGGCAACCAAGCCTTCGCGCACGTCTTCGCCTTCGACTTTGGGGTCTTTGTCTTTGATCAGGTTTTTCTTGCGTGCGTAACCCGTCACGGCGCGAGTGAGTCCGGTTTTGAAACCCGACTCGTGCAAGCCGCCATGAATGTTGTGGATCGAGTTGCCAAAAGCGATGATTGTGTCGTGGTAGCCGTCGTTGTATTGCAGCGCGACTTCGACTTCGATGGACTTCACGCCCGTCTCGTCTTTGCGCTGGCCGGTGAAGGAAATCACGCGCGTGAGAGCCGTTTTATTTTTGTTGAGATGCTCGCAAAACGAGGGCAAGCCGCCTTTATTTTGGTAAGTCTCGGATTCCATCGGCGAAACGCGATGGTTTTCAAAGCTGAACTTGCACGTCGGAATCAAATACGACAGTTCGCGTAGACGCTTTCGAACCGATTCCAAGTCGAGTTCAATCGAGGGGAAAATTTCGCCGTCGGCCAGATACGTGACCGTTGTGCCCGTGCCCTGCGCATCGCCCACGACTTCGACTTCTGAGGTTGGGATGCCTTTGGAATACCTTTGGCGCCACAATTTGCCCTCGCGCTTGACTTCAACGGTTGTGTCAATCGAGAGCGCGTTGACGCACGACACGCCCACGCCGTTGAGTCCGGCAGAGGTTTTGTAGTTCGACTCGTCCTTGCCCTGATCGAATTTGCCGCCCGCGTGCAACTTCGTCATCACAAGTTCCAGCGCCGAAACGCCTGTGGCGTGCTTGTCAACGGGAATGCCGCGCCCGTTGTCTTCGACTTGCACGAAGTTGTCGGGCAAAGCGCGCACGACCACGTGATCGGCGTGGCCCGCCATCGCTTCATCGGTGGAATTGTCGAGCACTTCGCGCAGCAAAACGAAGATGCCCTTGGTGTCGGTCGAGCCGATATACATTCCGGGCCGGTGCCGCACGGCCTCCAACCCTTCGAGAACGGTGATCTGGTCGGCGTTGTATCCGCCGTTGAGCGCGTGTTGAGCTTTGGTTTTGTCGGCCATGATGGTTTGTTGATTTTGCGCGAGGGAGAGAAAACGCAAAAGAAAAGCGCGCTGTGCAATTCGGGATCGAATCGCTTGCCGGCGCGCTTTCACTGAAGAAAATTATACCATTTGCATCTTTATATCGCAAGGCTATAAGAGGCCAATAGCGCCAAAACCAGAGGCGTTTAGGTCAGGAGATGATGTCCCCATCAAGTGCCGGGGTTTGGCGCGGGTTTTGGGGCGTTTTTGAGAAGTGGGGCCGCGTGGTTTCTTTTCTGGTTCAACACAGCTTTTTGTTGTTTGTAGCGGCGGTTGGCATCGGCCTTTGGCAAAACCGGAAGTAATATCGCCATTAGAATGGCGAAGATAACAGCGCCTATGCCCATCTCCAAACTGCTGCCGTGACCAAACACCCAAATGGCCAGGGTGTTAAAGAAGGAGAGGCACAGCCAGTGCGGGCAAAATCCAAACGTTGAAACCATCGATCCAACCTGATACAGCCACGATGCCGCAGCATAGGGCTACGACACTCGCTTCGATGCGCCACACGTCTTTGAACTTGGTTTCCATTACTTCTTCGGCGGCTCGATGAACTGCACGACCGCGATAGCAAATGGCGCCAAGCGCACGGTTTGAAACGGGCTTTTAGGCAAGTCTTGAAATTTGACGCTTTCGCGCGGGTCGTCGAACAAGCGCATTCGTGCCGAGCGGAGAACGGGAAAGCCGCGGATGCCCAATTGCACGTTTTGCGGTGCGCTCGTGGTGTTGACGAGCAACACGTTGTGCGCCGTTGGCGTGTTGGCGGCGGCGGCAAAAATCGCCGGGCTGGATGTCGTGGGCGTCACGCGAGCGGAGCCGGAGGGAAAGAAGTTGTTCCACATCCACGTCGCGTAGTAGGCCGGATACGCTTTGGAACTGGCGTCGAGCAAACCTTGTTCGGGCACGGTCGCGTCGGACGTGAATATCTGGTCGGCCAAACGCGAACCCGACGCGAGGAATTGGCCCCACCACGCCCCAGCGATCATTTGCGTCAAGCGCGGGTCTTCCGGCGCCGTGCCGCCCGCTCCGGCTCCGGCGATGTTGGCTTCTGAGACGAACAGCGCCGAGCGGCGAAAGCGGCTTTTGTCGAGCAGGCCCGCCGTGGTTTTTAGATCGGAAACCGAGCGCGCCGAGTCGAGCAAAGCCACATCACTTGTGTCACCATCGCGCACGCCGAAGAATCGAACGGAAAGGAAATCGAGGCCGCGCGCGCCGCGAAGCAAGCTCGAAACCGCGCCGCTATTACCGGAATTGGCTCCCGCGCCGCCCACAAAATAGGTGCGTGACACGCTTTTGAGAGCAGCATATCCGGCGTTGTAAAAGCCAAGCGCCGTTGCATCGCTCAGGTCGCTGCTCGACGTGTCGAGTTCCCACGCGCGCACGTTTTGGGGGCGCAGGGCGCGCGCGGTTTGAACGCAAAGCGAGGCGTAGCCGCGCTCATCGAGTCCCCATTCCGGCGCGTTGGGAAGCGCGATCAAGACCTGCGTTTTGAGTCCCTGCGCGCGCCTCACTGAGGCGATGAGGCGCGCAAAGTTAAACGTCGGCGCGCTCGAGTCGTTGATGTCAACCAAAGCGCCTGCATCGAGGCGCACCCAGCGCGGCGCAAGCGTGGCGATGTAGCCGCGAAATGTGGGGTTTGATTCGAGCACAACTTGAGTTCGCGCATCGAAGGGCGCGCCAATCGACACGTTGGCCGCGGCGCGGATTTGCCCGCTCGTTTGCAGGAAATCGGCTTGCACCGTGACATCGCCATTGGATGCAACTGGTGCCGATGGGTGCGGCGTGGCAACGGGCGTAGGCGGGGCCAAAGGCCTTCCCGTCCCCTGAATTTGGATGTCGTCGAGCGAGAAAAAGCGCGAATTCCACGTGCCGACCTGCTGGAATTGCAACAGATACACGCTGCTCAATCGAGGCAAGAGCACCTCGCCGCGCGGCCCCCGGAAGTCGGAAAGTGGGATGGCGACTTGACGCCAATTTTGTTTGTCGAGTCGAACAGGGCGCGGCAGGGAAAACGCCGCGTCTTGGCCATTAATTTTGCCGCGCAGTTGCAGCAAAACGCCGGGCACATCGCCGCCGCTGTTGATCCAGAACTTGAGGGTTTGCGCGCCCGCTTCGCTCCAAGATGAGCCATTGACGCCACGCGATACGCTCGCCCACTCGTTTTTGCCACTTTTGAAAGTGACAAGCGCCGCGCTTTTGGACGCGGGCGCAATGGCTGGCGCGCCCGTTTGAGGCGTCAAGATGCCGGACAAGCCCAGCCGATTTTTGTCGTTGTGCGTCCAGTTAGACGCACCCGACTCAAAATTATCGACCGTGAGGGTAACGGGCTGAGCTAAAACGGGCGCGCATAAGACGAGGGAAGTGATGAGGAGCGAAGCGGAGCGGTGCATTGAAAAGAGCGGCGCGCAGTTTAACCGATGATTTTCGCGGTTTTGAACGGCACGCTCCAAAAAGCCGCGCCACGAAAAAGTGGCGCGCCTCCATTTGAAAAATCGCTCAAGAAGACCGGCGCATATAAAGGCTGTAACCCCACAGCGCGCCCAAAATTGGGCCGATGACAATTGCCAGACTTTTGAGCAGCGCCAGCGCCAGAAAAACCACGATGTAGCCCAAAACGGCGCCGCCAATGACCAGAACTGGCAAGGGCAAGGATTTGATTTGCATGATGAGAGTTTTGCCGCGTGGGACTCGATTGACGAGCCAGCCCACGCTGTTTCCACAAACGAAGGAACATGTCGCGGGCTTAGCAGGGTTGAAAGACGAACCAGGCGCGCACAAAGCGAGAGATGTGATGAAAAGTGGAATGGAGCGGTGCGTTGAAGTGAAAGTGAAAGTGATGTGGGAGTTGAACAGCTTATTTTTTTGCATCTGTTGCGAGCAGCGAACTCCAACTGAAAAGGGTGGAGTCAGTGATTTTCGTAGGCTTTGACAGCGTGGAATAGAGGCGCAAGCTGCCGTCGCCTGTGGGGATGTGGGCTTCCACTTTTTGCAGGAAGTTGTCGGCGCCAAACCAGAGAGCGAGCGTGCCAACCCCGCCAGTGCCATTCTCTCCCTGCGCGATGTTCGCGGAGATTTTGCTGGCGCCGTCGGGAAATCTTCGGAAGTAGACCTCTCCTAACTCGTCTTTTTCGCCACCAAAAAGCTTCGACAGGTTTTGCAACTGGAGCAACAGCGAAACTCCCGAGAGTCCGGGCGAAACGTCGAACAAACGACGTGCGGAGTGAGAGCCATTTGGCTCTTCGTTTGGCAGGAGTGAGACGGTGGTTCGTTCTTGTGGGGCGCTCATTTCGTAGAACGTTTGGCCATCGTTTAAGCGAATCAACGGCAGCGACAAATCCTCCATTCTTGCTTTAGGCGCGTTTCTTAGAACGAGAGCATTCTTTCCAGTGCTGAAACGGCCTAATGCACGAGTTTCTCGCTTAATAGAAGTCGGATGAACCGCTGCGGTGTCAGTCTCGCCCGTTTCTGTTGTCTCAAATTCAATGTTGTGGACGCTCACGTCCAAACTCGAAACGCCAAACGCGCCCAGCTTTTTGTAAGCCGCCGCCGATTTCTTCAACTGGGCGTTGGCTTCCGAAACGGAGGCCCGCGCGGGCACACAAAACAAGGTGACGGCTAAGACAGGCGCGACGAACTTCCAATTCATCTTTGAACTTGAAACAAACATCATGTGAAGGGCCGACGAGCCGCGCAGTTTAACGGATGATTTTCGGGGCTTCGGCGCGGCTCTTCTCCGGCGCCGCTCTTGCTTCCTCGCCGCGCCTGTTATGTCCAAACCAGAACTCAAACCGTTAAAAGAACAAGTCGCCGTCGTTTTCGGCGCCGCATCGGGCATCGGACGCCAAACCGCGCTCGATTTAGGCAAAGCCGGGGCTAAGGTCGTCGTCGCGGCGCGCGATGAAGACGCACTGCGTTCGCTGGTTCAGGAAATTGAAGCGGGCGGCGGCGAAGCCTTGGCAGTTGTCGCCGATGTCGCCTATTATGCGCAAATCGAAAACGTCGCACTGCAAACCGTCGAAAAATACGGGCGCATCGACACTTGGATCCACACCGCCGCCGCCGCGCTTTATGCCAAGTTCGAGGACACCTCGCCCGACGAGTTCAAGCGCGTGGTAGACGTGACGCTGACCGGCGCCGCGTGGGGCGCGATGGTCGCTTTGCCGCGCCTCAAAATCAGTCAAGGCGCGCTGATTCAAGTCAGTTCGGTAGAAGCCATCGTCGCCATTCCGTATCAGTCGGCGTATGGCGCGTCCAAGCACGGCATGAAGTGCTACCTCGACTGTTTGCGCATCGAACTCGACCGCGACAAAGCGCCCGTGTCGGTGACGAACATCATGCCCTCATGCATCAACACGCCGTTTTTTAACAACGCGCGCACAAAGCTGGACGTGAAACCGGTCGCCACTCCGCCACTTTACCAGCCGCAACTCGTGTCGGGCGCAATTTTAGCGGCGGCTGTCAAACCGATTCCCGAAATCGTCGTCGGTGGCGCGGGTTGGCTGTTCGCTTTGACTTCGCGCTTCGCGCCGCACATCGCCGATTTGTTCCAGAAAGTCACAGCCGATGTGCAAAAAACCAAGGAATTCAAATCGGAAGATGCGCCGACCAACCTGTTTAGTCCCGACACCAAAGACGCGCGCGTCGAAGGCGATTTTTCCAAATCGGCGCGCGGCACAAGCATCGTGACGTGGCTCGAAACGCACCCGTCGATCCGCACCGCGCTGGGTTATGGTGTGTTAGCGCTGCTTGTTGTGTGGCATCAACGCGAAGTCATCAAAACCGCCGGAGGCCGCTAAGGAGTCTTCCTCCATCTATTCGACTTGGACGGCTATCTCTATAAATCAGATGGCCGTCTTTGCTGATTAGACGGCCATCTATTCAAGATAGACGGCCATCTATGCGACCAAGATGCCCGTCCAAGTCGAATAGAGGGCCATCTATTGCCAATGGACGGGAAGCGAAGACGTTGCGCCGGGCTTCTCGATGGTTTATGCTGGGGGACAAGCCCGCGTCGCGGGCGCCCATCTCATGCCAACCAAACGATTGACACCTCCTGTTTTGGAAAGCGCGCGCCAGGTCACGGCGGCCATCCAAACCCTGCCGGATTTTGTCGGCGACCTCAACCACTCGCCCGCAGCGATGCAAAAATTAGCCGCCGAAGTCGAGGCCAAACGCGCCCTCGAAACGCAGGCCCAAAACGCCCTCGACGCCGCCCGCGATGACGCCGCCGCAACCGAACAAGAACTCTACAACCGCTCGCTTCGCGTCAAAGAGTTGGTCATCGGCCAATTCGGAAGCGACTCCGACGAAGCCGCCGCCGTCGGGCTGAAAAAGAAGAGCGAACGCAAAACGCCGTCGAGGAGAAAAGCAACGGCGCCGCCTTCTGCTTAACGACTTGTAACTGCGGTAAAAACACATCGTGCGCGTGTTTTTACCGCAACTGTATATTTGCGGTTTTGCGCGCACTGCCACGCTTAAAACACGTTGTTATCCCGCAGGTTTGCTGCTTAATAACATTGTTCGGCGGCTTGCGCGCAGCATGAGTCTTCGCGATACTTTTCAACAACAATGAGAGAAAACACCAGAGTAGAAATGAGCGCTGAGCCGCAAATAGGGCAAGAACCGGTTTGCATGAAAACAATTGGCGTATTGGGTGGAATGAGCAGCCAAGCGACGAGCGAGTATTACCGAATGTTGAATGCGGGAATTAACTCAGTGAGGGGTGGTTGGAGCGCAGCGGAATTGCTGATTTTCAGCGTCAACTTCGCAAATATCGAAGCCTTCGTGCGTAGTGAGCAATGGGATGCTGCTGCAAAATACCTTGTCGAAAAAGCTATTCAAGTTGAGCGAGGCGGTGCTGATTTCATTATTATGGTTTCAAATACTATGCATAAAGTCGCCCCTCAAATCGAAAATGCTATTCATATTCCGTTGATTCACATCGTTGATGTAGCCGCAGAAGAAATCACAAAGCAGGAATTGACGACGGTAGGCGTTTTGGGCACAAAACCAGTGATGGAAGCTGACTTTTATCAGGATCGTTTTTATCAGCATGGTATAAAAGCAATTTCTCCAAACGGTCGGCAACGTCAGATCATTGACGAGATTATTTTTAATGAACTGGTTCTCGGCATACATAAAGAGGAATCACGCAAGGTATATGTAGATATTATGCGAGAGTTAGCAGAACAAGGCGTGCAAGGCATTGTCTTGGGCTGCACGGAAATCGAGATGTTAGTCAAGCCTGAAGACGTTCCAGAACTTCCGCTCTTTAACACCGCTGCTTTGCATTGTCAAAAAGCGGTGAATTTGGCATTGGGAACCACTCCGTTGCCAATGCCGAGAATCTATACAAACCCTTAAACACGGCGCGGCGCCAACACAATCAACAAGCCGCCGAACAAGAGACTGTGTCGTCAAGGGGTTTGGCGGCACTTTTTTGTGTCTGCTTTTGGGCGATTTTGCTTAAGAAGACGGGTTGAGTTGCGGCGCCCCGTGATGAGCGGGATCAAAGGGTTTCTGATGCTTCAACACGCCGTAGACGATCATTAACATCTTCCTCATGCGCGTGGATAGGGCTGTTTGCCAGTCGCTCGCGGCTAAGTTTCGCTCCCAGTTCCTCCAACTTCTTAAACTTGGTTTCAATTCATTCATCCGATTGAAACCATTATGGCCGAGTCCAAATCCACCCCTTTCATGCGCCAGTGGGAGCGCGCCAAAGCCGGGCATCCCGACACGCTTTTGCTGTTTCGCATGGGCGATTTCTACGAGTTGTTCGGCGAAGACGCCAAAATCGTGGCGCGCGAATGCGAAATCACGCTCACGGCGCGCCACAAAGACTCGGAAAACCCTATCCCGATGTGCGGCGTGCCCTATCATTCCATCGAACGCCACATCGCGTTATTGCTCAGCCGCGGTTATCGCGTCGCGGTGTGCGAGCAGATGGAAGACCCCAAATACGCGCGCGGTTTAGTCAAGCGCGAAGTCGTGCGCGTGCTGAGTCCCGGAACTGTGTTGGAAGATGCGTTTTTGAGCGGCGTTGGCGCCGCGACGGGCAACAACTTTCTCGCCGCGCTTTCAACCGATGCCAAGATGAGCCGCTTCGGTTTGGCTCTGGTCGATGTTTCAACCGGCGAATTTTTGGCGGGCGAAGTCGAGGCGGCGGGCGATCCCAATCTCAATCCGTGCGCCGTTGAACCCAACGGTGAAGGCGCCGATGTGACGCCGGAAAACGCCGAATCCAAAGCGCGCTTTTCCAAACTGCGCGAAGAGTTGCTGCGATTCGCGCCGTCTGAAATCCTTGTTCCGCAACGACTGCGCGAATGTCCCGGTTTTTTGCAAATGCTCGGTGAGGCGCGCTTGCACGTCACGGCGTTCGATCCGTCCGGGTTTGACACCGCCAAAGACAAACTTCTGGCGCATTTCAAAACCGCCTCACTTCGCGGTTTCGGATTGGAAGAGCACGAGGGCGCGCAGGACGCGGCGGCTCTGGCGCTCGATTATCTGAAGGATTCGCAACTCGGCGCGCTCGCGCATTTGCGGCGCATCACGCTGCTTTCGACCGATTCGTCGATGCTCCTCGACAACGCGACGCGGCGCAATTTGGAACTTGCGCAAAGCATCCGCGACGGTTCGAGCAAAGGAACGCTTCTGGCTTTGCTCGATGAAACGCGCACCGGCGCTGGTTCGAGGCTTTTAAGAAAGTGGATTCTGCAACCGCTGCTCTCGCGCGAACGCATCGAACGGCGCCAGGAAGCGGTCGGCGAACTGCGCGACAACATCTTGCTTCGCCGCGATTGCCGCGACCTCTTGCGTTCGATTGGCGACATCGAACGGCTTTCCTCTCGCGCCGTTTCAGGAACGGGCAACGCGCGCGATTTGGTTTCGCTGCGAAGCGCATTGCAAACGCTTCCCGCCATCGGTCTGGCTTTGCAAGATACGCATTCGGCCTCGCTTGACAACGTGAAAAAGCACCTCAGCCCCGCGCCGGAATTGCTCGACTTGTTGCAACAATCGCTCGCTGATGAGCCGCCCGCCGTGCTCACAGACGGCAACTTGATCCGGGACGGCTACGATTCGGGTTTGGACGAACTGCGCGTGGCCTCGCGCGAAGGCAAGTCGTGGATTGTGGCCCTCGAAGAAGCCCAGCGCGCGCGCACCGGCATTCCCAGTCTCAAAGTCGGCTTTAACAACGTGTTCGGCTATTACATCGAAGTCACGAAAACCAACCTGTCCAAAGTTCCCGCTGACTATACGCGCAAGCAAACAACGGCCAACGGCGAGCGTTACATCACGCCCGAACTCAAAGAAAAAGAAGAGTTGATCTTGGGCGCGCAGGACAAAATCAAAGACCTCGAAAAGCGTTTGTTCGAGCGCGTGCGAAGCCAAGTCGCGGCGTGTCACGGGCCTTTGTCGGATACAGCGCGCGCTCTGGCCCATCTCGATGTCTTCGCTTCTTTAGCCGAAGTCGCTTCGAGGCGCGACTACGTTCGCCCCGAAATCGCCGAAGAACCGGTCATCGATATCCGAAGCGGGCGCCACCCGATTGTCGAATCGGCGATGAGCGAGCCGTTCGTGCCCAACGATTGCGTGCTCAACACCACCGACACGCAGGAAATCATCATCACCGGCCCGAACGCGTCCGGCAAATCGACGTTTTTGCGCCAGGTCGCGCTGATTGTGTTGATGGCGCAAATCGGCTCATTCATTCCGGCGCGCGCGGCAAAGATCGGCTTGGTTGACCGGATATTCACCCGCGTCGGCGCGCAGGACGATCTGGCGACGGGCCAATCGACTTTCACCGTCGAGATGAACGAAACGGCCAACATCCTCAACAACGCAACTCCCCGAAGCCTCGTGATTTTGGATGAAGTCGGGCGCGGCACTTCGACTTATGACGGTTTGTCCATCGCGTGGGCCGTTGCCGAATACCTCCACGAACTCGGCCCCAAAACGCTGTTCGCCACGCATTATCATCACTTGAACGAACTCGAAGACCGTTTGCCGCGCGCCAAAAACTATCGCATCGCCGTCAAAGAAGACGGCGACCACATCATCTTTTTGCGCCGCATCATCCGAGGCGGAACGGATCGAAGCTTTGGAATCCAGGTCGCGCGCTTGGCCGGACTTCCCGCGCCCGTCATTGCGCGCGCCAAAGAATTGCTCGAATCGTTTTCGCAAGAGCGATTGCGTGGGCAACACGTTGAAGCGGTTCCCCTCGCCTCGAACTCGAACGGCCACACACCAAGCGGCAACTTGTTCGAGGAAGCAAGCGCGGTCGCGCTCGCGGTTCACAACCCGGTGGTGGAAGCGATTCGCGGTTTGGATGTGGACAATCTGACGCCGCTTGAAGCTCTCGTGAAGTTGGGCGAATTGCGGAAGATGGCGCTTAGCAATTGATCATGTATTGGCCCTACGATTTTGAGATTTCGCTGAACGGCAAAAAGGAGCCGTTTTTTGTTGATGAACCAAAGCGGCTCGAAGTGCTGGCAACCTTGGCAGTCTGCGAGGAAGCCGATTGGAGCATCGAACACAACGATGGGCCGATTTTGATCGTTTTGCTCAACCCGCAACGCGCGTTCGTGATGTGGATGAGGGAAGAAGGAGACGCGGGAATGCACGCCGTTGACCCGAACGCAGATGGTTCAGATTCTCAGGAATTTGTGCTGTCGAATGGCCAAGTAGACGAATTTTCAAACTTCGACACCGTGAGCCGCGAACTGGCACTCGATGCCGTCGCGCACTTCTTGAGGGCACGCGCGCCGTCGCCACAACTTCAATGGCAAGAGCCATAGCCGAATTCACGATTGCAACAGGCGAATCAGTCCGACGAAATTGTCGTCGCCCATTTCCCCTTCCAAACCGCGTTCGTAAAGTGCGCCTTCACAAACTCAAAAACGCCTCGACCACCATTGGGTCGAACTGGTGTCCAGCCTGGCGCTCGATTTCGGCTTTGGCTTCGTCTTCGGGCCAGGCTTTTTTATAAGGGCGGTCGCTTGTGAGGGCATCGAAAACGTCGGCGACGGCGACGATGCGGCCTTCGAGCGGGATGTCTTGGCCGGACAATTTGCGCGGGTAGCCGGAGCCGTCAAAGCGTTCGTGATGGCTCAGCGCAATCGAGCGCGCGGTCTGGAGAAAATCGCTTTGGCCGTTGGACAGCAGTTGCGCGCCGATGGAGCAGTGCTTTTTCATGGTGTCGAACTCATCGTTGGTGAGCTTGCCAGGTTTGAGCAAAATTGCGTCGCTGACTCCAATTTTGCCGACATCGTGCAGGGGCGCAGCGCGAAAAATCAGTTCGGTTTGCTCGGCTGGCAGGCCTAACTTGCCTGCGATGCGGCGGCACGAACGCGCCACACGGCGGGTGTGGGCGCCCGTGTCGTCATCGTGATGTTCGCCCGCCAGAGCGAGGCGTTCGATGACATCGAGTTGCGCCATTTTCAGTTCTTCCTGGATGAATTCGAGATGCAGGGTGCGCGCGGCGACTTCGGCTTCAAGGGCGAGGTTGCGGCGTTGCAGTTCGAGGTGAAGAGAGCGCACTTGCAGCAAGTTGCGCACGCGCAGTGCCACATCGAAGGGCGGGTGAGGGCGCGTCAGAAAATCGGTGGCGCCCAGCGAAAGCGCTTCTTCGCGCGCGGACTGAGCCGTGTTCGCTGTCAGCACCAGAACGGGCACAAAGTCGTGGGCGGGCACGGCTTGCGGCAACGTGCGCAGAATATCTTGGCCGGACATTCCCGGCATCATCAGGTCGGTGATGAGCAGGTCGGGCGAGAAATCGCGGATGACATCCAGTGCGCGCCGCGAGTCGCACAGCATGCGAACGCATCCGTAACCTGTGCCGCGCAAAATGGCGCTCAACAGCACCAAATTGTCGGGCGTGTCGTCAATGATGAGGATGCGGGCGTCAGAAAACATCGGAAGGCTGTCGCCGATTTAGCACGGATTTTACCAACCTGAAAATTTTCTTGACATCGTCTCCAACGTTTGGGGAGTTGTTTGAGGCGGCGCGCGAGAATATGCTTTTGTGTGGTTATTCAAACAGAACTTCAGTTGAAGTTCGCGTCGGGACAGGGCCTGCCCTGTCCACGCGAAAACCCTTCGATTTCCCGAAGTTGAACGCGCAAACAGGAGATGCGGACAAAGCAGGCTTTGAACACCCACCGCGAACTTTCAGCTTCCGTTCAACAAGCGGATGAGTCCGATGAAATCGTCATCTCCCAAGCCCTGCGCCAAACCGCGTTCATACAGTTCGCGCAGGCGCTGCGTTTGCGGCAGTTTCGTATGGTTTTCTTCGGCAGTTTCAAGCGTGAGTCGCAAGTCTTTACCCATGTGTTTGAGCGAAAATTGCGGCGAGTAATCGCCTGCCATCAGCTTAGTTTTCTTGAGTTCCGACACGCCCGACTTGGACACATTGGCGTCGAGGGCTTGGAAAAACAGTTCGTCGCTCAAGCCGTTCGAGCGCGCGAAATGAAGGCTTTCTGAGAGCGTTTGCGCGACGCCCGCGATGTTGAGGTTCATCGCCAACTTGAGCGCCGAAGCCGTTCCGCGCTGCCCGATGTGCATGATCGTTTTGGACAGCGGTTTCAAAATCGGCGTCGCTTCGTCCACCAAAGCTTTGTCGCCGCCCAGATAAAACACGGTTTCGCGCGCCTGCGCCGCGGGCTTCGACCCGGTGAAGGGCGCTTCGAGAAACCGTGCGCCCGCTTTCTCGACCTGCTCGGCGAACGTGCGCGTCCAACCCGGCGAAATCGTCGAAGATTGAACGAGCAACGCGTTTTGTTTGATGTGCGGGAGGGCGCCATCGAGCACGCTTTGCACGGCAGGCGGGTCGGCGACAACCAAAATCACTACGTCCGCGCCAGAAACCGCGTCTTTCAAATCGGGCACAAATCCGGGAAAGTCGGGTTGAGGCGTGCGGTTCCACGCGCGAACTTCGTTTCCATCGGCGATTAAGTTGCGCGCCCACGCGCTTCCGATGATGCCCAAGCCCAGAACGGCGAATGTCATAAGGCTCAAAGTTTGACTCGCGCCCAAGAAGCGGTTGGGACGGGAACGCGAAGCGTCAGCGAGTGCCTTCATTCAAAGCGCGAGGCGCCACCTGATTGTTCAAAGGTGCGCCTTTGGCGCGCTGAACCATGCACTCGCTGACGCTTCGCGTTCCCGTCCCAACCGCTTCTTGGGCGCGAGTCAAACTTTCGCTTTCATGTTTTCCAATCCCGAATCTGGCCGCGAGTTGCAGGCGATGCCCAACTCCGACATCGAATCGACCAAATCGCAGGCGAAAGAAGCCGCCAAATCGACCGACGATTTCGCGCTTCTCAATCCGGGCCGCCCGCCCGCTTTGCAAGAGCACTTCACCGAATCGGACACCTGGCGCGTTTTGCGCATCCAGTCCGAGTTCGTTCACTCGTTTGAATTGATGAGCAAAATCGGCCCGTCCATCGCGGTTTTTGGTTCGGCACGACTTCCCGAAACCTCGCCGTATTACATCGCGGCGCGCGAAGTGGCGCGGCGTTTGGCCCGCAGCGGTTGGGCCATCATCACTGGCGGCGGGCCGGGCATCATGGAAGCGGCCAATCGCGGCGCGCGCGATGCCCGCGAGAAAAACGAAAAGATGTCGATTGGCCTCAACATCGAGTTGCCCTTTGAGCAAGGCATGAATTCCTACTGCGACGTTGGCATCAACTTCCGCTACTTCTTTTGCCGCAAAGTCAACTTCGTCAAATACGCGTCGGCCTTTGTGATTTTTCCCGGCGGATTCGGCACGCTCGACGAGTTTTTCGAGGCGCTGACTCTGGTTCAAACCCACAAAATCCAGGATTTTCCCGTGGTGGTTTACGGGAGCGATTACTGGAAGGGTTTGATCGACTGGATGAACGCAACGCTTGTGCAAAACGGCACGATTTTGCCGTCCGATTTGAACCTGATTCATTTAACGGATGACCCCGCCGAAGTTGTGGAATGTGTCTTCGAGCACACGCGCGGCGTGCGCCATCCGATGAGCCAAGAGCGGTTTTAAAGCGTATCTCACAGAGGTTGCAACATCCGTCCAAACATGGCTTGCCCTGTCCGCCCAGGCACGATGTCGCACAACGGACAGGGCAAGCCATGTCCCTACGATGCACTTCTTCTGAGACACGCTTTAGTAGAAACGCGGCTTGCCGCGTTTTGGTTTCGCGTTTGGTTGCTACAAGGCCGCGACAAGCCGCGTTCCCACGGAGTCACGAACCGAAGGCGCTCGCCAGAACCGCGATATTTTTGTCGGCATCAAAGCGTTCTTCGATGCGACGGCGCGCGTTTTGGCAACGCGCCATCGTCGCTTCGGGTTCATCGAAGGTTTGTTGAAGCGCCTGCGCCAAGGCCCCAACATCGCCCGCGTTCACCAAAATGCCCGTCGTTTCGTCCACGAAATCGCTTGCGCTTCCGGCGTCGGTTGTCACGATGGGCAGCCCGACGGCGGCGGCTTCGAGTAGGACGTTGGCTAGGCCGTCACGGTCGCCCTCGCGCGTGCGGCGGCTCGGCAAAATCAGGCAGTTGGCCCAACGGCTCATGGTTTCCACGACCTCGTCATGCGGTAGCGCGCCGCGCAGCGATGCCATGCCGCGCAGGGTCTGCGACTTCAAAGCGAACTCAAGCGCGCTTTGAAGTGGCCCCTGACCGATGATTTGTAACGCTACGGAACGGTCGGGCGGCAGCAATTCGAGGCTTTGCACCAGATCGAGCCAGCCTTTTTTCTCGACCAATCGCCCGACTCCCAAAACGCGCATTCCGCCGCGCGCGTGCCACGGGCGAAACGGGTAGCGCGCGATTTCCAACCCGTGTGGCGCGTAAACCACGTTATCCCCGAAGCGGCGCAAAGAGTTAAACCCGGCGCGCGTGCAACTCGAAGCGAAGTGGGCCGAGGCCATTTTCGATTTCAAGTCGCCGCCCTCGACCCACAGATCGCGCGCGTGAGCCGAAAAACTCCAACTGATGTCGTTCCCCTTCGCCGCCGCGCGCGCGACATCGGCCAGATGATTGGCCCAGCCCGCGTGAACGTGAGCGAACCCTTCCAAATCGAGCGCCTGCCCCACCACTTCCCAGCGACGCGGCGACAACTTCGCGCGCAGCGGTTGAGCGATTGTGGAGGCGCCTTCGCCCGCGTTGAACGCGAAAACCTCGATCCGCAAACCCCGGCGCCGTAGCGCCTCGATTTCGCGCGCGATGAAGGTTTCGGTCGAACTGGGAAAGGTGTCGAGCAGGTAAGCGATGTTCATAATGAAAGCTTCTTGGAAACCCCTGAGCTTGTCTCAGGGGAGGAAAAGGAGTGTCGGACGAAGTTCGACTGAGGCGTAGCAGTTCGGTTAAACTTGAGGGTATTGCGTTGTTCCTTCTGCCAAACAAGGCACTCTTGAAAAAGAGCAACGGCTTCCCTACTTTGTAGGTTGCAGAACAGGATGGGGTTGCAAAACCTACAACCATCGAGCCTTTTAGCTAAAAGGCTCGGTTGCGAGTGACAAGCGAACAGTGATGTTCGGTGCAAGAGAACGGTGTATTGCATTTTGTTCGTAGCGGGCCACTCTCAGGAGCAATTCTGAGCCTCCTCACCAGAGGTGTCAACTGGCCTACTGCGCTCCGCCCTGAGAGCCTGTCTTCATAAGGCTGTGGAATGCGATTTTCTATAGCGGAAGGGCGGGTCATCGGAGGGGGCGGGCGCCAAACGCCTGAGCCACCTGTGGAGGT
>JAABUM010003816.1_pt1 | contig 17853 bp, 23 predicted proteins | sample 5559161 | NCBI WGS metagenome assembly JAABUM01 (sample SAMN10711868, study PRJNA513369) | rock metagenome | isolation source: Antarctica rocks | place: Antarctica: Victoria Land, Siegfried Peak nord | reverse complement strand
CACGCTACGCCCGCGATGCTCTGCCCCCGTCGGCCCACAGGCTGACGAAGTCAATCGGGAACTTATTGCTTAACGGATCCTTAGGACATCAGAAAAAGCAACGGCGACCCACCCATCCAGTAACCAGCGAATCGACCGATAACGGCAAACCCGTCGCGAGGCGGGGACGCAAAGCCTAGAGGACTCCCTGAGTTAGCTCGGCTGCCGAACCGAGGAGCAGCGTGCATGAGCCACGCGCCTCCGGCCGATTTTGCCCGAGGCGCGTGGCTTTTTCTGTGCTCACGATGAAAGGAGCACGAGGTATGCGGACACACTGAGCATATAATCCCCGGCACCGCGCCCACCAGGCAGCGGCACGCCCCCCAGACCTTCCACCGGGCCGCGGCCCACTTCCCCATGGCGGCCCACGGAACACCCCCGCCACCACACAGCGCGGCGGCGTCGCATCTGACACCTCCCACAATAAACACTCCATCAGTAAAGATAATGAAGAGGAGCCACACAATGAACGTCTCGATCACGCGCCCCATGATCCGCATCGCCGCCGTCCTCGGCGTCAGCGCCGCCCTTGGCCTGGGCACGCTGGGTACCTCGTTCGCCGCCGGAGACACGGGGCTCACCATCACCGGTGGCACGCTGAGCGCCTCGGGCAGCATCGGCTTCAGCAACTTCTCGGCGGTGACCCTCAATGGTAGCCAGCGCACGACCACGGCGACGTGGAGCTTGCCCAACGTGACCGATGCGCGGGGCACCGGCGCCGGCTGGAAGTACACGCTCTCCCTGACGCCCTTTGCCGAGTACGCCGCTGGGGCCTACGTGGCCAGCGGCAAGACCCTGGCCGCCTCCTCGCTGCAGGTGACCACCGCCCCGGTGGTCGCCCAGGTAGACACCTCCAGCTCCCCGGCCAACACGGTCGCCTCCGTGCCCGCCAGCACGGCGCTGGACACCGGCTCAGCGGTCACCTTGCTCTCAGCGGCGGTGGACGGTGGCATGGGCTCGTATTCCGCCAGCGCCATGACCGCGCAGTTGACCATCCCGGCCAGCGCTTATGCTAAGAGCTACAAGACCGACGCCACCATCTCGCTGGACACCACCCCCTAACCCCAGCGGGACACGCAGGGGGCGGCTTCTCCCCCCGGGGAAGCCGCCCTTTTGTCTAGCGGCGGAGCACGGACGGGCGGGGCAGCCACGAGCAGACGCGCTGAGGTGGCGCGTAACGTCATAGTAAGAGAAAAAACAGGAGGGGGGTTCCGATGACCAGGGTGAGCAGCAGTGTCCTGCTGGGCATGATCATGGTGGTGGCCTGGGCGGCCACGGGTCCAGCAGCCCAAGCCAGCCAGGGCGCGGTGGCGTTTGTGGTGCAGCCCGAGGCGGACCAACCAGCGGCGGAGATCGGGCGGGGCTACTTCGCCCTCTCCCAGAGTGGCGGGACGCTGCGCACGGTGCGCGCGCTGGTCAAGAACATCGGCGACCGGCCCCTCCGGCTGCGCATCTACGCCGTGGACGGCGTGCAGATGGCGGCCAGTGGCCTCGCTTTCAGTAGCCGCGCCACGCTGCCGACCGGCATGGGCCGCTGGATCACGGTCAAGCCGGCCACCCTGACCCTGGCCCCCGGCGAGGCCGAACGGGTGCGCGCCACGGTGCTGGCGCCCCAACGGATTGCCCCCGGCGATCACGTGGGCGGCATCGCCTTTGAAGACCTGCGGGTGCAGAGCACGGGTGCGGGCAGCCATGTGCTGATTGATGTGCATGAGCGCCGCGCCCTGGCCGTGGTGGTGCGGGCGCCCGGCGCGGCGGCCACCGCGGCCTTGCAGATCGCGGGAGCAAGCCTGGCTGCCCTGCAGGGCACGGGCAGCCAGGTTGTCGTGACCGTGCGCAACGCTGGCGCGCTGCTGGCGCACGGCGCGGGGACGGTCGAGATCGCGGGGGGCCAGGCCACCACGGGCGCGCTGCCCTTCACCATCGGCACGCTGCTACCCGGAGGCGTGGCCCATGTGGTCGTGCCGCTGCCCCGCCTGGCCCTGCAACCGGGCGGCTATACCGTGCGGGTGCGCCTGAACGAGGCCAGCGCCGCCGCGCCGGCCTGGCAGGGCAGCGTCACCCTGGCCGCCCCCGGGGCCGCCGATGCCCCCGCGTCAGTGCCTACCCTGGCGCTCAAGCCGCTGACCACGCTGGCTCCCGCCGGCGCGGCTGCCTCCCCCACGCTGTGGGCTGGCCTGGGCTTGCTCCTGATCATGCTGGGCGTCGGACTGGGCCTGCTGGTCAGCCGCGCCGGCAGCCGCCGCGCCACACGCGGCACCGCCTAGTCGCCTGTCAGCTGTGGATTGGGGGATCCGTATAGCGGCAGCCCCAGCGCCCGGTCCGTCCTCAACGTGGAGGTCGCCCCTGTCATGGCGCCAACCCCTCATGTGACGATTGCTCAACACTCAGGACAGGTGGCTCCTGGCGGCGGCCAACCCGACCTGGCCAGCCAGGAGCGCGGCCGGTAGCACACGGGCGGGTTGAACATAGCGCCGGCAGGACCGGAGCCGGTCAGACATAGGCGGGTCAGGTGGTTGCGGCTGCCCCCGCATACTCGGCGCCATAGTCGGGTGAAGGGGCGGCGCGCCGGGGCAACCCGGCGATGAACTGGCGCAGCAGGCGGGCGAAGCTCTCGTCGAGATCAAGCGGCAGCCCGAACCCCCCTTCCACTTCCAGCGATATGAAGCCGTGCAACAGGCTGCGCCAGCCGCGGATGACATGCAGCAGATCCACCTCATCGCGCAGCCCATACGGCTCCAGCACCGCCCGCAGCACCGCCAGGATCTCCTCGCTCGCCTCCGCGAGCGCGCGGTCGTCGGGGGCGGGGGCACGGAGCGTGAGCATATACAGCCCTGGGTGATCCGTGGCGAACGCGCGATAGGCGTGCGCCAGCGCCAGGAGCGCCTCGTCGCCCGACTTACCGATGGCGGCCCGGCCCATGCGCGCGGCGAGGTCACGCGCGCCCAGCAAGGCCAGTTCGCGCCGCAGCCCTTCCTGGCCAGGGATGTGGTTGTAGAGCGACGAGGTGCGGATGCCCAGGTGAGCCGCCAGCGTGGTCAGGGTCACCTCGTTTGCTCCCCTGGCATCCACCAACCGCGCCGCCGCCGCGACGACGGCCGCCCGGTCAAGACTGGCGCCCGGCCTACGCGCCATGCGCCGCTTCCGGCACGTGTCGCTGCGCCACCGCGATGGCGCCGTCCATGGCCAACCCAGGGTCGGTCAGGGGGACGCCATGGCCGACCGCGAGCAGGCGCGGATTGAGGGCGCGCAGGGCGCGGGCGCTGGTCAGCGCCGTTGGTTTGTGCCAGGTGGCCATCGCGGGGAAGGGGAAGGTGGGGCGCAGGACTCCGGAGACGGCGATGCCGCCGCGCGTCTGGAACGCATCACCGGCGATGAGGGCGCGATCGCGCGTGTCCAGGAAGGCGACATGACCGGGGGTATGGCCGGGGGCGGCGACGACCACGAGCGCCCCGACGCGATCCCCTGGGTGCAGCAAGCGGGTCGGACGGGTCGCGCAGGTCTGCCAGCTGCCGCGCAGCCTGGCCCGCTGCTCGGCGGGGTCGAGGCTCAGATCGCCGGCCAGAAAACGCGCTTCGCGGGCGGGGACGAGCACCTCGGCGGCGGGGAGGGCGGCATGAAGGGCGTCGAGCGCGCCGACATGATCGCCGTGGGCATGCGTGAGCACAATGCGCACGATGGGCGCGCCCAGTGAGGCGGCGGCGGCGAGGATAGCCGGAGCGGAGCCGCTGATGGTCGTATCAATCAGGGTGAAGCCGTCGTCGTCGCGCACGAGGTAACAGTTGATGGGGAACACGCGGGGGAAGCGGGTTAGCCGAATGAGGTGGTCACCGTGCCGGGTGATGCGCATTGCTCTCTCCTTGTATCTATTTTCTATTGTCTATCGGTTATCGCCCGCGCCTTCGAGTCTCAGTTTTTGCTGGGGCCACGGCCCGCCGCCATCGTGGCGCGGCGACAGCGCTACCTGACCCCAGGCGACGCCGAGCGCCGTGTTGAGCGCAATGAGCGCCGCGACTACCCACGCCAGCGTAGGGCTCCCGCCGGACAGGGCCACGGCTCCCAGGCTCAGAATCACTCGCCCCAGAATCAAGGGGAGAGGCGCGGGCAGCGGTACCACTGCCCTGGGGGCCACAAAGGCTCCCCACAGCAGCGCGGCGAGCAGCGGGGCTGCCCAGACCCAGACTGGCCGCCATCAGGGGGCTGGACCCAGCGCGGAACTCCCACGATCCCAGGGCAGCCAGGGCGCCCAACTCCAGAAAAAAGGCCGCGCGGATGTTGGTGAGCTTGAGCAGCGTCATACGAGTACACCCATCCTTCCCGCAAGAACAGCGCCCTGGCGACGCGCCGCCAGGACCTTTAACTAACACATTTATATATTAATCTAACATTATTAGTTTGTCAAGGCCCTGCGCGCCAGTCCTGAAAACAGCAGGGCAGTCAGCGCTACCGTTACTGGGGGCACGGTGTAGCCCGAGGTCGGGGGCGACTATGCCGCGTGCGTAGCCTGAGCGATCCTCGGCGCCTCCTGAGGCACACTCCCGCGTGCCCCCACCCTGGTAAGGTCACAATAGCTGACATGCGGTTGTCTTGCCCCGCCTGTACAGTGGGCGGTAGGCGTCGGCGTGACCACCAGACGAGGGTGGAGCGGCAGCGGCGCCGGTGGGAGGACAATCGGATGGGCACTGACGACGCAGCGAACCCTACAGAGGAGCCACAGGCAGGCCGGCTAACCATGCCACGGGGCTACCAGAGCCCCGCCGAGGGTGAGGGCCTGTTGCCCTGAAGCCACGTGGTGGAGCGGCTGGAGGGCGCGCTGAACTACTGGCTGGTCACCACGCGGCCTGATGGCCGACCCCACGTCACACCCGCGTGGGGGGCCTGGATCGCCGGCGCGCTGTACTTCGATGGCATCCCCACAGCGCGATGGGCGCGCAACCTGGCAGCCAACCCCCACGCGGCGGTGCATCGGGAGAGCGGGACAGACGTGGTGATCCTGGACGGCCTGGTCGAGGACCTGGTCACTGGGGCCGAGGTCGCCGCCCGCATCACTGAGATATGGACGGCCAAATATGGGCGGCGGCTGCCCCAGCCCAACACCTCGGGCATCTTCCGGCTCCAGCCGCGCACGGCCCGCGCCTGGAGCCGCTTCCCCGACGACGCCACCCGCTGGACCTTCCCCGAGGTATAAGCCAGTCAGGCGGACACCGGCGCGCTCTACCGCCGCATGGCCGAGAGCGCCTCTACACACTTCGACGTAGACAGCGAAGAGGCCTTGAGCAACCTGCTTGCTGGGCATCCAACCCTGGTGCATCTTGATCGGTAGCAACTGCCTCCGCCACTCATGCTCTATTATCATCACATTAGAATGGTGTGTGGTGGCCGGTCCATAGATTGTGAGTTGGAACAAAAAACGCATGAGGAGCAGCGCGGTCATGTTGACCTATGACCAACTGGCCCATTGTGCCGACCACGGCTGGGTTGTCCTGGAGGATGTGCTCGACGCCGACCAGTGCGCCGCCTACAAGGACGCGCTGGATCGCTGCGTGCGCACGCGGCGGCCCCTTCTGGCTAACAAGAGTGCCGACACGACGCAGATTGACAACCCCGTGCTGTACGACGACCTCTTTCTAGAGTGGTTCACCCTGCCAGGCATCCTGGAGGCAAACAGGCAGTTGATCGGCGCTCCGCTACGCCTGAACACCAGCTATGCCCACATCAGGGTTCCTCATCCGGCCAGGCAGGCCCGGGGCGCCGATCTGGTGGCCCACGATGGGCTCGGCTGGCACCGTGATTTTAGGCCCAAGTGGGGCATCACCCCGCACGACTCCGACCCGCGGCTGCTGCACTGCACCATGACCAACAACGTGACCTACCTGACCACCGTATCGCCCGGCAACGGCAGCACGGCGGTGCTAGATGGCTCACATGTCCTGGAGGGTACGTATCAGAGCCTCAAGGAGCGCTGCCCCGTGCGCGAAGTGCCGGCCAGGGCGGGCAGCGTGCTAATTTTCTCGGAGTCGCTGATCCACTCAGCCGTACCTATCCTCTCCGAGCAGATCCGCTACAACATGTACTACTGCCTGACCCCACCCTGGGTTGCGCCCTGGGACGGCCGCGGCGTGCCCCAGGCTATAGTGGACGCGCTGCTCGATGAGCAGGTGCGCGATGTGCTCGGCCCGCCCACCCTGGTTGATCAACACGGCGGCATAGCAGCGCGGACCCACTTCGTAGCTGAGTGAGCGCCCGCGCGGCGGATCATGCGGCGGCTCGCCTGATCACCTCAGGGGAGCCAGCCGCGCTGCCGCAGGGCCTGCTTGCCCACCAGCCCCAGCTGCACCTGGTAGCGCGCGTCCTGCTGCTCCGGGTGCGCTTCCAGCCGCCCGTTCTCACACCACTGCACCAGATACGTGCGCCCGCTGCCATCGCCGTTGCCCTCTCGGGTAGGCTCGGCGATCGGCGCGCCCAGCAAGGTGGCCCCGTGATGCGCCCGCCAGTAGGTCAGGAACGCGCCGCTCAGGCTGTGCCTCGTGGCGGGGACGTATTGCCGCGTGGGTGTGGAAGGAAAGGGAGCGATGGCCGGAAAGGTCCGGCCCTGAGTGAGCAGGCGGCCCAGGGCCGACGGGCGCACGCCCGAGGGCGTCTGCTCCAGCAGGAAGCGGTCGGTGTATTGGGCCAGGTGACCAGTGTCCGTGAACGGCTCGGTACGGGGGAGCTAACAGGACGCACCGTTGGCGCGCTACACGAAGATATTCTGACTATGAACCCCTCTCAGAAAGATGGAGAGCCTTGCGATGACCCTGACCAAAAGCTGACATACCATCGTCCCGAGGCTATCATGGTGGAGGTCGCCGTACCTGGTGAGCGGTGGGAAGTGGAGTTTTTCAGGGATGGGACGGTTGAAGTGGAGGTCTTCCGCAAGGTCGGTGGCATAGTGGGTGAAGAGGCGCTTGCGCATCTGATCAACACGCATTCAGCAGCCGATGAGGAGAACTGACGGGTGATCCGTGATGCCGTGCGCCACCTCGTCATCCTGGGACCGCTGCCGTCGGAGTCGGATGACGCGACCTCAGAGGAACACCTACAGCAGCTACAAGACGCGCTTGAGCGCATCTCTAGGCCCGTTACGGATGAGGAAGCAGAGCTGCTGCTGGGCGTCTTTGGTGACGACGGCTGCTTTGGCCTGGCCTGGGCGCTGCTGCATCTTATCGAGACAGCGCCACACACGCCTGTCCACAGCGCTCCCCCAGACTCCGCGAACGAGTGGATCCGAGATATCTGGGCGCGGGCGCAGCGCGCTCAATCGTGGTACGTTCAGTTTGACCACAGGCGCGATGTATGATCTGAAAAATGGCCCGTCACGACCGGTGAGCCGCATGTGGGACAGCCCGGCACGCTCCGCATTGGCTAACGACGCCTTCGCCAGCAACCGGTATTATCCACGTGATCTCGTGGCCGGTCAGTGAATAAAGCTGCACTACGAGGTTCTATCCGTGCAACCACTACCCAAGAGTGAATCTTCCATGGACGGTCTCGACGTCGAGATCCCGCCTGCCCTTCTGGCAGCGGTCAAGGATGCGTTGCGAGATCTGGTGCATCAGCTTGTCGTCGGCAACTTTAGCGGCCTGTACACTGAAGGGCGTACGGGAGACATCACGGCGGAGGAGCTTCAGGCTGCCGTGGCCCGCTATCCTGGCACTCTGATTGATCTGCCTGACCAGGCTTGGCCGTACTCCGATGCCACGGCGATCAAGGGTGAGCACGCCTCGTGGAGTATTGTCATATCCTTGTGGACAGCCCAGGAAGGCCGTAGCGACCTCAACATGGTCACTAATATGCGTGCGATGAGTGAGGGCATCAAGGTTATTATCTCCGACCTGGATATCCAATAGCCGTCTATAGCTGCTGCTCGTGATGTCTGTCAGCCCTCATTATCATAGGCGCGATACAAGGGCCGTGGTTTACCGGCGCCTCCCGGGGGGCCGGTGGACCGTTCGACACGGATTGGTTCGATTTTAACCTCTGACACTTCAGGGACCACGAAGATGGGGGATCGAAAGCGGGTAAACATGGGCAATCTGGCAGACACAGTGTATATGCTCGGTGGACCTGTGCCACCATGGGGCGACTACGGCGATATCCTGATTGCTGGAATGACCTCCCACCTGGGGCGCCAGGATGGCCTGCTGCAGCTTGAGAGAACCGGGCCTCTTGTGCCGCCGATTGCCCTAGCGGGCATCGGGGAGGTTGTCGTGACTAACAGCTTCCGCTCTGCTTTAGAAGCGTCTGGCTTGTCTGGTTTGCGCTTTCAGCCGGTGATCAAGAAGCATATCGTGCGCCTCCACTGGGAAACGTGGGACAGAGCAACACCCAATCCCCCAGAGTATCCACCCACTGGGGAGCCGGAAGATTACATCTTTCTTGGGGCGCACGATCCACAACTGGCCGCAGAGATGGGTGACTTGTGGGAGCTATGCCTGGAGCCACATGCGCGCACCGAGCGACAACCCCGTAGATCAGCGATAGGGGAGCAGATTTTCGTCGTGCGCGCCAGTTGGGATGGGAGGGACTGGTTTAGAGCGGAAGGCGTGAGTTATGTCTATGTTTCGGCAAGAGCCAGGAACTGGTTAGAGGCCATCGTTCCCGAGTGGGTTTCCTTCATGCCAGCGTCTATCCAATGACGCCGAGGGGCTAGGTGTATCTGAACAGGTGACCCATCAGCGGCCGGCACGGAGACGACAAAGCCCTGGCGCTCATGGTCCTTCAGGTTGTGCCCGCTGCACCTCCTACTGGCTGCTCGTGTGATGCTCGGCCAACACCTCAGCGATGATTTGCCGGGACCGTGCCGCTTCCGGTGCGGTCGTGTCGGCGTGCCCGGCAGCGGTGATCAGGGCCTTCCACAGCGCCCAGCCGCGCGCCCGCGCCCACGTCTCTCCATCCAGAGGGAGGGCTGCCCGGAACGCCTCCCGGCCTGCGCCGGCAAAAAACGTCCAGGCGATCACGAGGTCGCAGGCAGGGTCGCCCACCGCCGCACAGCCCCAGTCGATGATAGCGCTCAGCCGACCGTCACGGACCAACAAGTTGCCCACGGCGACATCGCCGTGAACCCAGACGGGCGGGCTCGGCCACCTCGTGGTGAGGGCCGCCTCCCATACGGCGGTCGTGGCAGCGGCGTCAATCGTGTCGCGCAGGGCCTCAAGGGCACGTCGGGTTTCCGCGTCGTAGGTCGCGATGGGGCCGCCGCGATAATAGCTGTGCGGCCCTGCCGCCGGCCCGGCGGCAGGATCAATCCGCTGCAAGGCGGCGAGGAACCGCGCCAACGTCGTGGCAAACCCGATCAGGTCATCAATAGGTGCCGTGGCAGCGGTCTCGCCGGGGAGCCATCGGTAGACGGACCAGGGGAAGGGGTAGCCCTCGCCGGGCACGCCCCTGGCGAGCGGGACAGGGATGGGCAACGGCAGCAGCGGCGCCAGAGACGGCAGGTAGCGGTGCTCTTTCTCGACCTGTGGCGTGTACCCCGAGGCGCTGGGCAAGCGCACACTGAGCTCGCCGCCCAAGCGGAAGGTCCGGTTGTCCCAGCCCTGGGGCATGGCGGGTGTGACCGGCAGGTCAGCCCACTGGGGGAATTGCGCGGCGATCAGTCGGCGGACGAGGGGGGCGCTGATCTCGACAGGCAGCGCGGACAACTCCACGGGGCGCGGCTCCATGAGGTCCCTTCCGCTTCAGTGCTCGGCACAGGATAGGTACAGCGCAAACGTAGCATAGACATTCCGCGTGTGTCAATGGTCACGATAATTTTGGCACTTCCCCCGAGTCCGCGAACGAGTGGATCCGAGATATCTGGGCGCGGGCGCAACACGCTCAGTCGTGGTATGTTCAGTACAGGGTGGGGTCTCCCGCAACGAGCTCGCTGGCGGCGGATCAAGGAGACCGTCTGCTAGACCATCATGCGCGCGGGGTCGGCCGGCTCGGCGCTGGCCGGGCCGGCGCGGCGGGCGTCGTGGATGTCCAGCTCCAGGCAGCGGTAGCCACGGCGGTCGCGCACGGTGGGCGTGGCGGCCAGGTCCAGCACGTCGCCAGCCACGATGGGGCCGGGCAGGGTCTCGCCACGGGCCACCACGCTGACGGCCATGCCGCCGCGCCCGGCCACGATCAGGCGCACCGCGCCGCCGCTACGGCCCACCTCCAGCACCTCGGCGTGGTGGACGGCCACCAGCGCGTCGGGCCAGCTGGCCCCACAGGGGGCCAGCGCGGCCATGGCGTCGGCCAGTGCCCAATCAAGCCCATCGGCGGGCAGGTGCAGATCAATGGCCAGCACGGGCGGCCGCTCGGCGTCGCCCAGCACGCGGCGCGCCTCGGCCTCCAGGCGGGGCCGCAGCGCGGCCAGGGCGATCTCGTCGGCGGCCTCCAGGCCGGCAGCCATGGGGTGACCACCCTGGCGCAGCAGCAGGTCGGCGCAGGAGTTGAGCGCGGCCCCCACGTCGAAGCCCTCCACGCTGCGCGCCGAGCCGCGCCAGCGGCCATCGGTGGAACCAACCACCACGGCGGGGCGGCGATAGCGTTCGACCAGCCGCGAGGCCACCAGGCCGACCACGCCGGGGTGCCAGCCTGCATCCCAGGCCACGATCATGGGGCCCGGCCCACCGGCCGCCTCGATAGCGGCGGTGGCCTCATCGGCGGCCTGGCGGGTGATCTCCTGGCGCCGCGTGTTGATCGCGTCCAGCTCGGCGGCTAGAGGGCGGGCGTCACGCAGGCGGGGTGCCCGCAGCAGGTCCAGGGCCAGGTGGGCGTCACCCAGGCGGCCAGCGGCGTTGAGCCGCGGCCCCAGCCCGAACCCGATGTCGCGTGGGCCCAGGGTCAGCCGCGACACGCCGCTGACCTCCAGCAGCACGCGCAGGCCGGGCCGGCGGGTGGCGGCCAGGCGGGGCAGGCCACGGCGGACCAATCCGCGGTTCTCGCCACGCAGGGGCACCACATCGGCCACCGTGCCCAGGGCCAGCAGGTCCAGCCCCGCGTCGGGGTCCAGGTCGACCCCGTCGGCGGCCAGGGCGCGCAGCAGGGCATGGGCCACCCCGGCCCCGCATAGGTCGTGGTCGGGGTAGCCCTCGCCGGCGGCGCGCGGATTGAGCAGGGCCAGCGCGGGGGGCGGGGCGCCGTGCGGCGGGTGGTGGTCGGTGACGATCACATCCATGCCCAGCTCGACCGCCCGGCGCAGCGCGGGGTGGGAGCTGGAGCCGCAGTCCACGGTGACCAGCAGGCGCAGGCCTCCGGCGGCCAGGGCCTCCACGTGGTGGGGCGAGAGGCCGTAGCCATCGCGGCGGCGGTTGGGCAGCAGGGCGGTCACGGGCAGGCCCAGGGAGGTCAGGCCCTCGGTCAGCAGGGCCGTGCCGGTCAGGCCATCGCAATCGAAATCGCCGAAGACGGCGCACGGCTCGGCGGCGCGGGCGGCGGCGCGCAGGCGATCCACGGCGCGGCGCATCGCCCCAAACAGAAAGGGGTCGGCCTGCGGCTGCTCCTCGGCGCGCAGCAAGGCCGTGGCCGCCGGCCCATCCAGGCCGCGCGCGGCCAGCACGCTGGCCAGGGCGGTGTTGCCGGCGCAGGCGGCCAGCAGGGCGGCGTCGGGCGGCTGGCCTACCCCCGGCCGATCCCGCCACAGCGGGCGGGCCGCGTCGGGCCGGCGGGGCAGCACGGCCGCCTCGCGCATGCCGGGCACGGCTAGACGCCGCCAAACAGGGGCAGGATGCGCCCACCGGGGTCGGGCACGCCCTCAGGGCCGCCGCCCAAAACGCTGGAGAGGCGCAGCCCGGCCAGGGCGGGGCGCAGCAGGCGCCAGGGCCGTGGCTCAGCCAAGGCCACCGCCAGCACGGCCGGCGTGGCCGCCGTGGGCACAAAGTGGGGGTCAGCCTCCAGCCGCAGATGCACGCCATCATCTTCCAGGTGGGCGGCGGCCACGCGCAGCCCGGCCAGGGTGGTGCCGGCGACCAACGCGGCCAGTTCGGCGGCAGCCAGGGCGCCCAGGATGCCCGCGCCGTAGCGGGCCAGGCGCGTCTCGCCGATACCCGGGGTGGCCCGCAGGTCGGCTGGCGTGGTAGGGCGGCGTAGGGCCAGCTCACGCAGGGTGCGCTGGGGCAGCACATCCTCGGGGTAGACGCGGGCGGCGGTGGCCACATCGGCGCGCCAGGCGGTCAGGGCGCGGTAGGCCGCCCGGCCACCGGGGGGCAGCGGCGGCAGTGAGTCGGGCAGGTCGGGCAGGATGCCGCGCACGATCTCACCGATGACCAGTGTGTCGGCGGCGTCGCGGGCGGCGTAGGCGATCTGCTCACGGCTGAGCGGGCGGCGGCCCCAATCGCTGACCTGCAGCTCCTTCTCCATGGGCGTGCCCAGCAGGCGCTCGGAGAGATCGGCCAAGCGGGCGCCCCCCTCGTAGAGCACGCGGGCGGCGCGGCAGGTATCGTAGACGCAGCGCGGGCGCAGGCCCACCCGGGTGAGCATGCGCCCGTCGTAGGCGTAGTTGTGGGCGAACACGATGGCGGCGGGGTGGACCAAAAACGGCTGCAGGGGCCGCACGTCGCGCACGGCCAGCAGGTCAACCACGGCCACCCGCACATCCTCATCGCGGGCCCGAAAGGCCAGCTGCAGCAGCGAGGGGCTCTCGCGATACAGGCCGCCCTTCTCGAAGTTGGCCGTCTCGGTGTCCACGCCAAAGGCGGTGGGCCGGGCCAGGTAAAGGCTCTCCAGCAGGGCGGTGAAGCGGCCCGGCGTATCCACCAGGGTGGCTAGGCGGCGGCCCGCTATTTCGACAGGCCGTGGGATGCCGATCAGGGCGTGTTCGGGCACGGGGGCAGGCACGTCCGTCACGATGGGCCTGCCTGGATCCATGCTCCCTGCCTTCCCTCGCCTCCCGCGCCGGCGCGCGTTCACCCCTCTCTGGGGCGCACGCCGCCATCATCTCTGATCACGATACGCCCTCGCGCCCCTTTTGTCAAGCATAGCTGACGGCATCGTCGCCAGCGCTTGACGGACGTCTGTCCTAGCTGATACAGTGTAGGGAGAGAGCAGGTGGCCGCGTGAAAGGACCGGACCGATGAGCAACGAGACACCCCGCGACGGCGTGGTGATGGCCGAGGGCGCCGAGGGCGCCGCCGACCCCACGCTGACCGTGGGCGCGACGGTGCGCCGGCTGCGCGAGGAGCGCGGCTGGAGCCTGCAGCGCCTGGCCAGCACAGCCCATGTCTCCAAGCAGCACCTGTGGGATATCGAGCGCGGCGCGGCGCGGCCCCACGAGGTGAGCATCAAGTACCTGGCCCGCGCGCTGGGCGTGCGGGTGGCCCAGCTGATGGGCGAGGTGGCCGAGCCGGAGGGCGGCCGCCCTATCGCGCCTTCCCTGCGCGACTTCGCGGCGCGGCGCGGGCTGGGCCCCACCCAGGTGGAGGCGCTGGCCGGGCTGAACTACCGCGGTCGGGCCCCCCAGACGGTGGGCGAGTGGGAGATGATCTGGAAGCTGCTACGCGCCGTGCTGGACGACGAGGGTGCGCCGGCGGCGGGGCGGGAGGGGTAAGGCCGCATGGCCCTCGTGTGGAGTGACGACCTACCCCGGCTGCCCGGCTACAGCGGCGCGGCGGCCTACCAGGCGCTGCCCAGCTACGCCGACGCCCTGCACCGCGCCGCCGGCCTGGATGGTCCGCCGTTCGACCCGCTGCGCGTGGCGGCGGCCCTGGGCGTGCGCGTGCAGCCGGTGCCCACCTACGCGGGCAACCGCGGCTTGCTGCTGCCGCTGCCCGGTGGCGGCTACCGCATTGTGGTGCGCGCCGACGAGTCGCCCAGCGCGCAGCGGTTTACCGTGGCCCACGAGCTGGTGGAACTGGGGCTGCAGGTGGGCTGCCCCAGCCTGGTGGAGCGCAGCCACCGCGACCAGGAGGCCGGCAAGGCCAAGGAGCGCTACTGCGAGGTGGGCGCGGCGGAGATCCTGCTGCCGCTGGATCAGGTGCGGCGGGCCTTCGCCGCCCGCGGCTCCACGCTGGAGGCGCTGCCCGCGCTGGCCAGCCTGTTTGGGGCGTCCCTGCACGCCACGCTGCGCCGATTGGTGGACGCCGCGCCGCGACCGTGCGCCGGGCTGATCGTCTACCAAGCCCGCCGCCACGCTGAGGGGGTCAGCTCCCCCAGCGGCCAGACTGGCCACCCCACCTCGGGCGGCCAGTCTGGCGGCGCGGTCCTGCGCGTGGCTATGGCCTGCGGTGGCGGCGGGCTGGTGGCGGCGGCGCCGGCAGGGGCGCCGCTGCCCCAGACCAGCCTGCTGGCGCGGTCCTACCGCGACCGCCTGCCCACCCGGGGCGTGGAGGCGTTCGCCCTGGGCCGCCTGCAGGGACGCTACCGGGTGGAGGCCATCTGCCCCGGCTATGGCCCCTCCCGCCACGTCTACGCCCTGCTGCACCCGGTCTAGCTGAAGAGGCACGGCCGCGGCGTGTCCCCCGCCGCGCCCTGCCCTCTTTGCCTGAATTTATTAGAACGCATTATCTACTATTAATGTTGGCCGAAGCGGTAGGACCCAGACGATGCGCGTAGCGCTCCGGGGCGCCCAGGGGGCGGTTCACGGGCGGCGCCACATAGCGCGACAGGGTATGTCAGGTGAACTGGACAAACACAGGGACAGAGAAAGGACGGTGCATGATGAACATGCGGGAAGCCAGTGTGGACCCCGCCGGCAGGACACTGGACTGCGTGGCCCAGGCGTATGGCATCTCGTCGGCCAGGCTGCTGGCCCCAGGGCGCGACCCCCTGTTGGTGGAGGCGCGGCGAGTGGCTATGTTGCTGCTAGCCGAGCGCGGCATGGGGGCCACGCACATCGGCCGGCTGATCCGCCGCGACCACAGCACGGTGCTGCACCACCTGGCCGTGATCCGCCAGCGGCCCACGCCCGAGGAGCGCGAGATGCTCTCCGACCTGCGCGTGGCCACCCGCCAGCCCTAGCCGTGTAGCCATCCTCACATGAGAGAGGAATGCGTAAGCGCCGGACCGGTGGCAAACCACGAAGACGGGTTGGCAGGCGACTAGATGCCCCCGGAAGGACGGTTCTCTATGACGCTTTTCCCGAACGACTTTGGTCGGCGACCGCGCCGGGAGCTCGCGCCAGGGGCCACGCACATCCCTGGCTGGCTAACTCTGGAGCAGCAGCGCTGGCTCGTTGCCCAGTTCCACGCTTGGGTGCGCGGTCCGGCGCCCCTCCACGCGGCCAGGGTGCGCGGCCACGAGATGTCCGTGCGCATGGTGTGTCTGGGCTGGCATTGGCAGCCCTACACCTACACACGCGAGGCCACCAATGTTAACGGCCAGCGCGTGCTGCCCTTCCCCGACTGGATGGCCCGCCTGGGCCGCAAAGCGCTCGTTGAGGCCAGCGGCGACCCGCGCGCCGGCGACGACTACACCCCCGACACGGCGCTGGTCAACTACTACGCCGCCGCCGCCCATATGGGCATGCACCAGGACAAGGACGAGCGCTCCCGGGCGCCGGTCGTCTCGTTGTCACTCGGCGACAGCTGCCTGTTCCGCTTCGGCAACACGGAGAAGCGCACCCGGCCCTACACGGACATCACCCTGGCGTCGGGTGATCTCTTCGTCTTTGGCGGCCCATCCCGCCTGGCCTACCACGGCGTCACTAGGGTATATCCCGGCACCGCGCCGGAGGGATGTGGGCTGAGCGAAGGGCGGATCAACATCACCATGCGCGTGACCGGCCTGGGTTGACCCGCCTCCCGCTCACCGTGACGACGGAACCATCCTATCGCTCTGTCCGCCGATCAACAACGCCGGGCGCGGGCCGAACGTGATAACCCCATTGTGCGCCACGGGAACGCGCCACTAGGGTCCGGCCTGTGGCTCTGCTCTGCTAGGCCTCGTCGGCCCCCTTGGTCACGGGCTGCGCGACCTCCCAGAGGTGACCATCAGGATCGGTGAAGTGGGCCGTGCGCAGACCCCAGGCTCGATCAACGGGCGGCCTGACAAACACGACTCCCCGGGCGACCATCTCCCTATAGAAGGCGTCCACATCCTCAACAAACGAAACGAGTTGACACCGCGCGCCTGTTGGACGCGCCGCCACCACGGCGTCCGGCGACAGCAGGTCTTGCGCGCCAGCGATGCTCAACAGCAGGAGCAAGGTCGTCTCGAAGGCGAACACCGCCGAGTTCTCGTCCTGGGACTGTAGCGGTAAGCCAAGCGTGTCGCGATAGAAGGCCGTCGCGCGGTCCAGGTCCGCCACAAACAGCACCGTGGCGTCAATTCGTTTGAGCGTCATACTCATTGTTGGGTCTCCCCTCTCTCCTATAGATGGCTGAGCCTGCCCAATGGACCACGGCACAGCCCACCGGCCCGGTAGCGGGATCGCCTTGCCGCTCTATTATAGGGCATTAGTTCTAGTTCGACTGCTTTGCCAGTGCGGTCCCCTGGCCACCCGTGGGGTCATGACGCCCCTGCCAGGCACACTATGAGCAGCGGGCGTGCTCCCGACCGGCAGTAGGTGATGAGCAATCCGAGGCTGGCGGCGCCTCCAGCTAGGCAGATGCAGGCATCCGCGCCGGCGGCACGCAATTTGTGTCCGCCACCGTTTACTGGTTGAATGACAGGGAGACCGTCAGCACGTGGTTGCTGACTGCCTGGCCGGACCCCACTGGAGGATCCGGGTGGGCACATGGGGTGCGATCATCGGCCGCGTGAGCGCGGCCAGGTTGTAAGGGGAGGTGTAGATCATCATGTGCTATGACAGCAAGGCCCAACCGCCGCTGCCACCGGGGCCGGCAGGGGCCACCCACGCTCAGGACCTCGTCCTGACCGCCGCCGACGGCAACCAGTTCGCGGCCTACCTGGCCGTGCCCGAGGCCCCAGCCAGCGCCGCCGTGGTCGTCCTGCCCGATGTGCGTGGCCTGCACCAGTTCTACAAAGACCTGGCTGGGCGCTTCGCCGAGCAGGGCATCGCCGCGCTGGCCCTGGACTACTTTGGGCGCACGGCTGGCCTGACCGCCCGCGACGACTCCTTCGCGTTCATGCCCCACCTGCAGGAGCTGCGCTTCGAGAGCATTGTGGCCGACGCTCGGGCAGCGGCGGACCGCCTGCGCGCCGCCTGCACTGACGGGACTCCCCTCTACAGCGTCGGCTTCTGCCTGGGCGGCGCCCTATCGTTCACCCTAGGCACGCAAGACCTCGGTCAGGCCGGCGTGATTGGCTTCTACGCCGGCCTCAGTCGCGACATCGGGGGTGGCGGGACTGCGCTGGACCGCGCCCCACACATCAAGTACCCGGCGCTGGCCCTCTTCGGTGGGGCCGACCAGGGCATTCCACCCGATCAGGTGCAGCGCTTCGATGAGGCCCTGGATGCGGCTGGCGTGCCGCACACCGTGATTACCTATGCAGGCGCCCCGCACAGCTTCTTTGATCGGCAGGCCAGCGAGTATGCCACAGCGTCGGCCGACGCCTGGACACAGGTACTTGGCTTCATCAAGAATCCTGCTCAACCGAGGGCTGTGACCGCCTGACATCCTCGTGGGGGCGCTGGATCAAGGGGCAGGCGGCCACGGCACTGCCCTGCTCAGCAGCCAGGTAGATCACCGTGGTCACCTGGCGGGGCTGTGAGGCCTACCAGGCCTTCAGGGGACCCCCCACTCAGGCCGGATCGAGCGCGGGGGACGCCCCTACACCGGTCCCATAGGCATCAACCGAAGAGAAGGAGGGCAGGATCGTGCAGCAATTGGAAGGGCGAGGGCTTCTTTTTGCGGCGGTTGAGGCGACATCCTGCGCGCACACACCGGTGGATGGTGGTGAGGGCGG
>JAABUM010003815.1_pt1 | contig 17854 bp, 26 predicted proteins | sample 5559161 | NCBI WGS metagenome assembly JAABUM01 (sample SAMN10711868, study PRJNA513369) | rock metagenome | isolation source: Antarctica rocks | place: Antarctica: Victoria Land, Siegfried Peak nord | reverse complement strand
GGGGCCTTAGAGGCGCCGGCAGCCCGCACCAAGTGGTGGCCGGCTGGACTATGCGGAATTTCTGGCGCCGCGGCAGAGGCTGCCCGCCCTGTAGTGAATTGCCCTGCTAGTGTTTTTGCGAGTCTTGGCGGCCATGCAATGCGCATGTCATGGCCGCTGGTCCGAGTAGAGAGCAGATAGGTAGATCAACCAATCACATTCCTGCGTTTCCTGGTTTGTGCCTCCCAGGAGCTGAACACCCGACGATTTTTCCGCCGCGGTTTCTGTAGTACCAGCGCAGCTAATAATAGCAGCAAAATGGTCCTGTGCTCCATTTGGCAGCTGCGCAACTGCCACGAATGACTGCAGTCATTCGTGCATGTTCACCAGTCGGCGTGATAATAAACATTTGGCCTTGGCAGCACCTCACTTTACTTCACCCTTGAAGGCCAAATTTGGTTCGGTATATATGTGTACTGTGGGTTAAAGCAAGGCATCAGATGCTCAGACTACTGGTCACCAAACCTTGCCTCTACACATTTTCAATATCACATGTCTAATCGCACGGGCCTGGCGGATGTGTGTGCCTGTGGCACGATCCCTGCATGGCTTCCCAGAAATGCTGTAGGCAGGCTCCTCCTACTGCTATGAAACATCGTCGCGCATAACTCTCGGCTAAATAAGAGGGCTGCTGGCAGAGCGTGGACTGGCATTGTCTGTCCAGCAGCGTTGCATCATCATATATATGCTGGTCTTCAGCCATCATCTTGACCTCCAGGCATGCCTGAAGCCGTTTAAAAGGACGATTCAGGTCACGACCTTGCGTTTCGCCACACGGCGCTGCATGTTCGGGGTCATGTACGTTGCTGTGCTTGACGCCGTCCTCGGCGGCGGCGGCGTCGGCGGCATCGGCCTGGCATGGGTTGAATCATCGCGGCGGCAGTGGCGGCACAGCACCTGCCAGGGCGCGTTACGTCACATGTGTACATCAGGAGCACCCACTGCGCATTGTGGATGGGACGGAGTGTGCAAGGACGGTGTATTTTTTGGTGCTGACGTGGGCCCCCCTCTTGGACCTGCCGACACCGTGTATCCTCGCTCATTGTTACATCGTTATGACCCTGCGTCGCTTCACCATCACGCACGCTAAGCGCGAGGACGGACATGCAAAACTTGTTGTGATGTATGCACAATATTATTCTGGTGAAGCAGCAACACGTGTTTGAGTACCCCGCTACTGTTTCTGAGGAGACTATTACTGTCCCGATCTTTGTGGACATGTTCACCGTTGACCTGCCTGCATCGCGGTGAGGAAGTGCCACTGCTACGATTGTAGGGTAAAACGAGCATGAATGAAATCGTGAAGACGTCATAGCCGGGTTTGCCCTCGTACTTAGGTGCTCTGCGAACAAGTTGCGATTCCTCTACAACAAGAACATCAGTAAGTTGCGAAGGGTGCTGGCGCTTCGTCCTGAGCGGCAGCAGGCTGTGAGATCGATCTTTCAGAGCGAACGTCTGATAGGGATTGCAGTTTCTCCGTCAAGTCACGATGCCGCGCAAGGATGACACAGAGTGGCTGTCAGAGGGACTCGAGGAGCATGAGGTGTCGCGCAGCGGCAAGAGTGGCTCCAGCGTCATGTCAAAGCTGACGTCGCCGCTGCGACGGCTCAGCAACACTATCCGGCGGTCCAGCCGCCCTGGCAGCACAGACGGCGGTGGCGGTGCGGCGGCCGCCATGAGCAAGACCGGCGGCAACCCCTTTGCAGGTGCTGCTGTGCTGCGGAAGCAGATGAAGACGTGCCTGGACCCCGGAGCGATTCTGCTCAGCCCTTCTCCGGAACTTTGCCGCTTTGATTCACTGCATGTGCGGCATGTGACATCACAGTGACGAGATGCTGCCTGCCGTGCAGAGTTCAACGCCGTCGCGGGGCAGGCGGCGTCCGCTAAGTCCTTCACGGAGGGCATGTCAGCAGGCCCCAGGCGCCCGCACGCGCTGCAGGCGCCGCGCGCGCAGTCGCAGACGCTGCCGTCAGGGCAGGGCGCCGCCGGCCGCGCCGGCGTCGGCGCCATGCTGCCGCGGGTGTCTGCCAGCGGCGATGGCGGCAGGCGTACCAGCGCAAACGGCGGCGCGCGCGTCAGCAGCGGCGGCGTCTCGGAGGACGATATGGCACCCTACAAGCGCACAACGTTTTCGAAGACATCCATGCAGGTGTAGCAAACATCCGATCAGGTCACATCGATACATGGATGGTCCTGCAGCTGCGCATCCCCGTGCATTGGGGTCTAACTCTGCACACTGAGCCTGATTAAGGGGCGGGAGGCGCTGGCTGCAGCCCTCAGCTCAGCTCGTTCCACCTGCCGTGACTATAGCAGGCGTATGATGTGCTCGAGTTCAAAACTGAGCTGTGTCGAGATCACACTTTTGTCGACGATTTGCGCGGATGCCAATGCCCGTGTGATGCTTGGACTGGTGGCAGGGCATGCTATCGCGCATCACTGGCGGCGGCGGCGGCGGCAGCCGTCTCTCGGCCACAGGCGACCATCCCTCCTCGCCGCCGCAAAAGGCTGCGGTGCCTGCAGCCGCTCCCGCAATGCAGCCTGGGCCAGCCTCTCCTAGGTGACGCCGCCAGTATCTGTTGGGCACACGTTGCTACTCGCCTGTCTTGGAGCTACTCAACATATCGATTCTTGGTTTCTCCTCATGTCCTGGCTGCTCTGGCTTGCGGCTTCTGCGCCATGAAACTGAGCACACTGCTCGGCAGCAATTGCTCTGCCACCTCTGACCAGCACCGCTGCTGGAATGCAGCCAGCGCTACTTGCTCCTGGGTGAAATTATGCAGGGTGGCCACCCCCAAGGCGCATGTCGGCGAGGCGATGCGCGCACAGCGCGCACCGCCGGCGCCGCTGACGGTGGAGCAAAAGGAAGCCGCCCGGCTTCAGTCTCTGCAGGATGCGACGCGAGCGAAGTCACAGCCCCCAATCATAGGTGACGAAGCCACTCTGCATGGTGGTGCCTGACTGACTGTTCGTCTTCCTTGGCCCCGGCGCAGATCAGCATCAGCCTGCTGTCTTGGCATCAACTTGGCAGCAGTCTGGCGGCTCATGTTTGCAGCATGAACGGAGACCATCACCCCGCTTCACTGCCATGCAGATGACGAATTTGCCGATGTGCCGCTGGAGTTTATGCCCGCCGCACAGCACAGCGGCTTGCCAAGGCCTGCCCGCGTGCAGGCCGCCAGGAGCAGTGACAGCCTGCTGCAGCCGCCGGGTCTGCGACATGCTTACGGCAGCCAGCCGGCAACGCAGGCGGTGCTGGCCGGTGGCGGTGCCGCTAAATCGGCCAGGATGGGCAAGGATGGAACGACTGGGCAGGCGAACGGCGGTGCAGCCGGCGGGAAGGGAGCGGGGACTGCTGCGCCGCTTCTGATCAACGCCTATGCCGCCGCCCCCAGCACCGCGCCAGGCGGCACGGCGCGCAACGAGCCGGGCAGCCCCGTCCATAGCGGCAGGCAGCAGGGCGAGAGCCGAGGCTGGCTCTCCCGCATGTTTCCCAGGAGGTGCGGACCATCGAGCTGCCAGAACCCCCATCACACTCATCACCCGGGCAGATGCGCAATTGGCAGAACAGAAATCTCAGAGTTCCTACATACTGCCTTGTCGTAGTGCTGCCAGTCCACCGCTGTGCGAGTCATCTCTCAATCTGCTGTACACACCTCTATCGAATCGTTGCAGGTGGCTGACGCTGCACGACGAAGTGCCCAGCCAGCACCCGGGGCTTGCAGGCTCCGCCGCTGCCGGCAGCGCCGCGCCAGCGGCAGCAGCATCCACAGATTACCGCAAAAAGTCAGCCGCATACATCGAGTGCGGCTCCTGATTGCTCCCCCTTCACTTCATTGTGACTACAAACTGGCTACACGACTGACTACACGATGTCTTGGCCCGTGATGTAGCATTGGAGCCCAGATTGCACCGGTGCATGTGCACCACCGGGTCTCGCCTGTGTTGCTTCACCTTGCGCAGCTCAGCTGTGTTGCTGACGGACAGATCGACGTAACAGAGGTTCGTGAAGACAACTGTTATGACGACCGTTTCTTTGCTTACACCCAGGTACCTGCAGGACCTGCGGCATCAGATTGGCGGCAAGCTGACTCAGCTGACGCCCTTTGACATCGAGGCGGGCGGCACAGACGCGCACGGTGTGCCGCGGCGGCGCTGCTGCGGCGCCGGCAGGAAGTGCGGCTGGACGGGCGGCATAGTCGCGACTCTGGTTCTCATCGCGTTCATGACCCTGCTGACGCTGTGGTGGTCAGCGCACCATTACGCCGCAGACGGCGGCCCGCCGCTGCCGCCGGTGCCGCCGGTGCACCATGCAAGCTGACTCGCTTCTGCATGTGATGATGATGAACTGCTTGCCTGATCGAGCCCTTTATTGTGCAACTGCCTGGCGAGTGTCCAAATGTGTAAAGTATCGGTGCCAAGGGTTTGGGACAGCGTTTTGTTCCTGTTGCACCCTGACCAGACCTCGAACGAGCGCGTGGTAACACGTCCACGACATGGTTTTCGTTTCCACTGGTTGAAAAAGGGTATCGGTGCCAAGTTTCTCAGGTCCCGCCGAAATGTGTGCGGCGGGGTTTGCCAATCCATCTCGCCCCTCTCACCAAAACGCGGCAATTTGGCCTCTGGCTCATTGTTCGAGGTTGCACATTCCGCGAACTCTCTCAAGCTGCTCGTGTATGCTGCGGACAGGCTGACAGCCATTTTCGCGCTTGATTGGACCGTTCCTCCGGTCGATCCTCGCACGACTGAGTTGGCGTTAGCACGGCAATAAGTGTGTCTACTGTTACAGCTAGGCAGCAGCAGTTTGATTACAGTAATGTGATTCTCGCTGGTCAGAGCGATGGGCGAAGGTGCACGCAGCTCTTGAAGTCTCCTCGTAGCATCGAACTTCCAGTGCGACACATGGTCCTGATTATTGAACAGCAGTTAAGGCGTGTCTCTCTGGCTGACAGGAAGCAGCAGGCGGAGGGAGCGCTCCCTGTCGCCACCCAAGAAGTGAGGCATCTGCGGCTGGATGCATTGTGCCCGCGCTGCGCTTGGCATGTCTTATAGACGATCGGTCCTGCATGAGCTCCTGTGCTCAGCGTTTCTTGCTTTATGACCACAGGCGGAGGCACCGGGAGCGTTCCCTATCGGCGTCGCCGGCCAGGCACACAGACCGCAGGAGTAAAATCTCGAGTCGGAATGACCGCAGGTGACGGCAGTGCCTCCTCCAAGCGTCTGCAGCTCTGTACAGCGGCCAGCGTGCCATGCACATGGCCACAAGCCTCTTGCAAGATGTTGCCGCGTCAGACACTTGATGAAGCTCTGCACAGCTTTGAGGCCTGAATGCATCTACACCGGATCCAGCATGAAGTACAATCAGATTCAGTATGAAATGCGCCTGCGTCTCAGGCTCGGTGTCGACTCATGTGCAGGAGCAGAGACCGTCACGGCAGCTGGGACCGGCACCGCAGCTCCGACCGGGGGGAACGGTCCCGGGACTACAGAGAGCGCGACAGGGACCGCGGCGCCAGGGGAAGCGACCACAGATGGCGGGAGGAGCGCTCAGACCGGGGCAGATCCCGACACAGCGCCGAGCGGCGCAGCGCCGAGCCGCGGGCCGAAGGCAGGCGGGACCGAAGAGGAGGTTTCGCCCAAACACCGCGCCTCCCCGAGAGACACGCCCCCACCATGTGCCACCCGTCCCTGCGCTCCCGCCCGCGGCATGCACAGGCGCCTTCCTTGACCCCTGGGCGCCTGCAAACCCGCAGATGCGGCATCGCGCGGGTACAGGCCCGGCGGCAGAGAGAATGAGGACGGCGCTAAACCCTCGGCGCACGGCGGCGGCCTGGCCGCAGCCCGCGCGCACCTCGCGGAGACTCAGGTGGGTGTTTCGCATGCCGACTTGTGAGTGAGGTGGTACTTGTGCTTGAGCTGCCATGCTGATGGTGCTTGCCGGCTATTGATGTTCCTTGCAAGTGTTACATGGGTGTGCCGCATGCCTGCATGGTTGGAGTCGGGACTTTGACAGCGGCTGGACCACTCGTCACATGTGCGTGCTGCATGCCTGCATGGTTGGAGTTGGGACTTTGACAGCGGCTGGACCACTGCCGTGCTTCATGTATTCAAGCGAGATGCCTTTTGCCTGCCCGGCAGGCCGGTGGGTACAACCGCTGGGACGGCGGCGCACAGCAGTCCAAGGCGGACGGTGCTGTGCGTGAAGGTAACGTCAGGCAACTCCATGCGCAGGAATACAAAACGCAGAAATAGACTGCATTCAACAGGGAGTCCCCTCTGTGTGCCATAGATTCCTGCTGTGGCTGCGCCACCAGTGCCAAGGGCGTAGTTCGCTTTCCTCTGAACCCAGCGCATCTTGCCCCCTCTGTCAGGCGATGCCTACGACCCCTTCAACGCCGACGGCGCCGAGGAGGGACAGCTGCCGGCGCAGCAAGCGGCGCTGGAGCCGCCGACACACACCATCTTTCTCAAGGTGCCGTGGCCACCTGCAGCCTGACCTTGCAGCTTGATCTTGAGCCTGTCAGGCCAAGTGCCATTCATGCAGGACTGCACAGAAGGGTGTCGTTCCTGCCTGCGCCCTGCAGCTTCGATTCGGACTCCAGGCCTGGCAGTTGCGCTGCGGGACGCGATTCACGGTTTAGGGTTTACTGACGCGCCGTCGTGACTGGGTCCGCCTCCCGTGCTGCTGCAGGGTGTGCCCTTCCACAAGGACGAGAACGACATCCGGGAGCTGTTCTCAGGTGGGAAGGTCCTTGCGGATCGCACACGCCTCCCCTGTATTTCAGACGGGCAATGCCGCTGCACCGGCGTTGCACTGGTACCGCACAGTGCACTGCTGTGCAGCATCCACAAGCACACCCTGAAACACGGAAGATAAGCGTGCAAAGAACTCGGCAGCAGTCAGAGTGCGATCCCCTGTCCACTCGCTGGCCTGTGGCACGCAGTTTCTCACGCCTCGTCCTTAAAACCCTACTGCGTGCCCACCCTGCAGCGTGGCCCAACCTGGTGGATGTGCGGCTGTCGCGCGACCAGGAGGGGCAGTCCAAGGGCTTTGCTTTCCTCGTGCGTTCCTGCTTATCTCCCCTCCCTTGTCTCCCACGAAATAGTGCAGGTGTGTTTCTCTGCCCGCAGCGGGACGCCTGCGCATTGCGCTGCTTGTTGAATTCTCGAGGCTGCGCTCCTGGAGTAAACACGCGAGAGGATGCTTCAGCTCGCTGTGCAAGTCTGCTCGATTTTGCAAGTGCTTTAACGGATGAAGCAATGCACCGCCGTGACTTCCAAGGTTTCTCAACCGAAGACCTGTTGTGTTATCAAACACCAGGTCCATTGAAACACATCTTCGTTCCCTTAATCCAGGAATTTGGGCACTTGGATTACGCAAAGGCGCTCATGGAGTCGCCGGGTCGCAGCCGGCTGCAATTCCCCGACGCGCGGCAGGTGATGACAATGCAGTATGCCCGCGCGCGGCCGGGCGGCGGCGGCGGCGGTGCCGGCTTCGCTGACGGAGAGCCTGGCGGCGGCAGTAGCGGCGGCGAGGGCCGGGACTGGATGTGCGACATGTGCCAGGCGTCCAACTTCGGCAGGTGCAGCTGGGCTCGTTGCCTGGATGAAGTGCTGACATGAAGTGCTGCTGGCCGATGAGCTCCGCCTAGCAGCCTGTGCATTGGGGCCTGTGATGCTCGGTGTACCGGAAAGCATTGCCGCACCCGCACATCTGCTGCTGGCTGTGGCGCCCGCACACCAGGCTGCAGGACTGCCATGGAGAGGGGGTCCCCTTCTCAAGCCTATGTGTTCAGGAAGGACTCCACAGACTGGGGCTGCCCTCGTGCGCCGGAAACAAACGGTGGCCTGCCGGTATGTGCAGGCGGCTGGAGTGCCACCAGTGCAGCACGCCGCGGCCTGCCCAGGCGCGGCGTGTCGCGATCGACGTCGACGCCCCGACAAACGTCCTCAAAGTCTCCAACCTCGTGGACACGCTCGCGTGCGGCCCTGGATGAATCGCCTTGTGCAGCTCTCGCTACATGTTGCAAACAGCCCCGCACTGGCCCGTCTGCTCCAGTGACTCTGCAGAGCCTCAGTCACTGAGTTGGAACGCTGTGCTTTGCCCTCAGGTTTTGCATTGGTACTAATCTGCTGCCACGTGATGAGTGCTATGACTCGTTCGTTGAACAATGCAGGCCAGAGACGCTGAAGATCCTGTTTGGAGCCATCGCAGCTGTGCAGGAGGTGCGCCTTTCGAGAATGTGCAGCTTTGCTGCCACCGCTGGAAGGGGGCCTCCCTGACTCGGCACTATTTTTCATGTAAAAAGCCTGGCTAAAGTAACCTTGCCGCCTGCCGCTGCTGATGGCAGGGCCCGCCGGCCATGCCAGCTATCCAGCATTGCGGCTGAGCACCTCTGTTCGTCGTTGCAATGTCCCGTTTGCTGATGTGATTTCATTCATTAACATTGCACAGGGCAGCGCCGATGAGGCACTAGGCGGCTGCGTGGACGCTCGGAACAGCACGATCTGCATCGAATACGCTGATCCTGTGCTTGAGATTGCCTGACACCGCGGTGCGCCGCTGCCTGCAGGTGCGGCTGGTGACCGACAGGTTCTCGGGGCAGCCACGCGGCTTCGGCTTCGCGCATTTCGACAGCGCCGCCGACGCCGCCAAAGTGCTGCACACCTTCAATGTGCGTCCCCTCATGTGTACTGTCCAGCCATGCTGGCAGCTGCCGGTTCGTTCTCTATTTCGAGTAGCGCAGCTGGCAGCTTTCCAGAGGCCCGACACTGAGTGAGCGCGAGTCTTCCTTCCTCTGCAAGCTGCGCACCTTCGACCAGATAGTTGTACGAGGTCAAGTCAGGTTCGTACAACCCATCAGGTCAAGTGGGGATGAGTCAGGAACCTGTGAACTCCGGCTGGACAGCTGACTCGGCACCAAGGCCAAACTGCAGGACAGCACCGGGCAAAACGATGACTGGGCTGACTGGCGAGTTGCTCGGGCTGTATTCGCCGTGGATCAGTAATTGAAATGAGAGAAAGAGAAAGTAGGTAATAGTGCTGTATTGCTAGAAGTATGGACACTTACTCACACCCCTAGTACTGCCAATTGGGCATTACATAGTAATAGGTACTGCCGTTTCTTGGCTTCCAGTCTGGATTCTGCTGGCTACCAATGTCAGCCAGAGGTACAGTTCACAGGACAGCATGCGATAGGTCTTAGCACCGTGCGACACCGGCCGCACAGAGGTCAGCGACTGCTACAACCTGGCAGTGACAGGCGCACCGCCAATTGGGGGCAGGCGTTGCTCTCTGCAGTGGCACCTCGATGCATGTCAATGCTGCTGTATAAACAGGATACTGGAACCTGGGCAAGGACCGTCTACCAAAGTGAAACCGGCCTCCCGCTCACCTTGAGCTGTCCCCCGCCCGCGTTGCGAGGGGCTGTCATGCAGGGTGTGATCCCTCTTTCTCTGCCGCCTCGCAGAACCGCATGGTGCCGGAGGCGCAGCACATGCCGCTGCGGCTGTGCTTCGCGCGGCCGCAGCCGCCCGGCCAGCAGCGGGCGGCGCCCGCCGCCACCGGCCCTGCCGCAGAGGCGCTACAGGTGCCCCCCTCCGAAATGCTTTGTCCGTGCACCTGCCCGCCCTCTCCTTGGCCTGCAGACACAGTCTGTTGGTGCGTCTCTGTTGGCGCGCTCAATTTCAAGGGCCTCCTCTGTTCCAGCTGAGGCGCCTCGCAGCTTGCTGTCCTGCCTTTGCAGCGCCAGGAGACACCGACATGCGGCTACTGTCTGGGAACCGCTTCTGGAGATCGTCATTCACCTCGTCAGACTCCTTACCGCGCAATCTTCTGACGCAGGCGGCGATGGCGATGCAGGCATACGCAAATTGGGCACCCAAGGAATTTGACGAGAGCGCCCTCGGGCAGGAGGCGGGCCAGGAGAGGGCTCGGCCAGACGCAGCGGCAGCTGCAAGCGCTGCTGCTGCTGCGGCTGCGCAAGACACAACCGCTGCGGCAGGCGACGGGCTTGCTCAGCCAGGTGCAGCGGCTGCGGCCGGCCCAGCCGGCGTGGCAGCAGATGCGCAGCAGCAGGAAGCGGAGCAGAAGCAGGCACACTTTGTGTACGATGCAGCCACAGGTGCAAATCTCTCAAGTCGTCAGCAACATTATCCGCTGGTCCCCCTGTCAGCTCTGAAACGTCAGCCGGATTCGCCACCAGGCATCTGTGCTGCCCCACGCGCTGGCAGGGAGGCGGAAGCTGTGCCGCCACGCTTTCCATCACGCTGCGATGTGAGGCTTCCCAACCAACCTTTCAGACCCTTCTCACGGGGAGCCTTTCGCTCGCAGGGTACCTTCTGGATTCGGCGTCCGGTCTGTACTATGACGCAAACACCGGCTTCTACTACGACTCCAAAGCCCAGGTGCGTAACGGCACCCACAGATCTCTTGCCAACGTGCAGACTCCTGATCGCTTCGTCAGCCAAACGTGCCTCACTTTGGGTCGCGGCTTGAGGCTTTAGGCACAGCCATGTGACTTTGACATCACATTGCATGAATGCTGCAAGAAGGTCGCGTAGGGTGCTCATGTGTGGCGCTGCAGATCTGGCTGGCGTGGGACGCTGCTGCAGGGCTGTATGTGCCAGCTGGCGACCAGTTTGGCACTGCAACGGCTGAGGCGGGACAGCCATCCGCCAACGGCACAGCACCAGGTCCCTTTTGCAATGCATTCTGGGCGTGTCATGCACGCTGTTCCGCACCATGGTGCTCTGGGCTGAAAAACATTAAATGTCTAGGGCTGAATGTTCCAAATGTCCTCGAGGGCCTACCTACCAGTTCTTAGTTGTGGTTTGTGCGCATGGGATATGACCCAAAACTTTGCAGTGTTGCTTCTCCAAGTTCCCTTCAGGCAAATTAATAGCCAAGAGCCGGCCACGGCTGCTCATCGCAATCTTGCGTTTATGCAGACAGCAGCGCAGACCCGACTCAGCATACTGACGCGGCCAGCGGCTGCGAATACATGCCGCTGCCTGCCAGCCAAGCGCTGGCGGCGGCCGCCGCAGGCGCCGCCCTGCAGCCAGCGGCAGCAGCCGTAGCGCAGCCTGCTGCGGCGGCACCACAGCGGCGGCGGGGCGCCACCATAGGCTGCGCGCCGCAGCTCAGCCGGGAGGGAATCCAGGCTGCGTTGCGTCAGGCAGAGGTGTGTGCGCCCCCCGGGCGTTTTCAGAGATCTATGGTGGCTGGTGCCTGCATCCTACACAACCTTTCAGCTTCTACCACCGTGCTACTACCTGCTACCTGCTGTGTGTTGCTGCTCTCACCGCGGAGGCACAGTGGTGCCAGGCTTCCAGGATTGCGTGTGTGTCGTCATGCGGAGAGATGCGCACAGATTCTGCGGCGCTGACAACGTTATGCGGGTCGTGCAGGAGAAGGATCGGCTGCGGCAGCTGCAGGAGGCCAAGAGGGCCGCCAAGACGAAGGCTGCCGCCGCAAGGGCGGCTGCGAAGCCGGCAGCAGGGCTTTATGGTTCGGCGGCGGCGGCGGGCGGCCCGGCATTAGGGTCTGCGGCGGCTGCGCCTGGCGCGGCGGCGCCGGGCGCGGCCCAGCCACCACCGCGGCCAGGCGCTGTTCAGGTGCGCAACGCTATTTCCAGAAGCTGTTGCTTGACATCGACGGCTCGAAGGGCAGACATCGCTGTTCATGCGGTTTGACATGCCCATGTCGTCGACATTTGGTTTCCTCCAGAGCGTCTTGGCCCCATGCGTCATCTGGAACCGGCAGTGTGGAGCTGACAGGCAGATCCTGACTAGTCGTCCTGACTGCTGTGTGGCAGGGCGTCGTGCACCGCGGCAAGTGGGCGCCGAAGCAGCCGCAAGCCTGAGCAGACATTGTGGCGTCCGTGCGACACATTGATGCAGCGGGAATCGGAAGGCGCCCTGCTGCTGAGCACCTGGCGCACTGTGTTTTGAATGAGGCTGAAGCCAGATGTGCGAAGCACAACAGGGGGGTGTTTTAGCGCGTGTAAATCTGCAAATATACACGTGGTCCAGGTGCATCGATTGGTCACGATCCAAACGTACATCACTTTACAGCCGAGGGTACTAAGTCCAACTTGGACTTAGTGTCCCCTGTTGATAAAATTTAGAGGTCCTCAAACGCTTGCACTTCCTTCGTTCTGCGGCCGAGACGCGGCCTCCGCGATGGCGGCGCCGACCGCCACGCACTCGCATGGTCCGGTCAGGCATAGAGACGGCGCCAGGCGGGGTTCCGGGCGCCTGGCGGGGCAAATGTTGCACAATATCGCACAAGAGGTAGTGGACAACCGCACAGCCGCGGCGCTCCGCCTCCTTTTTCCAGAGGCGTCATTCTGCAGGTGAGCCGCTCGGTCCAAGCCTCATAAAAGGCGGATCCGTCTGCCGTGTTTGACCGCCAGGTTGAGTAGCTAGCTCTCGGTTTCAAACCTCCCAACCAAAGACAAGTACAGGATGTCCTGCCGTCCTGCAGGGACTGCTGCCTGGCCACCTGCAGCAAATGCAAGCTGTGGGACTCCTAATGCATCGCAGTGATACCAAGGGCGCTTGGCCCTCCGGCGTGACGGCCGTTAGTAGGTTAGTCATCGGGCACACAGCCGACAAGCAGCAATTTCCAGCCTGTGCGCAGAGACGCGGGCCCGGGAAGCAGCAAGTGTTTCTATCGAGCGCTTCGATTGCATAGGTGAAGGCACTTTCGGATGGCGCCGCTTGTGCCTTTCGGTTCGCGCCGTTGTGCATATTGACGTCAGCAACATGCCCGCCCTGCGATCAGCCGCCAAACGGCGATGCAGCTGGGAATGCGCGGGTTTGCGAGGCTTCACATAGGTGCAAGTACGTGGGAATAGGCATTTAGAGACCTGCGGTCTCGTCCAGGCGCAGCGGCAGTTTGCGAGATTGTCACGTACCCCGTAGCTTTGCAAGGCGCTAGATGGCGCAGGCCTCCGCACTACGACGGGTGTGCAGCGCGGTGTACATGCAGCATTGACTCTCGCGACGTCCCTGCCGCTGTCCGGATCGCCGCGTCAAGCAATACGGAACGTGTCCCCGGAGTCACCAGCTGAGATGCGTGGTCGCGTGTCGTACTGCGGCTCCTCTGGCTTGTGGCGAACCAAGTGCAGGAGATGCACAGCTCTTCATCGATGCGCTTCTTAGTAGAACGTGCGCTTCCCGCAAGTGTCAAAGACCGCTGATCTGAGTTGATGTCGACTCAAAAGATTTCATCGTTTTGACCGCAGCATCGCCCAGCCCGTCAGCGCCAGCGCCGCGACGTACCTGAGCAATTTCGCAGCGGCGGGCCCCATCGAGCGCGTGGTACTGCCGCTTTCCGAGACCGCGGCCGGGCGCACCATCGTGACGGGCGCCCCCTCGGCGTTTTACTCATCGCCACTGTAAGCCCGATTCCTTCCTGCCGCAACTGCCGAGTCGACTGCCCGCTGTCTTGCAGCCAGATGAGCTCGCAACCAAGTTTGCTCAAGCTTCAGGGCACCCTGCTGATCCTCCAACTGTACAAACCCTGCTCAGAGATGATGCACCGTTTTCTGTCGCAATTTTGTCGCACACCGGAAGTCATGCGGACTGACCCCGCCCTACCCGCCTGCTACCTGCGTCCTGACCGCTGCGTCCTGCTGCTATGCAACAGGACGCAGCAGCTGGAGGATGTCCACCAGCTCACTTGGCGGCGCGGCTGCACCGCCTTCCTGTGTGTCGCCATCCCCTCCGGCCCGCGCGCCGGCGGCTGCGGCTGCCTCATGCTGGGCTTCACCGGCAACGACGTCGCCGGCGCCATGCACGGGTGCGTCTCGCTGCAGGGGCCTGCTCCATGAACTTTGCGGCGACCAGCATGTGGATTCCTAGATGCTGCTATCATGGCCGCACCCCTGCAAGCAGCTGCAGAGGCTGGTGACCCTACCTCCGCCATCTCACTTGCGTTCCACGTGCCTCCGCGCAGGTACCACCAGGTGGCCAGCCTGCTGGCGGCGGCGCTGTCCGCGGCGCTGCGCCCAGGGTTTGACTTCGGCGCTGCCGCCGCCGCCCGCCGCTGGGAGGCCAGCAGCGATGTGTCCTCCACCTCCGCGTACAGCGACGACGGCGACGCCGCTGACATGGAGGACGGTGGCGCAGTCGAGGCGGCTGCCGGCGACGACTGCCAGAGCTGCAGCGGCGGCGGCGGCGTTCCCCCACCGGCGCAGGGAGCGCCGCCTGGGAGTGGAATGCTGCCGCGGCGTGCCGCGAGGGGCGCTGGCCGTGGCTGTCTCCGCGGGCATCGCCGCCGCAGTCAGCGGAGTCGCCCGCCTTTGTGGCGCACGGCCAGTGGCAGCAGTTCCAGCAGGCGCGCCAGGGCGGCAAGGGCGCCGCGGCGGCGGGCGCTGGCGCCCTCGCGTCGGCAGAGCGTGGCGCCGCGGCGCTTGCGCTCAATGCGGCCCTTTTTGCGGAGCTGGGCGGCCAGGCGGCGCCGGGCACGGTTTTGTGAGTTCGCTACCCCGCACCTGGGTATGCTATACAGCTCGGCGCCGAGAGCGCGCATCTATATCCACTGAAGCACCTATCAAGTATCACAGCGGCCGGCGATCCAGCGATTTCAGAAGGTCCTCTACCTAGTGCGTTGACCATGAGCGGCAGCCGGGCCCTTCGGAAGCCGCAGCTGCTGCCGCTCATGGTCGGCTGCACCTTATTATTACCTGGGACGGCCGCCCAGCATTCATGGGCAACGCTGCACACGGCATGGCACTCAGCCCAGCTTGCAGCCAGAGACAGGCCACCTAGATAGCGAGACAGTTTGGAGCAGCGAAGCCTTTCCTACACAGCAATCATGCGCCTTCAGATGCGACACTCAGCGCAGAAAGCACCAATCTCATCTCCTTTTTATCGACTTCTCCTGTTGGTCGCGCTACCCTATAATTGATGTGCCCCCTTAGAGACCTCTGGGCATCCTGTAGTTTGCGGCAGCCTTTTGCGCCCGAGTTGTGACTTTTGTTCATCTGGTGTGATGGCGGCATATGCCGCCATCCCGTGCTGCATGCATGCAGCACGGGGAATCATGCCTTGCCCTCTGGGTTGCGATCTTTTTGTAAAAGCCGACAGAGTCGTTGGTGATGACAGCCCGCGTTGGCGGAATATGCTATAGAACAACTGCAAAACAAATGCCAAGTCCCACTCCGACGACATGAGCGAGCCCTACTTTGCCCCCGCAGCCGGCCATTGCATCTCTGGGCCCCCGCTGCCATTGTCGCCGCCGCCGCTCCAGGCGCCGCCGAGAGGCAGCCACGGGGGTGCCATGCTGTCCCCGCTGCTTGGACCGCTGTTGGGGTAGGGGAAGGGCCGCGTCGCCCAGGTGGCAGTTGCATCCGGCGTCGCCGGCGGCAGCGGCACACAGTCCCAAATGTTGCGGCCGCCCATCCGCCTGCAGAAACCAGACACCACGTTCGTCGCCAAGTTCGGCAGACTTGCCGCTTCGACTTGCCAGTGCAGCTGGACCATAAGCGCAGGCTGCTGCCATGGCTGGAAGCCCTGGCAGCTAGTCCCCCAAGCTGCTCGTGCCTGCTGCCCGTAGCGTCACAAACACCACACATGCCCTGCAGCGGGAAATCCTGTGCGCTGGTACCTGAGCGGCGAGGGCCCAGGGCTCCAGGGCTCGTGGACGTCCGGCCCCACGGCGAAGGGGTTGGGCGGCGCCTCGGCGTCGTGGCGCGGCGTGGGCGTCTGCGGCGGCTCCCACAGCGGCCACGGCGGTCGCCCGGCGAGCGCCGCACCTGCCGCCGGGTAGTTGGACGTGCCGCGGCGCGACTTCCGAGGAGGCGGCGGCAGCGGGGTTATCATATGGCTGTTGCAGCTCAGCGGCAGGCGCGCCGCCCTGGTTGTGGGATTGCTGCCGCACTTCGGGCCCAGCGGAGGCTGCGTCGCTGTTGAGCGGCTGCCGCGGCTCGGCGTCGGGCTGCAGTCGCCCGGCGGCGCCCACATTGGCTGCCGTGGCTGCCGTGTAATCAAAGGGCTGCCGCAGCGCCGCCTGCGGCCGGTCCTGGTGCAGCGGCGGGCTGCCGCTGCTGCCGCGGCTGCTGCCGGGGCTGACGCCAGGCTTCAGCCTGACGCCTGTCATGGGAGATGGTGCGCGCTGTCGATGTTGTACTTTCAGTCACAGCAGGCTGCTAATGAGCGCACTCACCTTGCACTGAACAGCTGTATGACTGGCTGGTGTGGCACTAGGAGTGCAACTGTAGCTGCGAGAGTGCAGTTGCTCCGCAGGTCACCTGACAGCTGGCATTGCTGTGCCCTTAGTTGGAGGCATATGCCTTGATGCCGTGACTTTCAGCAGAGCGCACCTTGTGGCAGGCGCAGGCCGGCGAAGGCAGCCGGCATCGGCAGCGCCATCGGTGCGGGGAGGCGAGTGGCGGCTGCAGGCATGGCTTGCGCCTGGTCCTCGGGCCCTGCTGCCCCATGCAGCACAGGTCTGGTCTCTTCAGTTTCTTTGGGTCCGCCTCCTGAAGCATTCACAGTTATCAGCACCCATGGATGACCACAGCCCATATTAGACTGTGCTGCGGCTGCGCGTTCAGGGTGCCGTGTCACGCCCTCTTTTGGTTTGCGAGCCTTTGTCTGCAACCTCATCACCACAACGAGATGCGGCAGCAGCAGTGTAGTCCAGCTGACGAAGCTTCGCCAGCCATGGGAATCCCGTTCACCTGTGGCTGCGCCATGGCCGCCTGCCTCGCGGTCATCCTCCAGCATCATGGCTGCCCGCGACGAGGCTATGGAGTGCGGCGACGGCTGGCGGGAGCTGAGACTCCCTGCATGCTGCAGCGATGCCTGCGGAAGCCAGCACATGCCCTAGGCGCATGCAGCGCTGGCGGGCTGCATAGGACTTGGGCCGCTGAGAGTCAATCTGTGTCGACACAGGGTCAGACTTCTGGAATGACTGAGAGATGCCACAGGACAACAAAGGGTGCCACCGTGCCTCACCCCCACTGTCTGCGGTGACGGCTGCGCGTCGCGCTGCCTCTGGTAATTTCGTGGCGTCTCGCTGCTTGATGACAGCCATGATTCCAGACTGCTGCGGCTGTCATCGGTGCTGCTGCTGCTGACTGACATCTACTCCGCTGCTGTGCACTAGCAGAGTGTCAAAACTGTCCCAGTGGTTGGTGCTGAACGTATGATCCTGCTGATGTGGGCAAGGGGACATCGAGCTTCTGTGCCCCGCTCGCTTTGTAAAGCAGGGAGAGAACACTCTGCTGGGGGCTCGCGATAACGCAGCATGTTCGCATGCTCATCGCCTGACAACGTCGCTTGACCACGGCATCAATGATGGTTTGGACTTGCAGATGAACCGCGATTTCGTCACCGCCAGCAAATTCCGTGGTGGCTACTCATTCACAACCCCAGACATGACAAGAGGGATTTTAGCCATCGATAGCAGCATAAAATTACACGCTGGGCCAGCAGCCTCAACCACTTACGTAGTGGATATTTCTGGATTCTCAGCAGCTCAAGTTGTATAGTGGTTCTGCAGAACAACAACACCAATCGTATATGCCGACGCGGCGTCCATTAAAGGCATCATTCAGAAGTCGTGATATCTAGACAAACGTGCCCCATTATGACAAGGGGGGCGCCCCCAGGGGCGCGGAAAATGCCCCTCGGCCCTTGTCACATTCCACTTGTTTGAAGTTAACTTCAAACAGATGTCATCGTTGACATGCAGACCAAATGACATGCGGTCCAGTGTGCATTTGCAAGTTCGGTGGATTGATGCGCATACGGCAGGACGCAATATTACAGTAGCCTTGCATCCTGCGGTCAGCAACTTTCAAAC
>JAABUM010003814.1_pt1 | contig 17854 bp, 18 predicted proteins | sample 5559161 | NCBI WGS metagenome assembly JAABUM01 (sample SAMN10711868, study PRJNA513369) | rock metagenome | isolation source: Antarctica rocks | place: Antarctica: Victoria Land, Siegfried Peak nord | reverse complement strand
CTCGGGGCTGACGAGCACGGCTGCCGGACGCCCATAGCGCTCCAGGAACACAGCCTCGGTTCGGGCCAACTCAACTGCGTCGGACAAGTTCTCCCGCGCAGCACTAATATTCATCGTCGCCACGACGACCATTGTACAACTCAGTCTACGTTTCGTACGCAGTCGGCGCGAGCCGCGGGGCCGCGGATCGTGCACTCGGGCCGCGAGCCACGGCCGCGACGGAGCGCGGATAGCGTGTGATCATGCGTAACGCGAATGATAGGTGGTGCTAATGGTGCCGACACCGCTTGTACCGGGTCACGTCGCGGAACACACCAGTTGCCTACTGGTGAAGTTGGGCCAGGTGCTGTTCCGGCTGGCCGAGGACCAGTTGGAACCCCTTGGCCTCCGGGTCCGGCACTACAGCATCCTGCAGGCACTGGCCGACAACGGCGCGATGTCCCAGCTCGCGTTGGGCGCCTACCTGCGCATCGATCCGGCGACGGTGGTCGGCAGCCTCGACGACCTGGAACTGCTCGCGCTCGCCGCGCGCACCCGCGACCCGCGAGATCGGCGCCGCCATTTCGTCGACGTGACAACCGCGGGTTGCCGTGTCCTCGCCGCAGCGAACGACGCGCTGGTGGAGCTGGACACCCGTGTCACGGCCGACCTGCTGGCCCCGCAGCGGCTGGTCTTGCGCCAGCTGCTGAACGCGCTGTCGGCCGGACCTGCCCTGCCCGCGGCCTTCGACGAGACGCGCGCCCACGGAGGACGAAAACTGCCCAGCTCGGTGCGACGGTGATGCCCGAGTCCAGCGAGCTAGCTGCGCTGCCCACCCAGGGCAGGGTGTTCACCAGCCATCGGCGGGTTCGCGCCAACGACGCCGACACCCAACGCCGGCTGCGGCTGGACGGAATGGCCCGCTACCTGCAGGACGTGCCTTCGACGACCTCAACGACGCGGGCTTCGGTCAGGAGCATGCCTTTTGGGTGCTGCGCCGGTGCATCATCCGGGTCATCGGCCCAGCGCACTTCGACGACGAGGTCCGCCTGCGCTCGTGGTGCTCTGCGTTGTCCGCCCGTTGGTGCAACAAACGGGTCACCATCGACGCCGACCGCGGGGCCCTGGTGGAGACCGAGGGGTTTTGGATCAACGTCGACGGGTCCACCGGAATGCCGGCACCCCTTTCGGAGGAGTTCATCGCCCGCTTCAGCGTGCCCGCCGTCGACCACAAGCTGCACTGGCGGCGAATGCTGCCGCGCCCACCCCAGGGTGCCGATGCGCTGCGGGGTACACCGTTCCCACTCCGCGCCGCCGACTTCGACTGGCTCTCCCACGTCAACAATGCCGCGTACTGGTACGTCCTGGAGGACTACCTCGAGGACGAGCACCGCGACCTGCTCGACGGCGAGTACGAGGCGGTGCTGGAGTACAACGCACCCATCACCCGCGGCGAGCAGGTCGAGGTACTCACCACCGTCGGTGAAGCCACGCTGCACCTGTGGTTCCTCGTCCAAGGACAGGTGCGCGCCGCTGCGCGAGTCCGCTCCCTACCCCCGAACGAAAGGCTCCCATGATCACCACCACCTGGCACCAGCAAGTCGCTGTGCTCGAGCTGAACCGACCCGAGCGCCGCAACGCACTGAATGCCGAGCTGTGCACCGCGATCCACACCGGACTCGATGAGGCCATCGCCGCTGGTGCGCGCGCCATCGTGCTAACCGGAAAGGGAAGCGCCTTCTGTGCCGGGGCCGATCTGAACACCATGGTCGGGGACGACTACCTACCGACCCTCGTCGGCATGCTGCGCGCGGTCCTCGGGGCTCCGCTGCCGGTGATCGCCGCCATCAACGGGCCAGCGCTGGGCGCAGGCACGCAGCTGGCGGCAATGTGCGACTTCCGGGTAGGTGCCCCGACGGCAATATTTGGCCTACCCACCGCCAAGCTGGGGGCCACCGCCGAGTGGTGGACCATCCGCCGCCTCGCCGTCATCGCGGGCAACAGCGCGGCGCGGCGGATGGTCCTGGCCGGGCAACGACTGGACCACGCACAGGCCCTGGCCTGTGGGCTGATCGATCAGGCCGGTGACCTCGAAGACGCTCTGACGCTCGCCGCCTCGGTGGCCGAGCTCGCGCCGCTGAGCGTGCGCTACAGCAAGCGCGTGCTCAACGAGACGGTCGAGCCCAGCCTCGGACCAGAGTGGGACGCGTGGGCCGAGGCGGCTGTGCGTGAGGCCTGGCTCAGTGAGGACTTCGCCGAGGGCAAACGCGCCGCCGCTGAGAAGCGCAGGCCGAGCTTCCACGGGCGCTGAGCGGACAACGAGGCACCAAGCGATGAGCAATCTGCAGGCCGACCCGACGAGGCGCCCACGCCGGCCTGCTCGCAGCAGACGCACGGCGCTGACCCGCCAGACGTTTACAACGGTCGGCGGCCCACCTGCCGACTGTTGCCCCGGAACTCGGCGATCACCTTGTCCGCACATCGCACGGTCACGTCGTAGATACCGCTGCGCCCCTGCCGCACTCGTTCCGCGGCCTCGGCGACGAGCTCGTCACCGACCGTCGTCGGCGCCAGGAAGGTGATCGCGGCCCCGGCAGCGACGGTGGGTTCGCCGTAGCCGTTGCAGGCCACCGCGAAAGCCGTGTCGGCCAACGTGAACACGTAGCCGCCGTGGGTGATCTCGTGCCCGTTGACCATGGTCTCCGCGACGAACATGGCCACCGTTGCCGTGCCGGGTGCGGAGTGCAGTAGGCGCATGCCCAGCGCGTTGGACGCCACGTCGGCGGCAAACATGGCGCGGGCGAACTCCGCGGTGTCGGGTTCGATGTCGGGCTCCATCTCTAGTTCTCCCGGGCTTCAGTGTCCGACGAAGGTGGGGCGGCGCTTGGCCAGAAACGCCTCCACCGCCGCCTCATGGTCGGTGGAGGTACCCAGCCGCTCCTGCGCCGCCGCCTCCCGCTCCAGCACCTCGGCCAGTCCGACGCCCTCGTTTGCGCCGATCAGCTCCTTGACCGCGACATAGGCGGCGGTCGGTCCGGCGGCCAGCGTCCGCGCGATCTCGGTCGCCCGCTGAGCGACCTCCTCATCGGGTACGACTGCATGCACCAGTCCCCAGTTCTCCGCCTGCTCTGCACCGAAGGTCTCGCCGAGCAGGAACAGTGCCGTCGCCCGGCTCTTGCCCACCAAGGACGGCAGCGAGGCGCTAAGGCCCGAGTCGCTGGCCAGTCCGATGCCGGTGAACGCGGTGCCGAACTTCGCTCGCTGCCCCGCGATGCGAAGATCCCCGGCCAGCGCCAGACCGAGCCCAGCCCCGACGCAGGCTCCGGAGATTCCGACGACCACCGGGACGGTGATGTCGGCGAGCGCGGACACGATCGGGTTGTAGTGCTCGCGGACGGTGTCCATGGCGTGCGCGGGGTCGGCGCGCAGACCCTCGACGTGTTCGGCGAGGTCTTGGCCGACGCAGAAGTGCTTGCCTGCGCCGGTGACGAGCACCGCACGCACGCTCTCGTCCGAGCGGGTCTGGGTCAGGGCCTCGCGGAGCTGCTCCTTGAGCGCGCGGTTCAGGGCGTTCGATGCATCCGGCCGGTCGAGGACAATGGCCGCGAGGCCGTCCTGGACGCTGTACTGCACGAGCGCGGTGGGGTTATCGGCCATGCTGACCTCTTTCGGTGATCCCGCGATTTGGGCTGGGTCTATTAGTAACCGACCCTTCGGTCGGTTGGCAAGGCCAGGGAACGAACGCGGCGGCGTGCCTGGCCGACCAATTGCCACCCGCGACTGGGAGGATGGCCAAATGGTTGCCCCGAAATCCCGCCCGCCCGGTCAGGTCGGACGTCCTGGCTACGACCTGGACTCCCTGCTCGCGGTGGCCGTCACCGTGTTCAACCAGCGCGGCTACGACGGCACCAGCATGGAGGACCTGGCCGCCAAGCTCGGCATCAGCAAGTCTTCGATCTACCACCACGTACCGGGCAAGGCCGAGCTGTTGAGGCTCTCCGTCGACCGCGCGCTGGACGCCCTGTTCGCCGTCACCGAGGAGCCAGAGACCACGACTGGTCCGGCCATCGACCGACTGGAGCACATGGTGCGGCGCAGCGTCGCGGTGCTTGTGGAACAACTTCCTTACGTCACCTTGCTGCTGCGGATCCGGGGGAACACGACGGTCGAACGCCGGGCGCTCGCCCGTCGCCGCGAGCTCGACCACTTCGTTGGCCAGCTGGTGCTGCAGGCGTCCCGGGAAGGCACTGTCCGTCCGGACATTGACCCTGCGCTGACCTCGCGCCTCATCTTCGGAACCGTTAACTCCCTCATCGAGTGGTACCGACCCAGCCGCGACCTCACTCCGGCAGAGCTCGCCGACGCGGTGGTGAAAGTGACCTTCGACGGTTTGCGCAGCACTTGACCTGAGTCGCTCGATCCGTCACGGTAGTTACCGAACGAATGGACGGTCGATAAAGGAGTACAGGGTGTCAATGTTGCAGAGCTATGTCCAGGGCCAGTGGTTTACCGCCGCGGACGCGGGTACGCCACTGCGCAGTGCAGTCACCGGCGACGAGGTTGCGCGGATCTCCAGCACGGGGGTCGACGTAGCGGCAATGTTGGACTACGCACGCAGCGTCGGCGGCCCGGTGCTGCGCGAGCTGACCTTCCACCAGCGCGCCGGACAGCTCAAAGCACTGGGCAAGTTGCTGATGGCGGGCAAAGACGAGTTCTACGCGCTCTCGACCGCCACCGGCGCCACTGCCGCTGACTCTGCCGTCGACGTCGACGGCGGCTTTGGCACCCTGCTCAGCTACGCCAGCAAGGGGACCCGTGAACTGCCGAACAACACCGTCTACCTCGACGGCGACACTGAGCCGATCGGGCGACGCGGGACCTTCCTGGGCCAGCACATCTACACCTCGCGGCGCGGCGTGGCCGTGCAGATCAACGCCTTCAACTTCCCGGTGTGGGGCATGCTGGAGAAGTTGGCGCCCGCGTTCCTAGCCGGCCTGCCCTCGGTGGTCAAGCCAGCGAGCCAGACCGCCTACCACACCGAGCTGGTGTTCCGCCGCATCATCGAATCCGGTCTGCTCCCGGAAGGTTCGGTGCAGTTGCTCGCCGGCAGTGCCCAGGGGATCCTCGACCACCTCGGCGGTCAGGACATGGTCGGGTTCACCGGTTCCGCGGGTACCGCCGCGAAGCTGCGCGGACATCCGAACGTGGTGCGGGCCGGCGTGCACTTCAACGCCGAGGCCGACTCACTGAACTGCTCCATCCTCGGCCCGGACGCCACCCCGGACACCCCCGAGTTCGAGCTGTACATCAAGCAGCTGGTTGTCGAGATGACCAGCAAAGCCGGCCAGAAATGCACCGCGATCCGTCGAGCGCTGGTACCGCGCGAGTTGACTGACGCCGTAATCGAGGCGACCCGGGACCGGCTGGCGAAGGTCGTCGTCGGTGACCCGGGCACCGAGGGCGTCACCATGGGCGCGCTGGCCAGCCTCGAGCAGCGCGAGGAAGTGCTGCGGGCCGTCAAGGCGCTCTCGGCATCCGCCACCATCGTCAGCGGTGACCCGGACAACTTCGCGCTAACCGGCGCGGACGCCCAACGCGGTGCCTTCCTGCCGCCGATTCTGCTGCGCTGCGACGACGGCGCGGCTACCGCTCCGCACGACGTGGAGGCCTTCGGCCCGGTCAGCACCGTGCTGCCCTACGACAACCTCGACGACGCCGTCAGCCTCGCCGCCCGAGGCCAGGGCAGCCTCGTCGGCTCGCTGGTCACCCACGACCCGTCCGTGGCTCGGCAGATCGTCCTCGGAATCGCCCCGCACCACGGCCGCATCCTGGTCCTCGACCGCGACGACGCCAAGGAATCCACCGGGCACGGATCGCCCCTGCCTACCCTGGTGCACGGCGGACCCGGACGGGCCGGCGGCGGCGAGGAGCTCGGCGGCATCCGCGGCGTGCTGCACCACATGCAGCGCACCGCGGTGCAAGGCTCCCCCGACATGCTCACCACCATCACCGGGCGCTGGACCAAGGGCGCAGCACAGACGCAGACTGAGGTGCACCCCTTCCGCAAGCACCTCGAGGAGCTGCAGATCGGCGACACCGTCGTCGGGGGACCCCGGGTGGTCAGCCGCGCCGACATCGACCACTTCGCCGAGTTCACCGGGGACACCTTCTACGCGCACACCGATCCCGAAGCGGCAGCTCGTAATCCGCTCTTTGGCGGCATCGTCGCGCACGGCTACCTCGTCGTCTCACTCGCGGCGGGGCTGTTCGTCGAGCCGAATCCGGGGCCGGTGCTGGCGAACTTCGGCGTCGACTCACTCCGCTTCCTCACTCCCGTCAAGTCCGAGGACTCGCTGACCGTCACCCTCACCGCCAAGCAGCTCACCCCCCGCGTGTCCGCCGACTACGGCGAGGTCCGCTGGGACGCGGTGGTCACCAACCAGGACAACTCCCCGGTCGCCACCTACGACGTGCTCACGCTCGTCGCCAAGCTCCCCACCGACGACTGACGGCACTCCTACGGTGTGCGGATGCCTCTGCTCGTCCAGCTAACACCGCGCCATGGTCGGTCCGTCGCTGATCCGTGTGCCGCGGCTCCGTGGACGTCATACGACAGGCTGGAGGCCCACGTCGCCCGGGCGCAGCTCAACCCACAGGTCGGCGATCTGCTCGAAGACCCCATCGACCGACTGAGCCACCGGGTCACCGGGGCGTGTTTCATCGCCAGCCTCGCCGGGCGCCGGCCGTTGGCCTACCTGCTCTCCCAGCCGCTGCTCGAGGGCCGGTTCCGGTGGCCCCAGCGCTGGGACGGGCTGTGGGCCCGCTCGCCACGCTTCCGCCGCATGTGGCGGGTGTCCAGCGTGCTGTGGGGCGTCGGCACCCTGACCGATGCCGCGCTGCGGGTGGTGACGGCCTACACCCTGTCGCCCGATCTTGTCCCGGCACGGGGCACGGCCCTGGGTCCGACCACTCGGCGTCGATCTGCTCGTCGGTCAGGAGGATTGTTCGCGGGGACGAGTCAACTGCAATTTCGGCTGCGCTTGCGCTGTCGTCCGCCGCCCTGCGCACGGAAGATCACAGTTCCCGTTACGGCAATCAAGGCGAAACGAGCGCGCCGATGACCACGGCGGTGGCGTTGAATCCGGTAGCGAACAGGACGATCACGTAGATGATGCCAGCGATCGGCATCACGGAGCTGTAATAGCGGCCGCGCGTCATCTTCGGCATAAGGCCTCCCGTGAAGCTGCCCGTCTCGAAGGACCAACTCGCAGTGTCAAGGGCCACCAGTCAACCGGATCACCTGGGGCTGCATCGATCGCGATTCCTCAAGCCGAACAGTCAGCGATCGCTCCGCGCGAGGTAAGCCCAGGGCCACCTTAATCAACGGCGGGGCGCGTGCTGCGCATGGCCGGCGTCAGTGTGACCTCAGGTGACCAGGTGCGGCGCGTCAAGTGGTTGCCGACCCGACCCTGGTGACGTAGCGTCTGTCTCATAGTTAGAGCAGATCGTTCGTTTATAGAGCAGGAGATGAGCTAATGGCAGGGAAACCCTTCGCCTCATCGGCAGACCTCGGCGTCAAGGAGCAGACCCTGGAGGTGCTCGCCGACGGCGTCTACGCCCTCACCGCGGAGGGTGACCCGAACCTGGGTGCCATCGAGGGTGAGGACTTCCTGGTCTGCTTCGAGGCGCTGGCCACCCCGGTCGCCGCCCGTCGCTGGCTGAGCAAGCTGCGTGAGCACACCGACAAACCGGTCCGCTACCTGGTGCTGTCGCACTACCACGCGGTCCGCGTGCTGGGCGCCAGCGCCTTCGACGCCGAGACCATCGTCTCCTCCGAGCAGACCCGCCAGCTCGTCGCCGAGCGGGGCCAGCAGGACTGGGACAGTGAGTACGGCCGGATGCAACGGCTGTTCGAGGAGCCGGCGTCCATCCCCGGACTGACCTGGCCCACCCTGACCTTTCGCGACAAGCTGACGATCGAGCTGGGCGGTGATCGGGGTGAGCTCGTGCTGGAATTCCTTGGCCGGGGTCACACTGAGGGCGACATCGTCGCGTGGCTGCCCCAGCAGAAGATCCTCTTCGCCGGGGACCTGGTGGAGTCCGAAGCGGCGCTCTACACCGGCGATGCGTTTCATTTCGACTGGGCCGCAGGCACCCTCGACCGGATCAAGAGCTTCGGCGCCGAGCAACTCGTCGGCGGCCGCGGTGCCGTCACCCGGGGCCGCGACGCGGTCGACGCCGCCATCGAGCAGACGCGTGCGTTTCTGACCACCATGCAGGACACGGTCGGCACCGCCCACCGCGCCGGCGGCACCGTCAAAGATGCGTTCACGGCCACCCACGCCGAGCTCGCCCCCAAGTTCGGGCACTGGCCCATCTTCGAGCACTGCCTGCCCTTCGACGTCCAACGGCTCTGGGACGAGTTCGAGGGCATCGAGCGCCCGGTGATCTGGACGGCCGAGCGGGACCGTCAGGTCTGGGACCAGCTGCAGGACTGACGGCGACCATGCCAACCACCACTACGCCGGTCCTCGTTCTGGGCTGCGGGCCGGTCGGTCAGACGGCGGCCCTGCTGCTGGCCCGCTGGGGCCTGCCGGTCATCGTGCTGGACGCCCGAGCGGCGCGCGATGACGTCGGCAGCAAGGCGATCTGCCAACAACGCGACGTACTCGATGTCTGGGATTCGGTCGGCGCCGGCGCCGAGATCGCCCGCCGCGGTGTCACCTGGACCACCGCCCGCACCTTCCACCGCGGCGCGGAGCTGTTCAACGTCGGCTTTCTCGACCGGGGCCGCTCACCGTTTCCCCCGTTCGTCAACATCTCCCAGACCGACACCGAGCAGCTGCTCGATGAGCGCATTGCGGATCAACCGTTGGCCGAGGTCCGTTGGGGGCATCGGGTGCTCAGCATGGAGCAGGACGCCAAGGGCGTCACGCTGCGGTGTGCCACCGACGATGGCGAGGTCGCGGTGCGCGGCTCCTACCTCCTGGCCTGCCCAGGGGCTCGGGGCGATGCCATTCGCGCCGGGTTGGGATTGTCCTTCGACGGCCAGACCTTCGGTGACCAGTTCCTGATCTGCGACATCCGCACCGACCTTCCCGGCTGGGAGACCGAGCGCCGCTTCTACTTCGACCCGGAGTGGAACCCCGGCCGCCAGGTACTCATTCACCCCTGCCCCGACTCGACCTTTCGGATCGACTGGCAGGTTCCCCCGGATTTCGATCTGCCGGCCGAGGACGTCTCCGGCGGTCTGGATCGGCGCATTCGGCAGATCATCGGTGATCGTCCCTACGAAATCGTGTGGAAATCGGTGTACCGCTTCCACTCCCGGGTGGTCGACCGGATGCGGGTGGGGCGCGTCCTGGTCGCCGGGGACGCCGCCCACCTGGTGGCGCCCTTCGGCGCCCGCGGCCTGAACTCCGGCGTGCTCGACGCGGAGAACGCCGCGTGGAAGCTGGCGTTCGTGCTACACGGCTGGGCGCCGGAGTCGCTGCTGGAGTCCTACCACGACGAACGACACGCCGCGGCGCTGGAGAACCTCCACATCACCGGCGCCACCATGCGCTTCCTCGTCCCCGGCACCGACATTGAGGCCAAGCGACGCATCGACGTCCTCCAGCGCGCGGCCACCGACCCGGCGGCTTGCGCGGAGGTCGACTCGGGACGGCTCGCCGAGCCCTTCTGGTACGTCGATTCCCCGCTGACCACCGCCGACGGGTCTCGGCCCTTTCCCGGTCGCCCGGTCCGCGGTGATGTTCCCCTGCCGGCACCCGGTGTCCTCGTGCCGGACTGGCCGGTGACCGTGGCCGGGCGTCCCGAGATCAGCCGCCTGCGCCAGCTCGCTCGGGAGGGCATCACCGTGCTGGTCGGCGATGACGTCGGGTTCCCGGCCGTCCCGAACGAGCTGCCCATCATGGTGCACCGGATGCGCGAGCTGGCTGACGGTCCGGCGCTCGCGGCAGCGCTGGGCGCCCGGCCCGACGAGGTGTGGGTGCTGCGCCCGGACGCCCACGTCGCCGCCGTGCTCACCAACCTGGCCGACGTCGCGCCTGCTGTGCACCGGCTGATCGGCTCGCCACTTCCCGCACCCGTCCCGTCGTCGATCTGAACCTGCGAGGTCACCATGGCGCACTACCGGCAAGTGGGCAGCATCCCACCCAAGCGGCACACTCAGCACCGCCGACCCGACGGCGGCCTGTACTCCGAGGAACTGATGGGTGAGGAGGGGTTCAGCTCGGACTCCTCCCTGCTCTATCACCGCGGCATGCCGTCGAGCCTGGTCGACGCCCGGCCGTGGGAACTGCCCGAGCAGGCCACCACACCCAACGCCCCGCTGCTGCCGCGGCACCTGCGGCTGCACGAGCTGTTCCCCGACGAGGAACACAAAGCCCTCGACCCGGTCACCGGTCGACGGCTGGTGCTGGGCAACGCCGACGTGCGCATCTCCTACGCCGTCAGCAGCCAGACCTCACCGTTGTACCGCAACGCGACCGGCGACGAGTGCGTCTTCATCGAACGTGGGTCCGCGACGGTCGAGACGGCTTTCGGTGCGCTGGACGTCGGCCAGGGTGACTATGTGATCCTGCCGAGGGCCACCACGCATCGCTGGATCCCCACCGGCGACGAGCCGCTGCGCACCTACGCGATCGAGGCCAACTCGCACATCGCCCCGGCCCACCGCTACCTGTCGCGCTACGGGCAGTTCCTCGAGCACTCCCCCTACTGCGAACGGGACCTGCGGACCCCCGCCGAGCCGCTGCTGGCCGACGGCTCCGACGTGGAGGTGTACGTCAAGCACCGCGGCGATGGCCCCGGTGGGCTGGCCGGGACGGTGCACGTCGTCCCGGAGCATCCCTTCGACGTCGTCGGCTGGGACGGGTGCCTGTACCCCTACGTGTTCAACGTCGCCGACTTCGAGCCGATCACCGGGCGGGTGCACCAACCGCCTCCGGTGCACCAGGTGTTCGAGGGGCAGGGCTTCGTGATCTGCAACTTCGTGCCCCGCAAGGTCGACTACCACCCCCTTGCCGTTCCGGTCCCCTACTACCACTCCAATGTGGACTCCGACGAGGTCATGTTCTATGTGGACGGTGACTACGAGGCACGCAAGGGCTCCGGTATCGGCAAGGGATCGATCTCCCTGCACCCGGGCGGACATTCCCACGGCCCGCAACCCGGGGCCGTCGAGGGCGCACTGGGGGTGGAGTACTTCGACGAGCTCGCCGTCATGGTCGACACCTTCCGTCCCCTGGCCCTCGGCGAAGGCGCCACCGCTTCCGACGACGGCAAGTACGCCTGGAGCTGGTCTGGCCGCGGGCCCTCCTCATGAGCACACAGTTCGGTGGGCTCTTTGACGATGCGGCGCTGTTCCCGCCCGGGGACGCCCCCATGACGGCGGCCGTCCCGGCACACCGCACGCTGCGCGAAGACTGCGGCGAGCTGGTCGGCCCCTTCATCGTCCCCGCGGCCCGGCTCGACGAGCTGACCAGCTGCCTGGACGACGGTCCCCCATTCGGCCTCTCGCTCATCGCCGCGCCGGGAACACTGCCAGCCGCCGCGGAGCGCTGGCGCGGGGTACGTCGCCGGGCGCCGCCGCCGAGTGCCTCGCGCAACGGGACGGTGCCACCGTTGCCGGCCAGCTGCGTACCTGGTCGCCTGCGCGGGCCGAGCGCGCCCAGGCGCTGTTCACCTCGTTCGGCACCTGCAGCGTGCTCGAGCCGGTCGAGGATCTCGTCGCCCTCGGGCTGCTCCCCACCATGGAACGGATGTCCTCGTGAGCACACCGCAGACCTGGCTCGCATTTCCCGCCGACACCCCGTTCGGTGTGGCGAACCTGCCATATGGCATCTACTCCACTCCCGGCACCGCCCCGCGTACCGGCATTGCCATCGGGGACCACGTCCTGGATATGACCGGCGCCACTGGCGACCCGGTGCACGCCACCGGATCGCTCAACGCGTTCCTGGCCCGCGGCAGCGGGGCCTGGCGTGAGCTCCGTGAACAGCTCACCGCCTGGCTCACCGACCCGGCGCATCGCGAGCTGATCGAGGCAAACCTGGTAGCCCGGTCGGAGGTGCAGCTGCACCTCCCGGTCGAGGTCGCCGACTACGTCGACTTCTACAGCTCGCAGCACCACGCGGAGAACATTGGCCGGATGTTCAGGCCGGACTCGGCGCCGCTCACCCCGAACTGGAAGCACCTGCCGATCGGCTACCACGGCCGTGCCGGGACGGTACAGGTCTCCGGCACCCCGGTGGTGCGCCCGTGCGGGCAGCGAAAAGCCCCCGCCGACGACGTGCCCACGTTCGGTCCCTCCCAGCGCCTGGACATCGAGGCCGAGGTCTGCTTCATCGTCGGTACACCCTCGACACTCGGTGCTGCCGTTCCGGTGGGGGCGTTCACCGAGCACGTGTTCGGGGTGTGCCTGCTCAACGACTGGTCCGCGCGCGACCTGCAGTCCTGGGAGTACGTACCGCTCGGCCCGTTTCTGGGCAAGAGCTTCCTGACCTCTCTCTCGCCGTGGGTGGTGCCGCTGGCCGCGCTGGAGTACGCCCGTGTCACCCCACCGAAGCGGGATCCGCAACCCCTGCCCTACCTGGACGACGCTGAGCATCCGTGGGGTCTGGACATCACCCTTCAGGTCCGCCTCAACGGGGAGCTGATCAGCACGCCCCCGTTTGACGGCCTGTACTGGACCGCGGCCCAGCAGCTGGCGCACCTGACCATAAACGGAGCGTCGCTGCGCACCGGGGACCTGTACGCCTCCGGCACGGTCAGCGGCCCGGAGCCCGATCAGCGTGGTTCGCTCATCGAGCTGAGCTGGGGCGGAGCCGAACCGTTGACGCTGCCCGACGGATCCACCCGCACCTTCCTCGAGGACGGCGACGTCATCACTATCACCGCCACCGCCCCGGGCCCCCACGGCCACCGGATCGGCTTCGGTGAGGTCACCGGCCGCATCGCACCCGCCCAATGACCACCACAAACGATCAGGCGGCGCCCACGCCGGTGGGCAGCCCCCCGCCGTCACAGACCCTGCACCGCGGAGTGCGTATCCTCGAACATCTCGCCGCAGTCGGTAGCCCGCAGCCGGTGATAAACATCGCCCAGGCTCTGGATCTGCACCGCTCGATCACCTACCGGCTGCTGCGCACGCTCGAGGGACACCAACTCGTCGAGCGGGACCTCGCCGGCCACTTCGGCCTCGGTCTCGGCCTCGTGGCGCTGGCCCGCGGCGTCCGGAACACCCTGCAGACGGCGGCGCTGCCCGCGCTGAACGCGCTCGTCACCGAACTGAGCATGACCGCGTTTCTCGTCGTACGCGCGGGTGACGAAGCGGTCACCGTAACCACTGTGGAACCACAGCACTCCACCGCACACGTCGTCTACCGACCCGGCACCCGCCATCCCGTGGACCAAGGAGCACCGGGACTGGCGCTACTCATGCTCGATCCGTCGGTCGGTGAGCGTGCTGCCGTAGGGCAGGCACGCCAGCTCGGCTGGGCGAGCTCGCACGGTGAGGTGATACCCGGGGTGCGCTCCATTGCGGCTCCGGTGCGCCGACCCGATGGTGGGGGCGCCGCCGCGATCGCCGTCGTCTTCGTCGACGACCGGATAGACGTGTCGAAAGTGGGCGAGGCCGTACTCAGGGCCGCCGGGACGGTGTCCGCCACACTGCACTGACAGCGGGACCGCACCTCGCCGCTACTCCGGCCGAAGCAGCGAAGCGCCGAGCGCGACTGCAGGAAGTCGAGGCGAAGTTGGAGCCGCTCCGGTTGACGCCGCGGCCGTGCGCAGCTACGGACTCTTGGTCGCCGCCGTCGTCCGCGAAGGCCGGAAGCCGCGCAGCCGATTCGCGGACCTGTTGATCGCTGCTACGGCAAGCGCCAACGGTCTTGATCTTTATACCCGCAACGGTGCTGACTTTCTAGGACTTGCAGACCTCGTCCACGTCATCGCCATCTGATCGTGGGACCTACATTGCCATCAGGGACGAGTGCTGCTCCGTGTCCGGGCGCGGACGTGAAAACGCTCGCCTTGCGGCCCGAAGAGGACGAGCAGCTCGACGGGTCGCGGTCCGGTGCTGCCGAACCAGTGCGGGGTGTGGGTATCGAACTCGGCGACCTCGCCGGCTTTCAGGACGAGGTCGAGCTCGCCGAGTCGCAGTCGTAGCCGGCCGGCGAGCACGTACATCCACTCGGAACCTTCGTGGCTTTGTAGTTCGGGGGCGGCCTCGCCGGGCGGTACGAGCATCTTGTAAGCCTGCACCCCGCCGGGACGCCGGGTCAGCGGGATGAGTGTCCGGCCCTGGCGCTGTACCGGCTTGGCGTGTACCCGCGGGTCGCCGGTTGCGGGAGCGCCGATCAGCTCGTCGAGGGGCACCTGGTGGGCTCGGGCCAGTGGCAGCAGGAGCTCCAGTGTGGGGCGGCGCCCACCGGCTTCCAGCCGCGACAGCGTGCTCACCGAGATGCCGGTCGCCCTCGACAGCTGCGCCAGCGTCGCGCCGCGTTTCTGGCGGACGGCCCGCAGTCGTGGCCCAACCGCGTCGAGCACTGCGTTGTCATCCGATGCCATGTCATCCATTCTGTACCATCCGTTTGCAGTTTCAGCAAACATATTTGTCAATCGTCCGACCGAGAGTGCAGGGTTCCGCTCATGGACGAGATGTACGACGTGGTGGTCATCGGCGGCGGTCCCGCCGGGCTCAGCGGCGCGGTCGCGCTGGCCCGGTCGCGGCGCTCGGTACTGGTCCTCGATGCAGGTGATCCGCGCAACGCACCGGCCGGGCAGGTGCACAACTTCCTGACCCGCGACGGCACCCCACCCACAGAAATTCACGCGCTCGGCCAGGCCGAGGTGCACCACTACGGCGGGCGCCTCGAACACGCCCGGGTCACCGCCCTACGGCGTGTGGAGGATCGCTTCGGTGTGGAGATCGGCGACCGGATGATCACCGCCCGCCGTGTCCTGGTGGCGACCGGCTTGCATGACGAGCTGCCCGACATCCCGGGCCTCCCCGAGCGGTGGGGAGCCGATGTGCTGCACTGCCCCTACTGCCACGGCTGGGAGGTCCGCGACCGGCGCATCGGCGTGCTCGCGACGGGCCCGATGGCCGTGCACCAGGCGCTGCTGTTTCGCCAACTCAGTCCGCACGTGACGGTTCTCCAGCACACCGGGCCGGCGATGACCGACGAGCAGTACGAGCAGCTCCACGCGCTGGGCATACCGGTGATCGACGGGACGGTCGTGCAGGTCGAGTCCGGGGCCACCGGTCTGACCGGGGTACGTCTCGCCGACGGCCATCATGTGGCAGCTCGACGCGCTGGTAGTGGCGCCGCGGTTCGCCGCCCGCGCCGAACTACTCGCCCCGCTCGGCCTGGCCCCGGTAGAGATGCTGATGGATGCAACGTGCTCGGCACCCGCATCGAAGCCGATGCCACCGGCGCCACCGCCGTACCGGGGGTGTGGGTCGCGGGCGACGTCACCGACCTGCCGGCGCAAGTGGTCACCTCTGCGGCGGCAGGCCTCGCCGCCGGCGCCGCCATCAACGGCGACCTCATCGCGGCGGACACGAAGACAGCGGTCGACGCCCACCGCTACGAGCGTGTCTACGGTGAGCAAGCCTGGGACGAGCGCTACCGGTCCCAGCCACAGAACTGGAGTGGGAACCCGAACCCGGTTCTCGTCACGGAAGTGGCCAACCTCCCGCCGGGTACGGCGCTGGATGCCGGCTCGGGTGAGGGTGCGGACGCCGTGTGGCTGGCCACCCGCGGTTGGCACGTCACCGGCGCCGAGCTATCCACGACAGCCCTGAAACGGGCTGCGGCACAAGCCGAACAGCTCGGCCTGCCCGTGACCTGGCAGCACCTGGACCTGACCCGCCAGCCGGCGAGCGGCACGTACGACCTCGTCTCGGCGTTCTTCCTGCACCTGCCGCCGGTGCCGCGGCGAACCCTGTTCGCGCGCCTCGCCGCGGCCGTCGCACCCGGCGGCACCTTACTGATCGTGGGGCATGACCCCAGCGACTCGCACACGACGATGCCGCGCCATGGCCTGGCCGAGATGGGGTGGACTGCTGATGAGGTCGCCGATGCGCTTGGTGACGGCTGGACCATCGTGGTCGCCGAAGCCCGCCCACGGCCGACGACCGATCCCGAAGGCCGGGAGATCACGATCCACGACGCGGTGCTGCGCGCCCGCCGAAACCCAGCCCAAGGCTGACCTCAGCGATCAGTACGACGGGCCCAGCCGGTCACAGTCCGCTGGAACTCCTCGTCGACTCCCGGATCGATCCACGCGGCTGTTAGTGGTCATCGGAAACTGCCCGGGCGCGGCCAGCAGCTTCAACGCCGCGGTGACCACGCTGAGTGACGTAGCACCGGCGCAAAGCAGTCCTGCGCTGGCGCCGATTTGCCGATCCCGACTACAGAAGAGCCCTCCAAGTGCAATCACCGCTCACCATTGCGCACCAAGCGCAGGAGTCCAGCCGCCCGGGTCGGTGCAGCCGTGCTCCGGCTCCGGTGGTTCGTTCGGGCGCCAATCTGGCTGTATCGAGCCAGGCTTGGCGTTCTGTTGGGATCTCGGTTTCTGCTGCTCGAACACACTGGGCGCAAGTCCGGGTGTCGTCGCCACGTCGTGCTGGAGGTGGTTGATCATCCGGCGCCGGGCAGCCACGTCGTGGTCTCTGGTTTCGGTACCCGGGCGCAGTGGTTCCGCAACATCCGGGCCAACCCGCAGGTGCGCGTTTACCTCGGCAGCCGCAAGCCCGCGTCGGCAACCGCGCACCGCCTCGATGCAAACGCTGCGGCCGCATCGCCTGGCCGCTACACAGCCGCGCACCCTCATTCCTGGGCGAAGCTGCGTCCCGTCCTCGAGGAGACCTTGGGCACGCCAATCGACGAGCACGGGACCGAGTTGCCGATGATCGCCCTCGACCTCGTCGACCAAGACTCGGCAGGGCCCAGTGCGGCCCGATAGGGATCGCTCAACGAGAGTGCGCAACCGCTGAGCGAGGCGCCGTAGATGTCCACGCCGACTCCAGGAGTTTCCGGGGTCAGGTAGGCGTTCCGGGGCAAAGCTGTCGCCCCCTGTCCTCCAGTCAGTTCAGGAAGCGATGGGGTGGATGGCATCCAGTGCGTCACCGAGTTGGTCCTTGGCCAGCTCGCGCTCGTAGTCGGCCTGCAACCCGGTCCAAAACCCGTCGGACATGCTGAAGTAGCGCGACAGCCGCAACCCGGTATCGGCCGAGATCCGGCGCTTCCCGCGTGTGATGGCGCTGATCCGGGTCTGCGGCACACCAATCGCCTTCGCCAGAAGTTCGTCGCTGACTACAAGGCCAAGTACCCCAACGCCACACTGGACGGCGGTGTCACCACCGGTCTCGGCGACGCCAAGGTGTTCATCGACGTCCTGAAGAAGGCCTGCGACAACAAGGACCTCACCCGCGAGGGCATCAACACCGCCTTCCGGTCCTTGTCCAACGTCGACACCGGGGTCGTCGTCCCACTCGATTACGCCAAGCCAGGGATCGCGCCCTCGAAAAAGGTCTTCCTCTTCCGACCCGACGCCTCCCAGGTCGGTCGACTCAAGCAGGTGACGGACGGTCCATACGAGGGTCCATCTGCCGCCGCATACACCCCACCCGGCCAGAAGTAGCCGGGCACCGGGCACGGGCTGGTGGTCGTGGCCACCAGCCCGGCCCGGCGCGGCCCTGGACGTCTCGCAGCTGACCCGTCAGGAGAAATGGGTCACCGGCCGCGTCAACGGCTGCCCGTCCAGGGTGATGTCGACCCTCTCGTTGTAGAAGGCAACCAAACCCGTGATCGGGAGCAGGTGGCGGGTGGGAAAGTCGTAGGTCCAGGCGATGTCGGGATAG
>JAABUM010003813.1_pt1 | contig 17858 bp, 23 predicted proteins | sample 5559161 | NCBI WGS metagenome assembly JAABUM01 (sample SAMN10711868, study PRJNA513369) | rock metagenome | isolation source: Antarctica rocks | place: Antarctica: Victoria Land, Siegfried Peak nord | reverse complement strand
TCGATGATCGTGGTCACCACCAGGACGGGCAGCACCCCGGCGGCCACCAGCACCAGGTGCGGGTCCAACACGATGAGCAGGCTGGTGAACAGCACAATGGTCACCAGGTGGCTGAGGATGGTGCTCAGCCCGGTGACCAGCAGGTCCTCGATGGCGGCGATGTCCCCGGACAACCGGGTGAGCAGGTCACCCAGGCGGTGGCGGTGGAAGTACCGCAGCGACAGTCCCTGCAGGTGCGCGTAGACGGTGACCCGCAGATCGCGGACCACCCGGGTGCCGACCGTGCCGGAGAGTTTGTCTTCGCCGAAGGTGAGCGCGCTGCGGGCCACGGCGATGACGACGAAGCCCCCGGCCACTGCCACCAGCAGGTCGGGGCGTTGCCCGCGCAGGACGGTGTCGATGAGGACCTTCAGCAACCAGATTCGGGCGGCGAACAGCAGCGGGGTGCAGGCACTGGCTGCCAGGGCGACCGCGAGGGGAAACCAGGACGGTTTCAGCAGCACAACGAAGCGGCGGTAGACCGCCGCATCCGCGCGGTGCCTCGATGCCCTCGCGTGCACGTCCCCGCTTCCTTCCTCTGCTCGGTGGTGACCATGCAGCCGGGGTGGTCGACCGTGTTGGTCGACCACCCCGGTGGCGTCTTCCAGGTCAGTAGTTGCCCTGGAAGTCGCCGTCCTGCTGCACGTCCGCCCCGGTGTCGGGCTCAGTGGACGGTGCTTCGGCCGGCTCCAGGCCGGTCACGTTCTCTGCCATGTCATCGCCTCCTTCCCTGGGTCTGGTGTTTCTTCTCGGCGACCCGGTGGCCGCTCGGACACCCCCTACGGTGCGCGGGTGCTGCTGAAGCACCGCTGAGAGGACCTGAAATACCGCTGAACGGCACGCACTCAGCCACCCGTGGGTCTCGCCGCCACGCCTACAGTGAACAGTGACCGGACAGGCGCGCCGCAGATGCGGTCGCAGCGGCGAAGGAGAATGTCATGGGCATGTTCACGCGGCGCGCGAGCGCTGAGGTCGCCGGGTTGCGGGCCGAGGTGGACAGCCTGCAAAGCCGGCTGGTCGCCGACGTGTCTACCCTGGACCCCGGCGACAGTGCCCTGTGTCGTCAAGCGATGAGCGACGCCAGCGAACGCAACAACGCCGCCGGCGGGTTGCTGGCTCGCGCCAGCACCGCCGCGGAGATGCGGGTCGCGTTGCGCATCGTGGTGGAGGGCTTGCAAGCCACCCGGGTGGTGCGCGAACACCAGGGCCTGTCCCTGGGACCGGAGCTTCCCGTCGTCCCCGGCTCGGCGACCGTGAATCAACCGACCCCGGTCACCGTCAACATGGAGAAGATGACCGCACAACCGGGATACCGGCCCGAGCAGCCGCACTACTTCCCCGGTGGCACCGTCTCGGGTACGCCGGTGCCCGGCGGCTACTACCGCACCCCGTTCTGGAAGAAGGCGATGATGATCGGTGGAGCCGTCGCCGGCGGGGAAATGCTGGGCGGCATGCTCGGCGGCGGGTTGGGCGGCCGAGACGACGACTGGGGTGGCGGCGGCGGCGATTGGGGCGGCGGAGACGGCGGCGGCTGGTAACACCGCGGCGTCGGTTCGCCGCAGACCCATGGTGCCTGGTGCGTGGCGGCTCTACTCGCCTGGTGCCCTTCGTGTGGGGATCACTTGGGGCGGTCGGCGGCGGTCACCTTGATCTGTTGGGTGGCCCCTGCCCGCAGCACCGTGAGCGTGATCTGGTCGCCGGGCTTGACCGGGCGGAGCTTGGCGATGAACTCCTCCGCGGTGGCGGTGTTCTGACCGTTGAACGCGGTGATCACGTCACCGGGTTGCAGGGCCGCCGTGGCCGCGGGGCTTCCCGGCACCACCTGCAGCACGACGACCCCGGTGTTTTGGCTCACCCCCAGTTGCTGGGCGATCTGCGGGGTGAGGGTGGCCGGTTGGATACCGACGTAGGCGTGTTGTGCGGTGCCGGTGGCCAACAGTTGGTCAGCGACGGTGACCGCGGTCGCGGCCGGGGTGGCGAAGCCGAGGGCGACCGCACCCGCCGACGGGGGGATGTAGGCCTCGCTCATTCCGACGACCTTCCCCTGACCGTCGATGACGGCGCCACCGGAGTTGCCCGGCGAGATCGGGGCATCGGTCTGCATGAGGTCCACCAGCGCAGTCCCGGTGGATGCCGACCCGGGCAGATCGCGGTGCACCCCGGAGATGATGCCGGCGGTCACCGTGTTCTCAAAGCCCAGCGGGCTGCCCAACACCACGGCCAGGGCCCCCACCGGGGGCAGCGTCGTGTCGAACACGGCGGCGGGTAAGCCTTTGCGGTCGGCTTGCAGCACCGCAACATCGGTGACCGTGTCCGAAGCGCGGACCGTGGCCGCCACCTGCCGCCCGTCGGCGAAGGCCACCTTGATTTGGGTGGCTCCGGCCACGACGTGGGCGTCGGTGAGGATGGTGCCGTCCGGTTTGTAAACGATGCCGGAGCCCAGGCCCTTGCCGGTGATGACGGTGACCACCGAGGGTTCCACCTGCTTCACCAGAGCTGGGATGTCACCGGCCGTGCCGGGTGCCCCACCTGCACCGGCGGTGGATGCTGTCGAGGTGGCCGGCGCGGGGGGCGTCGGAGAGGAGCCGGTGCACCCGGCCGCGGCTACCGCCGCCAAGGTCGCGATGATCGCGGCCGCCCTGCGGTGTCGCGAGCAGCCCGTACCGGCGGGCGCATCGGAGACCGACGCCTGCCCGGGCGGTGCGGCAGCCAGGTGATGGGGCAGGGAGGAATACATGCGGTCAGCTTTCCGCGATCGACACTGGGGTTCATCTATGACATCACTGGGCGCAGATCAGCGCCACTCGGGGGTGGACCGTCAAGCCAGGCCCCGGCATCATCGGCGCAGGTCAGCACCAAACCCTTTCGCGTTTCCCGCCGCGTGACGCGAGGCGGTGCACATCCGCGGCGATGCGTCGGGTGTCCATGGGCTATCGGTAGGCTGTCCTCGGTGGCCACCACCTGGTGCCCGGGGTGAGGGCGTATGCATTTGCTCAGGGTGCTCGCCCGCGCTGCGTGGTGGGCGGGGGATGGGCCACTGGTGTCGGGGATCGCGCGGACCGCAAAAACGAGGCTCAGAACTTGCCGGTCCGCGCCGGCACCGGTGCCGGGCGCATCGCGTGGTGCAGGCTGGCGAGTCCGGCGCCGGCGATCATCGCCACCGCCACGACCATGAGTCGGGTGGTGGTGGCGATGCTCAGGTGCACACCGTGGGCGAGGACCGCGAGGGTGAGCGCGGCGCCGATCAGTGCGCTCGCGCGGCCCACCAGCGCCGCGTCGGCACCGGTGTCGCGGCGTCGCGATGCCGGTGCGAGCGGGTATCTGTCTATCCACTTCCTGCTCATGGCCGCCATTCCTTCCGACCGGTCTCCGACCGTTTCTCACGACGGTGCCCCTGGGCTGCTGAATACGCGCTGAGAACACCCGTTGGTCCTGGGCCGGTCAGCCACGGTTGGCCGCGGTTGGTGCGGAGGCCGCTCAGTCTCGGGGGATCCGACGACCCCGGGCCAGTCGACCGGAGGCATTCAAGGCCTTCAGGGAACTAGGTTTTTTGTGGTGGCACGGGTGGTTGCAGCTGGTAGGGCCGCCCCGCGCCGCGCGGGCCCTTGCGGTCGTTGTTGAGCACCCACCTTGCTGGGCTCGGCTCACCGGGCTTCGGGGTTTCAGCGTCCTCACAGTCGGGTGGGATCAGTCTCGGAGGTGTCACCGCTTGTTCGGTACTTGGCGGTACATAGGTCTGAAGGAGGATTGTGATGATCACGTTGCTGGCCCTGGTATCTGCGCTGCTGCTGCTTGGGCGGCAGACTAGCGGGTGTGTCGGGTCTGCCGGAGACGGACTTTGCTCGGGTGCAGCGGTGGTGCCGCGCTCGGGTTCCCGAGCATGTTCGAGATGAGGTTCGCGTTGAGGCTGAGGTCGACGAGCGGTGTCTGACGATCGTGGAGTGTCGCCCGCCGTGGCGCGCGGATTTCGGTCCTGAATGGACGCGGTTTCCGATCGCGCGGCTTCGCTATACGAAGGCGACGCGGCTGTGGTCGCTGTATTGGCGCGACCGCAGTCTGAAGTCCCACGGGTACGACCGCGTGCCTGCCTCAGTGAGCGTCGAGGATCTCCTGGCCGAGGTCGACCGGGATCCGACAGCCATCTTCTGGGGCAGCAGAGCGACGGTGTCCAATTGGGTCGCCGATCCGGCATACACAAAGCCAGGTATCGAATCCCTCTGTTGGCTCACATGATTCGTTCCGATAGAGGCTCAACCGGGCGTCTGTCCGCCTGCCGCTATGGCTGGAAGCGCTTGACGTAGCGGCGCTGCCATGGAGTCTCGACGGCCCGTTGGTCGTAGTGCTTGCGGACGTAGGCGACTGCCTCCCCGGGTGCAACGCCGTCGAGGATCGCCAGGCAGGCCAGTGCGGTGCCGGTCCGGCCCCGCCCGCCGGTGCAGGCCACCTCGACCCGCTCCTCCGTGGCCCGCTTCCATGCCTCTCGGAGAGCGGCCTCGGCATCGTCGCGGTTGATGGGCAGCCGCCAGTCCGGCCAGCGCACCCACCGCGACGGCCAGCCCACCGGCGGCGGCGTCTTGCCTTGCAGGTACAGCGCGAACTGGGGCACGGCGTCGTCAGGAACTGGCTGGCGCAGGCCTCGCCCGCGCAGCAGCCGCCCCGATGTCAGGCGCAGGACTCCAGACGCCGATAGGTCCCAGGTACCTTCGTCGCCGATCACGTCGCCATGATCGCTCTGAGGTCTCAGCTGGCCCGCAGGTACTGGCCAATGGCCCGCCGGATCGCCTCGGAGACGCTGATGTGCTCCTCGGCGGCCCGCAGTAGCAGGTCACGCTTCAGCTCGGGGTCCAGACGCACCGACTCGACCGACGACGCCGCGGACCCCCTCGGCGGACGGCCGCCGCGGCTGCGCCTCAGGATCTCCTCGACGTCGTAGCCGCGTTCGGCCTCATCGGCCATCGCCTCGATCATCTCGTCGCTGATCGGCATGCCGTCCGCTTTGGTCCCCTGCGTTTCGGGCATGGCTACCCCCTTCCTTCCAGTAGCTTTCGGTATCTGGCTTGCATCGGCATGGAGTGGATGACCGCCGGCCCCTGAGATCGGTCCATCACTACTACTTCGAGCAGGTTTCCGGCCCGGTCGGGACCGAGGACGAGGTAGCGGGTCGGGTCCGTGGCGATCTCCTCAACAACCATGGCGTTACGTACGGCGTGCTGGGTGTCCTCCAGGTCGACGCCGTGACGGAACGCAGACCGGAGAGCATCCACCGAGGAATCGTACTACAGAACCACCCGGCACGCGGATGGTCTATCGGTGGCGCGGTCCCCAACCGGGGTGAAGGGCCGGTAGGTCGGCCAGCTGAGGGTCCGGTGGCGGCGGGGTTTCGCCGTCGTCGCCGTCCCAGGTGCGACCGTATTGGTCGGGGATGGCGCCCCAGCCCCAGTAGGGCATCGGCCGGTCCGGGGTGATGCCGACGGTGTTCAGGGGGTCGATGCGTTCGGGGTTGAGGGTGCACAGGTGGGCCCAGTCGTCGCCGAGGTCGAAGACGTAGACGAACTGCTGGCCTCCGGTCAGGGTGCTGAGCTTGACGGTGTCATCGACGCGGGAGTTGTCGGGCGGGTCGTCCCAGTACCGGTCAAGGAGCAGGCCCTGGACGCCGAGGTCGAACATGTGCAGGTGAGCGCGGTCCCAGCGGGCGAAGGCGTCATCGATCGCGGTCGCGAGGTGGGCGAAGCTGTGGGACCGGGCGGCGGCAAAGACTCGCCCCGGCCGGGGCCACAGTGTCCGGCCCCCACCATCGACGAGCTCGACCCGAATCGACAGCCACGTACGCGCCACCGGGTGATCCTCGCAGATCGGTGGGGTCAACGTCCGATCTGCAGTGGGGCGGTAGGCAACGCCATCGCACGCCCGGCCACGAAGGGGTTATCGACAGGGGGAACTGGCCGGGGATGGGCTTGGCGAAATCGAGGGGAGCCCACCGACATCCCGCTCGCTTCCCGGTGATAGACCGCTGCCCGCTCCGGCATGTCGGGCACCGACCGGTTCTCCGACATGCCACGATCACCGCAAGCACGCCTATGACCGCATGGAGGAACTGATGAACCGTGCACAGTTGATCGACGCCGTGGCCGCCGCGACCGGCCTGCCTCGCGCGCAGGTCGAGGCCACCCTCAGTGCCACCCTGACCCAGGTGCGGGGTGCTGTGGCCTCCGGGGACAAGGTGCAGCTCCCCGGCTTCGGCACCTTTGAGCCACGTGAGCGCGGCGCGCGCACCGCCCGCAACCCCTCGACCGGGGCGCCGCTGCAGCTGGCCGCCACCCGCGCCGTGGGCTTCAAGGTAGGCGCCACGTTCAAACAGGAGGTCGCCGACAGCGTCACCGCCACGACGGCAAAGAAGGCGGCGGCCAAAAAGACCCCGGCCAAGGCCACCACGTCGAAGCCCACGACAACGAAGAAGGCCGCGAAGAAGTAGCCGCACAACCCCCGAGTTAGGCGTGGCCGGTCTGGATTACAGTCGAGGAGGGGACCACGTGACCGAGAGCAGGTCCGGCCGCACCGTGGGGGTGCCCCGGCCCGTGTGGGGGCTGTGACGGCCACCCTCACCGCGACCGCGACGGTGCTGCTCCTGGCTGCTGCCTGCGCCACCCCACCGCCACCGGGTGCCGCCACCTCCGGTGCGCCGGGGCCGAGTTCCCTGCTACCGACAGGTGCCCCGAGGATCGTCCACGGGACGTCGGCGCCGGCCGCCCCGACCACAGCGCCCGCACCGGAGCTGCCCGGTGGACGGGTTCTTTTCCCCGGCCGTCGGTTGGTGGCGCTGTATGGGCACCCCGGTACCGCGGCGCTGGGGGTGCTCGGTGAGCAGGATCTGCCGGGCAGCAGCTGTCGGGATGCAGTGAAGATTGATCGCCACCCTGGGGTGCGGATTGAACAAATCAGCCGTCTCGGCGACCGTGTTCAATCTTGGCCGCATCAGGCGTGCTGGTCTTGACAGCCAGCGCGGAAGGGTGCCGGCCCCGCCGGATGCGGATCCGATGCGCTAACCGATCTTGCGCTGCTCCACTTTGACCAGTGTGCCAGGAAACGCCCCCCTATCGAAAAAGGCTCCGGACAGGTCATCTGCAACAGCCCTGGTCACGGGCTTGTTGGCGACGCAGATGGTGTCGGTGATGGTTCCTCGTGCGGTACGTCGTGATGCGAACACCCTCCGGGCGTCTTGGGACGCACCGGCGCGCAGTCGGCTTCTGCCCAACCGGGGAACTGCGAGACCGAGGTCGGGGTCAGGTGGTGATCACGTCGTCGGTGGTGGCGTTTCGCAGGGCGTCGAGCAGCTCGACGAAGGCCTGCTCGTAGGGGGCCGTCGTTATCGACAAGACGAGGATGCCCCGTCCCATGTCTTCGACGGCGGTGAACTCCACGTCTGTGCCACCGGCATTGGGGTGGACCACCACCTGGAAGTGGATCGGCAGACGGGACCGGCCTGTTTTCATGAAGACGCCGAAGATCCGGAAGGCGATTCTGGAGCCAAGTGTCGCGGTGAGTCCATCGGAGTCCCGGGTGCGGAGCCGGCCGTGGTGCTGTGCGGTGAAGGCCGTGGCGGTGTCCAGGACCGAGCCGGGTGCTTGCGGGGACTGCCACCGTGCCTGCTGCCGATAGAAGGGCCGACCCTTCCACCCCGGGTTCCAGCCTCGCTCGGCCAGCTGTTGGTTGGTTTGCATCTGTTCCCGGACCAGGGATCGGACACGAGGGCGATCCCAGCCCTGACCGCCCGGTTCGTCGTCGCCGGTGGGCAGTTGCCCGGCCAGCCGCTGCGCGAAGACCTCGGCCGGCCCGAAGGCTTCCGGGGGATCTTCCCCGCTGTCGAGCAGGTGGCTTTCCATCTCGGCCAGCACGTCCGCACGTCGCTGCGGGGTGACGCCGAGAGCCTGCAGGGCGCCCTCCACCTCGCGGAGGTAGGGATCAACATTCATGACGACTCCTTTCGGTCAGCAAGCAAGGTGTTGGTGCTCTCGGTGAAGGCCCGCCACGCCTGGCTCTGGGACCACAGAAAGTCGGCGCCCACCTCGGTGAGGGAGTAGTACTTGCGCCCGGGCCCGTGCTCCCCGGCCCGCCATTGGGCCACGACCAGTCCCGCCTGCTCCAGGCGGCCCAGGACCGGGTACAGCGTGCCTCCCTTGACCTGGCCGAGACCGGAAGTCTCCAGCCGCTGGATCAACCCGTAGCCGTGTCCCTCGCCATCAACGAGCGCGCCGAGCACGCACAGGTCCAGCACCCCACGCAGCCACTGTCCGCGGCGATCGGCCTTCATCACTGGATGGTACATCTATCTAGATGGTATTGCTACCTACTGTCAGATCTTGGCCGGGCTCGCTGAGCGATCCCTATGCGGTCGAGCGAGCTGGGCGTGCCCGGACTTTCTTTGACACCATCGGCCCATGGGCGCGGTCACGGCGGAGGAGTTGGAGGGGCTGCGCGGCCGGTTGAGGTCGTTCTGCTACCAGATGGTGGGCTCACCGTTCGATGCTGAGGATGCCGTCCAAGACGTCCTGGAACGGGCCTGGCGCGCCCGTGAGCAGTACGACGAGGCCCGGGCCAGCCTGGCCACCTGGTGTTTCCGGATCGCCCGTAACGTCTGCATCGATCGGCTCCGCGAGACCGGGCGCCGGCCACTTCCGCGGGACCTGCAGGAACCCGGGATCGACGTCGGCGCCCCGCTGGTCCCGGCGCTGGACGTGCCGTGGCTGATGCCGGCGCCGGCCGGCTGGTCCGGCGGTTCGGTGGTGGAGGAGGTCGCGGAGCGCTCCGGTGAGGTTCGGTTCGCGGTCACCGCGCTGCTGCAGTCGCTGCCCGCAACCCAGCGCGGCGCCTTCACGCTGCGCGAGGTGCTCGGCTTCTCCGCCGCGGACACCGCGGCCGTGCTCGACACCACGGTGCCCGCGGTCAACTCCGCCCTGCAGCGGGCGCGGGCCACCCTCCGCGACGGCGCGCCAACGGCCAGGGCCGTCGACCGCGACCGCGTCGAGCGGTACGCCGCAGCCATCGAGGGTGGCGAGGTGCAGACGCTGGTCTCCCTGGTCTCGGCCGACGTGGTCCTGGAGATGCCCCCGGTGCGGGCGTGGTCGCGCGGCGTGGAGCAGTACCGCGACTTCAGGACCCACCTGTTCTGCTGGCGCGACACCGACTGGGCGACCCGCCTGGTGGAGGCCGGCGGCCAGCCCGGCCTCCTGCTGTACGCCGTCGACGACGGCCGCTGCGTCCCGCACACGCTGCAGCTGTTCGCGGCCGACGAGAGCGGGGCGATCGACCACGTCCTGGTCTACCGCGACGACCGGCTGTTCGCACTGTTCGAGGAGCAAACTTCGCCGGGGCGATGAGTTTCGGCGCGCTCATCCGTAGATGGCGGTGACCTCTCGTCGCACTTCACGGAAGGAGCGCCCCCATGGGACGCTTGATCGTCACCGCGTTCACCACTCTCGACGGCGTCGTCGAGGACCCCGACGGTTCGGACGGGACCCCGTTCGGCGGCTGGGCCATGCGGCACGGCCCGCAGGCCGTCGCCGGCGACAAGTTCCGTCTGGGTCCGATCCTCGAGCACGGCACGCTGCTGTTCGGGCGTCGGACCTGGGACCACTTCCGGACCCTGTGGCCCCACCGCGACGACCCGTTCTCCCAGGCGATGAACGCCGCTACCAAAGCCGTGGTTACCCACCGGCCCGTGGACGAGGCTGAGTGGGCACACTCCCGCGCGATCGACGCGTCGCTGGCCGAGTGGGTACGACGCGAGGTCGCCACCACCGACATCGTGGTGATCGGCAGCAGCTCGGTCGCGGCCGAGCTGGCCGATCAGGGGCTGGTCGAGGAATACCGGCTGCTGACCTTCCCGACTGTCCTCGGTGCCGGTCGTGGGGTGTTCCGGGGTCGCCGTGAGCTGACGCTGCTCTCCAGCGAACACGTCGGGCCCGCGGTCCTCACCGTGCTCGCCCCGGAGCCGCAGGCGCAGTTGTGATCAGGTTCCTCATCACCTACGACATCCCGCACGATCCGGCGGCGTTCGACCGCCACTACCGCGAGGTGCATCAGCCGCTGACGGCTCGCCTGCCGGGCATCCTCAGCTACACGGTGAGCCTGGCGCCGCGGGTGGTCCGCGGGTCGGCCTACCACGAGGTCGTGGAACTCACCTGGCCGGATTGGGACGCCGTCGACCGGGCCTTCGCCTCCCCAGAGGGCCGCGCCGCGGCCGCCGACATGGCCAACCTCGACGCGCCGACCCGCAGCTGCCTCTACGAAGTGCCCGACATCCCGGGCCGCTGAGCGAAGCGGCAGACGAGCCGACACGGCTTCAGTCTGCGTCTCCCCGGCGGTGCCGCAACGACCACCCGCAAGCGGCACCTGCCAGCGGGTGATCTCGCCCGACCGAGGCGTCCGCGCTGACATCGGCGGCCCGTGTCAGTAGCCGATCGCGCTGCGGGACACGCTGACTTGCGTCCGGATGGCGTTCCTAGCACCAGCCGCCGGGATCCAGCTTGCTAATGCGTACGGGATAACGTACGCTGCGGGTGGAGGTGGAAGCCATGAGTGCCGTAAGTGCAACATCGGCCCGGTCGAACCTGTACAGGCTGATCGACCAAGTAAACGAGGAGTCTCAGCCGCTGACCATCACCGGGCAGCGGGGCAACGCGGTGCTGATCGGCGAGGCCGACTGGCAGGCGATCCAGGAGACGCTGTTCCTGGAGTCGGTTCCAGGATTTGCCGAGTCGATCCGTCAGGCGCGGGCCGAGGGTATTGAGGCCGCCTCGGCCGAACTCGACTGGTGAGTGACTGGACGCTGGTCTACTCGCGCCAGGCGCAGAAGGATGCGAAACGGCTCGCGTCGTCGGGCTTGAAGCAGCGGGCCCAAAGGCTCCTCGACGTACTCGCCGCGGACCCGTTCGGCACACCTCCACGGTACGAAAAGCTTGTCGGTGACCTGGCGGGCTGCTATTCGCGACGCATCAACATCCAGCATCGGCTTGTCTACGAAATTTTCCCCGATCGCCACGTCGTGCATGTCCTGCGGATGTGGACCCACTACGAGTAGCCGTCGCCAGGCGTCGCTCGTGAACCCGCCCCGTAGCGCGCGATCCCCCTTACGACGCCACAAGACCGCAGAGTTCTGCGCTGCGTGCCCACAGGCGTTCGGCGGCGGCGGTGTTGTGGGACAGGGCCGAGGACTTCGCAGGCCGGCAGCGGGAGAAGTACTGCCCGGTGACGGTGTCGACGTTGGGTGAGCCGGCGAGGTAGAGGCTGGTCCTGGCTCCCTTGGCTGCGGAGGAGCCGATGAGCTTGGTGGCGCGATCGAAGACGGCACCGTGCCCGGTCTGCTCGCGGCCGAGGTTGGTCTTGAGCGGCCAGCCGGGATGCAGCGCGTTGGCTGTGACGCTCGTGTCGGCCCAACGGCGAGCGAGTTCGTTGGTGAACAGCACGTTCAACAGCTTGGTCAGGTTGTATGTCGCGGCCGCGCTGTAGTCGTGTTCGGCTTGCAGGTCATCCCAGGGAATGTCGTTGACCCGGTTGTGCATGTAGGAGCTGACGGTCACCACCCGCGAGCTCGGCGTGGCCTGCAGCAGCGGCGCCAGCAGGTCTGTTAGCAGGAACGGGCGAGGTGATTGACCGCCAGCGTGGCCTCGATGCCGTCGCCGGTGACCCGCCGAGTGCTGTTGACCGCTGCAGCGTCGTGGATGAGCACGTCGAGGCGGTCGTGGCCCTGGCGGACCTGGCCTGCCAGCGCCCTCACATCGCCTTGGCAGGCCAGGTCTCCGATGAACAGCTCGACACTGCCCGCTGCCCGCGTGGACTGAATCTCCGCGGCCACCTCGGCACCGCGCACGCGGTCACGGGCCACCAGGAGCACGGTCGCGCCCGACTGGGCCAGCCCCTGGGCGGTCTCCCGGCCGATGCCGCTGGTCGCGCCGGTGACAAGGCAGACGCGTCCGCGAAGGTCATAGATCCGTTGAGCAGCCATCGGCACTCCTCGCTTGCAGGTAGGGTGACACTACTGACGTGAACCATGTTGATCATGTAGCATGACCAATATGCCTGCTGGACGCAAGCCTTCGCCAAGCCGGCCGCCGGGGCTGGTCGAGCCCGCCGGCCTGGCGTCCAGCACCGGATACCTGTTGGCCCGCGTGGGCAGCGACTCACGCCGACGCTGGGCGCGCACCCTGCTCGAGGAAGACCTCACCCCGCATCACTACAGCGCGCTGATCGCCCTGGATCAGCTCGGTGCCATGTCCCAACAGCAGCTCAGCCACCTGGTCGGCATCGATCCCCGCAACGCTGTACCGGTGATCGACCAGCTCCAGACCCGCGGCCTGCTCGCCCGCAACCCCGACCCCACTGACCGCCGCCGCCATGCGGTCACACTCACCGCCACCGGAAGAAGGTTGCTCACCCGGCTTCGCCACGCCGCCGAAGAAGCCGAAGAACGCCTGCTCACGCCGCTCAGCACGACCGAGCGACGGGCGTTACACGCGCTGCTCACCAAACTGTTCGCAGCTGGCGGCACGGTCTAGTGCTGCTCCGCAAGGTGACGCCGCGGGGGTCGCGACGTTTTCCCGTCGGCTCGCGGCGCACTTTCCTGCGGACGGTGGCTCAACGGCGGCTCAGTAGCCCGTGGATCACCGGCGCACGTAACGCTGCTCGGACAGGCCGGTATCGGGGTCCTGTGTGGCGATGGTCCTCCAGCTGACAACGCCGGCCACCGCGTTGTCAGCTTCCGCGAGTGCGATCTGGCGTGCTCCGGTCAGCAGCCGCTCACGCCAGCGCAGCTCGCGGTCGGCGTAGCTGACTCGGTCGAGGTAGTCCTGGGGGACGACCCCGCGGTAGGCCTCTCGCCAGCAGTCAGTCTGGAACCTGGCGATGCCAGCCACGTCGGCCAGCAACGCTGCACGCACTTGAGCGACCCCGGGCGTGCTCGGCCTCTCACTCGTCACGGCGCCATACTCGCCGACAGCGGAGTGTCCCGCTTGTCGATCGCCAAGTGGTCAGCGGTGGTCGTGGAAGAAGGTGCGGATGTCGTCGGTGAGTAGTTCGGGTTCTTCCAGGGCGGCGAAGTGGCCGCCACGGTCTGGGACGTCGACCCAGTGGGTGATGGTGTTCTCGGTTTCGGCGTAGCGCCGGATGCCGACGTCGTGGGCGAACACGATCGCCCCGGTTGCCACGCCGGAGGGCTCTTTGGGTGTGCCCCAGGCGTTGGCTTGGGCGTAGCCGACGTAGGCGGCGGACCCGGCGGTGCGGGTGAGCCAGTAGATCATCACGTTGGTCAGCAAGCGGTCGCGGTCGACGATCTGGTCGGGCAGCGTGCTGCGCGGGTGGGTCCATTCGCGGAACTTGTCGATGATCCAGGCGAGCTGCCCGGCCGGGGAGTCGACCAGCCCGGCCGCGAGGGTCTGCGGGCGGGTGGACTGGATCGCGATGTAGCCGAACTCCTCGCGCATGAAGGCCTCGACGCGCTCCAGGCGGTCTCGCTCCAGATCGGTGAGGCTGGCGCGCTCGTCTTTACCGAGGCCGGGCATGGGCATGCCGAGCGAACCGTTGACGTGGACCGCCACGACCTGCTCTGGCGCCACCCGAGCGGCATCCAGTGACACGGCGGCGCCGATGTCACCACCTTGCGCGCCGTAGTGCTGGTAGCCGAGCCGGCGCATCAGCTCCGCCCAGGCCGAGGCGATCCGGGTGGTGTTCCAGCCGGTGTCGGTGACGGGGCCGGAGAACCCGAAACCGGGCAGGGTCGGGATGACGAGGTGGAACGCGTCTGCCGGGTCGCCTCCGTGGGCTCGGGGGTCGGTGAGCGGGCCGATCACCTCGAGGAACTCGACGAACGATCCCGGCCAGCCGTGGGTGAGCACCAGGGGGAGTGCGTCGGGTTCGGGTGAGCGCACGTGCAGGAAGTGGATGTTCTGTCCGTCGATCTTCGTGGTGAACTGTGGGTAACCGTTCAGCGTGGCTTCCTGGGCGCGCCAGTCGTAGCCCTCGCCCCAGTAGTCGACCAGCTCACGCAGGTAGACGACCGGAACGCCGGTGTCCCAGTCGTCGCCGGGCAACGGGGCGGCGAACCGGGTCCGGCGCAGCCGCTCGGCGAGGTCGTCGAGGTCGGCCTGGGCGATGTCGATCCGGAAGGGTCGGATGCTCTGGTCTGTGTCCATGAACAAAACTCTGCCAGCCATTGCGGACAGCTTCGGTCCTCAATATCTGGCAACCTCAATCTCGTGTTGGAAACCTCTGCCCGGCTGTTGCGCTTGCTGTCGCTGCTGCAGATCCGTCGCGACTGGTCTGGTGCGGACCTGTCCGCACGGCTGGACGTCACCCCGCGGACGGTGCGCCGCGACGTCGACCGGCTACGTCTGCTCGGCTACCCCGTAGATGCCTCTCCGGGTGCGGGCGGTGGATACCGACTCGGTTCGGGCGCGGTGCTGCCACCGCTGCTACTCGATGACGACGAGGCGGTCGCCATCGCGGTGGGGCTGCGCAGCGCGGCGCTGTCCGGAATCGCCGGCGTTGACGAGACCGCCGTGCAGGCCATGGCCAAGCTGGAACAGGTGCTGCCCTCCCGGCTGCGGCATCGCGTCCACACGCTGCTGTCCACGATCGTGGCCATGACCGGTCCCGGGCCGACATTCGACGTCGACGTCCTGCTCGCAGTCGCCGCCGCTGTCCGCGACACCCAGCAACTACGCGTCGACTACCGCCGCCACGACGGCACGCCGGGCCGACGCGTCCTCGAACCGCACCGCATCGTGCACGCCGGACGACGCTGGTATCTGCTGGCCTGGGACGTCGACCGCGCGGACTGGCGCACGTTTCGCCTCGACCGACTCACCCCACGCACGCCGACCGGTCCGCGGTTCAGCCCACGACCGGCGCCCGACCCGGACATCGCCGGCTACACCTCCCGTGGCATTACCACCGACGCCTACCGCTATCGCAGTCACATCACCGTGCATGCACCAGCTGCAGTCGTCGCCGAGCGGATCGGGCCCGCCGTAGGTGTCGTGACACCGATCGACGAGAACAGCTGCGAACTTGTCAGCGGGTCGAATTCCCTCGACGAGCTCGCCCTGTGGGTTGGACTGCTCGGCGAAGAACTCACCATCCACGAACCAGCCGAACTGCGCGAGCACATGGCCACCCTCGGCACGCGCCTTCTCCGGGCTGCTGACGCGCCCAGAGAACGGACCGCTCCACGCTCGGTCCCCTAGGTGGGCCGAACCCACTGACAACCCTCGCCGAATGGGGAGCCTGTTCCGGTCACCGATGGGTCAGCGAGCAGGCGGCATTCAGCGGTTACGAGGCGAGCATCTTCTGGATCGCTTGCCGAGAGACGCCGACTTCTCGGGCGAGGTCGGACTGTGAGAAGCCGACCTGGAGAAGGCTCTCCATGATCTGCCGTCGTTCGGCCGAGAACTGTCGGGCGATCCGTGTGTGCTCTATTGCTTGGGCGCGGACTTCTCTCAAACGTTCGAGGGCTGCTTCGTGATTCGTCTCGCCAGCGTTATTCATGCACCCATCATGTCAACCATGGTTGTCGTTCGTCAACCCTGGTTGTCGCGGGCCGCTAGCCGATCCCTGACCGGCAATCGAGGGACCGCCCTGCGGGGAGTCCAAGCACATCCGATTCTGCATACCAAACGGTTTACATCGCGAGGTAGACTGCGGTGATGACCACACAGATCGCCATCCGTCTCGACGACCGCGAGCTCGCGGCCCTCGATGCTGAGGTCGCCGACGGCCGTGCTGCTACCCGCTCCGAGGCCGTCCGCCACGGGATCGCCCGCCTCCAGCGAGATCAGCGTTATCGCGGGGAAGAGGCCATCCTCATCGACCTTGCCCGGCGGGGCGAGCCGATCTATCCAGGTCTCGACGGTGTGCTCGACCTGCCGCATCCCGCGTTGGACTGATGCGCACCATCGCGTCGGTACAACTGGACAAGCGTCGACCAGCACTGATCTTGACACGGCGGTCCAAGCTTCATCTGCTGACCTGGTTGACCGTGGCGCCGATCACCAGCACCATCCGGGGGATCACCAGCGAGGTTGCGGTCGGGCCACGAAACGGGCTGGACCACGACAGCGTCGTCAGCTGCGACAACATCACCACGGTGCGAATGAGTGCCGTCGGCGACACGATCGGCCTGCTGTTCGACGACCAGGAACCCGCACTGGCCCGCGCGATCAGCGACGCCTTCGAACTCGACCTGATGCCCGAATAAGCCCGACCGGTCGACGACTTGCGGTTCAATAAGGCCCACCGGGCCGTCTCGGTCGAGGATCGTTTAATGGCTTACCTACTACCGCCAGCTTGCGGCGAGCCAGCGACGTCGGCTGCGACGTCGGCGAAGGTGCCGTCCAGCTTGAACAAGCTGAACCCTTGTTGGTCGCACTGCCGCCGTACGTCAGGGTTGGTGTCCTCGACGGAGCGTGCTCTCGTGAAGCGCCAGTCGGCTTCGACGTATCCGGGCGGCATCTGCGCCCCGGAGAGGAAGACCAGCCGCCACGCCGGTGCTGCCCGGTGGACGTGGAAACGGTACGGGACCGGTTGCTGATCGTTCGGCACGGGCTGAGTCTGCCGCGGGGACCGCGCTGGTCAATGGAGGATCCTCAACCGGACGGGATGACGCCTCCGGTTGACTGAGTCTGTTGGCCTTGGCCCTCGAGCGGGTCGTGGTGGGGTGATGTCATGTCGCTGCGACGCGGAGCACAAGCTCCACCGCTGGCTGGTACCGGCGGGTGATGCTGCCCTGCTCCTCGTGGGGCTGGTGGAGCAGATCGGTGATCGCGCGGAAGAGCAACGCCCGCAAGAGGAACTGCGCATCGTCGGCGTCCCACCCCAGGGACTCGGTCAGCTGGTCACTGGCGCCCTCCCGGACCAGCGCATCGGCGACCACGACAGCCGTACCAAATCGTGCAGGCCGCCAGTAGGGGGACACGTCGATGATCAGCGGCGGCAGCTCGGGGTGGAAAAGGACGTTGCCTGCGAGGTCGCCGTGGACGAGCTGCGAGCGCGCCGGGATGGCCCGCTGCGCCGCGACGGTCTCCTGGATCAGGCTGTTCTGACCGATAGCCGCAGGCAGGGGCAGCTCGCCCCACGCGAGGCGGTCGGCGACGGCCCACCGGTCGGTGCGACCGGCCAGGAACGCCGGTCTCGTCGCTTGCTGGATGCTCTTGTGGAAGATGTCCGCGACCCGGACGATGTCTAGCCACCGGCCGGGCTGGTGCATGCCGGGTCGGTAGCGCCAGGCCGTCCATCCCGCGACGGACCAGGACCCGTCCCGCGCGCGCAGCGGCGGGGAGACCCGGAAGTCTCGCCGCCCGTCTAGGCGTGACAGCACGTCGCTGACCCACCGGAGGAAGTCCTGGCCTGGCGAGGGCTTGAGCACGACCTCGCCGAGGCGCCAGGTTCCTCCTTGCCCGCCGGGCAGACGCTCGGCAGCGCCTACGAGACCGAACGCCTCGAGCACTCCCGGCGGCGGACCCGATCCTGGTTCCGTCACACCCCCAGGATGACACCGCCCCGGAGCACGATGGTTGAGCGGACATTCGCCATGAGCACCCGGGTGAGGAGCATCGTCTGGTCGGTCTGTCCCGGCATTGGTCAGCGGCCCGGTGGTCCGTTGACATTTACTTGCCTTTCTAAGTTAGCATGCTAATATCGGCCGCATGGATAGCGGGTTGAGCGTGGATCTGCACCGGCTGACGGCGCGGATGGATCGGGCGGCCGATCGTTTCCTGAGCGAGGCGTACGGGGTGTCTTACCGGCGGTTTCTCACCCTGTTGCTGGTGGGT
>JAABUM010003812.1_pt1 | contig 17860 bp, 17 predicted proteins | sample 5559161 | NCBI WGS metagenome assembly JAABUM01 (sample SAMN10711868, study PRJNA513369) | rock metagenome | isolation source: Antarctica rocks | place: Antarctica: Victoria Land, Siegfried Peak nord | reverse complement strand
AGGTCATCTCGAAATGCGAGGTCATCGCGTCCACGCCGAGCAGGTTGGCGAGCCCCACCATCCCGGCGCCCTGGGTGCTGTGCGCCGTCCACGAGCCCTGCCAGGTGTCGCCGCCGTCCAGCAGCAAGGTGTTGCCGGGTCCGGCCTCCGTCCGCAGCCGGGCGATCAGTGCGGCCAAATGCGCATAGCCGCCCATCTTGCCGTAGCGGTGCGCGGCCTCGGTGAAGTCGAGGTAGGTCAGCGCGTGGGCCAGCGCCGTGCCAGGCGCCACGCCGAAATGCGCGAGGAACGCGTCGCCTACCAGATGGGGCGGCCGGCCGGCGCTCTCGCCCATGCCGATGTTCACGCTGGGCTCGCGGAAATGCAGCGGCAGGAGCTGCCCGTGCGTGTCGGTCATGTGCAGCAGCCGGACGTTGCCGGTGCGGCCGATGTCATACAGATCGGACTTGGCCTGAGCACGCGACGGACGCGGCAGCACGCCCGCGGCGGCGCTGGCGGCGAACAAGCCGAGGAGGTCGCGCCGGGACCGCATCACCGGATCACCGCGTCGCGCCAGGCCGTTTCCTGCTCGTGCGACTGCTCGATGGCCCGCAGCGCCAGCGCGTGCGCCTTGGCCGCCTCCACCATCGACTTGTCCCAGCTCCGTGCGGCCAACGCGGCCCGAGCCGCCTTAAGCGCCGCCTCTGCCGGGAGCCAGCGGTTGCCCAGTTGCGCGGCCGTCGCCTCGGCCTGGACTGCGCTGTCCAGCGCCGCCTCGGCCTCTGCCTGGCTAGCCGCATGGGCGGCGGCCGGCATCGCCAGCAGCAGCATGACCGCCAGCGCCCTCATGGCCGGGTACCCGGGCCGGAGATGGGCACGCCGTTGCCCATGTAGGACAGGAAATACTCGAGGCTAGCTCGTCTATCCATAGCTGACTATTCATTCCCTGTCATACGGTGGGCCGCTTCAGGAAACGAGTCGGCTTCCGCCACCTCCAGCCGTAATGCCGAGTTCGACCCTGAGCAGACTCTTGTAGAGGATCTGACCTCGTTTCCGGCGCTTGACGTTCGCTAGTTTCGCGCCCTGGCAGAAGGAGAGTAGCGCGTGGTCGATGCCAACGCTGACGCGGAATTTGCGGAACTCATGCGTTTGGTGACCGAAAGACCTCGGGACTCTTTCATCCACTTTAGAATTGCTTGTCTCCACGACGGTGCCGACAGGGAGACGGCAATCCCCTTCTACGATTGGGCAATCGCGTTCGGGCTCGCCGACCTTGATGACGCGGCCGCCGCAGGTCCAGTGAGTCGTCGCGCCAGGTAGAAAGGCAGGTGACGGTGATGCTTTGTTGGGCATGTGCGTGTGCTTGCATCATCACCTTAAACTCGGCATCATCGTAAATTGGGACATGTGGCCTTCAACGGCAGAGCGACTCGTCACCAGCCGTTGGCATAAGATTTGCTGTCATAGAATTTGCCTCTGCTCGAGGTGACTGTTAGCGATGGTTCGGCAAAAAATCGCCGAGTCTTGGTGTGTGTGGCAATGCTGCCGAACTCACATGCCGATACCTGCAACTTCGCGCCCACTGGCAAAGATGCCCGCGTTGAAAGCGTTCGTGGGTTCGGTTTGACGACGCGCGGATCCTACATTGATATCAAAAGACGTTTTGGTTGGCGTACTTTTTTCCGTGGACGGGCCCTACAGTGTGGTCTCTCGGAGCATGCTCAACGGCGCTCTTCTCGCCATTGAGCAGGTCAATTTAGCCCAGAATGCAACGATCCAGCTCAAGCCGATCGTAGTCAACCCAGCGGGCGATCTGGCGCGCTACTCGTCCCTGTGCACCGGCCTACTGTCGCAAGGGGTGAAACACGTGGTTGGCTGCTACACCTCTTCCAGCCGCAAGGAGGTGATCCCGCTATTCGAAAAGGCGGACGCATTGCTTTGGTACCCCTCGCACTACGAGGGGTTCGAGTGCTCAGAAAATGTCATATACACCGGGGCAGTCACCAACCAGCACGTACTCCCGCTGGCGGACTACTTGCTGGAATGCTGCGGACATAGCGCTTTCTGCATCGGTTCCAACTACATTTGGGCTTGGGAGAACAACCGCATCCTGCGTGAGCGGCTGGCTGCGTCGCGCGGCATCGTCGTGGCTGAACGCTACTTCGCCGTAGGAGACACCGATTTCGGCCAGGTAATCGCCGCCATCCTGCACGCCCGTCCGGCGTTCGTGTTCAACACGCTGATCGGCATCTCCTCTTATTGTTTCCTGCGCGATTTCCGCGCCGCTTGCGAGGCCTGCGGGGTCAATCAGGCTCAGACGATCCCGGTCGCGAGCTGTACGCTATCTGAGCCGGAACTCGAAGCCATCGGCGCGCAGGCAGCCGATGGGCATATTACCGCCAGCGTGTACTTCTCTTCGATCCGTGACAAGGCCAACGCCCGGTTCATCGATGACTACGCCGCCCGTTTTCCCTGCGGTCCCGTCGTTTGCGCCGACGCCGAAGCGGCCTTTATCGCCGTTCGACTCTTGGCGCTTGCACTGGCGGAGACCGGGGGCCGCACCGAAGTCGCCGAGGTCAAGCGCGCCGTGACACAGGCGGTGGTGGACGCGCCGCAGGGGGCGGTGCGCATCGATCCGGAAACCCTGCACGCCTTTCTCACCCCGCGCATCGGTCGCTCCACCAGCGCCATGCGCTTTGAGATTTTGGCCCAGGCGCCGGGTCCGGTGCGGCCCGACCCGTATTTGATCTGGAACTCCCCGCGTTTCTGGACCGCAGCCTCGCCGCCCGCACTGCGGGTCGCGTCATGAACGCGCAGCGGCTCATTCAGAATTTCCGCGGCATGCGCGGCGTGCTTTGGGGCGGTCCTGCAACGGCAGCGGAGACGCTGCAGACAACGCTGGTCCGGCTGGGCATGACAGCGGTGCGCATACAAGACATCGACGCTCAGGCGCTGAACTGTGACCGCGACGTTTTATTCGTTGATGGCGACTGCGGCCTGGACCCTGCGCTCGTCGTCAGCACGGGCTGCGCCCTGCCGCAGGCCCCCGCGGTCGGCCTGGTCGGCGTGGAGGCGCCAAGTCGGCTTCGGGCGCTGTCGGACACCGGTGTCACTGCTTTCCTGCGCAAGCCCGTCCACGCGGCCGCCGTATATTCATCGCTGTTCCTGGCGGTAAACGGCTACCGGAGGCTGCGCTGCCTGGAGCTGCAGATTGCGGAGCACGACCGCCGCCGCCGTGGCCGGCGCTTCGTCATCAAAGCCGTGGTCTCCCTCATGCAGACATCGGGCATGACCGACGACGAGGCCTATGCACAGCTCCGCCGCGCGAGCATGCGCCTGCGGATGGGAATCGAGGACTATGCCGAGGCGCTCGTTTTGCGGCCAGGCGCTTCGCTCGCGGCAATCGACGACACTAGCACCATAATCCAGGAGAGAACCGATGGCACGGAACAGGACGACGTTTGCAGCGAGCATGGCGATGGTCGCGACCTTGACAATGCCGCCGACAGCCAAGGCGGCGGAGCCGATCAAGCTCGGTGTGCTTGAGGATCAGTCGGGCGACTTCGCGCTCGCCACGATCGGCAAGGTCCACGGCATCCAGATCGCAGCCGACGAGATCAACGCCGCCGGCGGCATTGCCGGGCGGAAGCTGGAGCTGGTGATCTACGACACCCAGTCCGACAACACGCGCTACCAGGAGTTCATGCGCCGCGTGCTGCAGCGCGACAAGGCGGACGTGGTGTTCGCTGGCTTCTCCAGTGCGTCGCGCGAGGCCTACCGCCCCATCGTCGACCAGCTCAACGGCTTCGTGTTCTACAACAACCAATACGAGGGCGGCGTGTGCGACGCGCATATGATGGTGACTGGCGCGGTTCCCGAGCAGCAGTTCTCGACGCTGATCCCCTGGATGATGGAGAAGTTCGGCAAGAAGGTTTACACGATCGCCGCCGACTACAACTTCGGCCAAATCTCTGCCGAGTGGGTGCGCAACATCGTCAAGGAGAACGGCGGCACCATGGCCGGCGAGGAGTTCATCCCGCTCGGCGTTTCACAGTTCTCCTCCACGATTCAAAACATCCAGAAGGCCAAGCCCGATATCCTGATCACGCTGCTGGTGGGGACGGCGCAGTCTTCGTACTACGAGCAGGCGGCGGCGGCCGACCTGCATGTGCCGATGGGCAGTTCGGTCAACGTCGGCCAGGCCTACGAGCACAAGCGTTTCAAGCCGCCCAGCCTCGCCAACATGTACGTGACGACCAACTGGATTGAGGAGGTTGACGACCAGAAGAGCAAGGACTTCGTCACCAAGTGGCACGCGAAGTATCCCAGCGAGCCCTACATCAACCAGGAAGCCGAGAACTCCTATTTGGCGGTCTATCTCTACAAGTCGATGGTTGAGCGGGCCGGCGGATCGACCAAGCGCGACGATCTGCGCAAGGAAGTCGCCAAGGGCGACGTGTGCGTCGAGGCGCCCGAGGGCAAGGTCTGCCTGGATCCCAAAAGCCAGCACATGTCGCACACCATCTATTTGGCAAAAGTCGGCAGCGATCACTCGATCTCATTCCCGAAGACGTGGAGCGACATCAAGCCGTACTGGCTGGGTGCCGCCGGGTGCGACCTGACGAAGAAGAACCCGAACGCCCAGTACACGCCCAGCAGCCCGCCGCCGAAATAGTCCTGGCCATTCCTGTGCCAAGCTTCGACGCCGCATTCGGCTTCATCTACCAGTTTGGCGATGCCTGCGCGTTCCTTGTGCTGTGCGCCTCAGGGCTTGCGATCATCTTTGGCATGATGGGCGTGATCAACCTGGCGCATGGCGAGTTCATCATGTGCGGCGCCTACGTCACGGTGACGGTAGCGAAGGCCGGGTTGCCGCTGGGGCTGGCGATCCTGTGCGGCGCACTCGCCTCCGGCGCTGCCGGGATCCTGCTTGAGCGGCTGGTCATCCGCCACCTATATGACCGCCCGCTCGACACCATCGTCGCGACCTGGGGCATCAGCCTGATCGTTTCGCAGGGCACGCTGATCGTGCTCGGCCCCAGCCTCACGGACGTCAGCACCCCGCTGGGCAGCGTCGCCATCGGCGGATTGTCCTACTCCGTCTATCGTTTCGTGCTGATGGCCGCCGCCGCCGCCATCCTGCTGGCTCTGTATGTGCTGTTCAACCGTTCCCGCTTCGGCGTGCTCGCCCGCGCCACCATCCAGCTTCCGCATATGGCCGAGGCGCTCGGCGTCGACACGCGGCTAATCTACAGCCTGACCTTCGGCATCGGCGCCGCACTGGCCGGGGCAACCGGCGGGCTGTATGCGCCGACCATGACGCTGGTGCCGACCATGGGCGCGCAGTTCATCATGGAGGCTTTCGTCACCGTCGTGGTCGGCGGCGGTAACGTGTTCCTCGGCACCGCACCGGCCGGCGTGCTGCTGGGCCTGGTGAAGGCGTTCATGACGACGTGGCAGGGGCAGCTTGCCGGGCAGATCGGCCTGCTGGTCGCGGTCATCGTGGTGATCCGGGTGCTGCCGCGTGGCATCTCGGGGCTGATCCTGCGGGAGCGCGCGTAAGATGGCGATGACAGGGCGCGGCACTGGGCTGCGGCGCTTGTTCGCGCGGCTCGAGGGCCCGCAGACCTTGGGACGCGGCCCCTGGTTCTGGTCGGGCTTCGCCGCAGTCGCCGCACTCGCCGTGGCCTATCCGCTGACGGAGGACGGCTACACCGTCGGCAACACGATCTACTTTTTCAACTGGGTGTTCATGGCGCTCGGCCTCTGCCTGATCTGGGGCTATGGCGGGGCGCTGAGTTTCGGGCAGACCGCGCTGTTTGGCGTATCCGGCTACGCCTACGGCATCCTGACACTCAATTTCGGCGCCGATCACGGCCTGACACTGATCAGCGCCGCCGCCGCCGTCGCGGTCTCGGCGGCCTTTTCGGCGGTGCTCGGCTACTTCCTGTTCTTCGGGCGCATCAGCGGCGTGTTCCTCGGCATCGTCACACTCTCCGTTACCTTGGTCCTGGAGCGCTTCATGGCGCAGACCTCCGGGGCGGAGTGGCACGTCGGCAGCGCGCGGCTCAACGGCTTCAACGGCATGAGCGGCATGCCGCCGCTGACCATTCCCTGGCCCGGCGATGACATCGCGCTCGTGCCGGACATCCCGCTGTACTACGTCGTGCTCGGCCTGCTGCTGCTGGCATACCTCGGCCTGCGCATCCTAGTGAACTCCTCGTTCGGCAACGTGCTGGTCGCCATCCGGGAGAACCCGCAGCGCGCCACCATGCTGGGCTACGACGTGCGGAAGTATCAGCTCGCCGCGTTCGTCATTGGCAGCAGCTTCGCCGGCCTCAGCGGAGTGCTGTACACGAGCTGGGGCCAGTACATCACGCCTTCCAGCATGGGCCTGACCGCGGCGTCGCTGCCGATCATCTGGGTGGCGGTCGGCGGGCGCGGCGACCTCACCACTACGTTGCTCGGCACGGTGCTGGTGTTGGGCGGCTTCCAGGCGCTCACCATCTACGGCAGCCAGTATGCGCTGGTGGCGATGGGCCTCCTGCTGGTGCTGACCGTACTGCTGGCGCCGGACGGGCTGATCACCGCTTTCGTACGCGCGGGAGGCAGCCTGCTGCGTCGTGCCCGCCGTGGCGCCGGGGCCGCGCCACCATGACAATGCTGGAGACCCGCAAGCTCAACAAGCGCTTCGGCGGCCTGCAGGTGACGGCCGACGTCGACCTTGTGCTGCAGGCTGGCGAGCTGCACTGCCTCATCGGTCCGAACGGGGCCGGCAAGAGCACACTATTCCGGCTGATTCTGGGGGAATACGCGCCGAGCAGCGGCCAGATCCTCTATGCCGGCGCCGACATCACCGCATTGCAGCCGCATGACCGCATCCGGCGCGGCATGAGCGTCAAGTTCCAGGTCCCCGGCATCTTCAAGGCCCTGAGTGTCCGGCAGAACCTGGAGATCGCCCTGCAGCACCATCTCGAGGGTCACAGCCTGGCTGGCGAGATCCGGCGGCAGCTGGAGTTCCTTAACCTCACCGGGGACGCTGGCCAGCGCGCCGGCAACCTCAGCCACGGTCAGAAGCAGTGGCTGGAGATCGGCATGGCCGTGAGCCTGAAGCCAAAGCTGCTGCTGCTGGACGAGCCCACCGCAGGCATGTCGGCCGAGGAGACGCACAGCACCGGCGAGATGATCAAGGCGCTCAATGCCGACGGCATGACCGTGCTGGCAGTCGAGCACGACATGGGGTTCGTCCGCCAGGTGGCGACCCGGGTGACGGTGCTGCATTTCGGCCGTATCTTCGCCCAGGGCAGCATCGACAGCATCGTCGCCGACGAGCGCGTCGCCGAGATCTACCTCGGCCAGGGCCACGCGCACGGCGCCAGCCATGCGTGAGCCGCCGCTGCTGTCGGTGCGTGGGCTGCGCTGCGGCTATGGCGGCAAGCCGGTTTTGCAGGGCATCGACCTCGACGTCAGCCCCGGGGAGATCGTCGCGGTGATTGGGCGGAACGGCGTCGGCAAATCGACGCTGATCAAGGCGCTGATCGGGCTGCTGCCTGCCGACGCCGGCTCTATCCGGTTTCGCGGGGCCGAGATTAATGCGGTGGCGGCGCACCAGCGCGCACGGCTCGGCATCGGCTACGTGCCGCAGGGCCGCGACGTGTTCCCGCGCATGAGCGTCGAGGAGAACTTGGCGGTCGGCGAGGCCATCGGCGGCGGCAAAACGGCCGACTATGAGCGCATGTACCGGAGCTTCCCGATCTTGTGGGAACGCCGGCGGCAGGTAGCGGGCACGATGTCCGGCGGGCAGCAGCAGCAACTGGCGATCGGCCGCGTGCTGGTGGGCCGCCCGGCGCTGATGCTGCTGGACGAGCCGTCCGAGGGCATCCAGCCCTCCATCGTGCAGGACATCGCCCGCATCGGCGTCGAGCTCAACCGCCAGGACGGGCTCACGATCGTGCTGGTCGAGCAGAACATCGACATGATCCGCGCGATGGCCCAGCGCTGCTACGTGATGGACAAGGGGCGCATGGTCGCCGAGCTCACGCCGGAGATGCTGGACGACCGCGATACGGTGCGGCGTTACCTGGCCGTTTGACAGAAGGGGAGAGACAAGAATGTCTTGGGTTGAGAGCTCCATCATGGCTCGCAGAGGCGTCGCCGCAGGTCGGACGGGCCACCGCCACGAGATCACCGAGGCGACACAAGGGAAATACCACTACGTCTATGGGCCGTTCGCCAGTCCGGTGCTGACCGTCGAGCCCGGCGACGTGATCTCCTGCGAGACCCACGACGCGTTCGAAGGCAAGATCCTGCACGAGACGGACAAGCCGAGCGAGATCCTGAATTTCCCGTTTCTCAACCCGCAGAACGGCCCGATCTTCGTGAACGGAGCGGAGAGGGGCGACTGCCTCGCCGTCCACATCCACTCGATCCGCCCGCGCGGGCCGCAGCCGGTGGGAACCACCTGCGTGATCCCGGAGTTCGGCGGCCTGGTGGGCACCGGCGCCACGGCCCTTTTGAACAGCCCGCTGCCGGAGCGGGTGAAAAAGCTCGAGGTCACGGTCGAGGGCGGCGTGAAGTGGAGCGACAAGATCACCCTGCCGTACCAGCCGTTCATCGGCACGATTGGCACCTCGCCGCGAATCGAGGCGATCTCGTCGCTGGTGCCGGACTACTACGGCGGGAACATGGATCTGCCGGACGTGGCGCCTGGCTCGGTGATCTACCTTCCGGTCAACGCCCCCGGCGCGCTGCTGTTTCTCGGGGATTGCCATGCGACCCAGGGTGACGGCGAGCTTTGCGGCGTGGCGCTGGAGCATCCGACGCACACCGTGGTGCAGGTCGATCTGATCAAGGGCTGGACGCTCGCCTGGCCGCGGCTGGAGACCGCCGATTTCTTCATGACCATCGGCTCCGGCCGGCCAATGGAGGACGCGGCCCGCATCGCCTATCGCGAGCTGGTCCGCTGGATGGCCGCGGACTTCGGCTTCGACGAGCTGGACGCCTACATGCTGTTGACCCAGTGCGGCCGGGTGCGGCTGGGGAACATGGTGGATCCGAAATACACGCTGGGCGCCTCGATCCTCAAGTCGATCGTCGGCGAGGCAAAAGTCTAGGCGATGTCGCCCGCGAATAAATCCCCGAGAACAGATTAATGGATGGAGTTGCGTGATGCCCGACAGCGCAGTCAACCTTGTTGAACTCACCGTGGAGCAGACGCAGGCTGGCTTTGCCGACGGCTCGTTCACCTCCGCTGTCCTGACCCAGGCGTTCCTCGACCGCATCGCGGCCTACGATCCGCACTACAACGCCATCATCTTTCTCAATCCGGACGCGATGGCCGATGCGCAGAAGATCGATCACCGCCGGGCGGCGGGCGAGACGCTCGGCCCGCTGGCCGGCGTGCCCGTGGTGGTGAAGGACACGATGGACATGCGGGGATTGCCCAGCACCGGCGGATGGTCCCTGCTGTGCAGCCGCACCGGCGGGGTGGACCTGATGCCCGGCACGGACAGCCCGGTCGTGGCACGAATGCGGGCGGCAGGCGCGGTCATCCTGGGCAAGACCAACGTCCCGGTGCTCAGCGCCACCGGCAGCCATGCCAACGACAGCTGGGCGGGGCCGACCTACAACGCTGCCGGCCGGGAGTTCCTGCCCGGTGGCAGCAGCGCCGGCACCGCCACAGCGGTTGCTGCAAGCCTCGCGGTGCTGGGCCTGGCAGAGGAGACTGGCGGCTCGATCCAGAATCCGGCCTCCGCCCAAGCCCTGGTCGGCATCAAGCCGAGCTTCGCCCTGGTGCCCAATGCCGGCGTGATGCCGCTGGCGAGCCAGCGCGACGTGGTGGGGCCGATCGCCCGCTGCGTGCGCGACGCGGCGCTGACCTTGGACGTGCTGGCCGGCTTCACCATGGAGGACCCGAAGACCGTGGCCGGCGTCGGCCATGTTCCTAAGAATGGCTACGCGGCGGGCTTGGATGCGGACGCGCTGCAGGGGCGGCGCCTCGGGCTGTATGGGCCAGGCTGGCGCGACCAGCCGCTCTCGGACGAGGTCGAGACCCTGTACCGCCGGGCGATGGGCGAGCTGGAGGCTGGCGGCGCGACGCTGGTGGCGGACCCGTTTCGCGACTCGGGCTTTGCCGAGATCGGCCGCCCGGTGCAGGGGCTGGGCCACTTCGACGCCCGCGGCATGGAGTCGGCGCCCTACGACATGCACAAATACCTCGAACGGATGGGTCCGCATGCGGCGCTGCGCAGCTTCGCCGATTTTGCCTCCGCCACTGCCTCGCAAAACGCTTTCGGCCCCTCCGGCGTCCTGCGCTACCTCACCGACCTGCCGCAGTTCGCCGCCTGCCTCGCCGACCCCACGACGCCCCCGGACCTGTCTGGCTTCATCGCCGCCAAGCAGGCCTATCTCGCGATCTTTGCCGCCGTCATGCAGCGCGACCGGCTGGACGCGCTGGTCTTCCCGCAGATGCGCTCGCCCCTGCCGCCGCTGCATGGCGGGGCGCCGATCCACGAGACGACCGTCTGCGAGATCAACATCGCCGGCCTGCCGGGCGTCACGGTCCCTGCCGGCTACCACGCCTCCGGCGCGCCGTTCGGGCTGATCTTCGTGGGGCCGCTGTGGAGCGAGGCCACACTGCTCGCCCTCGCCTACAGCTACGAACAGGCGACCCGGCACCGGCGTGCTCCAGCGCTCTCACGGGGCTGAGCCATGACGTCGGACGGCCTAATCAAGTTCGCCTTCGACATCCTCGCCTTCACCTCGGTCATGGTGCTGATCGTGCTCGGGCTGGGCGTCATCGCCAGCATGATGGGCATCTTCAACTTCGCCCACGGCGAGCTCGTGCTGCTCGGCGCCTACACCGTCTACCTCAGCGACGAGCACGGACTTGGCACTTGGCCCGGCGTCATCGCAGCGCCGATCGTGGTGGGGCTGGTGGGCTTCGTGCTCGAGCGAACCATCATCAAACGGTTCTACGCCACCCCGATCATCGCCATGCTCGGCACCTACGCGATCGGGCTGATTATTCGCGAGATCGTGCGCGGCCTACTGGGCGGCCACTACAAATCCATTCCGGAGCCGATCTCCGGCGCGTTCAGCGTGGGCGGGCTGGACTTCTCGATCTGGCGCAGCTTCATCATCGCGACCACGCTGGTCGTCATCGCCGGAAGCTGGCTGCTGCTGGCCCGCACCTCCATCGGGCTGCGGGTGCGCGGTGCGCTGGAGAACCCGATGCTGGCACGCGCCTGCGGCATCTCCACCGGCCGGCTGTATGCCTTCACCTTCGCGTTCGGCGCGGCGCTCGCTGGCCTCGCTGGCGCGCTGATCGTGCCGCTGTATCAGCTTTCGGCCGATATCGGCATCCGCTTCCTGGTGCAGGCGTTCCTGTCGGTCATGCTCGGCGGTGTCGGCACCTTCGAGGGTCCGGTGCTGGGCGCCAGCGCGGTGGGGGCCATGGCCTCGGGCCTGCCATGGGTGGTGCTGCCGGTGCTGGCCGACCCGCTGGTCTTCGTCATTGCGCTCGCGTTCGTGCGGCTGCGCCCGCAGGGCTTCATTGCGTCCGGTCGTCTTTGATCATCAAAACAGGGGAGTATTCACCATGAGCGGAATCGACCAGGCATATACCATGGGCCGCCGCGGCTTTCTCAGCGGCGCCTCCGCACTCGGCGCGGCGGGCTGGATCGCCGGGTTCGCCGGCGGGTGGGTGCTGCGCCCCAAGTGGGCGCACGCAGCCGGCCCGATCAAGATGGGGATCGCGACCGACATCACCGGCGCCATCGCCCCCTCCGGCAACGCCAACTGGCAGGTGGCGCAGTTCGCCGTGGAGCGGATTAACGCGTCGGGCGGCATCCTGGGCCAGCCGATCGAGCTGCATCTGGAGGACACGGCGTCCGACCCCAAGATCGCGGTGGGCAACGTCCGCAAGCTGATCCAGGAGCGCCACGTGGACGTCGTGCTCGGCGGCATCACCAGCGCGATGCGCCAGGCGATCAAGGACCCAATCGTCAACCGCGGCCGCACGCTGTATATCTACCCGCAGCTTTATGAGGGCCAGGAATGCACCAAGTTCCTGTTCAACACCGGGCCATCCCCGGCGCAGCAATGCGACCGCCTGATCCCCTACATGACCAAAACTCTCGGCAAGAAGCGCTTTGCCATGCCGTCGGCCAACTACGTCTGGCCGCAGCTCCTCAACAAATACGCTCGCAAGGTGATCGAGGCCAATGGCGGCGAGGTGGTGTTCGAGGAATACTACCCTCTCGACCAGGCTGAATACTCGGCGACGATCAGCAAGATCAAGGACGGCAAGGTCGACTGCGTCTTCAATACCGTCATCCCACCGGGCCTACAGCCCTTCGTCAAGCAGCTCTACGAGTCGGGTTTTGAGAAGAACGGCGGCGTCCTGAGCTGCGTCTACTACGACGAGAACCTGCTGAACTACCACCCCGCCAACGAGATGGACGGGCTGGTGAGCTGTCTGGACTATTTCCAGGCGATCGACGACCCCTTCAGCAAGATACTGCAGGAGGGCTACGCCAGACGCTTCCCCGGCACGAAATACCTGTTCACCGCCGGCAGTGCCTCGACCGGCATGTACCGGGGCGTGAAGTTCTACGAGGCCGCGGTGACGGCAACCGGCGGCAAGCTCGGGCGCGAAGACGTGGCGGCGGCCATGGACCACGCCGTGCTCAAGGAAGGGCCGGGCGGCGGCGCAGAGATGGTGCCCGGCCACTACCACGCGAAAATGAACATGTACATCGCCGTCTGCAAAAATGACGGTGGCAAAACCCGCTACGAGGTCGTCGACCAGGCAAACATGGTCGACCCGCGGGAGTGCTGACCTAATGGGTGCCACGGTCGGGAGCGCCCTCGGTAGGGCCGGTCCGCGCGCAAGAAGGTCCCTGCGCGTGCTGCCCGCTGTCGAGTTGGTGACTTTGGCTGCCCTGGTCGCGGTCCCCTTCATCCTGTCCGAACGGGCCGAACTGATTACGTTGATGACCAACGTGGTCATCCTGTCGCTTCTGGCCATCAGCTTTGATCTCTGCTGGGGCTTCTCCGGCATCATGTCGTTTGGCCAGGCGCTGTTCTTCGGCGTGGCGGGATACGTGGTGGCCCTGGTCGGGCGCGACCTCGGCTTCAGCCAGCTTTGGGGCACCCTGCCGCTGGCCATGCTGGCGGGGGGAGTGCTGGCGGCAGCCCTAGCGGCGTTCCTGCTGCTCGGCCGCAAGGCGCCGACCTCCATCTTCGTGGCATTCGGCACGCTGACCGGCGCCTATGCCGCCGAGCGCCTTGTCGCCGGGTGGCAGTACGTCGGGGCCGGCAATGGGCTCTCGGCCATCAAGCTGATGGCGTTCGGTAGCTACGAGTTCGTCGAGGGCATCGAGTTCTATTCGGTGGCGCTCGCGGCGCTGCTGCTCGTCTATACGGCCAGCCGATGGCTGGTGCGGTCACAGCTCGGCCTGGTGCTCGCCGGCATGCGGCAGAACGAGGAGCGGCTAGCCTTCTTCGGCTATCGGGTCCAGGTGTTCAAGGCGCTCGTGTTCAGCTTCGCCGGCATGATCGCTGGCCTGTCGGGCGCGCTGTACAGCTATCATCAGGGGTTCACCGGCCCCAGCAACCTGGGACCCGGCCTCTCAACGACCGCCGTGATCTACTGCTTGTTCGGCGGCAGCGGCACCCTGATCGGCCCGGTCCTCGGCATCGCTGCAATCGAGTTGCTGAGCTACGTGCTAGCCGACACCGATGCCATCCGCCAGTTCTGGCCGGTCATCCTGGGCGTCGTGCTGCTGGTCGTGGTGATGTTCCAGCCGACCGGGCTGCTCGGCCTGGTCGTCTCCGCACGGGAGCGCATCGGCTCGTTCGGCGTGCGGCGCAGGGCGCGCTGATGGCGTTGCTGGAGGTCTCCGGAGTGACCAAACTCTACGGGCCGCTGCGGGCGTTGGACGGGGTGGACCTGCGTGTAGAGGCCGGCACGTTCCACGGCCTGATCGGGCCCAACGGGTCCGGCAAGAGCACATTGCTGAAATCGATCGCCGGCGCGCACTTCCCTAACTCCGGCGCCATCCGCTTTGACGGCGCCGACATCACCCGGCTGCCGCCTTATCAACGGGCCCGGAGCGGCCTGAGCCTGAAATTCCAGATTACCGCGGTGCTGGCCGAGCTATCGGTCTATGACAACGTGCTGCTGGCCCTGCAGTCGCTGGAAGGCAACTGGTCGCTGCTGCTCAACCGGTCGCGCCGCTGGCTCGACGCCGACGTGATGCACGCGCTCGAACGTTTCCGCCTGGCGGACCGTGCGGACGACCTCGCAGGTGAGCTGAGCCATGGCGAGCAGCAGTGGCTGGAGATCGCCATGGCGCTGGCGCCCCGGCCGAAGCTACTGCTGCTGGACGAGCCGACTGGCGGCATGAGCCCGGAGGAGCGTCGGGTCACCGGCGAGCTGCTGGTGCCGATCAAGGCAGAATGCGCGCTGGTGATCGTCGAGCACGACCTCGACTTCATCAAGAATATTTGCGACCGGCTCACCGTGCTGGACCAGGGCCGGGTGCTGGGCAACGGCACCGTCGACGAGATCGAGCGCGACCCGCGCGTGCAGGAGATCTATACGAGCCGTGTCTGACCCAACCCTTGCGCCGCTGCTCCAGGTGACCGCCCTATGCGCCGGCTACGGCCGCAGCCAGGTGCTGTCCGACCTGTCCTTTGTCTTGCCGCCCCGCGGCGCGGTGGCCATCCTTGGCCGCAACGGCGCCGGCAAGACCACGCTGCTGAAGACGCTGGCCGGCGAGATCACCCCGATGTCCGGCAGCATCGTCTTCGACGGGCGCCCCGCCACCGCCGATCCGCCGGAGCTGCGGTCGCGCAACGGCATGGGCTACGTGCCGCAGGAGCACGCGATCTTCGCCAAGATGACGGTGCGGGAGAACCTGCTGCTAGGCGCTGCGGGGTGTAGGAGCGCAATCGACGAGGTGCTCGACCTGTTTCCCAAGCTGGGCGCGCGCCTCGGCCAGACCGCGGGCACGCTGTCCGGCGGGGAACGCAAGATGCTGGCGATGGGCCGGGCCCTGCTGGGCCGTCCACGGCTGCTGATGTTGGACGAACCAACGGAGGGCGTCTGGATCGGCGTCATCGAGGAGATCGCCGAGCGCCTGACCGAACTTGCCGGCCGCATGTGCGTGGTCCTCGTCGAGCAGCACGTCGAGCTGGCTCTGCGCGTGGCAAGCTACGCCTACGTGATCGACCGCGGCACGATCGCGCTTCAGGGGCCAGCTGGAACGGTGCGCGGCGACCCGGCTTTACTGGGTCTCCTCGCACCTTAGCGGCCTGGCTCTTGTTGGTTTCCGAGGTATTGGGCTGGGTCACGATGTCGCGTGCCTTAAATCGCAAACCAACATACTGATCGTTCGCAATTGCCTGCGTCATTCCTGGTCCACGATAAAGTATCCTGGATCGCGATAAAAAGCTCCTGGTTCGCAATTCACGGCCGGCGTGAGCGCGATGGCGAGGAAGTTTTTGTCCAGGGTCTAATCCGCGGTGCGCCAGAGGTGCGCCGAGAGGGCAGGGGCAGGGACCTGAACGCATCCCAGCCCGGCGGAGGCTCGGCCGTGTTGCAATCCAGGGCAATTCTGTCGCGAACTGAGAGACTTTTAAGAACGGAAGCAGCCATCGGGGCCAATTTTGCGCGATCTCGGGCACGCGACAGACGTTGCCGCGCCATTTCGTTCCCGTCAAATCACCTCCGGGAATGCCGCTTCCGGAAGCGACGGGCAGGCTAAGCGGCCTGGGGCAGGAACACTATATCGGCCGGTGTCAATCGATTGGTGGCGGGGCTACCTGCCTGATCGTCCCGTTCAGGCGGCGACGATAGAACCGTTCAACGCTCTGGCCGCCGTGCCGCCAGTGAAGGATGAGCCGAGCGTTCTCCCAGTCTATGACCACCTTGACCAACAATGACCGAAGCACGTCGTTGATGCGGGCCAGGTCCCGGGGCTGGACTGTTGCGGCCGTGCGAAGCTCCTCAAGCTTTAAGTTCAGGGTGGCATCTTGCCAGTAGTTCCGGTCGGCCCGGAGACGGTAGCGTTCGGCATGCAAGTGCTCCATTTCCTCCTCGGTCTCAAGCGCCCAGTTCCGGCCCGTCCTGTTCATCATAGTCAGGCTGCCGCAACCAGCGATCTCGCGCGCCTGTCTGGTTCGCAGATACGAAAGGCGGCTCGTGATCGACTTCAACATCGATCGGCGGGCCGCAACGTGGAGTTGAGGCTTGGGGCAGCGCTCGATTAGGAAGCGCACATCGTCAGTAAACACGTCCTCGATCTCAGGGAACCGGACCCACTCGTTGGAGCAAGCCCGGCTTTCGCGCCAAGCCATGCAGTTGAGATAGCGCTGGTTCGGGATGTTCGTGCGCATGAGCACCATCGGCCGATCGCACTTCGGGCAGCGCGCCAGCCGGGACAGCACGTTCGCCACCCTGCGTTTCGGATTCCTGCAGCCATGGTGCTCGCTCCAGGTCAGCCGACGCTGGCGCATGACCTGCCAATCCTCAAGGCTGACGATGGCAGGATAGTAGCCCGGCCGCGGTTCGAGGGGCATATAGCGTAGCTTTCCGTTTACGACCTCCGCTCGGCACGGGGTATAGGTGCCGATCACCAAGGGCGTGCGCAGCAGGTGGCGGACCAGAGCACGCTGCCAGATTTTGCCACGCTGGTTCCCGTGCCCGAACAGCGGCACGCCTTCCTGGTTCAAGCGACGCCCGATCATCTGCAGCCCTACGCCTGCGAGCGCCTCGCGGTAGATGCGTTGCACGACGGCAGCCCTCTCTGGAACGACGTCGTAGCCACTCTTGTCCGGCTTGGGTCGCAACCAGCCGGGACACCGCATCCCGTGATGGTTGTTTCCGGGCTTATCCCTGCGTGCAATCCATGCCGCGCGGAGACGCGCCGACTTGGTCGCGCGCTCCTCGTTCGCCCGCATCATGTAGACCAGCGAGATGATCAGGTCGGTCGGGTTAGCGTTGAGGCTTGCCATCGAGTAGGAGCGCTGGTCGAGCAGCGTGACGATGGTGACCCCGGCATTTACGATCTGCAGGAACAGGGCTTGAGCTGCGAGAATCTGCTCACGGCTGAGACGATCAAGGCTTTCTACCAGCAGGTGACTGTTGGACGGCACAAGGCCGTGCTCGACGGCATCCAGGAAAGCACGCAGCCCGCCCTGCTTCGCGTTCCTGCCCCGGAACGCTGATACGCCCAGGTCTCGGAAGTTCAGCCCTTTGTCGAGCAAGAGGTCATGCTGCTGGGCGTAGTTCTCGGCCAACGCCAGCTGTCGGCGGCGGCTGTCGCCAAATGCCTGGTCCGGTGTGCTGAACCGGAGATAGCTGTACGCGAGACCTTTCATTTGCGGCACCCGGCTGTCATCGCTGGCAGATGATGGTCCGCTTTGCCTCCAGTATGATTTCACATTTGGCTGTGGGAGCAACAAGGCCGCACTGCATCCTGCACGATCATCGCGATCGTTAGGATTATGACGGTACGCTGAGCTGCGATTATCCTGTGTTTACGTGAAGCACTGAGAGACGCTGTGTGGGTGGCCAGCTCGCCTTGATCACTCCGCGAGGTGAAAGGCTTCGGTGTATAGTGCCTCGATCTGAGCTGTCTCGTCTTTCGAAAACGCGCAGAATTCATTGCCCCGGGCACGCTTGGAGAGACGTCCGCTGTCTCGTTCAAGAAAGCTCCGTAGCAGCTCGATCTGACGGCTGGGCATAGTAACTGGGGCATAACCCCGGGCGGCTCTGGCTTTTTCGGCTTGTCAAACACGTGCGAGTACGATTCGCTCGTTGCATGTTGCCGCCCGCCCGTTTGTCCGATCTGCCGCGTGCCGAGCTGGAAGC
>JAABUM010003811.1_pt1 | contig 17862 bp, 17 predicted proteins | sample 5559161 | NCBI WGS metagenome assembly JAABUM01 (sample SAMN10711868, study PRJNA513369) | rock metagenome | isolation source: Antarctica rocks | place: Antarctica: Victoria Land, Siegfried Peak nord | reverse complement strand
GCCGGACCGCGGGCGAATCGGCGGCCGAGATCTTTTGCATACTGCTGTCCGGTCTGAAAACTCGGCTCGAACGGGCGTTGCCCGGCTCGGTACTCGACGATCGCCAGGGCGGCCGGCGTGACGACCAAGGCCATGACGGCAGGCGCATGCATCACCAGCGCCGGAGCGGTGAGAACACCCCACAGGAGCGCGCTGATCCGCGGGAGCACCATGGTCGCGCGTCTGGTGTCCGCGACAGCCAGTCCGTAGCGGTCGGCGAGGGTCGGGATCGAGGCGAAGACGCGTGCGGTGCCGCACAGGCCGCTGATGGCCGCCACCGCGGAGACGAAGGTGACGGCCGCCAGAGCGCTCGATGCCCACCGGGCTCCGGCTACCAGCACCCAGACCGCGTACGGGATACCTGCCAGTACTACCCACCTGATCTGCGCAGAGCGATTTCGTCGCAGCTGCCGCAGGTGCACTGCCAGGACCGCCCGCCGACCGGCGCCGGCCAGCGGGCGCACCACGTCCTCGGAACGTCTGCGACCAGGTGGCACCGCCAGAATCGCGGCAAGCGGCTCGAGCGACTGGTCCTGAAATGCCAACGCGACGGACGATGTCGATCCCGATCCGGCGGCGAGCGAGAACAACGGAATCGACCCGACACCTGCGAGCCCGGCAACGCCGGCCGAGAGCGCTCCGATCCCGGAAACCGCAGCAGCGGCCCACAACACCGTCGTCCCGATCGGGCCGACGACGAGGAACTCAGCGGCAACAGCAGCACCGGCGGCGGCCGCAGCGCCGACCAGCCACCCGCGGCCGGCCGCAGTTGCGCCGGCTCGTCGCTGTCGCCGCATCGTCGATCCGCCGACCGCGATCACGGCTCCGACGCCCACGAGCACGCAGGCAAGGGCGTCCGAGCCGCGGTAGCCGCCCATCCCGGCGACCGCGGCTCCAAGCACCATCCCCGGCACGACAAGCATCGCCAACACCCCCCAGGCGCGGCGACGCAACAAAACTCCACGGTCGAGTGGAGTGGACAGCAACCAGGCGCGCCATTCGCGGGACGCGGTCACCGGGCCGAGGGCGCTGCAGACGCCACCGAGCAGCGCCGTTCCGGACAGCAACAGCAGGGTTGCGGCCGGCCAATTCAGCAGTGGGGTGGAGCTGGGCGCCGCGGTCAGGTCCTGCCAGGTTCCGAAAACGATGCCCGGGCCGAACCACACCAGAGCAACGCCGATCTCGTACCGGTTCCCGCTGCCCGCCCGCTTGCGGCCGCGCCTGGCTGCGACGCGCAGGTATCGGGGAAAGCTGCCGGGGCGCCGGAAGGCGGGAATGCGTGCTGGCATCAGCACTCCGGCGGTGCCGGTGCATCGCCGACTTCCCATGTCAACGCCGACTCCGCCGATGGACGCTGCAGCTCCGACTCGGACAGGTCGTCGGTATCGAAGACCACGTCGCCGGTGAGTTCGACCACCGAATCGGCGACCTGCGCGACCAAAGCCTCGTCATGGCAGGCGAGCAACACCGAGATCCCCCTGGAGCGCTCGTCGGCGATCTTGGTCGCCAACCACGTCCGGCCCTGCACGTCGAGATTCTGTTCGGGTTCGTCAAGGATCAGCAATTTCCGTGGACGCACAAAACAGGAAGCGAGCCCCAACCGCCGTCGCTGTCCTTGCGACAACGTGAACGGAAATCTCTCCTGCAGGTCCGAGAGGCCGAGTTCGCCGAGCGCTGCGTCAACCACCCCGTCGGGATCGTCGTTCCCGTGCGCCCGTGCCATGAACTCCAGGTGCTCGCGCACGGTGAGGTCGACGAAATCGGCACCGTCGCCCATCGACGATGCGACGGCTGCCCGAGCGGCCGGCAGGTTGTCCTGATAGGGCCTGCCCATCAACATCACCTGGCCGGCATCCGGCGGGTCCCCGCCTGTCACGCACCTGAGCAGGGTGGACTTTCCCGAGCCGTTCGGTCCTGTCAAGGCGACCACCTCCGCCACTTCGACGGTGAAGCTCACGTTGACCAACACCGGAGTGTTCCCGAACGACTTGCTGACTCCGAGGAGTTCCAGGACCGGCGTGCTGCCGGACATGGTCCCGAGCTGACCACCCTGAACAGCGTCTCGTTCCCGGTCGGTCGCCCCACTCACAGCCAACTGCCGTCGCGCGGGCCCCGCAGCCAGTTCGTCTGCGGCTGCGGTTGGGCCTTGATCGCCACGATCGCAGTCGCCCGCACCACGACGCCGCTTCCCGGAGTGGTTTCGTGCAATCTGTCTTCTCCGCCGGCAATGGCGATCCACCGGTTCGCCACGGCGCTGGCCGCCGCCGAATCGGGAAGATCACGCCCGACGACAACCCTGCTGCCGCTGGTCAGTTCCAGCCAGACCTCGTGGAACTCGACGACTTCGTCAGGCACTCGTGCGCGCATTCTCGGCAGGGAGCTCGGGCGGTGGCCCCTGGCCGAGCGTCGGTTCGGTCGGTCCGCCGAGCAGCGCGGGCAGCTCTGCGGGCGGCGCACCCAGCACGTGCTCCGCGAGGAACCCGAGCACCACCTGATACCAGAGCTTGGCGTGACCGGGAGTCAGCACCCAATGATTCTCGGACGGGAAGTAGAGGAAGCGATGCGGCGATCGGCCGTCGGAATCAGCCGGGAGAGCTGATTTCGACAACAGGTCGTACCAGAGCCGGAGGCCCTGACCGATGGGCACCCGATAGTCCTTGTCGCCGTGCACGACCAGCATCGGGGTGCTGATCTGCGACACGAACCGATGCGGCGAGTGCGCGTCGGTCATCTCCGACGACATCTCGCGATCCCAGTAGTACCCCACATCGGTGCTGCCACCGAATTCGTCGAGCGCCCACAGGCTGGCGTGGGTGACGATGGCCTTGAACCGGTCCGTGTGACCGGCCACCCAGTTCGCCATGTAGCCGCCAAAGGATCCACCCATCGCCGCCGTGCGGGAATCGTCGATGTCCGGCCGCGCTGCCACCTCGTCGGTGATCGACATCAGATCGGTGAACGGTGCGTCGCCCCACCTGCCCCACCCACGTTGGACGAACTCCTGTCCGTACCCGGTGGACAGAGCCGGATCGGGCAGCAGGACCGCATACCCCGCGGCCACCATCAGCCAGGGAGTCCAACGCCAGGACCACGCGTTCCAGGATCCCAGCGGCCCGCCGTGGATCCACAACAACAACGGCACCGGATCCGCCGCGTTCGCGCCGTGCGGCAGGGCCAGCCAGCCCCGTATCCCGGTCCCGTCGGCAGCGGTGGACCGCACCTCGACCAGCGATCCGGGCAACTCGGGGGTAATCGCCGGAGCCGGCAGCGGCGTCACCGTTCCCGCATCGTCACCGGAGAGTGAAATGGCCACCGGATGCGACGGCGCCAGGTAACTGGTTCGCATCGCGTACAGGGCAGAGCCGTCCGGCGCCGCTACCAGGTCGGTGTAGGTCGAGTCGTCGTGCGTGAGCTGCCGGACCTCACCGCCTGCGAACCCCACCCCGAAGACCGGGCCGCGGCCGTCGGAGTCGGCGGTCAGGACCAGACCGGCGCCATCGGCCAGCCAAGCCAGACCACTGGGCCAGCGATCCCAACCATCGAGCGGCCGATGCACTGATCCGTCGGCGATCTCGATCACCTCGACCGTGACGGCGGGGGCTGTCTGCGGCGTCGATCGGCGCTCCCGGAGATAGGCGACACGGGTGCCGTCCGGCGAGAACAACGGGCCGGACAGATCTGCGTCCTGGTCGGTTCGGAGCACTTGGCGGCGCCCGGACGCCAGGTCGATGAGCACGATGTCGCTGCTGGAATCGCCGGCGCCGACCGGCCGTCGCCAGCCGGTCACCACGAAGCGGCCGTCCGGACCCAGATCCGCCTGCTGCTCGATCAGCGCCGACCCGGGAACAGGCGTGAGGTCGCGCAGCGCCAGCTGGCCGTCCGGCGTGACGTCCGACTCTGCGGTCAACAGATGTGGCTGGTCCGGCCCCAGATCGTGATCCCAGAACCGCACCGGGTAGCCGTCGTGCAGAATTGCCGAAACTCCGGCGTCCTTCCGGTTCTTGCGTGCCGTGTCGTCCGCCGCCAGGTCCGCCGAGCCGGGTAGCACGAGCGCCGTCGCCACCACGACCGGAGCCTGCGCGGCGGTCAGGATCCCCGCGAAACCGCCCGCTCTCGAGGCGATGATCCTGGCCTCTCCACCGTCGGCGGGCAGCAGCCACAACGCCGTCGTTTCCGGCGACGCGTCCTCGGCCTGCGGATCCGGCCGTTTGGCGGTGAACAGCAGGTCGCCAGTATCGGTGAAAGCCGCAGACGACTCGCCGGTTCCGCCCCTGGTGAGCCGAACGGCCGGCTCAACGCCTTTGGGATCGACTCGCCACAGAGCGCCCTGGTAGCGGTGCGCCCTGTGGTCTGGAGCGCTGACGGACACGACCAGTTCTGAGCCGTCGGGCGACATGATCAACCCCGACATGCGCGGCAGGGCGACGAAGGCGTCCAGATCCGAGAAGGGAGTCGGCGACCGGTTCCCATCGGCGACGCCGATCTGGTCGGTAGCTGTGGCGCCGGGAACGATGCCGGCACTCTGGTGCTGAGAATTTCTCACCCTGGTGTCCTATCACGGCCGACTGACAAGGCAGCGAAGGTGGCAGCCGAAACCACCGCAACCTGATCAGCTCCAACCGATCACCAAGGGGACGACAGGCAGCGCGAGCAACAGGACCGCCGCCACATAGATGCAGCTCAGCGCCCACCTTGCCAATGGGATCGGCCGCAACAGCCGCTCGACTCTTGCCGAGACCGCGCGACCGGCCACCGCAGGAGTCTGGGATCCGACCAGGCCGGACTCGCCCACCCCCGACAGCGCCACGGTAGCCAACGCCCTGGCCAGGACGGCCGGCGACGAGCGGCGGGTTGCCCCATCATCGGCGAGCATCTCGGTCAGCTCCGCCACCGACTGTCCGGCCGCCCGGACGCCGGGGAGCCAGCCGACCGCGGTTGCCCACGCCTGGAAAGGCAGCACCAGAAGGTCGTGCCGGCTGCGGATGTGGGCCCGCTCGTGGTCGACCACTGCGATCAGTTCGGCGCGATCCAACAGGTGCAGCATGCCGGCGGACAGCACGATCCTGGAGTGCCAGCCGGGCAGGGTGTAAGCGACCGGGGCGGGATGGTCCAGGATCCGCACATCAACCAGCAGGTCCTCGACTCCCCGATCGGTGGCAACCCTGGCGACCCGCTCGGAGCCGACCGGTTCGCCCGGTCTGCCTGTTTGACCGGCCGGCGGATCTCCGGTGAGCAGATCCAGCACCAGTCGGTGGGTACGGCGGCGACGTGCGGTCAGGATGGCACTTCTCACCAGCACGCCGAACAGAATCAGGGCGATCAACGTCGACGTGGTGCCGGCAACGATTCCGTGCCCGGACATCCGCTCGAGTGGGTGGCCTGCCGATAGATCGGTGAACCAGGTGCGCGACGCGCGAAGGAGGTCGGCGCCCAGCGGTTGGAATGCCAGCACCACTCCGGCCCCGACCAGGCAGAGTCCGGCGGACAGGCAAACGGCCTGCCACAACACGAGCGCTGCCCGCGGAGCGCGCCGCGGCCACTGCGCGCGAGCCAGCGCCGCGCTCACCGGAGCAGCCAGCAGAATCGCTGTTCCAGCGAGGCCGGCGGCCAGCACGGGCGCGGCCGGGACACTGCTCAACCTATGACCACGCCGAATTCGGCCACCGGCGAGCCAGCTCAGCGGCCGTCGAGCGCACGCCGCAGCGCTTCGACATCCTGTGAAGAGACGGATCCCACGAACCTGGCCAGCGCGTCGTTCCGGTCGCCTGCGGTGTCCAGAACCTGCCGCATCAGGTCGGCGGTGTGTTCTTCCCGTTCGGCCACGGCCTCGTAGGTGTGGGCCCGGCCATCCCGGGCGCGACGGACTATTCCTTTTCGTTCCAGCCTGGACAAGACCGTCAGTACGGTCGTCACCGCCAGTTCGCGGCCCGTCAAGGCCTCGGCGACCGCTCGTGCGGTCAGGGGCTCCGTGGCCTTCCACAGAACCCGGACGACGGCCCGCTCCAATTCACCACGGCCGACCACTATCGCCTCCTGCATGCTGTTTCGGTCACTCTACTTCAGGTCACTTCTACCGGAAGTAGAACTTGGCCATGTCCCATTCGATCCATTTCGTCCGAATTCGGACCAGAACATCGAGCCGACGGTCTCGATCCCGTAGCGGGCGACCACTGTTACGGCCATGTCACGAAGCCCAGGCTGATGTTACGAAACAGTGCAGAGGTTTCGCCACGGGCGAAGTCGAGTCGAATTCCATGCGTGGGATGGCACGATGAACGGGTACGGACAAGGAGTTCGGTTTCTGCCGGCGGCACCGGTCCTGAGCGATCGTGGCAACGAACCCCAGTCAGCCGCCGAACCGAAGATCGTCGTCGAGTGTGTCGCGATGCATTCGGCTCAGCGGAACAGACCGAAGCCCCGTGGCGTCGGAACAGAGGTACACGCAAGCCGCCTGCAACAGGTGGCCGTAGATGGGAGGACGACATGACCGGAACACTGGCCAGTCCCGCAGCACTGACCGCGGCCGATCGATGTGATCGCTGCGGAGCCGCGGCGGCAGTCCGAGCTGTTCTTCCCAAAGGCGGAGAGCTGCTTTTCTGCGCGCACCACGCTCGTGAGCACTCGGCCCGGCTCGCCGAGTTGGCAGCGGATCTCTACCGCGCCGAGAACTGATCCCTCGCTGCCCAGGCCGGTTCCTCGGCGTCTGGGAGCGTTTCTCAATCGCCCGAGCAGGGGCGGACCGCCAGCCGGTCCGCCCCTGCTGCCGTCCCCGGCAGGGTGGCGTTCGGTGTGACACAGTGTCCGAAGTGAATTTCGGTCCGAAGTGGGGTTCCGGTCCGACGTGAGATTCGGTCCGACGGGAGATTTCGGGCCGAGGTGAATGGCGGGCCGACTTTGCATTCCCAGGCACGTCGTCAGTGGTGACCCGCCGGCCGCGAAAGGTGTTTCTGGCTCTATGTCCGCACCAGAGCACCGGGGGCCCCACGCTCGATCGTCGAGCGGAACGGGATCCACTGCCTGGCTGATCGGCAGTGATCCGGGGCGACGGCCGGCTCGGCCCGACCTGCTGGCCGGGTTGCTGACGGTGGTCGGCGGCGGGGCGGCACTGGTTCAGCTGTTCCTGTCGTGGTCGTCGATGGTTCCCGGAGTCGGGCTGCGGGACGCCAACGGAGGAGTGACCGGCTGGGAACGGTATCTGGCTGCCCGCGCGGGCGCGGCACTTTCCATCAGCGACACCGTCACCGCGTTTTCGGTTCTCGGCACCGCATTGGCCGGCGGAGCGCTGGTGCTCCTGGGTCTGGCGATGTTTCTCCCGATCGACCATCGCCCCCTGGGTCTGGTCGCCGTGGTGCTGTCGGTCGGAGTGCTGGCATCCGCTGGATGGTGGTTGATCCGCGGGCACCAGAGCTTCAACCAGTCCGTCGCCGAATTGTTCAGCCAGGCCGGTCCCGGCTGGTATCTGTTCCTGATCGCCGGACCGATCGCGATCGTCGGCGCCGTCAAAGGCCTGGTAGCGGGCTGAGCACGCCAGACCTGGCCGCAATGGCTCGCCTGCAGGGGCGACTGCGTACTGTCGGTGTGTGTTGATCTTCGATTCGATCGCAACCACCGGGCTGCCGACGCGGCCGGGCGGCCCCGCAACCGGCATCGGTGGCTGATGAGGTTCGAATCGTTGTATGAGCATGGTTTCGCCCGGGTGGCAGCGTGCACCATGCCGTCTCGAATCGCCGACCCGCTCGCGAACGTCGCCACCGTCGTTCAGATCGCCCGTCGATGCGACGCCGATGGAGTCGCCGTCGCACTGTTTCCCGAGTTGTGTCTGTCCGGCTACTCGATCGACGATCTCTTCGGCCAGGACATCGTCCTGGACGCCGTCGACCGCGCCACGGCGCAACTGATCGAGGCGTCGGAGGACCTTCTTCCGGTACTGATCGTCGGAGCCCCCGTGCGCCATCGATCGAGATTGTTCAACTGCGCCTTGATCATCCACCGCGGGCAGCTGCTGGGAGTGGTGCCCAAGATTCACCTGCCCACCTATCGGGAGTTCTACGAGCGACGTCAGTTCGCGTCCGGCGACGGCATCGTCGGCCAGCAGGTCACCATCGGGGGCACCGCTGCTCCGTTCGGAACAGATCTGCTCTTCCCCGCCACGGACGTGTCCGGATTGACCGTCGGCGTCGAGATCTGCGAGGACATGTTCGTCCCAGTGCCGCCATCCAGCGGTCTCGCACTCGCCGGCGCCAGCGTGCTGGTCAATCTGTCGGGAAGTCCGATCACGATCGGCCGATCCGAGACCCGCAGCCTGTTGTGCCGGTCGCAGTCGGTCCGCTGTCTGGCCGCCTACCTCTACGCCGCGGCGGGTCAGGGCGAGTCGACGACGGACCTGAGCTGGGACGGCCAGACCAGCATCTTCGAGAACGGCCTGGTGCTGGCCCAGGGTGAGCGTTTCGCTGCTGGTCCGACCATCACCATCGCCGACGTCGACCTGGACCTGTTACGCCAGGAACGGGCCCGGATGGGCACCTTCGACGACAACCGGCGCACCATAGAACGGCCCATTCCCTACCGTTCGGTGCCGTTCACGCTCACGCCGCCCGACACGGATCTCGGCCTGCGCCGGCCCGTCGAACGGTTCCCCTTCGTTCCGGCAGATCCGACCCGGCTGGCGATGGATTGTTACGAGGCCTACAACATCCAGGTCGACGGGCTGGTGCAACGACTGCGCGCCACCGGAACGCAAAAGGTCGTCATCGGCGTCTCCGGCGGTTTGGATTCCACCCACGCGTTGATCGTCGCGGCCCGTGCTGTCGACCTGCTCGGCCTGCCTCGCACCGATGTCCTCGGCTTCACCATGCCGGGTTTCGCCACCGGCACCGCATCGAAGGCCGCTGCTCACTCCCTGATGGCGGCTCTGGGGATCACCGGCGCCGAACTCGACATCCGACCGGCCGCCCGGCAACTCCTGCTCGACCTGGACCATCCCTTCGCCCGCGGCGAAGAGGTCTACGACATCACCTTCGAGAACGTCCAAGCCGGCCTGCGCACCGACTACCTGTTCCGACTGGCGAATTCCCGTGGCGGCATCGTGCTGGGTACCGGAGATCTGTCGGAGCTGGCACTGGGTTGGAGTACCTACGGCGTCGGCGACCAGATGTCCCACTACAACGTCAACTCCGGAGTTCCCAAGACGCTGATCCAACATCTCATCCGCTGGGTGGCCGATACCGGCGACTTCAGCGACGAGGTCGGCGCCGTCCTGCGGGCGATCGTGGCTGCGGAGATCTCGCCCGAGTTGATCCCGGCGAAGCCCGGAGAGGCACCGCAGAGCACCGAGGCGTCCATCGGGCCGTACGAACTGCAGGATTTCAATCTTTTCTACACGTTGCGCTACGGCTTCCGGCCGTCCAAGATCGCGTTTCTGGCGCGTCATGCCTGGCTGGAGGTGACGGCCGGCAACTGGCCGGCCGGCTTCCCGGCGGAGCGACGCCGGTCCTACGACACTCCGGAAATTCGGCGCTGGCTCATCGTGTTCGTGCGCCGGTTCTTCGGTTTCGCGCAGTTCAAGCGATCGGCGATGCCCAACGGCCCCAAGGTTTCTGCTGGTGGCTCGCTGAGTCCGCGCGGTGATTGGCGGGCACCGTCGGACGGGAACGCCACGGCCTGGCTCGCGGACATCGAACGGAACGTGCCCGGTGGGGACATCGGCTGACCCGCTCCGAGCCGAATCGGTGCTGGTGAGCGCTCGGCCTGATCAGAGCATTCCCAGCAGATGGTCGCGTCGCCGCTCCAGGAGTTCGGCGGCGGCTGCGGCCGACGGCGGACCGGGCACGGCGCGTCGAATCTGGGAGTGCACCTTCGCGTGCGGAGCGCCGGTCCGGGCGGCAACGCGGCCGACGAGCTGATTCACCTCGCGGCGCAGTTCGGCGGCTGCTCGCCAGCCGGCATGGCCGTCGGACAGCCCCTCCGACGAAACCACCACCGCTGCGATCCCTTCTGCCGTGGATTCGTCGCGCCCAGAACTGCGGGCGGCGGCATCCACCCGACGGCGGAGATCGGAGTCCCGGCGAGCCAGCACGGCTGCGGTCTGCTCCGGCGTGAGCAGACCCGGCAACCCCAGGTAGGCCTGCTCGTCATCGCTGACCGAGCCGGGGACCATCGGCTCCGCGGTGACGGCCCGGCCGGAATGCAGTACGTGCGCGAATTCGGCCTGTGAATCCAGGGTCTCGAACTGGCTCACCCCCTCGCGCTCTGCCGGTTCGGGCACGGGCATGTCCAGCGCGTCCTGGTCGTCGACTTCCTTCGGCGGCGGCGCCATCACGTAGTTCCGGTCGAGTTCCATCTCGGCGGCGAGCGTCAGCAATGGCCGGACGGCCGGCAGGAACACCGTGGCAGACTCGTGAACGCCTCTGGCTCGGACGACCCGACCGACGGCCTGCGCGAAGAACAGCGGCGTCCGGTAGCTCGTCATCCAGGCCAGACACGCAGCGCGGGGCACATCGACGCCCTCTGAGATCATCCGGACGCAGACCGCGACCCGCCGGGTCGAGGTGCGGAACTCCTCGATCTTCTTCGAGGCCTTCGGATCGTCGGAGAGGATCAGCATCGGCTGCTCACCGGTCAGTCGCTTGACGACGTTCGCGTAGGCCCTGGCGTCGTCCTGGTCGCTCGCCAGCACCAGCCCAGCGGCATCGGGCATGCCGGTGGCTCGCAGGTGGGTGATCCGCTCGTCCATTGCGGCGATCACATGCGGCACCCAACCGCCCGACGGATCCAGTGCTGTCTTCCAGGCTGCCGCCTCGACCGATTTGGTCCCCGCATCGGTCAGCGACGCGGCGATCACCTCGCCGGCGCTGTTGCGCCACCGGGAGACCCCGGTGTAAGCGGCGAAGACCACCGGCCGCACCACCGTGTCCGCGAGGGCCTGGCGGTAGCCGTAGGTGTAGTCGGCGATCGATCGCAGCAGGTCACCGTCCATCTCGTAACCGACGAACGGAATGCGCTCGTCCGGTCGGGTCCGGAACGGGGTGCCGGTCAGCGACAACCGCCGGTGCACGTTCCCGAAGGCTTCGGCGACCGCCTCCCCCCAGCTCAATCCGTCCCCGGCATGGTGGATCTCGTCCAGGACCACCAACGTGCGGCGCCGGCCCGACCGTGCCGCATGGATGACCGGGCGCCCGGCCACCTGTGCATAGGTGGTGACGTAACCGTGAGCGCCGTCCGGCACCGGACCCTGGGCATTTGACATGGTGGGGTCGAGGTTCAGACCGACCTCGGCTGCCGCATCGGCCCACTGGGTGCGCAGGTGGTCGGTCGGTGCCACCACGACGACCCGGTCGATGACCCTGGCGAGCAGCAGTCGCCCGGCGACTGCGAGCGCGAAGGTGGTTTTGCCCGACCCGGGCGTCGCCGTGACCAGGAAGTCCCTGGCGCCGGCCGCTTCGTAGGCGGCCAACGCCTCCCGTTGCCATAGCCGTAGACGAGCCGGATCCAGGGTCGCCACCTGATCCCCCGCCCGATGCTGATCTTGCAAAAACAAACTCGAACACCACGTTTCACGACCGAACGACCAACCCGACACGACCGCGTCCGGCTTGGAAGAGGTTACCGGCGCCCGCCGACAGCGATCGCATTCCTGGCGATGCGGTCACAACTTCGTCGCGTTGTGGAATGTCTGCCGGCCCAGGATGAATTGACCGGGCATGCTTGGTCAGGTGACCAGTGCGAGCCGCTCGGACGATGCGCGCACCCGGCGCACGACGCGAGAATCCGGAAGACCCGGTCCCGACGGTCCGGACGAGGCCGGTCCGATCCACACCGGTTCGACTGCAACAGTGGCCCTGCACCGGACTGCGCCGCGCGACTCGCCGGTTGACCCGCCTCGCCGCGTCGCCGGCCCGGCCGGTTCGAGAACGGTGTCCTCCCCTGCCGACAACGCAACCGTGCCCTGGCACCGGGTGCCCACCGGTTCCCTGGTAGCGGTCGATGGGCCGGTGGGGCACCGGTGGCGCAAGGTGTTCGGTCGCACCCTGTCCAAGGCCTGGAGCGACTCGCTCTTCGGAATGAGCTCACAGGCGGCGTTCTGGTCCGCGCTGTCCACGGCGCCCCTACTGCTCGCGCTACTGGGATCGGTGGGATTCGTCGCGAATTGGTTCGGCCCCAACACGATCAGCAAGGTGCACGAGCAGATCAACATCTTCCTCGGCGGCGTTTTCAACAAGGAGGTGGCCCAGAACCTGGTGGGCGACACGGTGAACACCATCTTGAACAACGGCCAGGCCGATGTGGTCTCGGTCGGTTTCCTGATCAGCCTCTGGGCCGGATCCTCGGCGATGAGCGCGTTCATCGAGTCGATCACCATCGCCTACGGTCAGCACGAGGTGCGGCATCCGGTGGCCGAGCGGTTCTTCGCACTCGGCCTCTACCTGGCCGCATTGGTCTCGGGGGTCTTTCTACTGCCGGTGCTGGCCATCGGTCCGGAGGCGCTGCCCAAGGTGTTCCCAAGAGGCTGGCAGGACCACGTCACGTCGATCGTGCGGATCGCGTACTACCCGTTCCTGGTACTGGGCCTGGTGTTATTGCTGACCACCTTGTACAAGCTGGCGCCGAAGCACCGGCATGCCTGGAAGCGCGGCGTGCCCGGCGCGATGCTGGCCGCTCTGGTATTCCTGGTGACCAGCTTCGGCCTGCGGTTGTATCTCGCGTACGTCTACTCCCACGGCCTGACCTACGGCGCGCTGGCGATTCCGATCACCTTCCTGCTGTTCTACTACTTCGTCGCGATGGCGATCATCATCGGCGCGCAGTTCAACAACGCACTGCTGGAGTTCTACCCACCGCGGCGCCCCAGACGCGAGATCCGCCGCTGGCAACGTTACGACCCGGAACGAGACGCGGGAGGCGACGCCGACCGGCGCGGCTGAGACCAGAATCCCGGCGAGGGACCGACTACTTGCGCATCGATTCGTAGACCTTCTTGCAGTCCGGGCAGACCGGCGAGCCCGGCTTGGCGGATTTGGTGACCGGGAACGTCTCCCCGCACAACGCAACGACCATGTTCCCCATCACCGCACTCTCGGCGATCTTCGCCTTGCGCACGTAGTGGAACATCTTCGGGCCGTCGTCGGTGGACCGGTCGATGGTCTGCTCATCGGGCTTCTCGAGCACCTCGGTCGATGTCATGTGGCAGTCCTTCAACTCTGGGCGGCAGATCTGGGTCGATCAGCCGGTGAATTTGGCGGTGGAGCACTCCCCATGATGCCATCGACATGCGCCCGCTGCCGTGGTGCCAGCCGGTTCGCACCGCACTTCGAAAACCCCGTGGAGCAGATGTGAGCACGTTGCTGCAGGTTCATCCCGAAGTCGCCGAGGCGCTCGCCACCGGGGGCGCCGTCGTCGCACTGGAATCGACCCTCCTGGCCCATGGACTGCCCCGAGGGAACAACCGGGAGATCGCGAATCAGATCGAAAGCCGGGTTCGGGATGTCGGTGCCGTGCCTGCCACGATCGCGGTGCTCGACGGCGCGGTCAAGGTCGGCCTGTCGTCATCGGACCTGGATCGGTTGTGCGAATCCGACGACATCGCCAAGCTTTCGGTGCGTGACCTCGGAATCGCGGTGGCCCTGCGGCGAGACGGCGCCACCACTGTCGCCTCCACGTCAGCGCTCGCCCATCGGGCCGGAATTTCGGTGTTCGCCACCGGCGGTCTCGGTGGTGTGCACCGCGGTGCCGCAACGAGTTTCGACGTCTCGGCGGACCTCGGCGTCCTGGCGTCGACGCCGGTACTGGTCGTCTGCGCGGGCGTGAAGTCGATTCTGGACGTGCCCGGAACGCTGGAGTACCTGGAAACGCTGTCCGTTCCCGTGCTCGGATACCGAACGGATGCCTTTCCGGGGTTCTATCTGGCCGATTCCGGGTGTGCCGTGCCCTGGCGGGTGGACAGCGCCGCCGCCGCGGCTGCGGTGGTACTGGCGCGCCGAGAGCTGGCCACTGATCAGGCCGGTGTGGTGCTGGCGAATCCGCTGCCGCCCGAGCTCCAGTTGGACCAGGCGCTGCACGACGAGACCCTGGCCGGTGGTCTCGAGCTGTTGAGGTCCGAGGGCATCACCGGCAAGGACGTCACTCCGCGGTTGCTGGAGTACTTCCACCGCGTGACCCACGGGGCGAGCCTTCGGGTCAATGTCGACCTGGTGCTCAGCAACGCGGCCCTGGCCGGTGAGGTCGCCGTCGCCATCGCCGGATCACCGCTCGCCGGATCACCGCGATGACCGCACGTCCACACGTCACGGTGGTCGGCGACGTCGGTCTGGACGTGGTGGCCAAGCTCGCCGGTTCTGTGGTGTTCGGTCATGACACCAGGGCCAGGGTCGCCGTTGCTCCGGGCGGCGCGGGTGGCAACACCGCAGCCTGGTTGACCCGGCAGCACGTCGACGTCGCGCTGATCGCCCGGGTCGGCGCCGACGAGGCCGGCCGAACGGCGGCCACCGAGCTGGCCGCGGCCGGCATCGATTGCCGGTTCGCCGTCGATCCCGAGCTGCCGACCTGCTGTGTGGTGGTGCTCGTCGCCCCGGACGGCGATCGCACCATGCTGGCCGACCGCGGCGCGAACGCCGCTTTCGCGCCGGACGACGTGGTACTGCCGCCGGTGACCGGTCGGGCTCATCTTCATCTTTCTGGATATTTGTTGCTGGACAGCGGTTCCCGAGCTGCCGGACGCTCAGCTCTGGAGAAGGCGAAAGCGGCCGGCTGGAGCACGTCGGTGGATCCACAGGCCGCCAACCACATTCCGGCCGTGGGCGCGGAGGCCTTCCTGTCCTGGGTGCGAGGCAGTGATCTGCTGCTACCCAATGACGCGGAACTGGCCGCGCTCGGCGGTGTCGACGCCGTGCTCGAAGCGGTCGGGACCGTCGTCGTCACGCACGGCCGGCATGGCGCATCCTGGTACTCCGGGTCCGCGCGGGTGAGTGCGCCGGCGCCGCAGGTGCACGAAACCGACTCGACCGGCGCGGGCGACGCATTCAATGCCGGCCTGCTGGCCGCCTGGTTGTCCGGGAAGACACCGCTGGCCGCTCTGCAGGCCGGTGTTCTTGCCGGAACCGCCGCGGCCGCGCACCTGGGGGCGCGGCCACGCGGTTAGGCAAAGGTGCGCCAGATCAGCTCGCAAATACCTGGTCCGGCAACCCGCCGGCAGCAATCACGATGCGCGTCAACATCTTTCCGTAGGAGATCAGCTGATTGACGGCCGATTCGTCCACATTCCGCCATGGCCCGGCACCGAGTCGATCGGTATCGGACTCGATCTGCACGCGCTGCCTCTCACCGACTTCGGTCAGTGCGCCGTGGCCGTCGAGCAACCCGCGGCCGGTCAGCCCGGCCTCGGCGGCGGCCCACTCGTCGTCGGACCACATCCGCAGCGCCTTGGCCGCGGCGGGCAACATGCCGCGTCCGGTCGCAGTGTGCGTGACGAGGGCTTCGATGCCGGAGAGCTCAGCGGCCATCAACACGGCGATGTGCCCGTCACCGCGATGCTCGCGCAGGAGCGTCACCGCGTGCCAGAAGACCAGATGCGGCTCCGTGGGCCAGGTCAGGCCGGCGTGGCCGGCGAACAGCGCCCGCCCCTCGATCCGGCACTCACGGGCGGCGGCGGTCAGCAACTCGGCTGCCCTGGCGAACTCGGGCGACCCGATCACGTCCTCGCCGAGCAGCCGGCGCAGCGTCCGATCGGCGACCTTCCATCGCGCCGCGATGAGCTGCTCCGGCGAGGCAAGGCTCCAAGCGCGCGGAATGTGCCGGGCGACCAACTCCGGGTTGAAGTTGTAGAAGGCGGCCGTGACCACGTCCGGCCCCACCGCGCCCATCGGCGCGCTGCGAGAGGCGAAATAACCCATCCGTCCGGGGCGCAAACCCGCTGCCACGTACTCCTCATCGGCTTCGGGCGCGAAATACACCGTCGAGTGCAGCACATTGAATGCGCGGAGAACACGGCCGGCTCGGGTGCTGACGTCGGTGCTGACGTCGGGATCGGTCATCGACCTACCGTATCGCCGGGCGCCCCGGATAGAACTGCGGGCCAGTCGACTCCCTCGCGCCGCTGTCCCGCCGCGGTGACTTCATTCGCCGTCGACGACCTCGCGACTGCCAGGGGGCAGCGCCCGCTCGTAATTGATCACGCCCGGCCGGACGGTTCTGGCCCGTTGCCGGGGCGGACGGTCGTTGGCGACCAGGACTGCCATCCAGGGCAGCGGAATCGAGATCAGCAGCAACGGAATGGCGATCCAGAGGTGATGGTAGAAAACCGTCGCCAGGATCAGCAACGGCACCCGGGAGGCCATCGTGATGATGTATCGCTTCTGCCGGGCGCTGAGCTGGTCTTGATAGGACGGTTCGGCCGCGGTGATGAGCGTCGACTCCGCCCGTCGGGCCGGCATTCCGTCCGTGCTTGACCTCACCATTCGGCGCTCCGATTCCACAGCTTGTCCGGACCACTGCACATCCGGCCCGAGACCTCGGATTTTCCCGAGGTAGGTGTCATCACCCAAATTTCACGGTACTCCGCGGCGCACCTCGGAGCGGGCCCGGGAGACTATGCATGACCAGCCCATCCACCATGTCGTGCAACACATCGGCGACCTCGACGTCCGGCCTTACCTGGTCTGGCGGAACGCAGGTCGGCGGCCGATCAGGCGCTGGCTCTCGCAGCCGCCTTGGCCGCCTTCTTGCTGGCCCGCACTGCGTCCAGTGACTGGTCGTCGACGACATCGGCCACCGAGGCGCGGCTGCCCTTGATGCCGTAGATCCCGGCCGCCTCGCGCCACCCATCGGGCGTCACGCCGTACTGCTTGCCCAGCAGTGCAACGAAAATGGCCGCCTTCTGTGCGCCGAACCCTGGTAGCGCGCTGATGCGGCGGAGCAATTCGACACCGGAGTCGACGTCGGCCCACAGGTTCTCCGCGTTGCCGTCATAGGTGTCCACGAGAACCTGGCAGACGCTCTGCACCCGCTGCGCCATCGATCCGGGAAACCGGTGCATTGCCGGCGGCCGGGAGAAGAGCTCCTTGAACTCGTCGGGATCGACTGCCGCGATCGCGCCGACGTCCAGTGCCGCCATCCGCTCCGCGAGAACAGCCGGCCCGAGAAACGCCTTCTCCATGGGAATCTGCTGGTCCAGCACCATGCCCAGCGCCAGCGCATCGGGATTCCGGGAGAGCAGCGCGTCTGCATCGGCGCGGCCGGTCAGATACAGGCGTTCTGCGGTCATCGTCCGAGGGTCGCACATCGTTCCCCGCCCGCGACGGTCAGCGCTCCGGAAGGAAAGAACTACTGCCCCGCCACGAGGGGCGCACTACTCTTCGTCGGTGATCCAGTACTCCGAACCCGACCGGGTCGAACGACCGATGACCGATCTCGATGTGGTGGATCGGATCGGCGCCGATCTGCGCGCAGCGGGCTATACCGCCGATGACGTCCCCGAACTGCTCGGCGCCGGCGCCCACCGAGCGCTGAGCCGCGGCGAGCTGTGGCCCGCACTGCGGGTCACTCGGGACGGTTCTCCGCTGTCCACCCTCGTGCGCCTGTTCCTGCTCGGCACCACAGAGCCGGAGTCGTTGGTGCGGCGCGCCCTGCCGACCACCGGAATCACGGCCGCCTCGGGCGTCGGCGCGCTGGAGCTGGACGGCTCGGACGTCCGAGCAGGTCTGGACATCCGGCCGCACGCGGACGAGGACGACGACTACCTGGTGGTCTCCGACCTCGACTCGGACACCAGACCGGGCCCGGTTCGACACGACCACGTGCTGGGCATCGGGCAAGCGTCCCTGACCCTGGCCA
>JAABUM010003809.1_pt1 | contig 17874 bp, 20 predicted proteins | sample 5559161 | NCBI WGS metagenome assembly JAABUM01 (sample SAMN10711868, study PRJNA513369) | rock metagenome | isolation source: Antarctica rocks | place: Antarctica: Victoria Land, Siegfried Peak nord | reverse complement strand
AGCTTCAAAAATTTTGTGTGAATCTGGTGCAGGGGAAGAAGAGCAGTAAGGAGAAGTTTGCGGGTTCCTTATTCACAACCACAGTGGAAGCTTTTGTCCCCACAAATGGTAGAGGCATTCAGGTCAGTTTGCGCCATAGACCTGAGTGGTACATGTCTGAGAATGTCATATTCTTCCCCAAAGTACAAGGAAAGGGTTGGGCAGTCGTGTTACATAGCAGCAAACGTGTCTTTTCCCAGAACTTATCAACAATTGTTCGACTGGTTGGGTAGAAAAGATCGAGTGACATCACAGAGTCGAAGCATGGCCTCATCATTTGCTGCTCTGCAGTTCACACTCTTACTACTGTTCCAAGGAGGTTCAGCGACATCCATGCAAACTGTCCTAGCAGTACTTGAGTCCCTGTTGCTTGCAAGAAGTCTCAAATCATATATGTATATGAAATCTTTGCCACATTGCTCTCTATCTACTTGATTTGAGAGCGTTTTATTGGGTCCTTTGGTGCCACAAATACCCTTGCAAAGTTGCATACCTATACTTGTGTGGTATGTCCGTTTGTGTGATCTGATTTGCATATAGAAGTGTGTAACTTTTTGAAAACATAAGAAAACATAAGAAGAAGATACAAGTAGCAGTTGCAAACTGAATGAAATGTGGTCAGCAGGGAACGTCACAACATTGTGTATGTCTCTGATGAGTCAACAGTACATGGTGTATGCTGCAGGGAGGCACATCACATTGTCTTGGACAGAACTTCAGCCGCATGTTCAAGATTGAGTATGAGGCAGAAGATAAATCCCGGCAGCTGGTGTGGCAGATAAGCTATGGCCTCACCACACGCACCATTGGAGTCATGATCATGGTGCATGGAGATGACAAGGTAAAGTCACCATTCATCTAGAACTTCATGCCTTTGTTTGTTTGTTTCTCCAGCTGCTCTTTTCTGTGCTCATTCAGCGTTCATTTATTTGTTGAATCAATCGTTTGGTCAAGTGTTCATCCATTCATTCATCGAACATGAGACTTTTCCCAGGGTCAGGCACATACAGCCCTGAGTACTTCCCTGTAGGAGGTCCTGTCTTGGCAGTCAGCGCAACATCATCCTGCTCATAATATTGTGCATGCCAGCCGAGGTCTTGTCAAACACATCATTTGTGTCAGGATTATATTGCATGCAGATGACCATGTAACATCATAGTAACAGGGTAACATGACGGGGTTACATGACAAGATTGTATCAACTGTGTAAGCATAACAGCTAAGGCCTGGTCTTATCACACATGGCATTGGAGTCATGGTCATAGTGCATGCAGATGACAAGGTACAAAGGCACCTCACCTCTTACTTATCTTGTCTGCATAGATGAAACATGACCTTGTCAAACCAGTGTGTTCTCCATCAAGGTGGTGCCTTTGATGACAAGGCATGCTTTTCAAGTAGAAGGCATGCAGCAATCACACCATGCCACTGTGCAGCAATTTTCAAGGAGCATGCCCTAACTTCATCCGCATCTTGTACACATAGCAGGGGATCATAAACCAAGATAGCAAGCGGACAATGAAAAGAGATAGCATACTGTTGCATACATAATGCGGGGTTGTTGAACGTGCTCCAAGCAATTCACACAGCCCATGTCATGTGCTGTGAGCTGGTATCAGACGCCTTTGCCATGCACGGACTCACTGCTGAGTCACCTGATGCTGACTGTTGAATGCTGGAATACGCAGCAAACTTTGGTTTGTGTGATAGGGGATAGTGATGCCCCCCAGGGTGGCCCCCCAGCAGGTGGTCGTCATCCCCATCCCCAATGCCAAGATGACTGGGGATGACAAGCAGGTGCGGATATGTGTCACCATTTTCAACAAATTCGTGTGCGTGCGCACGTGCGCATGTGTGTCTGCGTGTCTCTGTCCGTGTGTGTGTGATTTCTTATTTGGTCCTGGTGCCAAGCAACTAGCTGTTGTATCTGCATGACTCTAGGATTCCAAGTCTCAACTGTAAACCCTAACTGTTCTTGCATGGCTCACACCACCACCCATCATACAATGAGTCTTATGTACACTTGTCTTCCTGATACAGGTCACCAGCTTCGCAGATTGACTCGCAAAATATGTCAAGGAAGTTTCTTTTGTGCATGCGTGACATGCAGTCTGCATTTTGTGTCAGCATGAAAAGTTGCCTCACATGGCCTAATTGGACATGTGTAGCGAGTCATTGACAGCTGGACAGGGTTATGCGCTTATTGTATATCATATATGTTACATTACTTGTTGTTACACATATGTTCAGATGTAATATCAAATACTGTGACCATAACAAAATCTGCATGAAATTCGGAGCTGTATTGGTAAACATCATGAACATAGCAAAATATCTACATGAGTATTACAGGCTATATTTCTTTGTTATTTATGTGATTGCGTGTTTATGCCCAGGCTATGGCAGCCAAGGCAGATCAGCTTGTTAAGGAGCTGAAGAGCAGTGGGGTTAGGGTAACCAGTGACTCCCGAGACAACTACACTCCCGGTTGGAAGTACAACCACTGGGAGCTAAAGGTGAGACCCTGGTCCTCTCCATCGTCGACAGTTTTCTGCAGTCCATGGTCCTGTTCATCACTGGCAGCTTTGAGCACTTTGTGGTCTTCTTCATTTTTGACAGCTTTTGGCACTTTGTGGTTGTCTTCGTCACTGACAGCTTTTGGTGGAGCTGCTTCTCATTAACCATAAAACAATGATGATGTTGAAAGATGTACCAGCAAACCATGTACAGTCATGGGATCCACAGACAGGCCCAGCATACCTCATCCTAGGGCTTTTGTCAAATCAATGCTGAAAGGCGTACTCTTTTTGTTTCTTTCCTTTCTCCATGGGAGATTTTTTCCCTGGTTGGTGAGAAGCAGCTGCACAAAGTGTCACAGACTGTCAGTGCTGTCTTAGTTACTGTCACATCTTGCCATTCCAGCAACGATGCCAGAGAGAGTTTGGCAACAGATGCAAACTGTGCACTACCCGGGTGAATATGGGTGTGCATATTTAGGGTTTGCATGTCTAGGGTTTGCATATCTAGGATTTGCATACTTGAGCTGGACATGAGCTGCTGTGGGTTTCAAGGTTCAGTTACATAGTTTAAGCCATAAGCACATTTTGCTGGTTTGCATTGCAATGATTGTGGTGACTGCTGCCTACACGAGCACTTAACCGTATATACACAATGGACCAGTTGTTGATAATCAATCAATCAATCAATCAATATATATTTAATATAATGCAACTCAAAGCAACTGTGCTCATTGTCACATGCATGCAAAAATCATGCAAAATCATGCAAAATGCAAAATGCAAAATCATGCAAAATGCAAAATCATGCAAAATGCAAAATCATGCAAAATGCAAAATGCAAAATCATGCATCATGCAAAACCAGAGTTTCGGTTTGTTGAGTTCCACTGGAGCTGGTGCACAGAGTCTGGAGACTGACCTTTTTCATTTGTGCAGTAGTGTGTAATTTGCTGCCCTAAATACTAAAGCCTAAATCCTAAATACTCTAAACACATAAACTGACGAGCTACTGTGTGAGTGACCTTGAAGAAGAAGGACCCATTTGAGTCTCAGAGACAGGAACAGCCAGTATTCAGCAACCTGTTCAATCACATTTATGTCACATGCAGAGATCACTCGACAAATGTATCAAACCCCGCAGGGAGTCCCCATTAGGTTAGAGCTAGGTCCCAAAGATATGGAGAAGAAGACCGTCATGCTGGCACGAAGAGACACAGGTGTGAAGGAGAGCGTGGCCTGGGATGATGTGGCTGCAAGGATTCCTGAGCTGTTGGAGCAGATACAGGCAAGCCAGACTTGCTTCTCCAGTCTGCCGTTTGCCCAAGAGAACAAGCAACATGTGTACAAGTGCTGCCCGAATAGCTGTTAGGACCTGGCACTCAATGAATGCAATATATTTCTGAACCCTAAACCTAAGTACGTCTCAGATATTGACCCTAGCACTCTTTGCGAATACATGACAGGGGCACGGGCATCAACTGCATGGGCCTGTAAAACGATTTCATACCTCAAAAAAAAGGATAATAAATTGCAGTGCAAATGCTGATTGCAATCATTTGGAAATATGTGAAATGATAGCCTGTCACGATTTTGGAGTATGTTGGTAATTTTGCCATGCGATGGGTACTTGCTGTTGCTGCCCAGCATCAGACATTCCATTTCAACAGCACATGCTACTGCTGCATACTGTTCTTGTTAAGATGATGTTCATGTTGTATAGCATTTTTCTCCCAGACAATAGACCCATAGCTAATTTCATGCTCCCATACCTGCCTTGTCACTAGGCATCTCATGTAGGTGTGTGTATTTGTCTCTGCAGGAAGACATGCTGCAGACTCGACGCAAAGAATTTGAAAACAGCATTGTGGAGTTGACCAGCTGGGATGGCTTTGTCAAGGCTCTGGATGACAAGAAAATGGTCCGCACTCCCTGGTGAGGCAACAATCATTTTTATGTTTTTCACACAGCTGGGACTTTGCTTCGAGAGCGCCTCTTCACGGCTGCATTCACTTCTTCAAGGTTGCCATCATGAGTGGTTGCAATATAGCATGATCCTGGTCTTCACCTGGATTCCAAGCAGCAAAATTGTCACATGTGCTTGTCTCTTCATGCAGGTGTGATGAAGAGGAAGTCGAGGAGGATGTGAAGAAGAACAGTGCATCCGGTGACGCCATGGGTGCAAAGACGTTATGCATCCCTTCAGAGCAGCCTTCTTTGCCAGAAGGCACAAAGTGTTTTAGATCAGGCAAACCTGCCAAGAATTGGGTTCTGTGGGGACGCTCCTACTAGGCTTGTGTTGTATTTGTTGCTGCTGTGGGCACGTGTGTATAGGTCTGTCTGTGACTCCTGTCAGGCACACTGGTCCTCTGACACATCACGTTGCTGTCACCCTTATCACACAGAGAGGTTGCAGTGTCAGCCAACTATTTTGGTCATGCAATTGCCTGAGGATTGTATAGTCATGCATAACTGATTGTGCATTGCAGTGAGCCACGAATGCGATCCTGTTGGGTGCATATTTAGAGCTGCAACTGTGACCATCCTGGCACAACAATACATCACTTTGGATGCAAGAGCTATGGTATTGTGAGCACTGCAACATATACAGCTTGCCTGTGCCAGCAGTGGCATATCTTTCCACAGCACTTGTTGTCTCTCTAAGCACTTGCAATTGTAGTCTCCCTGATGCAGCGATGTTTTCAACAAATAAGCAATGTAGCGCTGACTACAGTCACTGAAATGGTTGGCGACTCACGTTTGCCACACCACACGTTCAATGTACAGCGTAGAAAGTCTAGAACGTCATGCACAACTAAACAGGTAATTTCTGATGGCAATCCAACAAGCTGGTGTCAATATGTTGTCAATGGTCATGCTGCTACATTTCTTGCAAATCATTACTTAAAACGAACACCAGCTGTACAAAGGCAGGCTGCTGCCAAGGCGGGAGAAACATGCCTGAGGGATGCTTTCACACAGGTGGCTCAAGCTTTTTGAACTCTCCACTGTCCATTACAGCAAAGCAAGCCAAACCATTGTAAGGCAGCTTTTTCTGCTCGCATACAAATTGGGCAAAAGACAAGCTAATCAGGTCATACTTGTCTGCCAGAGCGTGCTGATTGACCAGAGCTAGTTTTTGGCGGTAGAGAGGAGCCTTCAGGGAGGTAGGTGAGATGGTGTATGGACTCCACAGAGTGATCAGCTCCGCAAAGTATGGCTTCAGCCACTTGGACTGGTGCTCTGACAGGGAGACTTGATTGCAGGCTGGTATTTGTTCAAGTGCTAAGGAAGCTTGGTGTCGTTCCTCATCGATGCTGTCCATTGTTGTGGTGGTATTGCTAACGACCGAGCTGTCTGCCGTTATGTGGAGGGAGTTGGGGTGCTTTGGGACGGAAGACTCCTGTGCAGACATGCCGAAGGTACGTTAAGAGCACGCTCTGCTAGATTTTGGAGGACAGCAGCAATGCAAGCAACAGTACTCAGACTCAAGCAGTGCTTGGCGTGCATAGGGTGAACCACGTGCTCAGCTGGCTTTCACCTGCTTCCGTGGTCTGATGGTGTCATAAGCCTTCTGTACTGCCAGGATCCCACAGCCTACTGCAGTTACACCGACACCTATATTGATGGCAGCGACTCCAAATGCCACAGCTCCCACGGCTCCCGCCACTGTCCCAGAGACGCCTGACACCAGGGGCCCCACTCTAGCAAAGAGCATCATCACCAACCCTGACTATCAGTTTGAAGGTACTGCTCGCAATTGAAGCGGGGATGCCAAGATACAACGCCGGAAGCTCCCAGGATAATAGCAACAATGCTGCAATAGATGCAGCGTGCGGTTTCGCAAAGGGCAGGAGAGGAGGTTTGAATCGTGAGATTCCTTAGTCATGCTTGTATTACGATGGCTGCCTATGAGGTTTATACATGTTAGTTTCGAGTCAATTTCACAAGTTTACCTTCGGAGTGGCGCAGCGGAAGCGTGGAGGGTCAGGTCCCTGGATCGAAACCAGGCTCCGAAATTGTTTTGTCTCTGTCCAGGGCTACAATATCACATCCACATGAGCTGCTGTGGTGCCAGTTCAACATGCACGAAGCCTTCCACAATGCAGCATAGTATTGTTTGTATTGACACATCATCCAAGATGATCGTGCTGACAGACACAGCATGCCCAGTGGTGGACAAGCCACAAATTTGTATCACACTGCAGCATATGCATGTGTTGTATCCTCAGGCAAGCAATCCGCATCTGCATGCTGAACCACATGATTAAAACTATCAAGCTGACATGAGGACATACAAAGCATCGCCTTGTTACACAATATACATACAATGACTATGTCAACAAATCAGACATGCTTGAAGCAAAGGTAACAGATGATGCTACGGACAATTCATGTCAATTACACACCATGATCACCTTGCTGCAACTTCAAGTCAAGATGGAGGCTGTCATTATCAAATGCTTAGAGAAAATCCACAAATTTCAGCGTGTAAAGGTGCAACACGTCCACCTACACTATCCAGGTGTCCTGAACACTAGTCGTGTTGCGCTTGCTGCTTGAGTCTAGGCTTGATTGATGCTCTTTTACTTCTGCTCATGTCTGGCTCAGTGCATTGATGAGGAGTTTGTTCCCAGGTGCGCCTTCCAAAATGCCATTTTCTTGGACCTTGCCAAGTTGGCAGGACCTGCTCAGGGCCAACACCATTCCTGGCAATGTCATACTCCGCAGCTAGCGCAGTGAATTGCAGATGCAAGCCTGTTTGGCGGCACAATAAGGGCAACAACAACTGTGGCCCATTCAGATTACTTGGATTTGCCACAAACAGGGTGGTTGACCTTTGGGGCAGTTTGTACACATCCAGCGCACCTTTCTGTTGCTTCCTGCCGTGATCTGGTCAGGATCGAGACCTGCTTGCCGGTTCCTTTCAAAATCAAACCCCATCATTGCAGGGTGTTGGCTTTGAGTCAAGCTTGGTTGTCTGTTCCAGGATTTGGTTTTGTGCAAGCACTTTGGACACCCACTCTTGTTGGCAACTTTGGTGTACACGTGCCAGCTGTAACCACATGATGGGCAGAGCCAATGCCTGTGGGAATGACGTTGCGCCATCACCTGGTCTGGAGTCACCCCACTCTTGGCTGTGTCCCAGTACACTGCCACAGCTGGGGCCAGGAACGACAGCGAGGTGTGTCAACACAGATGTTTGTGAGTGCAGAAAGGACGCTGACAATCCAGATCAATCCTGTGATCAATTGTGGCCAGCATTCATGCGGAAACCCTTTTGGACACTGGCCACAACTCCACCAGACGTGCAAACTGCTAATGTTTGTGACCTGCCTGTTTCCTAAGTGCTGATTCTTGGCATGATGCCACTGCTGCTACAACTCTAGAGATCTGGCCTCAGCAGGCTGATGTCTGGGCTTGCTGCAGATGATTGTGGTGTTTGATTGCAGCAGCACAGTCTCGAGTACCCTAGTGCCAGCTCCACATGCCATCATGCATGTGTTCAGCAGTATTGTCAGCTGGCTCGCTTTTGGGTAGATAGCTTGCATGCTGCAGTGACAACCACTTGCAGTCTGTCTCTCTTTTTACCGTGTTTCTCAGCAAGACAATTTCAGATACTACAGTCGCTACAGATTCTGAGTCAATACTAGCACGCAGCTGCAACTGTAGCATGATGTGGCCTGCTTAGCTGAAGGTGGCATCACCACAATCAATATCGACTTGCTGCTGTACAGACTTGTGCACACTACACGTCTGGAAGCCAAGCAACATTCAGCCTGTCAATTTCAAGGATAGCTTGTGATCAGCAACAGCATGCCCTACAACAAGCAGCTACTACTCTTGGAGCAATGTTGTGACATTGATATGTACAATCCTGACCCTGACTTGACCCTGATTTGTTTTATCAATGTCTCAAACTGAGCAAATTTCTCTCTTACAACTGTTATGACTTGCAAACGCTGACTTGCATGTCCTTGTTCGATATGGTCCTTAATACTGAATCCTGAGCTGCGTCGGAGGATGCATCAACAAATGGCAAAGCAAGCAGCAAAGTCCATTAAGTTCATTGCCAGGCCAAGACTTGTTGAAACCTGACAACCTTCAGCTTCGTTTGCTGCTGCTTTTTCAGCAGCAAAACCTATTGGTGATCTATACAAGTGCAACCATAGGTGCAAAGCAGACCTTTGAAACATTCAACCAGCAGCAAGGCAAAACATGAACAGTGCAGCAACAGGCTCATGACAAGTTATAATTTTCCTTGCTTGGCTTTGATGTGCGCTCTCTTAGCCCGCAGACAGCTGTCATGTGTGCGGGCAAAGGGAGATTGCTCCCAAGTGTAGCCACTTGCATCCTTCCAACAAGCGGTCTTATGAGTTCTAGCAAAAACCTGATCAGGGCCAACATCATTCTTTGCAAGATCCCACTCTTCTGCCAAGGCAGGGTAAAGAGATTGCAGTGAGTTGCAAGCGCAAACTTGCTTGCTTGTGCAATATGGGCATCCCACATTTGAGCCTATGCGATGGTTTGGTGACGAATCAAACAGATGTAGTTGGCCTTTTGGACACTTGCGACAAATCCAGTGAACCCGTTTGTGGCTCCTGCAGCTGATCTTGTCAGGATCAAGGCCTGCTGCTCTATTCCTTCCAAAGTCAAACTCAGCCATGACAGGGTGTTTGCTCTCAGTCAAGCTGGGTTGTTTGGAACTGATGTGTAAATGCATTGAGCACCTGGGACAACCGGTACCGTGCCTTACTTTACTGCGCACTGGGCTTTGCCAGCAGTGCCCACATTTGGGACACAGCCAGTGCTTCCTTGTGCTGCTCAAAGCCACAATCTGATCTGCAGCCATGTTGTTTTTGGCTTTGTCCCAGTAGGTTGCTACAGACGGGGCTACAGTAGACAGGCTGTTGTGCTTGCAGAGCTTGTTGTTGCTGCAAAAGGGGCACCGGCTGTTCATGTTTTGCCTGGTGTCAACCCTGGCCGTCCACTCATGTGGCTGCCCACATGGACACCCATTACATTTCCACCACACGCTTGTTCGACTGCTTGGCCAAATGATTTTGTCTCCCAAGTGGTGATTCTTGGTATGGTGCCATTGATTCTGTAGCTGTATCTTCAACAGGCTGATATCTGGCCCTCGCTGCTGCGATGAGTGGCTCTGTTGTGGTGCAGTGCAGCAAAGCACTGTCTGGTGTCCAACTACAGAGCATCAGTAGCCCACACTTAGCTCAATGGTATGAAACAAGGCTGTGTAGAGTTGATTTATATAAGATGTTCAAGCAGGCAGCAGCACAGCGCAAAGCTACCTCGTTTCTGCTGCTTGCTGCTCCAGCATCGTAAGCTGCGCTTGCATAATCTCCAGGACGGCTGGGAAACACTTGGTAAGCTCTTGCTCTGGAGCCTGCAGAAAGCCAATTTGAGTTCTGCCAGACTTACTGGGCCCACCCAATTTGCGGAAAGATGCTATCAATGATTAATATGGTTGCATACCTCATGCGAGGCTGTTGCCGCAGCGCAGGCAGACAGGAGTGGACTACAACTGCGTCCAGCATATCCGCGATCCGTACAGTAACGGCTGATGGCTGACCGCGCTTGCAAGTGCAGCCTTAAACAACAGCTCAACAGCAGCGATAGTAAGCTCCAGCCGCTAGGTATTGGATGAAGTTGTAGGCGCCTGGGGTCGATGGATTTGCAAGAAGCTCCGAAACCACGTAGATTATCCAGGTTTCTTTACTCCCCTGGGCCCTTTTTTTATCCGCGACGGAGTAAAGGGAGATCTCGTCACCAACGCAGACACGCCAGCAATGCGGTACAAGCCCTCTCACTACCAGGGTGGTATACTCAGGTGAATCTGCTACAGACACCCTGCCCCTTCTAGTAAATTTGCCAAAGACTGCTATTGACACACTCTTTGGCTGTCATGATTTGTTACCGTTAATGCTGCTGCTACATCTCAGCTGTCACTGATGATACCATTAGGCTACATCAAGCAAGTTTGTGCATGTGTGTCTGGATGGTGCTCTGGTGCTCAGCAATACTGTATTGCAGATTCTTGTTGTAAAAAGCTCTCTGCTGTGGCATCTAGGCTGCTTGTGCCTGAGTCACAGACTGTGCGTAGGTGTCATGCAGTCCAAAGGCAGAGTCAAGCCAGCAGTTGACCTTCCCCTGAGCCAAGACAGCTCCTGGTTCAGCACAAGAAAATGATAATAGTGCGTGCACTGAAAGCATGCGCAGTACTTCCCAGGTGCCGATAAGCGTTCAACAATTGCCAATATGCACATCCCTGACCTGGCTCATTGCCCTCTCAGGTCTTGGGGATCCGGCGTCTAGTGCTGAGTTGACATTTGTCGCCTCCTGTGTTGGTGGGATCACACAGGGATCCATGTGAGCATACTCAAGGCTCAGATCACCATGATCATCTCCCATCAATCTCTTGGTGCACTTGCTTGAGAGCATAGAGCCAAAATGCAAAACCATGACATCGCTGCTGGAGATGGCACTTGCAGTGCTTCTCTGCTGAGTCAGCCTGCTCAGCTCAGCATTGATCGCGCTCATGAAGGCCAAGTCAGCAGAGAGCTTTTTGACCGCTGAGTTGACTATTGACCCGCTCACGACGATGCCTGTGGGCTCCCACACGGCATCTGTGTAGTGCTTGGGCCTGGGCTTCGGTGGGCACTTATTTATTAAGGCAGCTGACAGCACAGCAGCGTCCACAGATTCAATTGGGTGCCCATGCACGCCCTAGCAGCACCAAAAAGAATTGTGTTTCACTGACTCACTGTCATATTTGTCCCACAATTGCTATGTGTTATGCGAAAATCTCCAAGCTTGAGTTACAGTGCATGCGGGTTGTAAATTCCACTGGGTTGACTTTTCTGTCTGTCATTGTGCAATGTTGTTCGAAAGCAACTGGCGCATTGAGTTGTCACATTTGCCATGACTGTTGAAAGCATCTGTTACTTCCTTCAGCGTTCGCAGTCTTCCAAACTCAAGAAAAAGCTTACATCTGATTGTACAGGAAAAGCAATAATAGCATGGGGGATTGGAACATACAAGCTGGGTGATACGCTGTAGCATTTGTGTCAGCTGTTCACCTGCATTTGTTCAGGACGTCAAGGCTTGTATGTTGTGCACACAGCAACGGTACGCTGACAGGTATGGTACACACCTTCAAATCTTACTGGGCCGATGTATTCAGTGGCTGAATACTTGCATGCCAAAAGCTGAAATCAGTGAATGCGCTCAGACTGCTTCATTCGATTCAGTGCTATCTTGATCTGAGTGTTGGGCGTCAGGTGCTTGTTGTGTAGCGGCTGATGTGTAACAGGTGATACACCATTTGCATGCATCCAATGCACAATGGCTCCTCTTTCATACGTGTGGCCATCTGCTGCTGTCACAGGATCCTTCATCACTTGCTGCATTTTAACAGATCCAGTGTCAGCAATCTCCTCAACATCAGCAGCACAAATCTAGGGCAGTGGTTCACAGTATACTTCTTACAGCTTTGTGTACAAGCGTGTATGTATGCATGACTAGCAAAATCTGAAGTAGCAATTGTATTCAATAAGAGACACAGCACAGTGCATTGCATCCCTGTGTGCTTCTTCATGCAACCTCAACCCATGCACCACATCTTGCAGAGATGCATCTTAGAGACATGCAGCACGCCATTGGCACAGAAGGACCCGGTCACACAATTTGGCTTGAAATGGGAATATAAGTCACCTTGGTCAAAGGGCAGACCAGCATAGGCAAGCCGTGCTGCACCACCCCTCGAGCAGCTGGCCGGAAAGGCACCGCATGCACGTTTCCAAAGGGTACCTGGGGAGTCTGACTGCCCTGTGGGACATGACCCGCCTGAGGAACCTGGCCTGCCTGGAGAATCTGGCCAGGCTGAGGAATCTGACCAGAGGCAGCTGCCCTGGTGCCTGGAAGCTTGCCAGCAAAGCCGTTGCTGTTCAGGAAAGCGGTGCTGTAGCTGCTGTTGTTGTTGAAGGCGGCAGCAGCATCCACGCGCTTGTGCATGTCAGCAGGGGTCAGGTTCCAGGCAGCTGCGATGTCCTTGGGCGGCACAGCGTGCGTGTGACTGAGGCCCATGGAAGAATCTGGTGACTGACGACCCAGAAGGTCTTGGGACTCCTGAGGTGTTGCACAACTGAATTGAATGGCATGGTACTTCTCGAAAGAAATTCCATTTACTATTTGTTTGTTTGTTTTTTAATTTTGACTATGCATTCGATCACTCATTCATTCATTTATGTATTTGTCCAGTGACTTATGTGTAAAGCAGGAAAACCAGCTAGAAGGAGACAAAACAGTGCCTAGTTCAGCCGAATGCTTGTGTAATCTGTCTCTTCTCAGTCCATGCATGACAAACCTGGCGTGAACTCCACAGGAAAACAGCAGACAGTCTGGATTGAAGGTCAAAATTGTGTACAATCATAGCAGATAGTGCAGCAGCACCCAGAGCACTTCTGCACAGCAACAGGCATGACAAGTGCAATCAATCTTATAACACCTTGATGAACCATACAGCAGCTTTGCAGAAAACACTGCACCATTTCAAGTAATCTGCAGACACACACACACACACACACACACACACACACACATCCAAACACGCCGCGCCCATGCATGCATGCATGCTTCTATGCATTCACGTAGGTATACATGCACACACAAGCATGCATAAAAGTTTGCTGTACCTGCAGATTGTCTTCCCATACTTTGTTGAAGACACCGGACAGCAGTTCATCATCTTCGCTCTGAGTGCCAGTGCTGCTCATGTGCCCATTTGCCATGCCGTTCATGGAAGATCCAGCAAAGTGATTGCCATTCATGCGCCCCCCAAAACTGCCACCTCTGCCCTGCTGCTGCTGCTGCTGCAGCCCAGGGTACTGATGTGAGAAGGGCACCTGGTGCTGCTGAAAGGCAGACCCAGAGGCTTGAGGGGCAGCAAAGGACCCAGTGGATGCAGGCTTGCCCTTTGGCACTGAAGGCTGCTGATGGGCACTGAAAGGCCCAGAAGCCTGTGAGGCTCCCCCATTTTCATGGGCACCCAAGCTAGGCTGTGACCAGATATCAGCTAGCTGCTGCTGCTGCTGCTGCAACTGTTGCTGCCGCACACTCACACCAGCCTGGTGCTGTTGTTGCTGCGCCTGCTGCTGCCTCTGCAGCTGTTGCAGAGCAGCAGAACTGCTGGGCTCGACCCCTTGGTTTGTGGCAGGGTCAAGTAAAGACCCTGGGGGAACCCCAATTGTGTGTATCTGCTGAGGCCTCAAGACAGAGTTGAAGCCGTTGCTGTTGAGGTAGGGATTAGGAGCCATGCTGGCTGACTGCTGGCCACGTCCAAAGCTGTTGCCTTGAAGGAAAGCATGAGTGCCAGGCATGCCCTGCTGCTGTGACGCAGCAGCTGCTTGCTGATGTTGTTGCTGGCGTGCATGCTGAGGGTTGGCCTGAAGGGAAACGACAGGCTGCCATTGGGAAGGGGTGGAAAGGCGGGCCTGAGGGACGAAAGGCTGAGCATTGGGAGGCAGAACAGACTTGATGGGAGCAGCAGCAGCAGGTTTGGCAGGAGCTTGGGGAGGTGGGGCTGAGCTAGGGGGCTGGGGGGGTACCTGGGTTCCCAGGGGTTGTTGACTGGAGGAGTGGCCGCCGAGACAGGGGTCTGATACAGCGCTTTTGGCTGCTGCTGCGGCAGCTGCTGAGGCAACTGCAGGCCTGAAATGCCACTGAGTGAGCCAGAAGTTGGGCCTGTGCCCCATATAGCAGCATTTGCATGCAGTTGGTGGGCAATCTGATCTTGACACTCCTGCCCACTCATGCTGCTGTCCTCACTGGCAAGAGCTTCCTGACGCGCAGTTGCACCTGATGCAAAGGGAGAGCTTGCCACAGAGTGCAGCTCTGACTCTGACGGGGTCTGAGACTGTCCCTGGGATGGTGCCCGGGACAGTCCCTGGGATGGTGCCCGGGACGGTCCCTGGGAGTTATCGAAGCTCATAGCATTGTCTGAGACACTGAGGTGAGAGGATGTGGGGTCACCCAGCCCTGCACTTCCCAGCTGTGGGAATGCGTCATCTGACACAATGGCAGCAACTGCCTGAGAAGCTGACAGTTCCTCTTCATCCCAGTCCTGCTGCTGCTGTTGGCTCTGAGGCGACTTGAGTAAACCTGCCCAGTTGGCAGGGCGAGCAGCTGCTGGCAAGACTGATGCTGCATCAGCGCCTGCCTCTACAACGGCCTTGCCGCCTGTGCTCAACTGCTGAGCTGGCTTCTGCTCAGCTGTGCTTGCAGTGCCCATCAGTGACTCATTGTCCTGACTGACGCTTCTGGCATGCACAGACGCTACAGACTCCTCGGACTGACTGCCCTCAGTGTGCAGACCCTCTGGGGTCCTGCTTTGCATGGAGGAGGTGCCTGCAAGGGTTGGTACAGAGCCTGGTTGCAGTGATGCAAGTCCAGACAGCAAGCCGGATGGGGCTCTGCCACTCTGTGACAGCCCACTGGACTGCGTCTGCAACCCTGGTGCAGCAGCAGCAGCAGCTGCTGCAGAAGGTGCAGCAGAAGCTTTGGAGGCAGCTTTGTTGCCCTTGTTGCCCTTCTTGGTCACTGTCTCCCATGCGCTGTCATCTGGGCTACTGTACCAAGCGTTAGACAGGCTGCCCGGGGCTGATAGAGCAGACTGCTCCACTGACAAGGCTTGTTTCGCCAAGCGCTTCTGCCTGCATCAACCAACAGAAGTGCATACCGCTTCACAGAGTTGAGGAAAGAAATGTTAGAAAGGTGTTACAAAGCTGCAAGCACGGTCAGGCATGCAGATTGTCAACATCTTGCTTGTCTTTGTGCTCCTGCAAAGGCACTTACACCTTGACGTGACACCTGCATTACTGTTGCAATCAGGCAAAGCTCAGCAGCACTCTGTTGAACCTTTTGACACACAGATAGGTGGCGTTGTTTGTACATGCTTCAGTATGGAATGACCCAATGTAAAGCTTGAAGCAGCCAGGATCCAGATTGCGTAGCTGGAAGACAGACCCCTCATCACCAAATGTTGACAGCGCAAACATGCAAGATTGTGCACCTTTGCCTCTGAGCCTTAGTCAGCTTGGTAGCCGGCACAGCAGCTGCCTGGGATTTGGCCTGCTGCTGCTGTGGTTGCTGCTGTGGCTGCTGGCTTGGCTGCTCCACCACCTCTTCTTGTTTCAAAGGAGCTGCTTCAGCAGGTGAGGTGTTCACTGGCATGGCAGCTGGCTGCTGCTGAGGCTGACTGCCAAGATGGCCTTCATCTTCTGCTTCAATGGCGGCAGCTTGCGCTGACTCAGCTGACTTCTGCAAACGCTTGGAGGCACGCTCGTCTTCCCGCCTCTGACGGTCTTCCTCTTCCTACAATATCAATGACTCATTCAGATGCTGGCACAGCACGTACATGGTGCAGCAGGAAACATTGCAGATAAGACTGACTTTCTGAAACAAGTCCTGACTCCGAAGAAGGTATACTGCAAATGGAACAAACGAGCAGATACAGCCACATTTAGCTGCTATCTGAATTGCATGACAGCAGTGTAATCATGCAGTTCACTGTATGCATTAGCTAGTGATTAACGGCTCACCAGCTTGAAACGAGATGGTCACAGGGGTCCCCACAACATGACAAGAGTTGCCCTAGGTGGCGTTGTATAAACCAATGCGCAATTCACTGTTGAATGCAGGCTTGATGTATGAAAAATCATGAATACATAAATATTACTATTGTTTGTATAATTATAATTGCAACTATGACTACTATTACTAGCATTAGTATTAATGTTGTTGTTATTGTTGTTATTATCACAATGTGTGAAAATGTGCTGCAGCGTGCTTGCCTGCACCAAGCGGCGCATCATGATGTCAGCCTGCAGAGCCTGGTCCTCGTCCAACCCACTGGTGACTGATGATGACCCATCCTCTGTAGACACACCTTCCTGAGCAGCTTCCAGGCGCTGCTTCAGCCTTGCCCTGCAGGGCTTGCAACAAAGGTAAGCATGGCAAGACATACTTGACATGCAGTACATAGCAGCTCAAGATATGCATGCGTCAAGTGGAATGGTGGTGTTGGCTCTGTAACTGATCTACCGACTATGCTGCATCGTGACGCTTGTTGTGAAGAAATGGACAAAGTATGTGTAGCACCAGATTTGCGACCCCAGCACACATGTTATGCTCATGCACTGCAGACGCATCTTCACAACGCACCAGGCAGACTATCAACAGCACTTCACCTGATAGCATCAGCATTCTTGTGCGCTCTCTTCTGCTTGACATTACCCTTGGGCAGCTCCTTTGCCCCAGCTGTGGTGCCAGCGGCGGTGGCAACCGGAGTGCCAGCTGCAGCTGTTGTTGCAGGAGCTCCAGTGCCGACAGCCTCCAGCTGAGCAGTCCCAGCTACGGCTGAGGCGACTGATGCTGGTGGCTGCACAGACGCATTCTTGGCCACAGTAGGTATGGGAGCAGCTGATAACGCTGGGGCAGCATTTGCTTCAGCAACTGCTGGAAGTGGTGGTAGACCGGTACGAGCAGGAGAAAGGGGTGTGCTGGCAGTGGCATCAGCCGCAGCATCTCTTCTTGCAGGCGTGGTCGCAGGTGACGCTTGCAGCGTAGCAGGTGATCTTGCCCGTCTTGCATGTGCGTTGGATCGGGCAGGTGAGTGTTGAACAGCCGGCGAAGGGCCAGCGGTGGCTTGAGCCTGTGCAACAAGCTCCGCAATGCCGTCGCTCTCAAGAAAAGCGTCAAAGTCCAGATCGAGTCCGTCCTCAGCAAAGTCGTTCTCCCTGATCAGCTGCTCGGCGGAGGCTGAGGCAGCATCAATTTCCCTCTGAGCTGCTGCAATCAGATCCACGACACCAGGAGGGACGGACTGAGCAGCAGCGTTGCGAGCAACAGCCTGTACTCTGGCTGTGTCTTGACTGCTAGGCCGGCGCGGGTTGCGGTGCAAGCCGACAGGAAGAGCCTTGACAGCCGTTCTAGTAGCTGGCCTCAGGGAGCCGGTTCGCTGGTTGGGCTTGAAGCCATTCTGGGCAGGTCTGAGAGGATCCTTTGTCATCTGTTCTAGAGCTGAATGCTGCACAAGACCTGCATGTGCAAATAAAAGCGTTGGTCGCAGCTTTGTGTCTCCAATTTGCATTGCCTGGGAAAAGGTTTACACTAGGCAGGCAATACCATGCAGGCTGCACCATCTTGCATGATGAGCCTAGCCAGATGCTTGATCTGGCCTGGCTAGCAAGAGCCCATCATGATCATCTCAAACATGCAACACCTTCCAACCAAAGCAGCACATG
>JAABUM010003807.1_pt1 | contig 17876 bp, 31 predicted proteins | sample 5559161 | NCBI WGS metagenome assembly JAABUM01 (sample SAMN10711868, study PRJNA513369) | rock metagenome | isolation source: Antarctica rocks | place: Antarctica: Victoria Land, Siegfried Peak nord | reverse complement strand
GCGGGGTCGTCCGTGGCTTCGTTCGTCAAAAATGAGTTCGACGCAGTTGCGGTGTCAGCGGCGTGTTTCGTCCGCACATGCGGCTGATTTCGGTGATTGTCGCCGTTGCTGAGGTTGGCGGTGTCGGTCACCACTGCCTCGACCGGATGCGAGCTAGGAGGGTCATGCTTGGGGTGGTTGCTCGTGCGCGGTTGCCGCGTGTGGCGCCTTCGCTGCGGTTGCACGCTGCGTGTGCTGGTCCTAGGTAGGTGTCACGGGTGGGGCTGTGTGCTAGGTCCCATGCCGTGCCGGGTTGTATCCACCTGGTGGGCATGAGGCATACCACCTCGGCGCACTGTGCCCTGCCTGCTGCCACCATGGGTGCGTACTGCTGCCGTATGCGTCGGTGCCTACTGCCGTAGCCACGTGCTGCTGTGGTGGGTGGCACGGCGTGGGTGGCACGGCGTGGGTGGGGTTAGCTGGCCACTGCGCCGACGGTGACTGAGGTGGCGGCAGAGTAGGCGAGCAGGACGGTGCCGTTGGCCATAGTGCTTGTGGGTGGCAGGATCTCGGTGTCTCCCACGGCGCATGTGTAGACCACGGAGTGGGTGAATCCTTGGGAGCACACGTTCTGCCCGGCCAGGGTGACTGTGACAGGGCCCGCTGAGCCGTTGCGGATGGTGATGACGGGCCTGGTGGCTGTGCCGATGGCGATGGTGTCGCCGCCGGCTGAGGCCGCCGTGTAGGTGACGACGTTTCCGGTGCCGGTCTGCGCGTTGATGGTTGCCATGTCGGGGTCCTATCGTCGTCTGTGGTGGTGTCGCCCGGTGGCGAGGTTGCGTTGTGACGCTGCCTTTTGCGAGGCGGTTCTGGGCCGCCTTCTGGCGTTAGCGAGGTTGAGCCGCGAAGCTGCTTTCTGAGCGGCGGTTCTGGGTCGTGCCTTGGCGACAGCCCGAGCCAGTGCGAGGTTCGCTTTGGACGCTGCGTGCTGCCGCGCAGTGCGTGGCCGTGTTCTCGCGATGGCTCGAGCGCGGGCGAGGTTCGCTCTGGCTGCGGCTAGCTGCCGGCCGGTTCTGGGTCGCGTCCTGGCGACGGCTCGGGCTTTGGCAAGGTTCGCGCGGGCCGCGGCGAGTTGTCGAGCAGTGTGTGGCCGGGTCCTCGCGACAGCTCGAGCTTTGGCGATGTTCGCTCGGGCCGTGGCGAGTTGTCGAGCGGTGCGGGGTCGTGTTCTGCCGGCAGCGCGGGCGTGGGCGAGGTTCGCCAGTGCGGCGGCGTGCTGTTTCGCTGTGCGCCGACGGCCGTGGAGGGCGGCTCGGGCGTGGACGAGGTTCCGTCGCGCCGCTGCGGAGCGCGCCGCTGTGGCCCTGTAGGCGGCGTGCCTGCGGTGGGTGGGCCACGCCACGACTAGCCGAGCCACCGTTCGAGCAGCTCGTGTGCCTGGTCGACGTCGAGCTCGGGCCGGGCGTATCCGGCGGCGAACGATGCGGCTTCGAACGCGGCGAGCTGGACTGCGGAGTGTGTCCATGGCTCGTCGGGTATGGGCGTGTCGTGCAGCAGCGCGGCCTGATAGTGGCCGTGGGTGCGGAGCACCTGGTAGGCCGCCTCGCTGACTCGGTCGCGCACGACCTCCGCGATGACCTCGCCGTGGTGGACGTCGCTGAGTGGTCGGGCGAGGTCGTGGACGAGCCCTACGAACGCGAGCTCGTCGCTGACCTTGGACCCGAGTGCGGCTACGCGCAATGCGTGGTCGAGGCCGGTGATGTGGTCGCGTCCGGGGTTGGGGTCGGTGTGCGAGTCGGCGAGGTGCAGGAGCCGGGTGACTTCGTGGAGGCGGTCAGAGGTGATGACGCACCTCCTGGGGATAGCAAAGAGCCCCTGCCGTTGGGCATGGGGGCTCGCAATCCAGGACCCTACCTGTGGATAACTCCGGACGCAAGTCATTCGGCACGCCGCGCCGCGTGGAGCTGCTTGGCGAGCCAGGGCCAGCGCGGGTAGCGCCAGGCTGGGTTGGTGCCGGCCCAGGTGTCGACCTCCCGGGCGAAGGGCTGGCACATGCCGTCGGGGTTTTCGCAGACGACGAGGAACTCGGCGAGGTTGGGGTGCTCGTTGGTGCTGATGTCCCGGATGCGGACGCGCATGGTCAGTTCGCCGGCGAGGCGTTTGGATGTTTGGCCCATGCAGAACGGGCAGACGGCGTTGAGTCGTTGCCCGTCGAAGACTTCACCGAGTGCGATCAGAATCTCGTCGTGCATGAGGTTGGCTTTCTCGGTGACGGCTTCGAGCATGTCGTCGTCGTCCGCGCAGGCTTGCGGGAGGTGCTCGATGGTCCGCTTCAGGTAGGGCCGTGGGCTCATCGCTGTGGAGATGGGCGGGGGTAGCGGTTGCTGGCCGGTGGTTTGCATGACGTGGTTGGCGAGGGTGTGGGCGTCGGTGACGAGTTCGGTCATGAGGTCGAGGATGTCGATGTGCAGGGGTGCGATGGATTTGCCGGGGGCTCGGTCGTCGGCGTTGGCGATGTCGTCGCGTCGTTGCTGGTTCATCCGCTCGCGGCCTCTGTCGCCGAGGTGGGTGCCTGGGATGGTCGGTCGGGGGGTGCCTTTGATTCGTGACGTGATGAGGTCGGGCCAGCGGTCGATGATCTTCTGCAACGTGGCAAGGGTGTGCTCGAGCGTCACGATGCCCTCTCGTTGCTGTGGTCGAACCCGGTCCGGGCGTCCCACACGGCCCGCTCCTCGTCGGAGGCGGTCGCCAGGTAGGCCCGTTCGGCGCACTCGCAGCCCGGACGGAGCAGCATGTGGCCATCTTGACAGGGTCGAGGGGTGGGGCCTATCACGCGGGCGCGCGCGGGCGGGTACGCGTGCGTGCGCGCGCCCCGGAGGGGCGGCCGGTGACGCACCCGGATTCCGTTGTGAGAGAACGGGTGTCGGTTTTGTCGGTTTGTGACGCACGAGGTGTTTCCGCAGGTCAGGGGGTGCGTCACGAGGGTTGACGCACTGCTGTGCACAGGGGTGGTTTTGGCGGCCGTCAGGGCGCTGACCTGCGGCTTTATCGTTTGAGAACGGTTATCACCTGAGGTGTGACGCACGATCCGTGCGTCACCTGCGTCATATCCGGTGTTTCCGCAGGTCAGGGGATGCGTCACGGGGTGGTGACGCACGATGACGCAGGTGACGCAGTGGGTCTTAGAGGTGCGCATCAGACGACCTCGGCACTGGCGTAGATGCCCTCGAGCTCCATCTCACGGCCGGCGATCCGGCGCCGCAAGGTGGTCTCGTTGACGTCGAGCCGGCGGGCGAGCTCACGGACTGAGAGGCGCTGTCCGGCGGCTTCGGCGGTACGTCGAATCTCAAGCCACTCCTGGTCGGCGAGGGTGACGATGGGGTTCCAGGGCCAGCTGCCGCCCTGCTTGAGGTGGGTGGGGAACTCGCGGTCGCGGTCGCGTTTGCCGCGCCAGGAGGTGAGGTCGCCGTCGATGTCGATGTGGAATCCGAACTCGGGCCAGCGCATCCACCCGGACCAGCCGAACGGCTCCTTGGGGCGGTGCCTGGGGTTGGTGGTCTCGCCCTTGCGGGAGTGCGCCTCGAGGATGAGGGCGACGTTGTGGCGGTCGCGTATCCGGTCGAGGGCCATGGCGGCGGGTTTGGCGTCCTTCTCGTCGTTGGGGTTGCCGGCGGCGAGCTTGTAGATGGGGCCGGTGATGAGCAGGTCGGGACGGTGGTAGGTGAGCATCTTGTCGAGCCATGCCTCGTCGTGGGCGGTGGTGAGGTCGAGGCCGTCGAGTTTGGAGTGCACGACCATCTGCCCGTTGGTGAGGTTGTCGGCGGCGACGAAGCGCAGGGAGCGGAAGGCGCGCCGGTTCTGGCTTTCGGAGTTCTCGAGGTCGATGACGAGGACGCGGATCGGGTCGACTGTGTCGAGGGTCCAGGGGTGGATGCCGGAGGCGGCCTGGATGCCGATCTGGCGGAGCAGGGTGGACTTCCCGGCGCCTTCTCCGCCGGTGAGGATGAGGCGGTCGCGGCGTTCGAGGAAGCCGGGGATGAGCCAGTCGTACTCGGGGTCGTTGGTGTTCAGGAGCTCGTCGATGGTGAGGCCGGGCATCCCGTCCTCGTCGACGCCGGGGACGCCGCGGGGGATCTCCTCGAGGTAGGTCAGGGCGGCCTGGTGGAGGGTGTGCTCGTCGTCGGCGGTCTTGTAGCCGAGTGCCTTGATGGCGTCGCCGGCTTGGATGAGGCGGCGGCGGGTGGCGAGGGCGGCGAGGGTGTGGGCGTGGTAGCCGGCGTTGCCGGGGATGATGGCGTGGGTGGCGAGCTCGTGCAGGTAGGGCTGGCCGCCGACTCGGTTGAGGCTGCCGGTTTCGCGTAGGCGGGTGGTGACGGAGCCGATGTCGACGGGGTCGCCGCGGGCGTAGAGGTGGGTGATGGCGTGCAGGATGAGCTCGTGCCGGGGTTGGTGGAGGTCGGCGGGGGTGATGGCCGCGGTGACGTCGTCGATGTCGGTGCGCCAGGTGAGGCAGCCGGCGAGGACGAGCCGTTCGAGGGTGGCGTCGTTGGGCAGGGTTGGTTGCTCGTCGTCGGGTGATTCGTCGACGAGGTGGATCGGGTGGGGGCGATCGGTCACCCAGGGCCCCCCTTCGGGTCGTCTGTGTTCGCCCGCCGCCATGAGGCCGATGGCGGCGGGTCTGGTGGTGCTGCTGTTTCACGTCCTGGCCTCGGAGACGGCCTGGGGCTACTCGTCGACCTCCCCGGTGACCGGGTCGAACGGCAGCGTGTTGTCACCGGTGCGGCGGGCGTACGCGGCGCGCAGGAGCCGGTCGGCGACGGCCTGGGACTTGGGGTCGACGACCTCGACGTGCAGAATCCGCACGGTGGGTTCGGTGTCGCCGGTGTCGGTGTCGGTGGTGATGGACTTGCAGTCGACGCGGGCGATGACCAGGTGCTCCTGTTCGGGCTCGTTGACCAGGGCGCGGTCGATGGCGACGAGGCCGTTCTGGGTGCCCTTGGGGAGGGCGGAGGCGATCTTCATGCTGACTTCCTTTCGTCGGTGCTGTGGGTGGTGCGATGCTTGCCGGTCTGCTCGGTGGCGGGCAGACCGAGGTGTTGCCGGTCGCGCAGGACTGTGCGGGCGGGGTGTCCGATCCGGTCGGCGATCTGCTGGTCGTTCAGGTGGGCGGCGTGCAGGCGTTGCACGGCGAGGAGGCGCTCTTCGCGGGTCAGCGCGATGGTGTGGTCACCGTTGGCGCGGCGTTCGACCGCGACCTCGTCGACGTCACGCAGGGCCGGGTCGGGCAGGTCGTGCTGGGGTCGGGCGTGGGGGTCGTCGAGGTCGTCCCAGGCCATGGGCGGCGCGTATCCCAGGCGTGCCACCTGGGCCTTGACGCGCAGGCTGGTGCCGGGCTTGTCCCACAAGGTGGTGTAGGCGGCGGCGACCCGGTCGTGGTTGAGGCGGGAGATCCATTGGCCGGGATGCTTGGCGACGTTGTGGACGATCGCGGCGGTGACCCCGGGGCCGGCGTGTGCGGCGATGACCGTGCTGGTGTGCCCGATGGCTTGTAGGGCTTGGATGCGGCGGCGGGCGCCGATGGCGGGGACGAAGTCCTCGTGGCCGTCGCGGTCGAGGATGTGGGCGGGGGTGACGGCGAGGATGGCGGCGGCGGTCTCCCGTTGCAGGTGGGCCTGGCCGGTGAGGAGGCGGGTGATGACGGTGGGGGTGATGCCGGCCTTCTGTGCGACGGCTCGCCGGGAGGCGCCGCCGGCCAGGAGTGTCTGGACGTGGGCTCTGGCGGGGGCGGCGTCGACGTAGCGGTGGATGCCGCGGTCGTGGTCGACGCGCCACTTCTTGGCCCAGCGGGGGTCGTAGGCGTGCATCACGCCACCGCCAGTGGGAGCGCGAGCTTGACCAGCGCGGACAGGTTCACCTGTGGCAGGTCGAGGACTGGCTCGCCGAGGAGGTGTAGTCCGAGGTGGCGCAGGAAGAGCGCGTCGACCTGGTTGTCGTCGCGCAGGTCGAGGCCGAGCCGCTGATAGAGGGCCATCCGCATGTCGCCCTTGCCGGCGTTGCCCTTGCCGGTCGCGTATTTCTTCAGGGTCGCCGGGGTGACGGTGAGTAGAGGGATGTGCAGGTTGTGCAGGGCGAGCCGGACGACGCCTTGCGCCATCCCGGTTCGGCCGGCGCCCATGCCGTGGGTGGGTAGGTCCTCGACGACGGCGAGGCGGGTGGGTTGGGCGGCGAGTTCGAGGACGGCGCTGTAGATGCGTTCCAGGCGTTCGCCGTCGGTCTGGTCGCTGCTGGTGTGGATGGTGCATCGGCCGCCGTCGTAGGCGATTCCGGTCCCGGTCAGGGAAGGATCGATGCCGAGGACGCTCACGACCTCACCTCCCGCCGTCGCTGTGCCTGTTGCTGGCTGAGTTGGAGGGCCCCGAGGAGTCGTTCCTCCGGGGTCAGGTGCGGGTGCGCGGCGATCCACGCCTCCTGCTCGGCCTCGTCGACCACGCATCGCAGGCAGGGCTGGCCGCACTCATCGGTGGGCTGGCCGCATCCGTAGGAGCAGGTGTGTCCGCAGGTGTGGCAGAGGTATCCGGTGACCCAGGCGAGGCCGAGGGCGGCGCACACGAGGAGAACGGCGAGCCCGAGGTGGGGGTCGATCTGGGAGCCGACGTCGGCGAGGGCGCTGATGGCGCGCGTCATGACGTCACTCCGCCGTCGCCGTTGAGCGCGGAGTCGATCTGGAGGCTGGACACGGCGGTCATGACGCGCCGCCGTTGATGAGGCGGGCGATCTCTCGCGCCGCGCTGCCGATCGAAGTGCAGGTCTCGTACGAGCCCATGTCGCGGAAGTCGGCCAGCGCCTCTTCCAACAGGTCAGCCAGCGCGAGGCCAACGCCAGGGTGCATGGTCGCGATGTACCGGGCGTCGCTGGAGTCGCGGTAGTGGGTGGCGCGCGCGACCGAGTCGAGGGCGTTGCGTGACCCAGGGTCGAGGACCACATGCCCACTGGGCTTGCTGTATTCGGGAGTCCAGGGACCGGTTGTCGCCTGGGCTGCCCGCTCACGCAGCGTCTGCGCCGCCTGCCGTAGTTCGTCGGTGGCGCTCATGACGCCGCCTGGTCGACGGCGTGGAGCGCGGCGGTCACGATGGGCCATACATGCGCTCGCAGGGCGACCCGCTCAAGCGGGGTGAGATCGTCCCAGGTGATCGGTGTCCCGTCATCCTTGAACCGGCCGGCGTCCATGCGCCCGTGCTGGATCCGCGCGTGCCAGGCGCGGGCTGCGGCATCGATGGCGGCCGTGATGTGGACGGTGGCGGTCATGAGACGTCCCTTTGGCAGTCGCAGCTCGTCAGGTAGCAGGTCGGGCAGACACGCGGGCCGTAGCGTTCGGCGGGCAGCGGCCACGGGTCACCCGGTCGCCGGCCCTTCCGTGCGCAGTCGACGTGGACGATGTCGTCGTCCTCGTAGCGGACCCACGTGCCTTGCTCGAACCGTTCGCCGCAGTCGGCGCATTCGCCCGGGTAGCGCGCGACGAAGTTGCTCACGACGCGCCGCCGAGGATGAGGCGGGCGGCGTCGACGTGGGTCATCACTCGCCCTCCCATCGCCAGGACTTGATGTTGGCCAGCGGGAAGTGCCTGACGTCTGTGTCCGGCCCGTAGTCGCGTGCGGTGTAGACCACCAGCAAGCCGTCACCTAAGCGCTCTCGATTGCCACCTACCCGCTCCGTCGTCCCGTCCATGAAGTCGATCAGGACGTAGCCGTAGTACCTACTCATCGCTGGCCCTCGCTCGGCGCATCACGCAAAGGGGTAAGTCCCGGCCGACCAAGCCCCAAGACCACGGCCCGGTCCTCCCACCCCTGCCACGCGACAAGGTCGATCCCTATGTCGAGGGCCCGGGAATATGAGCACCGCCGCAGGTCGATCCCCGACGCCTTGCACACGCCGGAATGGAGAATGTAGACCGTCTGCCCTAACGAGACGGCACGACCTAGATGCCTCGTCGGGTGCCGCTCAGCCCCGACGATCCGCTCGATTTCGTCGGGCACGAGGGTGCTCATGACGCGACCCGCTCACGGGCTTGGACGGCGAGGTCCCCGATGACCGCAGCCGCGTCCTCCAGGACGCCGGCCACCTCGTGGGCCAGCCAACCGTTCGCGAGCTGCTCCAGGCCCTCGTCGACGGCGGCGATCATCCGGTCCTCGATCTGCCGGAGGACGTAGCCGCTCACGCCGGCACCGACTTCAGCTCGGTGAGGAACTGCTCAAGCTCGGCCGTCGTCGCGGCGGCCACGTCATGCTCGAACGCCCGGGCGAACGCCTCCCGGACCGCGGCGTCAGTCAGGTCCTGCCGGCCGGCTTCCGCCGTGACGAGGAACCACAGGTCGTCCACGCCCTGGGCGGCCGAGGTGGCCGGAGCGGGCCCGGGGTCGGACTTCGGGGCGACCTCAATCGCCCTGCCCTTGATGGCGTCGGCGAGCTCGGGCGTCAGTGCGCCCGCCTCGCCCGCCTGTTTCCACAGCGCCCGGCACTCGTCGGGAGTCGTGGCGTCTTGGAGCAGCCCGGCCCAGTCCGTCGCGGAGGCGGCGGCGATGGCGGCGGCCGCACCGGCACCGCTGTCGATCGCAGCGGCCGGCGTGGTTCCCGACACGATCGCAGCCAGGCGTGCGGGTGAGACCTCGAGGTCGAGGCCCGGGACAACGAACTTGGACGTCTTGCCGTCCTTGATCTGGATGCGCTCTCGCAGCACGAGATTCGCCGGGACGAGGTCGCCGACCTGTTGCGCGAGCTCCACGAGGCCGGGGAGTTCTGCGGCGCTGTTCCAGCCGTGCGACTCGCACTTCCACACCCCGATGACGTCGAGCTCACGCAACATCACCGACAGGCGCGTCGTGGGCTTGCAGTGGCGGTCGCCGGGTTCGCTTTCGCAGATGCACGGCCCGTCGGAGATCATCTCCCGCTCGCCGTCGCAGCGGCGCTGGCAGCCGCCGCCGGACCAGGTCTCAAGCCACTGAGACAAGCCACCCCGGACGACAATCACGGGCAGGCTGGTCGCTTCGGTGTAGACCTCCCACTCGGCCTTTCCGCCGTTGTCCCAGGGGCGCGCTTCGCCACCGTAGAGAGCGGCAAGAGACTCGACGAGTCGCTGGTTCGGCGACGTGATCCGGAACCGGGTCAACTTCTGCGGCTGGCCCTTCGACCCTTTGTCACCTAGACGTATGGCGCCTAGCTGTGCGTGACGTCTCTGGAGGACGAGCGGACTAATGGGTGACATGCTCTAGTGCCTTTCTGGTCGGCGAGTCGAATGCCGCGTGGCACGGCTTGCAACGTGCGAAGTAGTGAGAGGGGTCGAGGCTGTACGCACAGCCGCGGCCGTAGTCGTTGACGGCGATCAGCTCGTCAGGGTCCTGTCGGTCGTAGGACCAGTCCTGGGCCGGTTGACCGCAGTCGACACACGGATGACTCTTGGCTGGTCCGCGCAGGGCGGCGACGCGATTGTGGGCGCCGGCGTAGTCGACGATGTCCTTGCGACGCAAGGCACCGATCGTGTCGACTCGGAGACATCCACACGACTTGGTGTGTCCACTTCGCAGCTTGCTGGCACGCGCCGTCATGAGGCGCCCGCAGTCGCAACGGGCTGTCCACTTTGGATCTGCGGATGGCTCAATGACGCGTCCGGCGATGATTAGCCGACCGAATCGTTGTCCACGGAGGTCGACCCCGTAGGGTCGAGCGATTGCAGGGTCCCCGGTCTTGCGCCAGCGCTTGTAGTGCTTGTTGCAGTAGCCGTGGCCAAAGTGGCTGTTCTCGCATCCGTCGATGGAGCAGGTCCGCATCACGCCACCGCCTTCGGGCTGCGTGTCTGCTTCGGCCTGCTCGCGCCGGCCGGGGTGACGGGCCGGTATTGGCCGCCGTTGATGTCCTTGCCGGTCGAGTGCGACCACTTCGCCACCGTCACGACCGCCCGCCAGGCTTTGCGCTCCGCGTCGGTGAACGGGAGCGGGATCAGCGAGTACGTGTTCCGCCGCAGGTTGAGCACCGCGCACGCACTGACGCGGGGCATCGGCTCGATCGACCCGTCTGGCATCCACGCCTCCCGCATGTCCCGCAACGCCGCCAGCTGGAGCGCGTACTCGCCGTAGACGGACGTGCTCGGCCGGGTGGCCGAGGTCTTCAGATCGATCAGGAACGCGTGCCGCTCACCGTCCGGCAGCTGGTACACCTGCACGCCCGTAGAGGTCGCCTCGACCCCGACGGGCAGCTGCGCGATCAGGTCGAGGGTGCCGGCGACCCCGAGGTGCGGGTCGGCGACGGTCATCTCGGCGGCGATGACGTCACGTTCGAGCTGGACGTCGAAGTCGGCCAGGAACCGGACGTACTGGTCCACGTACGGGGCGCACTCGTCGTCGCCGTCCTGCCACGCGACCTGCTGGCCGGTAGCGTGCGCTTCGGCGAGGGCGTGGATGCGGGAGCCGAGGTTGGCGGCCTTGTCCCGGGACACGCCGACCTGACCTTTGAGGTCCTTCAGCAGGCCGTCGCGGTCGGTGCGGGACCGTGCGACGACCTGCGGCAGGTGGTCGAGGGTGTGCTCGGCGACGATCTTCGCGGCCCATGGAACGAGCGCCGGCTTCGCCATGGCGACGGAGAGCGCGTTCGTCACCGAGATGAGCTTCTCGCCCGTGCCAGGGCGGGAATAGTACCGTCCGAGAGCCGTGGCCTCTGCGTACCGGGGTGATGTCATCGGAACCTCACCGGCGAGCGGTTCTCGGCGCGCTGCTGGCAGTCGCGGCACTGGCCACCGAACCCGTCCTCGACGTACGCCTCGGTGCAGGCACACCGGTCCGGCTCGTCCTTGGCGTCCCACAGCTGCCCGGACAGGTCCTGCGCGCCCTGGGGTGTGATGGCCTGGGTGAGGGCCTGGCGGACGCTGGACAGGGCGAGGACGTCGGCCAGGACGGCGGTGTACTCGACGCTGGTCGGTGGCAGGTGGGAGAGGACGACGAGCCAGTGGGCGTGGCCGCGCAGGGCGTGGGCCAGGTCGCCGATGAGGCTGGATGCGATCGGGTTGAGGTCGAGCTCGACGGACCAGGTGGCGCCGTCGACGACCTGTTCGGCCTTCGGAGCGACGGCGTTCGTCATGCCGCCGGGGGTCGCGTTGACCGTGTGCAGGGTCATGACGCCAGCTCCCGTGACCAGGCGCGGAAGTCGGGGTCGTCCAACACCTGGTCGTACGGCTCGTCCCGGTCGAGGGGTCGCAGCCCGACCATCGCAGCGCGGGCGTCCCAGCCGATGGGTGCACCAACGACGTCCTCGATTTGGGCGTCCAGCCGGCGACCGACACACCGCCAGATGTGACGTACGAGGGAGGCGACGGCGAGGAGGAGGATGACCCAGCCGAGGCTGGGGTCGATCTGGGACCCGCTGTCGGCGACGGCGGGGAGGGTGGCGGTCATGAGGGTCATGACGTGGTGGGCAATATGGTGACGTTCACGGGTATCCTCTGTCCTGTCTGTTGGTGAAGCCGGTCTCTCTTGACGGGGTGGCCGGCTTCGCTATGTGGGGTGGTGGCTCCCGGGCCGCGGCGCCCGTGGAAGGACTGCGGCCCGGGAGGACTCAGGCAGGTGGGTCGGTCAGTCGCAGACGATCCGCAGCTCGTCCGCCTGCTCACGCTGACGGCGGATCGTGTACGAGCCGGGACCGATACCGGCGAACGCATGCTCCGGATGGCCCAGGTACGCCACCGTCCCCTCGGGGACGAGCAGGGTCGCCACCCGCAGATCTTGGGCGTCGGCCGGGTAGGTGTCGCACAGGACGCCCGGGCCGTCGGCGTAGATGGCGTGGGTGTTCCCGCCGTTCTCGCCGCGCACGACCGGCGTACCGGTCCGGGGAACGGCGGCGGCGGCGGCCGCCTTGCAGTCGGGCAGGACGAGGACGTCGCCCTGACGTTGCGGACCGGTTAGGACCGGGATCTCGAAGTCGGGGGCGTGTCCGGTCAGGATGGTGACGCCGGTCTCGGTGGCCAGGTCGCCGATGGTGCGGGTTGCGGTGATGCTCATGCTCATGCTCCTTCTTGATGGGTTGGGTGGTCAGCAGGCGCGTTGAAGCGCCCGGTACAGGTCGACGGGCAGGTCGAAGGTCCAGGCACTGGCTTCGGTGGGGTCGGTGATGTCGGCTGGGACGGTCAGGCCAAATTCGTGCCGTTCACCCGAGCGTTCGACTGTCGCGTTGGTGCAGCGCAGCAGGTTCACCGGCTCGCGGTACAGGCCCATCCCGACGCCGCGACGGTCGGTCAGGGCTGGGACCCGGTACAGCGACAGGCGCTGACCGGGGTTGCCGGGGTCGGGTGCGTCAGCGCCGATCTGCTGCCATCCGGCGGCGCGGATGATCCCGGCCCACCCGTCCCGGTCGGCGAGGATCTCCACGGCGCACCGGCGTACCTCCGCGTTCTCCTCACGCATGATCCGGTCGATGGGCCACCCGTCCTCGATGAGGTCGGCGGGGACCTGCACGCCATGCCAGGAGTAGATGCCCCACCCGTCGGCCCACGCGATCGCGGTACCGGTGCCGCAGTGGAGGCGGTTGACCCCGGCCACGTTCTCGACGTGGAGCTCGGTTGGGCGGTCGGAGACGATACAGTGCCCGCCGAACCACCATGAGGGGCCGGCGAGGCACATTGTGTTGTCGGCGTCGAGCCGGTTCCACAGGTCGTCGCCGAGGTCGAGCCCGTGGTCGCGGAACCAGGTCGCCCAGGCGTTCGAGGAGCACCAGAGGTTCCCGCCGCGGTATTGGGCGTACCACTGGGTGCGAACTTTGCTCAGTCCCCGGCGGATGGGTTCGTGGAGCCACTCTTGATAGGGCGCGAGTAGAGACACGCCGGCCCGCACGCCGACCCGCACGCCGGCCTCCACGCCGGCCTCCACGCCGTCCCCCACGCCGGCCCGCACGCCGGCCCGCACGCCGTTCCACACGCCGGCCTCCACGCCGTCCCCCACGCCGTCCCCCACGCCGGCCCGCACGCCGGCCTCCACGCCGGCCTCCACGCCGTCCCACACGCCGGCCTCCACGCCGGCCCGCACGCCGGCCCGCACGCCGGCCTCCACGCCGGCCCGCACGCCGGCCCGCACGCCGGCCTCCACGCCGGCCTCCACGCCGGCCCACACGCCGGCCCGCACGCCGGCCTCCACGCCGTCCCCCACGCCGGCCCGCACGCCGTCCCCCACGCCGTCCCCCACGCCGGCCCGCACGCCGGCCTCCACGCCGTCCCACACGCCGGCCCCCACGCCGGCCCGCACGCCGACCCGCACGCCGGCCTCCACGCCGGCCCGCACGCCGACCCGCACGCCGGCCTCCACGCCGTCCCCGAGGTGCGCGGCTGCCGCAGGGGCGACCTCAGCGGCCACGCTGGCGGCTATCGCAGCAGCCAACGGGGACGCGACGCCGAGGAACACCCGCGGTTCCGGCAGCCCGGCGTACCCGTACATTCGGCGGGCGGCGGCCTCGACCTGGGCCCACTCGTCGGCGTTGAGGGGGCCGGTGCGGAGGCCGGTGGCGGTCCACCGGTCGACGTAGCCGGGGAAGGTGGCGCGTTCGGCGTCGGTGAGGGTGTCGATGCGGGTGCGCTTGGCGGGGGTGGCGGTGTCAGTCATGGGACGTGTCTTTCTGGGATGTGGTGACGCGGCGGGTGTGTTGCGACCCCGGCGCGGGGAGGGGCGTCAACCTGCGCCGGGGAAGGGTTAGGGGACGTCGCGTGGGTGGTATCTGCCTGCGCTGTCGATGACCACGCCGCACCGGCATCGCAGCCACCCGCAGGGGGTGGAGCGGACCGGAGGCTTGCAGTGCGGCTCTGCCGTGTCGGCGAGGAGCCGCTTGCACTTCGGGCAGTAGGGCGGGAACTGGACCTCGCTCGGGGCGGTCATGACGCGGCCTCAGTCCGCGACTTCAGCCGGTCGAACGCCACGATGTTGGTCACGACGTCACGTCCTCGAGCGCGGGGGCGTACTGGCCACCGACGCGGCGCCACCGCTTCGGGTTGTGCTGTCGGTTGAGGAGCGGCGCCTCGTCGTGGATGGCGCGCCGCTCCTCGAGTCGAGCAGCGGCCCGGGTCGGGAACAGGGCGGCGGTGTGGTGGTCGTATCGGCCGTGCATCTCGACCGACGCGGCGGTCTGGAAGGTCGCGAGGTGGAGGTAGATCCGCGACTCAACGTCGCGCGCGCAGCCGACGTAGAGCAGCGTCCCTGCGGCGTCGAAGCAGCGGTAGACCGAGTGCGGCCGGTCAGCCTCGACGTCCGTCGGCCGGAACACGAGCGAGGTCCGCAGCCGGGTCTCGAGGTCAGCGACGGTGCGGCTCATGACGCCCGCCTCGTCTTGCGGCCGTGGACGTTCGCGACCGCACGGGGCGCGCTGACCTCGTGGGCGGCCTCAATCTGCCGGAGGTGCTCGTCGGTGAAACGGACATAGCGGCCGAGACGCAGGTGGGGGAACTCCCCGCCCCGGACGCGGCGCATGACCCACTCGCGGGGGACGTCGAGGCGCTGGGCGAGGTCGTCGGGGCCGTGGTAGGTCACGACGCCACGTCCTGAATCCGCCGAGCCTTCTCCAGCACCGAGACCGGGACGTTCAGGGCCAGTGCGAGCCGCTTCGTGACCGCCGCTGACGGCTCACGCTTGCCGTTCTCCAGGTCGGAGAGGTAGCCGAGCGACATTCCGCCGGCCGCCTTGGCCAGCGAGGTGAGGCTGTGGCCGTCCTTCTCGCGGATGACCCGCAGCTCAAGCCACGTCAGGGGCGCTGTTCTCATGCTGCGTAGCGTATGCGAAGTATGGCGAAGGCGCAACCCTTCGCGCGAAACTACTGCGAAATGGCCCTGACCTGCACTGTTCGAGAACTACCGCCGTGTCGTTGCGAAGATTTGCGAGACTTCACGGAATGGACTTCGCAAACCTTCGCAGGGATGATGAGCGCCATGACGACAGAGGAACTGAGTCCTGCTGGCCATCTGCTTGAAGCGGCCCGCGGGTCCATGAGCAAACGCGAAGCGGCTCGACGAGCGAACATCAGTGAGGGACGCTGGCGCCAGATCGTCACGGGCGTGCAAAGGATGGGCAAAGGCAACGTGATCCCGACGACCACGAAGCCGGAGACGCTCACCGCCATGGCGCGGGCTGTCCACGCAGACGTTCGAGCAGTCTTGGTCGCAGGCGGTTTCGAGCCGCTCCCGGAGCGCTCATCGGATGGTGTCGGTGCCGGCGTGGATGATGATGACGAAGACTTCCTCTATCAAAGGCCAGGGGGGCTGAGCGATGACCAATGGCCCGCTGAGAAGCGGCGAATGCGAGCCGTCCTCAACGCCATGTTCGACCAGGCAGCCGAGGAGCGATGACCCGTATGACCCTGGCGCGGACATGGCCGAGCGATACCCGGGGTGGGTGGTCCGCTGGCGACGCATCGCGCCGATCCCCGAAGTCCTGTGCGTCCGGCGCCGCGTCGTCCTGGTCGACCGGGACGGAGACAGCCCGACCAGACGGTGTGCCCTCGCGCACGCGGTCGCACACATCGACCTCGGCCACCTGCCCGACAGCGGCCGTCAAGGACGACGGTATGAAGGCGAGGCCGACCTGCTGGCCGCGCAACGGCTGATCGGTCTCGAGCGGCTGGGCGACATCCTGACCTGGGCGTTGGGCCCGGATGAGGTGGCCGCCGAGCTGGATGTGACGGAGCACATGGTTTCGGTACGTATCAGGGGGCTGTCGCCTCTTGAGAAGCAGACGATCGAGCAGATCGTCGAGAGGACAGAGGGAGCAGCATGAGCAATCAACCAGAGGCCACGCCGCGAACAGGGAAGGGCTCGGGAGGGCCGCGCAAGTGGTGGCTTCTGCCGACCATCGCGGCACTGTTCATCGGCATCGGCCTCGGCGGCGTGGGCAAGAGCGAGGGCACGACCGGGACGGCTGCGACCTCGACCGGGACGGCTGCGACCTCGACCGTCACGGCAACGGTCACGAAGGCGGGTGCTACAGGCTCTCCGGCGGCTACCGTCACGGCCCCCGCGGTCACGGTGACAGCGCCAGCCCCGGCGCCCGTGACGGTGACCGCGCCGGCTGCGCCAGCGGCGCCCCCACCGGGGCCAGGGGCGTCAGTCGGAGATGGGGTCTACGTCGTCGGGCAGGACATGCAGCCGGGCACCTACCGGGTGAGTGCGGCTGTCACGGACGGTTGCTACTGGGCCATCACGAAGTCCGGCTCCAACGGCGCCGACATCGTGCAGAACGACCTTCCAAAGGGCGGTTTCCCCCAAGTCACGGTCAAGGCGGGTCAGGACTTCAACTCGGAGCGTTGCGGGACATGGGTCAAGAAGTAGACCCCGACGACCTCGAGCGGGTCCGCCTCGCGGCCGCACAGTTCCGCTCCGAGCCCGCGCGCGAGCGGGAGATACACGACCGCTTCGGGAACGTGACCGCGTTCTGGCAGCGGGTCCGCGTCCTCATCGTCACGCCGGAGATGATGGAAGCCCTGCCGGTCCAGTGCCGGATGCTGCGAGAGCGGATGGACCGGCTCAGCCGCTCCCGGTCAACGCGGGTGTGACGTCCGGCAGGAATGCGGCAGTGGCGGCGGCGAGCGCGTCGAAGTCGGAGCGGGCCAAGTGGCCGTACCGGTCGATGGTCGTCGTGATCGACTCGTGCCCGAGGGTCCGCTGGATCGTCGGCAGCGGGACGGCGGACTGGATCGCCCACGAGGCGAACGTGTGCCGCAGGTCGTGGATGCGCGGATGCTTCCCGTCGCCCAGCTCGATCACCTTCCCGCCCGCGACGACGTCACCGGCGAACGCGTGGACGGCGGGCCGCCACGTCCGGCCCCAGAACGAGCGCGCCCTGACGGGGCCGCCGCGCTCGTTGGTGAACACGAACGCGGCGGGCTTGCGGCCCTCGGTGAGTGGGCGGATGGCCTGGACGACCTGGGGTTGCAGCGGGACGGTCCGCCTCGAACGCTTCGTCTTCGTCGGCCCGAGCTCGTGCACGGCGGACGAGCCGGTGTGCTTCCACGCCTGCCGCACCCGCGCCTGCCGGCCGTCCAGGTCGACGTCGGCGACGGTGAGAGCGGTCACCTCCCCGAATCGCATGCCGGTCCCGACGAGTAGCAGCACGAGCGGCTGGTAGCGGGGCGGGATGTGGCCGTAGAGGCGGGCGAACTCCTGCCGGGTCAGGAAACACATCTCGGCCGACGCGGTCCGGGGCAGCCGGATCCCACGGCACGGGTTCTCCAGGATCAGCTTGTCCGCGACGGCGCCGTTCATCGCGGCCGAGAGCAGCCCGTGCCGGTTGGCGACAGACTTCCCGGCGAGGCCTTGGCCGGCGAGCCGGTTGACCCATGCGGCGACGGCGTCCCGGTCGAGCATGGCCAGCGGCAGGGGGCCGATGTCCTGCATGTCGTTGGCGAGAGTGCCGCGGTAGGTCTTGCGGGTGCCGTCGGTGACCCCGGTGAGGCGTTCGATGTGCTTGGCGACGTACTCTCCGACGGTCCCGATGTCGGGGCCCTGCTCGTCGAGCCAGCGCAGGGCCGGGCCGGGGCCGATGGCGTCGAGGCGTTTGCGCCACTTCTCGGCTGCCTTCGCGGTGGTAAAGGTCACGACCCGCTGCTTGCGGGCGTGCCGGAAGCGGACCCGCCACACAGTGCCGCTGGTGGCTGTTTCGCGCTTCTCGATGCTGCTCATTTCTGCATCCTGTCATGGGCTGATGTTCCCTGCTGTTCCCTAGGGATTCACGCTCGGACAAAGGTGCAGGTCACAGGCCTAAGAATAGCGGAGGCGGACGGGAATCGAACCCGCCTGACCCGGATACCGGGTCACACCGGCTTTGAAGACCGGGAGGGCCACCAGGCACCTGTACGCCTCCAGAAAGTCACCGTAGTGGGTGCTGGGTA
>JAABUM010003806.1_pt1 | contig 17877 bp, 13 predicted proteins | sample 5559161 | NCBI WGS metagenome assembly JAABUM01 (sample SAMN10711868, study PRJNA513369) | rock metagenome | isolation source: Antarctica rocks | place: Antarctica: Victoria Land, Siegfried Peak nord | reverse complement strand
GACGACGACCATCGTCATGCCGTCCTTTGCCAGGCCGGTCATCACCTCGAGCACTTCGTTGATCATCTCGGGGTCAAGGGCACTGGTCGGCTCGTCGAAAAGCATGACCTTGGGCTCCATAGCAAGCGCCCGGGCGATCGCGACGCGCTGCTGCTGGCCACCGGAGAGTTGCGCCGGGTATTTGTCACGCTGGTGATCGACGCCGACCCGCTTGAGCAACTCCATCGCCTTGGTTTCGGCGTCGGCTTTGTTCATCTTGCGAACCTTGATCGGCCCCAAGGCCACGTTCTGCAGGATCGTCTTGTGCGCGAACAAGTTGAACGACTGAAACACCATTCCGACGTCCGCACGCAGCTTGGCCAGCTCGTTGCCCTCTTCGGGTAACGCCACGCCGTCGATCTCAATAACCCCGGTCTCGTAGGTCTCCAAGCGGTTGATCGTTCGGCAGAGCGTCGACTTACCGGAACCAGACGGGCCCAGAACCACGACAACCTCACCCCTGGACACGGTGAGGTCAATGTCCTTGAGCACATGCAGATCACCGAAGTGTTTGTTGACCCCCCGCATCGAGACCAGGCCGGCACAGGAAGCGGTTGCGACTGGAGATAACCCAGCCGCGTCAGGCGTCACGATCAGAGTTCCTGTCAAGACCAACGCACCACGCTGGCCAGACCAACGCCGCCGTTCCAGCGGTGTCAAGAGTGAGCTTTCTCGTGAGGTGGGGAACAACCCTCCCTGCTCTACGGGAGCCGCGGACTCCTCAGAGATCCTTGGGTCCGCCAAGGGACCTGTTGTGCTCCCGACCTGCACCTCTGACGATGGCTGGATAGCAACTCCGGTGATGTGTGATGCGTGAGACGCGGGCGGTTGCGGGCGCAAGAGTGCTCCATGTCGCAGGGGACCGCAGCGAACGCGCAGAGCTGAACTTGTCAGTTGTGCCATAGGTGACAATTTGCCCAATGATGGACGAACTGTCAAGGAGTCGAGCTGCAAGTATATGAAAATGTTACGACTAGTTATTTACACCTTCCCGAACCCGGCGAGCACGCGGACAGGTAGTGGGTCCCTTTGAGATGAAGCGTCTTGATCGCCCCACAGGACACCTCTGCGCTGTTGAAGTCCTGCCCACACAGCAGTGAGCAAGCACCCACCACTACCAGCATGATCAGGGGGAACATAAGGACCATCGCAGCGACCCTCTCCCCGACTCACTTGTCATAATATAGGTTATCGGCTAATAAATCGGCTAATGCATGGCTAGTTTTCAGGCTAGTCTGGTGGCATGAAAACTGTTGCTCTGAGTGAGGCCAAGGACAAGCTGTCGGCGTTGGTTGATGAAGCTGCCGGTACGCACGAGGTCATCCGAATCACTAAGCATGGGCATACTGCTGCGGTGTTGATGTCGGCGGATGATTTGGAGTCGTTGCACGAGACGTTGCACGTGTTGTCCACCCCGGGAGCGGTCGAGGAGTTGCGGGCTTCGGATGCGGATTTCGCGGCTGGGGATACGGTCAGCGGGCAGGAGTTACGTCGCCGGTACGGGCTTGATTCGTGAGTGGTGACTCGCCGGTGTGGCGGGTGGAGATGTCAGCGACCGCGGTGCGGTCGCTGGACCGGTTACCGGCCAAGGTGGCCATGGCTGTGGTGGAGTTCGTGACGGTGACGTTGCCGAGCAATCCGCGCCGTTTGTCCAAACCGTTGCGGTTCGAGCTGGAGGGTCTGCACGTGGCGCGGCGTGGGGACTACCGGGTGACCTTCCGCATCGACGAGGACGATCACGTGTTGCGGATCGGGCGTATCGAACACCGCGCGCACATCTACAGGACGCATTGACCCCCAGCCCGTACCAGCTGGCCACTGTCCGCTGGGGCATGCACAGGCGGCCGGGCATCGTTGTAAATGAGTTCGTACTACATGGGATTCCGGTCATCATCCCGCGTAATGGACGGCGCCGGGGAGTGTCTCTAGGGAACGCGACGGCGAGCAAAATACGACGACACCAGCAGGTTCCCGAAGCACTGCCTCGTCGGCGCCACAAACGATGATGTCGGTCTTGTCTCAAGAGCATGATGCTTTGAGACACCAATGCCATTCCCCGTAGGACGTTCGCCCCAGAATGCACCTCCCGACGGCCTGTAGGGCCCGAATTGCTGTAGACCTCTGTTACAGCCAACCCGGGCGAGCCACCCGCAGGCCGTTCAGTTTGATGCCGCTAGGGCGATTTGGCTGAGCGCTTTTGCGATCTGGGCGTCTCGGCCCTGAGCTGCGTGTTGATATTTCAGAGCTGCTTGAGGAGTTGAGTGACCGAGCCGCGCCATCAACTCTGCAAGGGTCGCTCCGGTTTGCGCAGCGAGCACAGCGCCGGTGTGTCGAAGATCGTGCCAGCGGAGGTCAGGTCGGCCAGCGGCACGTCGCGCTGGGTAAAACACCCGGTAGAGCGTGCTCGGTGCCAGATGTGATTCACCGTCGGCGGCCGGAAAGACGACTCCCTCCTGCCCATGAATAGTGAGCAAGTGCTCCTGAAGCATGGGTAGCAGATGAGGTGGGATAGAAACCTCGCGTGTCCCTGCCAGGCTTTTCGGTGTTCCGACGATGGTCTGCCCGTCGGAGCGCACAACGCCGCGTCGGACCTGGAGGGTGCCTTTGGGGAGGTCGATGTCCTTGCGCCGGAGTTCGGTGATTTCGCCGAACCGAAGTCCGGTCCAGGCCGCGAGAAGCACCAGGGGTCGGTACCGAGGGGGCATCGCAGTCGCGATGGCTTCCAGTTCCGACAAAGAGGCTGGCGCAATTTGTTTGACCCGTCGTGTCGATCCGGCTCCCCGGATGTGGCACGGGTTGGCTGCAATCTCTTCGTCCTGCACTGCCGTGTTGAGGATCGTGCGAAGGAGACCGTAGGCATGGCTGCGCAATGTCGGCCGTTCGGGGTCTAGCGAACCGTACCAACGACGAACCTGCGGGGAGTGATCGCTTTGAGGGGGTGGCCATCAAGAGGTGCTAACTGGTGGCGCAACAACGACGCGTAGTGAGCACGGGTTCGTGGTTTCAAATCGCGCTCGCTGAGCCAGGTCTGAGCGTAGCTACCAAACACGATGGGATCCCGCCTGGAAGTTCCGCGATCAGCTGGAGGACTCCAGACTTCTGCGACGACCAGCCGCCGTTCGTCTGTGAGCCAGGCTTCGGCGTCAAGGCGGGCCTCGAACGTGTGCGGTGCCAGGTGAAGTTTCATGTCCGGACCGGTGTAGCGGGCTTGCAGTCGCCCACTGCGTTGTTTGCTGATCTGGCCGAATCCACGCTTTCGTCCCGGCATGGTGATTCTCCTTGCATCGGATATGCATCGGATCAGAGTCTATCGAAGAGGCCTCCTGGCATCTTTCGTCACGGGTTTGTTTCCCTGAACTTGCAGCTCAGAGGCCTACATCGAGGTAATGGCTGATCATGTCAGGTACGCTGAAATCTGATTCGATCCCAGTATCGCCCACCAGTACGAAATGGCCCCTGACCAGCGAAAACGCCGGTCGGGGGCCAGCTCGTTCGCCCCGGTGCATCGGATATGAACCTTCGTTGCGCGCCCGGTGGATCATCGCGGTGCCGGTACCGAAATTTCCGGCGACGCCACAAGATGGTCCGCGTTGGTCTGTTCGCCCTCTAATGGTCACCCCCTTGTTTCTGGGGCTTGCCGGCTAATCGACGGATTCCCTCGCACGGTCTCGATGCCATCGGAATCGGCGAGCTCGACCAAGGCGAATAGGCTTTAGAGTCCTTTCACGACCACCAGCGGAACCGCTCCTGACCTGCGGAAGAGCGACCGTGGTCCCGACCCGAATTGTCAGTGGGGACTATCCGCGACCGTAACTGGCCCTTACAGCACATCGTTGCTTGGGTTGCGTCATTCGTAAGGACCTCGCCGTACGGCTAGAAGGTCAGCACCGACACCACGGATCTGTCCATGTTCACATCACGACGACAGTGACACCGGTGGGTGGCGATTCGCCCATGGTCGCGAGGGCGCCGTGTGGACCGGCCAGCCCTTGCAGATCAGTGGTTTTTGTGACCAGGGATTGCGGGCGAAGTGCCCCGGTCGCGATCTCCTCGAGCATGGCCGGATAGTCAGCGGCCGCCATACCGTGGCTTCCGTACACCTTCAGTTCGTAGGCGACCACCCGATCCATGGGAACACAGGTCTGCGCGTCCTGGCCGAACATCAACCCCACTTGGACATGGCGTCCGCGTCTGGCCAGTGCCTGGATCGCAGCACGGCAGGTGGTCGGGCTGCCCAGAGCGTCCATCGACACCTGGGCGCCACCGCCGGTGTAGTCGCGGATGCGTTCGGGCAACCCTGGGTCGGCGGCGTCGATCAAAAGCTCGGCGCCGAGCCGGCCGGCCATCTCACGTGCGGGAGCGGCGCGGTCGATCGCTATGACCCGAGCGCCTCGGGACACCGCGACCATCGTCGCGGACAGTCCGACACCGCCGCACCCGAAGATGACCACGAAGTCTCCGGGACACACCCTGGCATGAGCGGTGACGGCACGGTACGCCGTGGCTAACCGGCAACCGAGTGCTGCGGCAGCAATGAAGTCCAGATCTGCGGGTAGTTCCACGAGGTTCAGATCAGCGTGCGGAAGGGCAACGCGCTGTGCAAACGAGCCCCACCCGGTGAACCCGGGTTGGAACTGGTCCTCGCACACCTGAGGTGCACCGGCCAGGCACGTGCGACAAACACCGCAGCCGAACACGAACGGCGCCGTGACACGTTGGCCGACGGCCGCTCGGGTCCCGGGGCCGGTCTCGAGGACGACACCGGCGAATTCGTGGCCGGGAACGTGCGGGAGCGAGATGTCTGGATCGTGGCCGGCCCAACCGTGCCAGTCGCTGCGGCACAGTCCGGTAGCCCGAACTTCGATGACCACGCCGTCCTCGGGGCACACCGGGTCTGGCACCGTCTTCACCCGCGGGGGCGCTCCAAATGCCTCGTAGGCGAGGGCCTTCATCGAGCACCACACAGACAGCTCACGACAACCCCCATACATGGGTGGATCGGATCCTGGACACGTGTCCAGACCCTACAACTGCGGGCACCCCGCTGCCCGATGCCGTCGGCGAGAATGGTTCGGACGTCTCATGGCCGAGTGTCGACAACGACAGGATGTTCGGGCTGGATGCACAAAGAAAAGGGAATTCATTTTCACGAAAGGTGATCCCTCGTGACCACGGCCCTGCATGGGAAGCGTTGTGATGGCGGCCGAAAGGCCCCACCCTAGGAGCCTGAATCGACTTTGGGTTGTGCTCGTGCCCCGTAGTGCAGGTAGGGACTGCCGTCGGGCAACTGGTAGAAGAAGACCGGCAACCAGCTCTCCTGTCCGGGGGGTTGGGTGACGAACTGGTCCTTTTCGACCCGCTGGAGGATGTATTCCTCAGGGGTGGACCCGGCGGCCTCGGTGGTCGGGCCGGTGGGGATGACCTTGATGATTAGCTCTCCGTCGCGTTCGGTTACTTCGGAGGTCAGACCACTGCGCTTGTACGTGCCGGCGTACTCCTCCAGCGCGAACTGCGGGGCGTCGTCCGGTGGGGTCAGCTGCGCCTTCATCGTGACACCAGCGACCTCCGCGAAGATTTCGCGGTAGAGATCGTTGTAGAGATCGGTACTGTGACCGCCGTTGGTCAGTAACGACACCGACAGACCTTGGGACGGCAGCACTTTTAGGTAGGCGTTCTGCCCGTAGGTCGATCCGTCGTGCCCGTAGAGCCGTTCGCCGTCCCAGTCGAAACGGATCCAGCCGATGCCCCAGGAATCTCCCAGCGTGTATTTGTCGGGTAACTCCACCTGATGCTCCTGCATAGCGGCGGTGGAGTTCGCGGACAGCACCTGGGTGTCGCCCGGGCCCTTCCCGTTGCGTAGGTGCATCCGGACGAAGAGCGTTACGTCGTTGGCTGTCGCGGTGATCAGGCCGGCCGGCCCGAGCGCCCGAGGCATCAGGAACGTCGAGGTCACCTGTGGTGCCTTTTCGGGGACGGGGCTGATATGTCCGATGGCGACCTTCCCGAGGATCGCTTCCTCGGGAAGGGTAGAGGTGTGCGTCAGTCCCAGCGGCTCGATAATCCGCTCGCGTAACGCCTGGTCCCACGTCTTGCCGGTCAGTACCTCGATCACCCGCCCGGCGAGGATGAAGCCTGAGTTGCAGTAGGAGAAAGTCGCGCCGAGGGGGTGGTTCTGGACCACGTCGCGCAGCGCGTCCACGTATTTCTTCAGACAGTCGTCGCCGCGGCCGGTATCGGTGAAGACGTCCCCGTCCATACCGCTGGTGTGGGTCAGCAAGTGACGCATGGTGACCTTCGTGGCGACGTCCTGGTCGGCGAGCCGCAACTCGGGAAGTAGTTCTATGACGGGGGTGTCCAGGTCCAGACGCCCCTCATCGACCAACTGCATGACCATCGTGGTCGTCCAGACCTTACTGATGGAGCCGATCTGGAAAACTGAATCCGTGGTCACCGGGTAGCCGGTGTCCATGTTCAGGGTGCCGGTCGCGGCCTCGACGAGTTCGTCGTCGTCGACCTTCCCGGAGTCGGAGATTCGGCGGATCGCCAGGCTGGCACCGACGACCTTGTGACGTGCCGCGAGTTCCTCGAGGCGTTGTGCCCAGTGCTGCTGGTCCAGCTGCGCCGCCGCTGTATTGCTGGTCATGTAGTGCTCCATCCATTCGATGAGTCGTCGGTTGTAGTCGATACGGTGCGAGGGGCGTCCGTTGAAGATGAACAGGTGCGACCCGCCCGGGTAGAACACCAGCTGGGTCGGCACGCCGCGATGTCGCAACGCGCTGAACCACTGCTCTGCCTGACCGGGCGGGCAGACTCCGTCGGTCATCCCGTGCAGGATCAATGTGGGGGTCGTGACGTTGTGCGCAACCGACCATGGAGATATCGCGGTCAGCGCATCCGGTTCGGTGAACGGGTCGGGCCACTCCTGCTCGCCGAGGGCGGGCGTCTCGACACTGGTACCCCACATGCTGGTCAGGTCCGCCACCACCCCGCCTGCCACGGCCACCTTGAACCGGTCGCTGCGTCCGGTCAGCCAGCACGTCAGGAACCCGCCGTAGCTGTAGCCGGTGATCGCCAGTGCGTCCGGGTCGGCGATGCCGTCGGCGATCAGTTCATCCACCGGGTCGAGCAGATCGTGCTCGTCGGCCAATCCCCACGCGTCTTTGGCTCCGCTCCAGAACTGCTCGCCGTAGCCGTCGCTGCCGCGCGGGTTGACCAGCAACACGGTCCAACCGCGGGAGGCCAGGACCTGGTGATACGCATGGATCGCGTCGGCGACCGGGGACCACGCGTTGTGCGGTCCACCGTGCCCGTCCACCAGTAGCGGCCCAGGGGTCGGGGCGTCCGGGTCGCGCAGCACCCAACCGTGCACCTGCGTGCCGTCATGAACCTTGAACGTTCGGGACACCGGCTGTAGCAGTGTCACCTCAGGCATGCTGGTCGCGGTGTGTCGGGTCAAGCGCATGGGGGCGCCCCCGCCCAGCGGTAGGATCGCGATCTCCCCATAGGTCGTGGGATCTGCCAGGACGACCGCAGCCACGTCAGCGTCCCGCGCGACGGACAGGCCTGAGACCATCACGTCGTCGCCGACCAGGACCGGTCGCGGCGGGGTGGACCCATCGTCCGGCACCGCGTATACGTGCGTGCAGCCGCGGTCGCGGATACAGAAGAGCACCTCTCGGCCGCCGTTGCGACGCTGCGTCAAGCCACCGGGATACGCGGGCCCCCCTGGCATCACGTTGCGGTCCAAAGCGGCGGCGAGATCGGTGCCCTCGTGCTGCGGTTCGTCGACGTCCATCCGCAGCAGCGCGGTGTGGCCGAGTCGTGGGCTGGTCTGCCCGGCCACGATCAGAGCGACGCTGTCGGCGCTCCACAGCAGCGGACCGGCAACTCCGTGGCCATCACCGACTCGTCGCGGTGGTCCGTCCGCGCTTAGGTCGATCACGAACGGAGAGGAGCGCAGCGTGCGGTCGGCGTCGTCTTCTGGCGCGGCGCTGTATGCCAACCGGGCGCCATCCGGGGACCAGGCCGGGGATCCGGCGTCCCAGTCCCCGTGGGAAACCTGGCGTACCCTGCCGGTCGCAATGCTCAAGACGTACACGTGGGTGCGCACTGGGCCCGTGTATCCCGATCCGTCGGCCTTGGAGCCCATTCTGTTGACCACGATCGGCGCAGTCGGATCGGCTGCGCTGCCGTCGACCCGGGCCGGCGCGAGGAAGGCGATCCGATCCCCGCTAGGGCTCCAGACCGGGGCACCCGCCCCACCCGGCAGATCTGTCACGCGGCTCGCGTCACCGCCGTCCAACGACAGTAGATGCAGCTGGGGCGCGTCGACCCCGCGCAGGAAGGCGAGACGTCCACCATCGGGTGACAGCGCGGGAGCGGTGTCGTCGCTCCCGTGGGTCAGCGCGAACGCCTCACCCCAGCCGCCTGCTCCAGTGCCGTCGGACCGATCCGCGCAGATCGCCCACAGGGCGTGACTATCGCGGTCGGCGACGGCGTCGGTGGTCTGCAAAACGTAGACCACGAGCCGACCGTCGGGGGACAGTGTCGGCGTACTGGGCAGCTGTAGCGCCGCCATGTCTTCCAGCTGTAGAGGTCGGACCATGGGTGCAGCCTGCTCTCCCCGTTGCGCGATGACTTGGTCGAAGGAGACGAAAAATGAGGAGATCAGCTAGCCGTTCGGACCAACGCTGGGAGGACGGGCATGCCTACGTTGGCGCTTATGACGAAGCTGGAGCAAGTGAAGGAATGGCTCGACACGCGGCTCCCGGAGCTGATCGAGCGGTATGACGTACCGGCCGCGGCCGTTGCTGCGAGTGTCGGTGGCGAGAGCGTCGAGGCGGCAGCCGGGGTGCTCAACCTGTCGACCGGGGTGACCGCCACCACCGACTCGGTTTTTCAGATCGGCTCGATCACCAAGGTGTGGACGGCAACCCTGGTGATGGAATTGGTACAGGAGGGCGCGGTAGACCTCGAGGCACCGGTGCAGCACTACCTGCCGGACTTCACGGTGGCCGACGCGGGCGCTTCGCAAGCGACGACCGTGCGCCAGCTGCTGAGTCACACCGCCGGTTTCGAGGGCGACATCTTCACCGACACCGGACCGGGTGACGACGCGCTGGAGAAGTACGTCGAAGGCCTGGCGGACACGGCTCAGCTGTTCCCGCCTGGCGAACGGTTCTCCTACAACAACGCCGGGTATTGCCTGCTCGGCCGCCTAGTGGAGGTGTTGCGCGGCGAGACCTACGACGAATGCCTGCGAACGCGTCTTTTCGGACCCCTGGGCCTACAGCACGCCGCCACCAGCGCGACGGAGGCGATCATGTTCCGGGCCGCAGTCGGACATATGCAGGCCGCTCCGGACCAACCGCAGCGACCTGCGCCGATCTGGAACCTGCCCCGCTCCAACGCACCTGCCGGGGCCGTTCTCACGATGAGTGCGGGCGACCTGCTCACGTTTGCCCAACTGCACCTGAACTCCGGAAAGGCCGGCGACGGCACCGAGATCCTGACCGTCGACACCGCGTTGGCCATGCAGCAGCGGCACGTCGAGCTGCCGCACCTGCGGGTGATGGGCGATGCGTGGGGTTTGGGCTGGGAGATCTATGACACGGCGGCCGGTCCGGTGATCGGCCACGACGGCACCACACTCGGCCAGGCATCGTTCCTGCGGATGGTGCCTAACAAAGGTGTGGCCGTGGTGCTGCTGACCAATGGCGGGCAGGGCTACCCGCTTTATCTCGACATCGTCGGCCACCTGCTCGCAGAGCTGGGAGGCGCCGAGCTGCCGCCGTTGCCGAGGCCGCCGGCCAACCCGCTGCCGGTCGACGCAACGCGATTCGCAGGAACCTACTCCAGCCGGGTCGCCGATCTGGTCATCGAGCAGGACGACGACGGGCGGGTGTGGCGCGAGATCCGGCCCAAGCCTGAATTCGCGGACCTGAGCGAGTCCACGCAGCGGGTGGAACTCGTGGCCTTCGAGGACGACATGTTGATCGCCAAAGAGGCTGACCGGGGCCTGCATATGCCGCATGCGTTCGTCGGCAGCGACGACTCGGGGCGCGCCCGCTTCATACACCTGGGCCGCGTTATGCCCCGCGCGAATAAATGAATGTGTCCGATCGAACAGAAGTAATCCTAGTCGACTGTCGTTCTGGACGGATACGTACGTCTCGTTCGGGTGGATTGTTTCTGCATAGCCGTATTCGTCGAGAGGACACACCATGAAGCTTGTTGGAACAGTCGCCGGAGTGTGCGTGGCCGCGACCGCCTTGGCTGCTTTGGCTGCCTGCGGTGGCAGCGGCGGTGGCACCGGCAATAAGGCCGCCAAGAGCGCCAAGGTCGTCAGCGGGGGAACGTTCACCACAGCACTGTCGGCCAATCCGGGCAACCTGGACCCGCAGATGTCGGCGAGCAGTTCCACGCTGCAACTGGCGGGCTACGCGTACGACACATTGATCCACATCGACCAGAAGGGCCAACTCGGAGCCCAATTGGCTTCGGCGTGGAAGGTGTCGGGAACAACCGTGACTTTCACCCTGCGCCCTGCCATTACCTGCGCCGACGGTTCACCCTTTACCGCTGCGGAGGCTGCAGCGAACCTCAACTATGTGACCAATCCCAAGAACAAGAGCCCATTGACGGGTGCCTTCGCGCCTCCCGGGGCCACCGCGACAGCGTCGGGCTCCATCGTGACCCTCAAACTGGCCGCGCCCTCACCGTTCGTACTCCAGGGCCTGTCCGGCGTGCCGATGGTGTGCAAGGCCGGACTGGCCAACCGCAAGACGCTCGCGAACAAGACCGACGGCACCGGGTTGTTCAAACTGACTGACAACGTGGCCAGCGACCACATCACCTACACCAAGCGCGCCGGGTACGCCTGGGGACCGGCCGGAGTGACGAGCAAGACTCCCGGTCTGCCGGACAAGGTGAACATCAAGTTCGTCTCCAGCCTGACCACGGCCGCCAACCTGCTGCTGTCCGGCGGATTGACCGCAGCGACGATCACCGGCCCGGACACCAAGCGACTGCAGGGTGCTGGTCTGTTCTCCGCCGACGTCCAGACCGTCCAAGGGGAGATGTGGTTCAACCACGCCAAGACCCGGCCCGGCTCCGATCCGGGCGTCCGCAAAGCTCTGGCCCAGGCAATCGACTTCAAACAGCTGGCCAAGGTCTTCACTTCGGGCGAAGGCACCCAAGGGACCACTTTCGCGGTAGCACCACCGGTGGCCTGTCCGGGCAATTCCGTACAGTCGGCTCTTCCCACGGGGGGACTGGCTGCGGCCAAGGCAACGTTGGATGCCGCCGGCTGGAAGGCGGGATCCGGGGGAACCCGCAGTAAGGGCGGCAAGCCGTTGGCCCTGACCTTCATTTACGACACCGCGGGTGGGGCCAGCGCCTCGGCCAGCGCCGAGCTGGCGGCCTCGGTCTGGAAAAAACTGGGTGCCACCGTGACCATGCGCGGACAGGACGACACCCAGATCACTCAGACTGCTCTGGGCGGCGCCGGCAACTACGACATCGCCTGGTTGCCGCTGAACGTCAGCAGCCCCGACCAACTGGTGCCTTTCCTGACCGGCCCGTCCCCAGCGGCCGGCAACAACTTCGCCCGCATCAGCAACCCGGCCTACGACACGGCCATCGCGAAGGCCAGCAAGCTACACGGCACGGCCGGGTGTACGGACTGGCTCGCGGCTGAATCCGAGCTGGTCAAGAGCGCCGACGTGATCCCGTTCGCGAACGGGACCATCCGGACCTTCGGTAAGGGTGCCCACTTCGCGCCAGGCTTCAGCGCGATCGACCCGACGACGATCCGGATGACGGCCAACTAAGGGTCCAGGGCGTGCAGGAAGACCTGCACCCCCGCGTCGCCGTACCCGCCCACTCGAAGGAGTCAGAGATGAGCACGTCCATCAGCGAGTCGGGGACGGCTGCGAAAGGGTCGCCTTCAACGGATCCGAGTGCAATGGTGGACTTCGTCGACCGGGTGCGTGACAACGCCTGGGTGCGGTTCGGGGTGCGCAGGTTCGGCCAGCTACTGGTGTCAGTATGGATACTGATTACGGCCTCATTCCTGATGATCCACCTGATTCCGGGTGACCCCGTCCGTGCGTCGCTCGGGCCGACTGCCTCCCAAGCCCTGGTCGCTGCGCGCCGCAAAGCGCTCGGTCTGGACGACCCGCTGCTGACGCAGTACTGGCACTACCTCGATGGCGTCTTCTCCGGCGACTTCGGTACTTCGATCAGTTCCCAACTGCCGGTGTCCCAGATCGTCGGTCAGCGACTGCCCCCAACCCTCCTGCTCGCGGTGCTCTCATTCCTACTTGTCGTCCTGATCTCGATCCCCCTGGGGGTTTTGATGGGGGTGTTGACCCGGGGCGGGCGTCGCCGGCGCACCGAACTCGCGTTCTCTGGCACCAGTGTCGTCTTCGGATCGATGCCGGACTTCCTGGTGGGTGTAGGGCTCGTCTACATCTTCGCGGTCAGCCTCGGAATCTTTCCGGTCGCCGGTCGCTCAGGCCCCGGGTCCTATGTGCTGCCGGTCCTGTCGCTGTCGATCGGGCCCGCGGCAGCGTTGGCCCGGATCATGCGCGTCGAGATGATCTCGGTGCTGCAGGCCGACTACGTGCGCACCGCCCGCGCCAAACGGTTGCCCCCACTCAAGGTGTACCTGGGGCACGCGTTGCCCAACGCCCTCACCGCGGCCATCACGCTGGGCGGCCTCTTGCTCAGCGCTTTGGTCGCCGGGACCGTGCTGGTCGAGACCGTCTTCGCCTGGCCTGGGCTGGGCTCCACCATCGTCTCGTCCATCCTCGCCAAGGACTACCCGGTGGTGCAGGGCATCGTGCTGGTCTACGGCGCCGGTGTGCTGATCATCAACCTGGTTGTCGACGTGGCGCTGGCCCTGTTGGACCCGCGCTCGGTTATCAAGGAGAGCTGAGCGATGCCGGCCACCCCCGACCCCACGACGTCGACCCCCACCGCTGAAAAGACCGGTCGACAGAGGCCGCCCGGACAAAGCCGTTGGCTCGCCGTGGTTCGCACCCCGGTCGGGCTCAGCGCCGGAATTCTGCTTGCGCTGGTGTTACTACTGGCCACCTTCGGGCCGGTCATCTGGGGCCACCACGCGAACGCGATCGATACCAACAACATCCTCGCTGGCCCCTCGGGCCAGCACTGGGTCGGCACCGACAGCCTGGGGCGGGACCTGTTCTACCGGGTACTGGTAGCCACCCGGCTCTCAGTCGGCCTGGCGCTGGTCGCGACCGTTATCGCGGTGGTGCTCGGTCTGATTCTGGGCACCCTGCCGTACCTCGTCGGGCCTACCTTCGGTCGGCTGATTTCGGCGGGTATCAATATCGCGGTGGCCTTTCCGGGCCTGCTGCTCGCGTTGTTCTTCGCGGTCATCTTCGGGATCGGTATCACCGGAGCCGTACTGGCCATCGGCGTCGCCGGTGCACCGACGTTCGCCCGGCTGACCCAGGCACTCGCTGCGGGGATTGCCGAGCGCGATTTCGTCGCGGCGGCACGGATCGCCGGAGTGGGCCGGTTCCGGTTGTTGCTGCGCCACGTTCTGCCCAATATCGGCGAACCGCTCGTCGTGAATGCGACGATCGGCGCTGGTGGCGCGTTGCTGGCGTTCGCCGGTCTGTCCTTTCTCGGTCTCGGCGTTCAAGCGCCCAGTTACGACTGGGGTGCCCTGCTGCAAGAGGGCCTGACCGGTATCTACATCCACCCCGCCGGGGCTCTGGCGCCCGGGGTTGCGATCGTGATCGCCGGACTCGCGTTCAATCTGTTCGGCGAGGCGGTCGCCAAGGGCATCGGTCTGACGGCCTCCATCGGCCGGGTCCCGCTGATGGCGGTCAAGCGGCACGTCGCAGCACTACCTGTCGGCGAGGATCCTGCGGCAGCTGGCAGCAGCGCTACGGAGGCCGACAAACCGGTGCTGGACGTCCGCGACCTCACGGTGACCCTGCCCGGCATGACCGGTCCGCTGCACCCCGTGCGTTCGGTGACCTTTACAGTCCACCGCGCCGAAACAGTCGGAATCGTCGGTGAGTCCGGCTCGGGTAAGTCGTTGACAGCGATGGCCATCGCCCAGCTCATCGAGGAGCCCGGCCAGGTCGACGCCGACCGGCTCACCTTCATGGGTACCGACCTGCTGATCGGCAGCGAGCGCGAGCACCGCGACCTGCTCGGTCGCTCGTTCGCGATGATCTTCCAGGACCCGATGACCTCCTTCAACCCCACCCGTCGGATCGGTCGTCAGCTCGCGGAGTTCGCGGCCCAGCATCAGGACGTGACACGGAGGCAGGCGCACGACCGGGCCGTGCAGCGCCTGGACTCGGTGCGGGTGCCCGGTGCCGCTCGGCGCGCCGGGCAGTACCCCCACGAGTTCTCCGGAGGCATGCGGCAGCGCGCCATGATCGGAATGAGCCTGATGAACGAGCCGGCGCTGATTATCGCGGATGAGCCCACCACAGCGTTGGACGTCACCGTGCAGCGGCAGGTGTTGGAGCTGCTGGCCCGGATCCGGGACGAGAACGGAGTCGCGGTGGTGCTCATCAGTCACGATGTCGCGGTCGTCCGACAGGTCTGCGACCGGGTGCTGGTGATGTATGCCGGCCGAATCGTGGAGGACCTGCCCGCGGGCGAGCTGTCCACCGGCGCCCGCCACCCGTACACCCAGGCGCTGGTGGCCGCCGTGCCCGACATGGAGGTCGACCTGGACAGCCCGCTGCCGGTGATCCCCGGGCGCCCGGTCGATCCGGGCCATCAACCGGTCGGCTGCGCCTACGCGCCGCGCTGCCCACTGGCGACCGACCGGTGCCTGGAGCAGGACCCCGAGCTGGTCACGGACGTTGCCGGGCGCCGGGTTGCCTGCTGGCAAGCGGGCGAATCCATACCGCCGCAGTGGCAGCAGATCGTGCTTGACCGGGAGGCCGTCCCGGCCGGTGAGGTGTCATGAGCGAGCTACGTTTCGAAGACGTCACCATCCGCTACGGATCGCGGCGGCGGGGGATGACCGCCGCCGACCGGGTCGACCTGACCGTGCCCGAGGGCACCATCGTGGGCCTGGTGGGGGAGTCCGGGTCGGGCAAGTCGACGCTGGCGCGGGCAGCCGTCGGTTTGACGCCGGTGCGCAGCGGCCGGATCCTGCTGGACGGCGAACCGCTGGTGCAGCGCACCGGACGTCGCCCGGTGCAGATGGTCTTTCAGGACCCGTACTCCTCCCTGGATCCCCGGATGTCGATTGGCGACAGCATCTCGGAAGCGATTGCGCGGGGGATGGACTCCAATGCCCGCCGCGTCGAGGTGGCGCGGTTGTTGGAGCTGGTAGAGCTCGATCCGGCACGCGCGGATGTCTTCCCGGTGCAACTCTCGGGCGGTCAGCGACAGCGGGTGGCGTTGGCGCGGGCTCTCGCGGCCGGCCCCGACGTCGTCATCGCGGATGAGATCACCTCGGCGTTGGATGTCTCGATCCAGGGCACGGTGCCGAACCTGGTGCGCGATCTGCAGCGCGAGCTGGGCATGTCGATGCTGTTCATCTCGCACAACCTCGCGGTCGTGCGCTACGTGGCCAGCACCATAGCGGTGATGTACCTGGGCCGGATCGTCGAGTGCGGACCCGCCGATCAGGTGCTGTCCGATCCGCAGCACCCCTACACCAAGGACCTGTTGGCGGCAATCCCCGGCACCGACGAACGCCTCATGGATGAGGTGGCGCAGGTACCGGTGGAGGTTGTGGGCGCCGAGACCGGCGACCCGCACGACCCACCGCCTGGGTGCCGGTATCACCCGCGCTGCCCCGTCGGTCCGCTGGTGCTGCCGAATCGCGAGATGTGTGCGACCACTGAGCCGACCTCGGATCATCGGCACGCCGCAGCCTGCCATTTCGCATTCAGCACGATCCCTCCCTCGGCGGAAGGTCTCTCGCAGTGACTGCCCCGAGCGGCGCGATGACCGGTGCCCTGCCGCAGCTGTTGAGGGACGCCGAGGCGCTGATCCGGTGCGAATCTCCGTCAGCCGATGCGGCTGCAGTTGCTCGCAGCGCCGATCTGGTGGCTCAGATCGGCGAGCGGCGATTGGGCAGCGCGCCGGATCGGATCGAGGTGGGCGGCACCACGCACCTGCGGTGGAGGTGGGGAGATGGTCCGGCGCGGGTGCTGGTGCTCGGACATCACGACACCGTCTGGCCGATCGGCTCCCTGCAGACCCACCCGCACGAGATCCGGGAGGGGATCATGCGGGGGCCCGGCTGCGTGGACATGAAAGTCGGGCTGGTGATGGCGTTCCAGGCGATCGCCGCGCTGGCGGACCGGTCCGGGGTGACCCTGCTGATCACCGGCGATGAAGAGGTCGGCTCACCCAACTCCCGCGCCCTGATCGAGGCGGAGGCAGCCGGCTGCGTCGCCGCGCTGGTCCTTGAAGCGGCCGCCGACGGCGGAGCGGTGAAGACGGCGCGCAAGGGGGTCTCCCGCTACGACGTGACGGTGACGGGCCGCGCCTCGCACGCCGGTCTGGCACCTCGCGATGGGGTCAATGCGTTGGTCGAGATGGCCCACCAGGTGCTCGCCATTCAAAGACTGGATGACGCATCAAATCTCGGCACGACCGTCACGGCCACTGTCGGATCCGCCGGATCCGCGACGAATACGGTCCCCGCCCGGGGCTGCATCGCGGTGGACGTGCGGGTCTGGCAGAGCTCCGAGCAGGACCGCGTCGACACCGCGATGCACGCGCTGGCGCCGGTGCTGCCGCAAGCGCGCCTGCAGATCAGTGGGGGACCGAACCGCGCCCCTTTGGCGCGCGCGATGGCCGCCGGGTTGTACGACCGGGCCGTCATCTTTGCCCGCGAGCTCGGATTGCCGCCGTTGCAGGAGGCTCGCGTCGGGGGAGCCTCGGACGGCAACTTCACCGCCGGGGTCGGGGTGGCAACCCTGGACGGGCTGGGCGCCAACGGCGGGGGCGCGCACGCCGATCACGAACACGTCGTTGTGGCGGACATCCCCGGGCGGGTTGCGCTGCTCACGCTGCTGATGAGGGATTTGCTGTCATGACTGACGCACTGTTGGGCGGGGCACTACTCGGCGAGGCGCTGTCGGCCGCGGACAGCGCCGCCCGGCTGGCTGGTGTCAGCGTTCGCGAGATCAGCCAGGTCGCGGATCTGGAGACGGTCGTGGAGCTGTACGACGGCATCTGGCGGCGGGAGTCCGGGCCGCTTCTGACAGCAGAACTGCTGCGGGCTTTCACCAAGGCCGGTAACTACGTCGCCGGCGCGTTCGACGGCGAGACGCTGATCGGTGCTTGTGTTGGGTTCTTCTCGGCGCCTGCGGACAGCGCCTTGCACAGCCACATCGCCGGGGTTTCGGGCACCGCTCAACGGCGGAATGTCGGGTTCGCGATGAAACTGCACCAACGTGCCTGGACGCTCGAGCGCGGCGCAGGCAGCATCGGCTGGACCTTCGACCCGTTGGTCGCCCGCAACGCATGGTTCAACATCGTCAAGCTCGCCGCGTCACCGGTGGAATACCTGCCGGACTTCTACGGCGGGATGCACGACGGCCTCAATGGCTCTGACGGAAGCGACCGTCTGCACGTGCAATGGGACCTGGCAGCACCACGGGTCGCCGCGGCCTGCGCAGGCAACAGCGATCCCGGCCATGTCGAGGCGCAGTTGCGCGCCGGGGCGCATGTGGCGCTCGGGATGTCAGCTACAGGAGCGCCGCTGCAGCACGGCACCGGCGTCCGGGACACGCGGAACCTGCTGGTCGTGATACCGCCAGATATCGAACAACTGCGGCAGGTCGACCCGGCCACCGCGAGTCAATGGCGAAC
>JAABUM010003805.1_pt1 | contig 17880 bp, 17 predicted proteins | sample 5559161 | NCBI WGS metagenome assembly JAABUM01 (sample SAMN10711868, study PRJNA513369) | rock metagenome | isolation source: Antarctica rocks | place: Antarctica: Victoria Land, Siegfried Peak nord | reverse complement strand
CGGGTAGTCGCCGTCGCTCCGGTTGACCCAAGCAGTCGCCATCCCGGCCTGGTGGGCGCCGTTGATGTCCCACGGGTACACCGCCACCAGCATGGCCCGCGAGGCCTCGACCTCGCAGGTCCGCAGGTCACCTTCGGCAGCTTGGCCTGGCCGTGCCAGATCTGATGATCTTCGTAGTTGAGCTGACCCGCTGCTCTGGGCTCAGGGGAGGTAGGCGCTCCAGCCGCCCTTGGGAGCCTGTCCGACGGGCAGCGCCTGGAGCTTGGCGAGCACGGACGGGGTTTGCGCCTCCAGCCAGTCGATCAGCTGGCGCAGGGAGACGAACCGGACGCCCGGGTTGGCGGCCATCGTCGTCGCGGCCTGGGTGATCGCGTCCATGTAGATGCCGCCGTTCCACCGCTCGAAGTGGTTGCCGATGATCAGCGGCGCCCGGTTGGAGGTGTAGGCCCGCTGGAACCCGGCCAGGTAGGCGTCGCGAGCCTGCGCCAGCCAGGTCGGGCGCATCGCCGGGTCGCCGTGGGGTGTCATGGACTGGTTGTACATCATGTTGTAGTCCATCGAGATCACCTCGAAGTTGTGCCCCGGGAACGGGATCTGCTGCATGGGCACGTTCCACAGGCCCGATGGGAAAGGCTGCGGCCACACCTGCGTCCCGGTGCCGGAGCTGTCGTAGCGCCACCGCTTCACGTGGTTGCTGCGGAGCAGGTTGGCCTGCCCCTCGAGGCATGGGGTGCGCGCCCCCACGAGCTCCTTGTGGTAGTCGAAGGGCAGCGGCGGCAGGTCGGCGATGCCGGTGTTGGTCCTCCAGCTGCTGACGAAGCGGACCGCCTGGTCGATCTCGTAGTCCCAGTCGGCCGGCGACCACGCCCCGACCCCGCTCGGGCCGCAAAAGTGACCGTTGAAGTGGGTGCCGATCTCGTGGCCGTCCTGCCACGCCAGCCCGACCTGCTCAATGGTCGCGCGCACGGCCCGGTCGGGCAAGAACCCGATCGCCGAGGAGCCGACCGGGTGTTGCGGCGGGGCGTACAGGGTCCGCTTCGCCGCGGGCAGCGTGTAGAGCCCAGTCAGGAAGAAGGTCATCGACCCCTGTAGCTTCTGCGCCAGCGCCCGGTTAGCCGAAAACAGGCCGGCGTTGCTCTCGCCGGCACCATCCCACGACAGGACCACGAACTGCGGCGGCGTCTCTCCCGGCTTCAGCGGGGTCGCCGGCGGTTGGTGCGGTTGCGGGCCGGTGTCGACCATGCTGCCGTCGCCCGCGGTCGTGCCGGACGAGGGCCGCGATCTCGCCTCGGGTGAGGTGCTCGACGGCGGGCTCGACGGCGGACTCGACGGCGGGCTCGACGTATGCCGTGTCCCCGACGACGTCGCGCCAGCGCCCGACTCGCCCCCGGCTGCGCAGCCGGCAACCAACCCCGCCACCGACGCAACCGCGCCACCCAGCACCGCGCGGCGGCTGACCGGCATACCCCATCTTTGGTCCGCCACCCGTCCATCTTATGGTGCGGAGAGCGTCGTAGCGCTGACCGTCCAAGGTTATGACTCGCTGTGCAGATGTCCGACAATCCGGGAAGGTCAAGCTGGGCTTGCATCCCAACAAGAGGGTGTTGGGTGGCCGGACAGCCGCGCGCGGAGACTTCTCATCAGCGGGCGGGGAAGACTCACCGTACGACCTGCGTCGTCGGGGCTCAGCCTGGCCGGGTTCCTCCGCGACGTCGTGCTGTCCCACGACATGGCTGCGGCGCTGCGGGAGGTGCGGCTGCTGGACCGCCCTGCGAGCGGCTGGTGTATCGAATTACCGGCGGACGGAGACGAGGCGATCTTGTCGGCCACCGACGAGGGTCTGGATGAGCTGGTTGGGTATGCCGCGGTGGCGGCAAACCACGAGCCGAACCGTCGTCGGCAACGGCGACTGGACGCCGTGTACGCGCTCGACAACGCAACGCACGCCGGAGCGGGCGATGCGATGTGACCGTCGGCCAACTGGGCGCAGCGTGAGTCCAGCGATGGGTGACTCAAGCTTCCCGGTCAAGCCGCCGGGGACCGTTCGGATGGCGTTCCAGCCGAGTGGGCAGCCTGCGGTCGCCTGGTGCAAGGGCGGCTGGATCGGGACCAGTTCTTCGACAAGCTCGCCGGCATGGACGAGTCGGATCTGAGGAACGCTCTGTGGACGCTCTACTGGCGGGGCGCAGCACCCGTGCGGCAACGCATCGAGGCCATCATCGACCCGGGGGCCAAGCAGGTGGCCAACCGAGACGTTCCCTCGTCGGTCGATCCACGCGCCGTGCTGGACGAGGTCACCAAACTCGCTTCTGGCGCGGTCGGGCGCCTACCTCGCGGGTGATCGACGCGTCTCACCACAGCAGCGGACGCGGTGGCGACACACCTTTCGGCGGCTGGCCGGGGAGGCGCAGGACGGGTTGGTCGCCGAGGACGGCGAGGCGGCTGCCATCGCCTTGATCACGATGATCGAGCTGGCCCGGGAGACCAGGGGCCTTGACTACTTCTGCTCCGACGATCCGCTTGAGGATGCCCGGTTCGTAGTCTCGGACGCGGTCAAGGCGTTGTGACTGCGGATGCGGCAGGCGGAAGGGTCCTTCCGCTTCGCTGAGCGGGCGGCCGAGCAGTTGCCGTGGTGGGAGTCTCGCTACGGCTGGACTCGTCGGGGCGACGGCTGGGTGAGTGCGCGCGAGGCTTCTCTTGCCCAGGTGCTCTCAGAGCTCCTCGTCGTGCCCGACGATTGGGGCGAGTTCGGCGGCCAGTACTTGGCGGCGTTGGACCGGATCGCCTCGTCTGGCAGGGGCGTTCGGCGGGGGTCTCGGGGTCGACAGGAACGTGCCGACAACCTCAGTGAGTGGCACGCTCTTCTCGTGGAGCGGTTGGCCGGGTCGGAGCACGAGGTGCTCCTCGACCGCCTCGCGGAGCATCCAGCACTGGCGGGGCCGGAACTCACGTTCCTTCGGGCGCGGCTGGCCCGCGAGCGTGGATAGCGGGAGGCCGCGCGCGCCCTCGTTCACCAGTGCCTGCTTGCCCTGCCCGGTCATCGGGCGTTCTCCATGTTCGCCAGGGAAGTGGGCACGCTCCCTAGTCGTCGTGCTATCGACTCGACACGCGCGTTACTTTGCGCTTAGCTTTGGGCTAAGTACAAAGTAAGGAGCGTTCATGGCACGACTTCGCGTGTCGCCCCGCCGAGGGGCCGCCGACGCCGCGGCCGTACTCGGTCAGCAGATCAAGGCTGCCCGCTTCGCGCGAAAGTGGACCGCCGCAGAACTGGCCGCTCGCATTGGCGTGGACCGCCGCACGGTAGCTGCCATCGAAGCAGGCGACACCGCGGTATCCATCGGCAACGTCTTCAACGCTGCCGACATTCTCGGAGTTCACCTGTTCGGCGCCGAGGACAAGGCCGAGCTTGCGCGCCTGCGTCGTGAAGGCCGCGACCGCCTCGCGTTGCTGCCGACCCGAGTACACGCGTCACGGAAGAAGGCCGAGCCCGACGATGACTTCTGACCCGTATCGGGCACGACGTGTCTTCGTGTGGACGTGGCTTCCCGGCGAATCCGAACCAGTCGTCGCGGGGGCTGTCGACCGCGTAGAGGCAGGCCGGCTCGACTTTACTTACGCGCGGTCCTATCTCGACAACGAGAACGCGATGAGCCTCTACGCACCCGAGCTCCCGTTGCGGCGCGGGGGGCAGGAGCCGCTCGACGGCCTGAGGATCGCCGCATGTCTCAAGGACGCAACCCCGGACTCTTGGGGCGAGCGTGTCATCGGGAACCGCATGGGGTCGGACGACCAGGAACTCAGCATCGAGACCTACATGCTGGAGTCCGGCTCGAACCGATTCGGAGCCATCGACTTCCAGGAGAGCGCTAGCAAGTACGTTCCGCGCCTGGACACGGCCAGCCTCGACGAGTTGTTCGACGCCGCGGAGAAGGTGCTGGCCGGTGTGCCGCTGAACTCGGCCATCGGCGACGCACTCATGAATGGGACCGCAATCGGTGGCGCGCACCCGAAGGTTCTCATCAGCGACGACTCAGGCACCGAGTACATCGCCAAGTTGTCCGTCTCCACCGACGTGCACCCGGTCATCAGGGCGGAAGCCGTCGGGATCGAGCTTGCGAGGCGCTGCGGGCTTGACATGCCCAACGCGCGAGTCATCAAGTCGATGGGCAGGGACGTACTGCTCATCGAACGCTTCGATCGACAATCCGGCGGGCCGCGCCGTCACGTCGTCTCAGGACTGACGATGCTCGGTCTCGACGCTCTCCTCGGCGCACGCTACGGCTCATATCCCGAGATGCTCGACGTTCTTCGTGAGCGCGCGCTGGCCCCGCAAGATGTCGGTCGCAGACTCTTCGAACGGATCGTCTTCAACGTCGCGATCGGCAACAACGATGACCACGCGCGCAACCACGCTGCGTTCTGGGACGGGCACTCACTCGAACTCACGCCGGCGTTCGATCTGACTCCACAGGTGCGTTCGACCGACACCTCCGCTCAGGCCATGGCAATCGGGCGCGACGGAAGCCGAGCCAGCCAGTTCTCAGTCTGTGTCGCTGCAGCGGCCGACTACGGGCTATCGCGACCCGATGCCAGGGAAATCGTTGACCACATCGTCTCGACGGTGGAAGCACAGTGGCTCGACGCCGCCGACGTCGCCGGGCTCAGCGAGGCAGACCGGAACGCACTCTGGAGGCGGTCTGTACTCAACCGCTCGACGTTCTACGACGGGGATCGCACCTAACACCGGCGACTTCGCGGCTTCGAAGGGTCGCGCGCTGCCGATGCCGGGGGAGCAGCGACGGAGACCAGAGATCGGATATCCGTGTCACCGTCACGCTCAATAGGCGACGCGGGCCGTCGCTGGGCGACGCCACCTCGCGGCGGCCTCGGAGGGGTGCCGAACCAGTGACCTCTTCCGAGTCAAGCATTCTTCCCGTGCTCAGGCCAGTCCTGCTCCTCCGTCACGTACGTGAATCTGTACGCCATGGCCACGGGGAAGTGCCAGCATCATGCCCAACTTCGGCACGAATGCTGCGCGCGCTGTGAGTCCGCCCCGTGGGCGGCCCTTGACCGCTGACCCGTCTCAACAGCTGGCGACGGACCTGTTAAATGGGTGAATCTCTCACTTGCGTCTGGCGACCGAGTCGAACCGCGCAGTGGAACGTCGCGTGCTGCCGCGTGCAGGAGGGCACGCTCACGCGGTTTAACGGCGAGTGGAAGGGCACTTGCCGAGATGGCCTCCGGCGGTACGTGCGGACACGGCGCCACGTTGGACGCTCAGTTGCGACACGACCGCCCCGCATCGGATCGCTGCGTTCTGCGCGAGCGCGCTCCGGTATGTGGCCGAGCCGTGGGTATGGCGACTCTGGCGGTGCTTCCATCATCGAGCTGGACGGCCGGTGCCCGCCATCGGCTTCTCAGGGTGCCGGAGGGCACGACGCAGAACAGGATGCACCTCGATATCCGAGACGCCGTTTGCGTCGCGATCCGGGTTGGGGTGCGAACCATTGCCCGCATCCGCAGGTCGTCGTCCCACCACCCAGTCTCTCCGCAGTGTCATCCCCGGCAGACGTCCGATGTTCCTGGCAGTAGGACGTAGCGTCCTCGGTTCGCGGTAGGCCGAGGGCTGGATCATGTTGTTGGACCGCTGTAGAACCCGTGAAGTGCTCGAGGTGCTCGGCGATGCTGTCACGGCGCCGGACGAAGTATCTCAAGTTCGACGAAGTCGAGGACGCCATCGTTGTCGCTGCGCACCGTGTGCTCGGCGCCCGCCTCCCGATAATAGGGCACCCCCTTTTCAAGGGTGTGAACGCTGATGTCGCCAGCGGTTGTTATAGCGCGCATGCGGCCAGCGGCGAGTGGGACGACCACGTAGTCGTGGGCGTGCCGGTGCTGCCCTGTCTCCTCCCCGCCGCCGAGGGTCCACCGGGTCACGCGGACGTCGCTGTTCTCCAAGAGCACTTGAAAGCTCATCGGCGACACGGGTCTAGGTCAGTGCCGGTCGGCGCGGCGGCGTCGTGGACGCACCGCCCACCCACCCATGTGGAGCGGATGCCCAGCCCGGCGATCTCCGCTGCCGGGATGTGGAACGGGTCGGCCGACAGCTCGACGAAGTCGGCCAGCATGCCGGGTCGCAGCCGGCCTTTGAGGTGCTCCTCGCCGGAGGCGTATGCCGCGCCGGTGGTGTAGAGAGCGAAGGCCTCTGCCACGCTGATTCGCTGGCTGAGCCCGATGGGCGTGCCGTCGAGGGCTCGGCGCTCCACGCAGCTGGTAATCGCCGCGAGCGGCTCGAGTGGCCCGCACGGGTAGTCGCTCGAGCCGGCCACAGCCACCCTGGCGTCGAGCAGGGAGCGGTGGGCGAACATCCGCTCCAGCCGCTCGGTGCCGTAGTAGCCGGTGAGCTTGTCGCCGTGGAACCGGGCGTAGGAGCCGAACGGCACAGCGATCAGGCCGAGCGCCTTGATCCGGCGGATGATCTCGTCGTCGACGAGCGTGCAGTGCTCGATCCGGTGCCGCGGTACCGGCCACTGCTGCGCATTTGTGTCTGCCCGGGCACGTTCGTGGGCGTCGAGCAGCAGCCGGAGGGCGCGGTCGCCGTTGGCGTGCACGGCCAGCACCACACCGTCGCGCGCCGTCTTGGCCACGAGGTCCTCGAGGGCTTCGGTCGCCATGGTCTGCATGCCGTGGTCGTCGGTCCCCTCGAAGGGCTCCTCGACCAGGCAGTTGCCCCCGGCGCAGGCCCCGTCGACAAAGGCCTTGACGCCCACGAGGCGCAGGTGCTCGTCGCCGAGTCCGCTCTGCAGGCCGAGCGCCGAGAGGTGGTCGTAGTGTGGGTAGGCGAGCAGCATGCCGATGCGCAGCGAGAGCTGACCCGCGGCCCTTGCGGCCATGAGGAGCGCGACCTCATCAGGACCGCACAACGCATCGCAGCACGACGTCAGGCCGACGCGATGGAACATCCGCTGGGTGCGCGCCAGGCCTCGCAGGCGCTGCTCCATCGACGAGGCAGGCACGATAGTGGGCTGCCTTGCCAGCGAGGGGTAGGCGACGTCGAAGAGTGCCTGCTCGAACAGCACGCCCGTCAGGTGTCCGTCGCCGTCCCGGCCCAGTGCGCCGTCCTGCGGGTCGGTGCTCGTGTAGTCCAGGCCGGCGGCGCGTAGGCCCGCGGAGTTCAGGACCCCCCAGTGCGCCGCCACGTGTACCAGCAGGGTCGGCCGGTCACCGGTCACTGCATCGAGGAAGTACCGGTCAACGATGCGGCCAGCGGTGGTCTTGGCTTGGTCGTAGCGCGAGCCGATGACCCACTCCTCCGGCCCGAGTCGCTCTGCCTCGGCCCGCAGTAGCGCCACCAGCGTCGACTCGTCGGTGGCCACCTCCGGTGAGCAGTCGACGTGCAGCTGGTTCTCGGCGGTCATCGTGGGATGCACATGCGCGTCGTTCAGCCCCGGCAGCAGCACTCCGTCGAGCTCGATCACCTCGTCGGCGCGGAACCGGCCGGCCAGGTCACGCGCCGTGCCCGCGGCGATGACCCTGTCGCCGAGAATGACCATGGCCTCGGCCGGCGGTCCATCGAGAGTGTGGATCCGTTGCGCCCGCACCATGGTCCATGTCGCTGCGCCCTCTGGCATCGCTGGTGTCACGGGTTCCATCCCTTCGTCTGTGGCGTTGCCGCCGCTGGCGGCGGCGCTGTATCGGCGGCCACTGCCGGATCTCCTAGGCCAAGAAGGCGGCCTGGCCGACCGGCACCCGGTCCAGCGGCGCTAGCGTGATCGCACGACCGTTGACCTGCACCGGTGAGCCGTCCATCGGCACCTGCACCGTCGGGACGGCCGAGTTGCGCACCATGTCTGCGCGCGTGAGCCCCCGGGCACCGCGCACCGGCAGGTACATGGGACCAGGCGTTAGGTCGCGGCCGCCGAGCGCGGACTCGGCCACGAAGGTCGCGGCCAGTCGTCGCGGTGCCCCGCCCATCGCCCCGAAGAACGGCCCCATCAGGCGCGGCTGGCTGAGCCGCGTCGACCCGTTCCCCTGTCCGGTGGCGCCCCAGGCGACGAACCCGGACTTGATGACGAACTCCGGCTTCGCGCCGAACCACGCCGGCTTCCACAGCACGATGTCGGCGAGCCGGCCTGGCGCGATGCTCCCCACGTCGCCGGCGATCCCGTGGGCGAGCGCGGCGTTGATGGTGATCTTGGCCAGGAACTGCAGGACGGTCGCGTTGTCAGCGCCTTCCCCGGCACCCGAGCGCAGTGCCGGATGGGCGGCGAGCTGGAAGGTCCGCCGCACGGTCTCCCCCATCCGCCCCATGCCGAGGGAGTCGCTGTTGATGATGGAAATCGCACCGAGGTGGTGCAGGTAGTTCTCCGCCTGTATCCCTGCCTCATGCACCCGGCTGCGCGTCGTCTCCACGTCGGAGCTGAAGTCGGCGTGCTGACGGTGCACGGTCATCGTCATCGGGAAGAGCTCCGCGACGGTATGCCGCGCGTACGGCACCGTGGGCGTGGTGGAGGACCCGAGGACATGCGGCTCCTCGAGGATCTCGAGCAGGTCGGGGTGCCCGCCGCCGCCCTCGACGTGGTAGGCGTGCACCGTCCGGCCAGCGGTGGCTGCGACGGTGTCGGCCAGGAGCCCGAACTCGTTGAGCGTGTCGCTGTGCAGTGCGACCCCGACGTCTGCCTGCGCAGCGACGGACAGGCAAGCGTCGACGCAGGCAGGCGAGGCGCTGTAGTCCTCGTGCACCTTGAAGCCGCCGGCGCCCGAGGCGAGGGCCGCCTCCATGGCGCCCCTGTCCCGGGTGCTCCCCCGGGCCAACAGCAGGACGTTGACCGGGGTGTCCCGCAGCGCCTCAGTCAGGACGTGGATGTTGCGCTTGGGGTTGGCCCCGACGTCCCACACCCCGCCAATACCCATTCCGACGATCGTCGTGACCCCGGCGCTCAGGCCCACCTCCAGCAGGGTGGGCGCGGCCAGGTGGACGTGGGAGTCGATGGCTCCCGGGGTGGCGATGAGACCCTCCCCGGGGACCAGCGCGGTGTGTGGCCCGACGACGAGGTCGACGCCGTCGAAGACGTCGGGCGACCCGGCGCGGCCGATGCCGACGATCCGCCCGTCCCTGATGCCGATGCAGGTCTTGCGGACGCCGAGCAGCGGGTCGATGAGCACGACGTTGGAGACGAGCATGTCGAGCTCGGACTCACGGCGGCGGCCGTAGAAGCCGTCGCGCCAGGTCTTCCCGCAGCCGCCGAGGACCTCGTCGCCGTACGGCGTGTCGTCGTGCTCGACCTCGACGGTCAGCGATAGGTCGCTGAGGGCGATCTGGTCGCCGGTGGTCGGGCCGTAGATGCGGTGGTACGTCTGGCGGTCAAGCGAGGCCATCGGCACTCCCCTCCTCGTCCCCGCGGCTGCGCCGGTCCCCGGAGGCGGCCTCCCACGTGACGAGTGTCGCGACGCGGCTCTCGCCGGGTGCCCAGGCGAGGCTGGACCCGGCCGGGATGTCGAGGCGCCAGCCGGTGGCTGGACCGTCCTCGACCCGCAGCAGCGGGTTGATCTGGCTGAAGTCCACGTGGCTGGTTATCCGCACGGTCCGCGCCGACTCGTTGACGACCGTCACCTCTCGCCGCGGGCGCCCGGGGTTCAGCTCGCGCGGTGGGCCCTCCGAGCTGACGAGGTCGCGGGGGGTGCCGATGGGACCCACCAGGTCGACGAGGAAGCTGCCGGCGGGAAACAGCGCGTCCACCTGCAGGTGGGCCACCATCTCCGGCACGCCAGGCAGGACCTGCTCCGGGGTGAGCAGGGCACGCGCGCGGGCGACGACCTTCTCGAGCTCCACGCCGTCCCACGCCCATTCGTGGACCTCGTCGATGATCAGGGCGGCCGCCTCGGTAGCGCCTAGGCGGGCCCCGCGGGCGAGGCGTCGACGGGCGAGATCGGCGGCCTGGGCCACGACCAACCGGTCGCGCTCCTGGGCGGTCAGGTGCATCAGCCCTCCCTGGTCCAGACGCCGCCGGGGTCGAAGGCGGGCCGGCCATCGACGACGGTCGAGAGCACCTCGATGTCGCGGATCCGTTCCGGCGCGATAGCCGTAAGGTCCTCCGAAAGCACCGCGAAGTCGGCCAGTTTTCCGGCTTCGATGCTTCCCATCTGCGTCTCGAGGAACGCAGCGTGCGCGGAGCCGTACGTGTAGGCCCGCAGCGCCTGCTCGGCCGTGATCGCCTCCTGAGGCGCGAATTCCTGGCCGGTGTCGGTCCGCCGGTTGACCATGTCGTGGATCCCCCTGAGCGGGGCGCCGTCGACGACCGGTCGGTCGCTGCTTGCTGGAAGCTCGATGCCGGCTTCCAGCAGGGAGCGTCCCCGGTAGCAGTGAGCCACCCGGTCCACCCCCAGCGCCCGGATCATCCCGTCGCCGAGCTCGCCGACGAACCGGCCCTGCGGGTCGGGGATCAGGCCGAGCTCGGCCATCCGCGCGACGGCGGCGTCGCTGGAGATGCCGGCGTGCTCGATGCGGTGGCGGTGATCGCGGCGCGGCGTGTGCCGCAGGGCTTCGGCATACGCGTCGATGACCTCCTCCACGGCCCGGTCCCCGATTGCATGGGTGGCCACCTGCCAGCCGCCGCGGTGCGCGGCGCCGATCCTCGCCTCAAGCTCCCCCGGCGCCATGGCGAGCATCCCGTGGTTGCAGGGGTCGTCGGCGAAGCCTTCGTTCATGGCGGCGGAGCGGCCGATGAGGGAGCCGTCGCTGAAGAGCTTCATCGGGCCGAGGCGCAGCCACACGTCGCCGAAGCCGCTGACGACGCCGAGGCCGTAGCCGAACGCGGCATCGCCGTCAGCGCCAGCGATGGCAGCCGCTGCGGTGCCATCGGGCATCAGGGTGGTGCGGACGCCGAGGACGCCGCGCGAGCGCGCCGTCTGGAAGGCGAACGCCTCTGCCGGGGCGCTGCCGGCTAGGCCGGTGCCCACCCCGGCCTCCTGGACCGCCGTGAGCCCCTCGCTGAGGTACTGCCGATGGGCAGCCTTGATGTAGTCGACCATTCGCTCAATGGGCGTGGGCCACGTGAGCGGCCGAAGCAGCTCCATGGCGGACTCGAGCAGCAGCCCGGTGGGACGGCCGTCGGCATCGCGCTCCACCCGCCCGCCGGTGGGGTCCGGGGCGCTGGCGATGTCCAGCTCGCGCAGCACGCTGGAGTTGACGAAGCACATGTGCCGGGAGTTGTGCCCCAGCCGCACGTAGTGGTCCGGGGCCACCCGGTCGAGCCGGTCGAGCCTCGGATGGGCGCCGAGCTTGTTCTGGTCGTAGTTCTCGCCGAAGATCCAGGACCCGGCGGGCAGGCGCCCGGCCGCCTCGGCAACTGCCTCGTAGAGCTCCTCGAGGCTGGCGACGTGGGGGTGGCGCAGCTCGATGCTCGTCAGCGACCGGCCGTAGTGGACCGTGTGGTTGTGGGCGTCGTGGAACCCGGGCACCAGCGTCGCGCCGCCGAGGCTGACCCTTCGGCGCGCCGCCGGGGCCTGGTCGGCGGGCGATCCCACCGCCAGCACCCTCCCGCGGTGGACCGCCACCCAGGCGGCGCGCGGCTGCCGCGGGTCGACCGTCACGATGGTCGCGTCAGTGACGACGAGGTCAGGCACCGGCACGGCAGCGACGCCCGTCACTCGACGACCTCGAGGGCGAGGTACTTGTCGCGGATCGAGTGGTCGACCTCGAACTCCTCGGTCGTGCCTTGGAAGACGATCCGGCCGGTCTCCATGACGTAAACCCGATCGGCCAGCGCGAGGCAGAAGTCGAGCCGCTGTTCCACCAGCAGCACCGGGATGCGGTCACCGCGCACGTCGCGCAGCACATCGGCGATCTGCTCGACAATGACCGGGGCCAGGCCCTCGCTCGGCTCGTCGAGGAGCAGCACCCGCGGGTCGGCCGCCAGCGCCCGCGCGATGGCGAGTATCTGCTGTTCGCCGCCGGAGAGCCGGTCGCCGTAGCTACCCCGGCGCTCGGCCAGCCGCGGGAACGTCTCGTAGACCCGCTCCAGGCTCCACCGCGACCCCGGCTTGAGCGCCAGGCCGAGGTTCTCCTCCACCGACAGCGCGGCGAAGATCCCCCGATTCTCGGGCACCAGCTGAATGCCCTGCCTAGCGATCTGGTAGGACGGGAGGCTGCTGATGTCCTCCTGCCCCAGCCCGATACGGCCGTCCCTGCGGGTCAGGCCCATGATGGCCCGCAGCGTTGTGGTCTTGCCCACGCCATTGCGGCCGAGCAGGGCCACGGTCTCCTGCGCCCCGACGGTCAAGTCCACGCCGTGCAGTACCTGCGCCTCGCCGTAGTAGGCGTTGACACCCTCGAGCGTGATCACACGTGCCCCTTCCCCAGGTAAGCGTCCCGCACCTGCTGGTTCGCGGCCACCTCACGCGGCGTGCCCTCGGTGAGCACCTTGCCGCCCACGAGGACGCTGACCCGGTCAGCGATGGCCAGCGTGACGGGCATGTTGTGCTCGACCAGGACGAGCGTGTGGTCGGGCACCAGGGAGCGCAGGAACCGCTCCATGCCCGCGATGTCGTCGACGCCCATGCCCGACAGCGGCTCGTCGAGCAGCAGCACTTCGGGCTCGCTCGCCAGGGCCAGGGCGATCTCCAGGCGGCGGCTCAACCCGTGGCTGAGGTTGCCGGCCTCGACGTCGACGTACCTGGCCAGGCCTGCGCGGTCGAGCACCGAGCGGGCGACCTCGAGCGGGCGGTCGTAGGCGCGAGCGGCGCGGAAGGGGTTACGGCTGATTGCCGGGCTCACCGCCTGCGCCGCGAGTCGCACGTTCTCGCGGACTGACAGCTCCTTGAAGGCGCTGGTGATCTGGAAGGACCGCGCCATCCCCATGTGCGCCCGGCGGTGGACCGGCAGGTTCTGCACGGGTTGCCCGTTGAAGAGGACCCTGCCCGAAGTGGGCCTTAGCTGTCCGGTGAGGACGTTGAACATCGTCGTCTTGCCGGCGCCGTTGGGGCCGATGACGGCGTGCAGGGTGCCGCGCTCGATGCGCAGCTCCACGCCGTCTAGGGCGCGGAACGCGCCGAAGGACTTCGAGAGCGACTCGGCCTCGAGGATGGGAAGGGCCCCGGGCGCCACGGCCTCAGTGGCTGGCATCGGCGCTCACTCCTTTCTGCCCCTCGGTGACGTCCGGGCTTGGGTCCGGGCCACGGCGGTTGCGGCGCCGCGCCAGTCCGGCCGCCGCCGAAAGCGCGCCATGCAGCCCGCCCTTGAAGAACAGCACGATGCCGATCAGGGCCAAGCCCAGCAGCAGCTCCCAGTAAGGCCAAAGGTCCGAGAGGTACGTGTTGAGGAGGACGTAGACGACCGCTCCCAGGAAGGAGCCGTACAGCGACCGGATGCCGCCGAGGACGGTGATGATGACGATGGTGATGGCCGTCTCGCTGTGGATCGCCGAGACGGATGCGGAGCCCACGAAGAAGGCGTAGAGGCAGCCGGCGATCCCCGTGACGGCGCCGGAGACCATGAACGCCACGAGCTTGTACGCCTTGACCGAGTAACCCAGCGCCTCCGCACGGGCCTCGTTCTCCCGGACCGCCACGAGGACCGAGCCCACCGGGGAGTCCACGAACCGCTGCAGCACGACGAAGACGACGACGAAGAGGGCAGCGGCGAGGTGGTAGAACGTGGCCCCCGGCCGGGCGATGAAGAAGCTCTGGCCGAACCCGCCAAGGGAGGCCAAGGGCAGGCCGCCGAGGCCGTTCTCGCCGCCGGTGTACTCCTTGAACACGTACGCGAGGAAGTTCGCGGTTTCCGCGAAGGCGAACGTGATCATCACGAAGTAGATGCCAAGCCGGCGAATGGCGAAGGCGCCGATGAACGCGGCCACGAGAGCGCACAGGACAGCCGAGACGATCAGTGCCGAGGACAGCTGGAAGCCGAGCCTCGTCGCGGTGAGCGCGGCGAGGTAGCCGCCGACGCCGAAGTAGACGCTCTGACCCACGGAGAGCAGACCCGTGTAGCCGAGAAGCAGGTTGCAGCCGAGTGCGGCGAGGGCGTAGATGAGGACCAGCGTGGCCACGGACCACGAGGGAGCGAGGAGCCCGAGCAGCACCACCGACCCCAGGCTGAGCAGGGCTGGCCGTACCAGCCCACCCTGAGGGGCGAGCCGGGCTAGGCCGGAGAGCGAGGCGTCAGCGGACACGGACGACCTTCCCGAACAAGCCGTCGGACTTGACCATCATGACGACGAGCATGGCGAGGTAGATCACGACACTGCCGTAGGCAGGGGCGAAGCCGATCGTCAGGCTCTGGGCCAGGCCGATGAGGATCGCGCCGACGAAAGCGCCGAGGAAGCTACCCATGCCACCGACCACGATGATGACGAAGGCGATGCCGAGGACCTCACCGGCGGATCCGGTGTTCAGGCCCCGCGTTGGACCGGCCAGGACGCCGCCGAGCGCCGCGAGCCCCACCCCGATGGCAAATGTGAGGGCGAAGAGCATGCCGGTGTTGATGCCGAGGCACGCGGCCATGTCGCGGTTCTCGGCCCCCGCCCGCAGCGATGCCCCGAAACGCGAGCGCTCGATGAGCCACCACAGCGCGGCGCCGACGACCACCGCCACGGCCATGACGAACAGACGGTATGCCGGATAGCTCGCGAACCCCAGGTCCACCACCCCGCGCAGCGCCTCGGGTGGCTGGGTGCTGCGGTTAGCAGGCCCCCAGATCATCGTGGCGACCTCTTGGATGACGAGGGTCAGGCCGATGGTGCCAACGATCTGGAACGCCGGGTCGACCTTGTAGAAACGGCGGATGACGACCGGTTCCAGCACGAAGCCCAGCAGCGCGATGGCCAGCGGTGCGGCGACGAGGGCGATCCAGAAACTCGTGCCGTAGCCCAGCAGCGTCCAGCTCAGCAGCGCGCCAAGGACGAAGAACGAGCCGTGCGCGAAGTTGACGAAGTCGCGCACCCCGAAGATCAGCGTCAGGCCGACGGCAAGCAGGAAATAGATCATGCCCGTGCCGACGCCGTTGACCAACTGGTTGAGGAAGAGATCACCCGACACGGGTCACTGCCCCAGCGGGACGAGCTTGCAGCCGGCTTTCTCAACCGGAACGGGGGCGCTGGCAGCGTGGAGGACCTCCATGATGTCGTCTTTGTCGGCCTGCTTGGCCGCCGGCTTGCCGACCAGGACGTAGTAGTCCTTGAGTAGCTGGTGGTCGTCCGAGCGGAAGACCTCGTCGCCCGTGACGCCCTTGAACGGCTTGGACGCCATCGCCTTGATGATCTCCGAGCTCTTGCTCGAGCGAGAGTTCGTCACCCCATCGAGCATCGCCTTGACCTGGTAGTACGCGGCCGCCAAGCCGTATCCCGGGGTGATGTTGTACTTCTTCTTGACCGCCTCGACAAGCTTCTTGTTGTTCGGGGTGTCGACGCCGTGCCAGTACTGCGCGCCGGCGTAGATGCCCGTCATGTTGTCCGGACCGATGGCCCTGAACTGGGTCAGGCCGGTCGACCACACGATGACGATCTTCATCTTCTTGTCCAGGCCAAAGGAAATCGCCTGCTTGACCGTGTTGATCGTCTGGCCGCCGACGTTGAGGATCGCCAGCACGTCGGCCCCGGATGTCGCTGCGTTGTTGAGATAACTGGAGAACTCGGTCTCTTGGGTGGCGTGGTAAGCGTTGCCGAGGACCTGCCCACCGTTGGCGGTCACGGCCTCGGTCGTGCTCCCGAGCAGCGCCTTGCCGAACACGTAGTCGGGCGTGATGCAGAACCACTTCTTCAGGCCCGGCTCGGCCTTCATGACGGCGTTGACGGTCTCGTGGCCCGCCGTGTAGGTGGAGTTGGACCAGCGGAAGGTCGATGTCCGGCACTGCTCACCGGTGATTTCGGGGGCGCCGGCAAGGGTGCAAAAGACCCCGCCGCCGCGGTTCACCTCGGTGCTGATGGACAGCGCGATGTTCGACAGCTGGGTGCCCATGAAGAGCGTATTGCCCTTCTCGGTGTTCTCGCGCACCTGCCGGACGGCCTCGTCCGTCTGGGCATTGGTCTCGCCGAAGACGAACTTGAGGTTGAAGTCGCCGACCTTGCCGCCGTACTCCTCCTTGATGAGCTCAACACCCTGGCGGATCTCCTGGCCTAGCTCGGCGTAGATCCCGGTGAACTCGCTCAGCGCCACGACGGTGAGCGCCTCGCCACCCCCAGCGTCGGCCCCACCCCCAGCGTCGGCCCCACCCCCAGCCCCGCCGTCACCGGCGGCGGGGCTCTTGGAGCAGGCCGCCAAGGAGGGCAGGCCGAGAAGGGCGCCGGCGGCAAGCGCACCCTGAACCACGGTGCGGCGGGCAAGGGGTGCGGTCATGGTTAAACCTCCAAGGATGCGCCGCCGAAGCGGTGGGTGCGGGCGATCGGAAGGGCCGACCCGAGGTGGCGGCGGCGCTGCTCGAGGACGGGCAGGGTCTGGCGGGCACGGGCCAGCCGGCCCGCGTCGATGTCAGCGCTGGCGTGGCCGGGCTCGTTGGCCAGGCCCGCCAGTTGGTAGCCGAGCGGGTCGACGACGTGGCTTCGCCCGACCATGGCGGGGCTGCAGTCGCCCGAGGCGGCCACGTAGACAGTGTTCTCCAGGGCACGCGCGCGAACCATAGTCAGGAAGTGATCCTCTTTCCCTTGGCCGATGGGCCACGCCGAACAGACCACGAGCAGGTCGGCGCCGGCGTCAACGAGGCTGCGTGCACACTCCGGGAACCGCACCTCGTAGCAGGTGATGAGGCCTATGGTGAGGTCGCCGACCTCGAACAGGTCTGTCTGCGCCTCTGCCACCTCCACAAGGTCGGACTCTCGGGAGCCGAAAGCGTCGTAGACCAAGAACTTTCGGTGGTGGCCAAGGAGCCCCTCGGGGCCCACAGCGACGACCGTGTTGAAGGGCTTGCCTTCGGCGCGACGCTCGTGCATCCCCACGACCAGGACCATTCCCGCGCTACGGGCGATCTCCGTCAGCACGGTGACGAAGGGGCCGTCGAGCTCCTGGGACGCAACCTGGAGATCAGCCGGCGCCGACAGGCAGGGGTACATCGCCGCTTCAGGGAACACCGCCAGCTGCGCACCTGAGGCGGAGGCCTGTCGCGCCAAGTCAGCGATGGACGCGAGGTTGGCGGATATGTCGGTGTCGGGTGCGTACTGACAGACAGAGACTCGCATGGTCGGGCCAGCCTCCCTTGGTGTGCTTCTTTGCACAGCCTTTGACAAGCAAAGTATTGACCTGTCGTTCGACAAGTCAATAGGTTCTCTGTCCGGGACAAAAAGGAGCCACGATGATCGAGCAGTTGCGGGCCGAGATGCGGGAGCAGTCCGCCCACGGCATTGCCCGCGCGGTAGCCGTTCTCGCATCACGCGGAGACATCTCGGCCGGAGAGAGGCTCCCGACCGTTCGGGAGGTTGCGCGGCGCCTCGGCATGAGCTCCTCCACTGTCGGGGAGGCTTGGAGGTCGCTCGCCGTGCAAGGGGTTCTGGACACCCAAGGGCGACGGGGCACCTTCCTGCGCCACAGCCTGGGGGACCATCCAGTGCGGCACTTCCGGCACATTCATGAGGCGCCGGTGCACGTCGACCTCTCGACCGGGTATCCCGACCCTGATCTGTTGCTCGACCTGCGTCCCTTCATCAGGGAGCTAGCCGCCGGCCCCGCCTACCGTGGCTACCCGGAAGTCGGCTTGCATGAGGCGCTGCGGGAACGCCTCAGTGCCACCTTGCCGTTTGAGCCCAGAGCGCTGATATTGGGCACCGATGCCCTGCTAACAGTCGCCGAGTTGCTGCCGATCCTCACCCGATACGGCGACCGGGTCGTCGTGGGCGCCGCCGAGTTCGCTCCCTATCTCGACCTCCTTGAGCGCCACGGGGTCGACCCGGTGCCCGT
>JAABUM010003803.1_pt1 | contig 17891 bp, 17 predicted proteins | sample 5559161 | NCBI WGS metagenome assembly JAABUM01 (sample SAMN10711868, study PRJNA513369) | rock metagenome | isolation source: Antarctica rocks | place: Antarctica: Victoria Land, Siegfried Peak nord | reverse complement strand
CTGCCGAGGCCCTGGTCCGGTTGCCGCGTTCGCCGCCGACCCTGGAGTCTGGAGAGACGATGGCAACTGTTCGGATCGCGAATGCGCCCGTCAGCTTCGGCGTCTTTGAGCTCACCGCGTGGCGGCCCGACCTGCCACCCGCCGAGGAGCTTATGGCGTTCATTGTCGCTGGAGGGTATGAGGGTGTCGACCTCGGGCCGATAGGCTACCTGGGCGAGCGGTCGGACATCGCCGGTCGGTTGGCGAGGCACGGGCTCGGGTTGTGCGGTGGGTGGGTCGAGATGCGACTGTCCGAGGATGCCGCGTTCGAAGCGGATCTCGTGGTCCTCGACCAGGCGCTGGACATCTTCGCCGCGGCTGCCGGCGTAGACCAGCGGTGGCGACCCCGCCCGACCCTCGCCGACGCGGGCTCGCCGCGGCGCGCCGCCAGCGTCGGGCAGGCGCACTCCTGCCCTGAGCTGGCCCTGGATGATGCGGGTTGGGACCGGCTCACGGTCAACCTGCAGCGGGCAACTGACCGCTGTCGGGATCGCGGGCTCGACCCGACATTTCACCAGCACGCCGGAACGTATGTGGAGACGACCCAGGAGGTCGAACGCATGCTGGAGGCCACCGACGTCGGGCTGTGCCTTGACACCGGGCACCTGCTGCTCGGCGGAGGCGACCCGGTGACCGGATGGCGGGCATGGGCCCAGCGCATCAACCATGTCCACCTCAAAGACGCCCGCCTGGACGTGCTGGACGCGGCGATCCGCGACGGCGCGGACATGGACGAGGTGTGGCGGCGGGGCGTGTTCTGCCCCCTGGGTGCCGGCGACCTCGACGTCGACGGCATCTTGACCGCCATTGGTGAGAGTGACTTCACCGGCTGGATCGTGGTGGAGCAGGACACGGTCCCACTGAACGGCACCTCGCTGCGCGACCTGGCCCGGGACCAGCACGCGAACCGGGACTACCTGCGGGTACGGGGTTGGTAAGTCGCCACGGCAGGTCCGTGGTCGAGAACTGTAGGCGCGAAGGAGTGTTGCTGTGGCTGTCTGTTGCGAGCCGTTGCGCGTCGGCGTGGCCGGGCTCGGCGTCGTCGCCCAGGTGGTGCACCTGCCGCTGCTCGCGCGGCGCCGGGACCTCTTCCGGCTCTCGGCTCTGTGCGATGTCTCCCGGACAGTGCGCGACCAGGTCGGGCAGCGGTACGGCGTCGCGCAACCGCGTCGGTATCCGAGCCTCGACGCCATGCTCACAGGCGGTGAGCTGGATGCTGTTCTATTGTTGACCTCCGGGTCACACGGCCCCCAGGCCAGAGCGATTCTCGACGCGGGCCTCGCCGTACTGTGCGAGAAACCGCTGGCCTACACGGTCGCCGAGGCCGATGACCTGCAGGCCGCGGCCCCCGGCGGCACCGGTCACCGGCTGCTGCTTGGCTACATGAAACAGTACGACCCAGCGGTGCAGCACATGCTGGAGTTGCTCCCGCCGGTCGAGAGCATCCGGACCATCACCGTCACCGTGCTGCACCCGTCCTCGGCGGCGCAGCTCGCCTTCGCCGGCACGTTCGCACCCCCGCCCGATGTGGACGCGGCGGTGCTCGCGGAGCTGAGGGAAGCCGAGGGCTCGGCGCTGCAGCGCGCTCTGGGCCCCGTGCCACCCGAGGTCTGCACCCTGTACTCCGATGTTGTGCTGGGCAGTGTCGTGCACGACTTGTCGCTGATCAGGATGGTCGCCGGAAGTCCGGTGAGCATGGACGGCGTCGACGTGTGGCCCCGCGATGGGCGGCCCGGGTCGCTGACCGCCTGCGGGCGACTGGCCTCCGGCGCCCGCTTCGGCGTGGGGTGGCACTACCTCCCCGACTACCCGGCCTACCGGGAGACGCTCTCCGTGCACCACGAGACCGGCAGCTTCGAGCTGGTCTTTCCGGCGCCTTACCTGCTCCACGCTCCCACCGAGCTCACCGTCGTCGACGCGGTGGGCCACCATGAGCGGCGGTCGGTGCACCGCTCGGTGGTTGAGGCATTCGAGCAGGAGCTCGTGGCATTCCATGCGATGGTTACCCGGGGGCTCCCACCGCTGTCCTCGGTGGCGCAGGGGCGGGCAGACATCATCACCGGCCAGCAGATCCTGCGGCGCTTCGCCGAGCAGACCGGGCTCGTGATCGGCGGCGAAGCGGCGAGGGCGTAGCCGGGGAGCGTGTTCGCTGGTGGCGCACCGAGCTCGCGCACCCCGGCGCCGTCCACCCGACCCGGAGGCGTCCCGAACGGTACGGGGAACAGTCACGGGACGGCCCGCGCAGTGTTCGTCTGCGTGTCACCCGATGTTCGGCTGGGCACTCCCCAGCCGGGGCATTCACCTGCCAGTGTTGAGGTGACCGCATCGGGATGGGGTTGTTCGGGGCGCCGGTGCGGTGTCCCACGAGAGGAGTGCCGCACGTGAAGTCGGTGACGAGAGCGTTGGCGCCGGTTGCGGTGGTGGCGATGAGTCTTACCGTGGCCGGCTGTGGCGGGTCCTCAGGCGCGGGCAGCGGTGGCAACGACAAGGCCCTCACGCTGTACTCGAGCGGCGACGTCAACGTGCAGAGCCTGTGGCGAGACACCCTGATCCCCGGCTTCCAGAAGGACAACCCGGGTTACAGCGTGAAGCTGGTCTTCTCCGAGCACGGCACCAACGACGCCACCACGCTGGCCAAGCTCGGGGTCTCGGTGAAACAGACGCAGGACCCGGGCATGGACCTCATCGACGCGGGCCTCGTCGGTCCGGCGGCGCAAGCCGGGCTGCTGGAGAAACTCTCCCCGAGCCAGGTCCCGAACCTCGCCACGGTCGATCCGACGCTCCTGCAGGCGGTCGACGGCAGCGCGGTTCCCTACCGCAGCTCCGCTGTCGTCCTCGCCTACAACTCCGATAAGGTCCCCACCCCCCCGAAGACTTTGGAGGAGTTGCTCGGGTGGATCAAGGCCAACCCCGGCCAGTTCACCTATAACTCGCCCGACAGCGGCGGATCCGGACACGCCTTCGCCGAGACAGTGCTCGACAAGTACATGCCCACCGCCGATGTGCAGAAGATGGCCAACCAGTACCTGCCCGACCTGGAAAGCCAATGGGCGCAGGGACTGCAGGAGTTGGCGAGCCTGAACCCGGACATCTATCAGCACGTCTACCCGAACGGCAACCAGGCGGTGCTCGACCTGCTCGCCAAGGGCACTATCACGATAGCGCCGGTGTGGTCGGATCAGTCCCTGACCGCGAAGCAGAGCGGTCTGCTCAAGGACAACATCAAGTTCCTGCAGATCGCCAACCCCTCGTTCACCGGAAGCGCGGCCGACCTCGGCATCCCGACCAACAGCACACACAAGGCAGCCGCCGAGAAGTTGGCCAACTGGATCCTGCAGCCGGACAGCCAGAAGCTGATCGTCGACAAGTTGGCGGGCTACCCCGGCATTGAGCTGAAGAACATGAGCCAGGCGGTGCAACAGGAGTTCTCCGGGGTCAACACGAGCCAGCTGCGTCCTGGCTATGAGACCAAGACGGCCAACGACGTCAACAGGCAGTGGCAGGCGAAGGTCCCCGGCAATTAAGTCGGTCGAGGGCCCGGGGCACGCTCGGCAGGACAGGCACTGACAGGCAGAGGAAAGGACGTTGATGAGCCCGCTGCGCCGGCGCTTGCAGGCCCTGCTGATGGTGGCGCCGCCAATCGTGGTGGTCGCGGTGTTCATCGGCTTCCCGGTCATCGCCGCTGTGCTCTACACCCTCGGCTACACCGGTGGACCCAACTCCGTCGTCGCGCTGCTGGCCCAGCACCAGAACACGGTGAGCGGCGTGAGCCCCACGACGGCCACCTACCGGGAGGTCTTCACCAGCTCGTCCTTTCTCCAGAACCTGATTGCGACGGTCTGGGTGACGGCAGTCACGATCACCATTGTGCTCGCGCTGAGCTGGGGGATCGCGCTGTACCTGCGCCTCACCGGCAGCCGGTTGGCCAAGATCGTCTCCGCGCTGGCCGTCATCCCACTGTTCATTCCCGTGGTCATCGCGTCGTACTCGATCCTCACCTTCTACGAGGCGACCGGGTTCATCCGCAGCCTCGGGAACCACCTCGGCTGGGATTCCACCCCGACGCTGGGCTACACGCTGGGCGCCGTGGTCATCGGTGAGATCTGGGTGAACCTGCCCTTCGGGGTTCTGATGATGAGTTCGGGGCTGAACGGCGTGCCCAACTCGCTCATCGAGGCGGCGCGTGACTCCGGCGCGTCGATGGTGCGCACCACGGTCAGCATCCTCGTCCCGATGACCATGATCCCGTCGGTGATCGTCGCCACCTTCACCGGCATCTACGTGCTCGGCAGCTTCACCGTCCCCTATCTCACCGGACCCTCCGCACCCAACCTTCTCGGCCCGGCGATGAACAACACCTTCTCCTCGTTCAACGAACCGCAGCAGGCGGAGGTCATGGCGGTGGCGGTGTTCCTGCTGGCAGCCGGTATCGGCTCCGCGTATGTGTGGGCGAACTTACGGGCCGCGAAGCAATCCGGGACGCTGTGATGAGCACCACCGCCGCGGGCTCCTCGAGTGTCGCCGTAGCGGGTCAGCCTCGGGAACCATCACCCGCCCGGCAGGGCCATCCCTCGGGGCGGGCCCGGGCGGTCGGGCGTCGTGTTCTGCTCGGGGTCGTCCTCGTGGTGTTGGCGGCGTTCATCCTCGGACCGCTGGTCTGGCTCGCGCTGCGCGCGTTCGCGGATACCTGGAACTACCCGGACCTGCTGCCCTCGCAGTGGACCCTGCGGTGGTGGCGCACGGTCTTCTCCGACACCAGCCTCGGCCAGTCGATCCGGCTGAGCTTCACCTTCGCCCCTGTCGTGACGCTCCTCTCGGCGCTGATCTGCCTCCCGGCGGCGTACGCGTTCTCCCGCTACCGCTTCCCGGGGCGCCAGGTCCTGCTGGTGTCCCTGTTCGCCACCAACGCCTTCCCCAAATTCGGGCTCTACATTGCCCTGGCCGGCTTGTTCTACTCGTTGAACCTGATGGGCAGCTTCCTCGGGGTCGTCATCGTGCAGCTGCTGGGGACCATCGTGTTCATGACGTGGATCCCGGCCGCGGCGTTCTCCGCCGTGCCGCGGAGTCTTGAGGAGGCGGCGCGCGACGTGGGGGCGCGCCCGTTGCAGGTCTTCCTCCGGGTGACGTTGCGGCTTGCCGCGCCGGGCATCCTGGTCGCGGGGATTCTGTCGTTTCTCGCCGCGTTCGACGAGGCCCAGGGGACCTTCCTCGTCGGCGTCCCCAACTACCTCACGATGCCGACCGAGATGTACACCCTCGTGCTCAACTACCCGTCCTCGGTCGCGGCCGTGTTCGCTATTCTGCTTTCCATCCCCTCGGTCATCCTGATGTCCTTGGCCCGCAAGCACGTCATGGGCGGCGCCCTGGCCGAAGGCTTCCAACTCCGATGACAGCACCCACCCCCTCAGCGGGCACCAACGGCGTCCCGACCGAGAACAGTGCACAGCGTTCCGGGCTCGTCCTGTCCGGGCTGACCAAGATCCTCGGTGGTCATACCATCATCGACGGACTCGACCTCGATGTCCGCGCCGGGGAACTCGTGAGCCTGCTGGGTCCCTCCGGCTGCGGCAAGACGACCACCCTCCGGATGATCGGCGGGTTCATCCGGCCCGACCGGGGTCGTGTCATCGTCGCCGGCCAGGACTGCACCCAGTTGCCGCCCGAGCGACGGCCGACCGCGATGATGTTCCAGAGCTACGCGTTGTGGCCGCACATGTCGGTCTTCCAGAACGTCGCCTTCGGCCTGCGGCTGCGGAAGCTGCCGAAGGCGGAGATCCGCGAACGGGTCGAGCGGGTGCTCGCGCTGGTCAACCTCACCCACCACCTGCACTCTGCTCCGGCGCAGATCTCTGGTGGTGAGCAGCAGCGCGTCGCGCTCGCCCGGGCGCTCGTGCTCGAGCCCAAGGTGCTGCTCCTCGACGAGCCACTGTCAAATCTGGACGCGAAGCTGCGGATCCGGGTCCGCGAGGACATCCGCGAGATCCAGCAACGAGTCGGGATCACGACGGTGCTGGTGACCCACGACCAGGACGAGGCGCTGTCGATCTCCGACCGTATCGCGGTGATGCGCGCCGGGATGATCGAGCAATACGCCACTGCCGGGAATCTGTACCGCGAGCCGAGCACCCGCTACGTCGCCGAGTTCGTCGGTGCGATGAACTTCCTGCGAGGCACGGCGAGTGCGGGATCCGTCGTCCTGGCGCCCTCGGGCCTGCGGGTCCCGTGCGCCGGACCGCTACCGCCCACTGACGAGGAATCCGACATCGGGGTACGCCCGGAAGACGTGCACCTGGTGCCGACGGCGAAGGGCTCAACCGCCGAAGGGAGGGCCAACGCTGCGGCGGGCGGCACCGCAGCGGCCGTGCCCGGCACGGTGGTGCGCGACGCACCGCGCGGGCACTTCAAGGAAGTAACCGTGGCACTCGGGGAGACGAAGGTCCGTGCTTACGTGGGAAGCGAGTTCCGGGCGACCGACGTGCAGGTGTCTTTCCGCCGCGCCCTGCTCTATCAGGATGCCGCGCTCGTCGCCCTGCCCGGGGTCACGCCTGCGGGCAGGGAGCTGCCCGTGAGCGAGGTGGTCTGACCCTCGTGGCACTGGCCATCGCCCACCGGGGCGACCCGCACGCACACCCGGAGAACACGCTGCCGGCCATCCTCGCCGCCGCTGGGCAGGGGGCGGACATGGTGGAGATCGATCTCCGGCTGACCAAGGACGAAGAAGTCGTGGTTCTGCACGACTCGACGTTGCGTCGTGTGTGGAACCGGGACGTGGCGCTGCGCGAGCTGACTCTCGACGACGTGGCCACGGTGGGGTCGGGGTCCTATCAGGTCCCGACACTGCACCAGGTGTTGTCGAGCATCGATGTGCCGCTGATGGTCGACCTCCCCGACAGGGCAGCCGCGGTGCCCGGTGCCAAGCTGGTTCGGGAGCACCGTGCGCTGGACCGATGCCTGTTCGTGACCGGTGACATCGAGGCGCTGCTGGAGATCCGCGAGTTCGCCCCCGATGCCCGTATCGGTCTCAGCTGGGCACAACCCGAGCTGCCCGACCCCACCGTGCTCAAGGCCCTGCACGCCGAGTTCTTCAATCCGGCGTGGGAAGTGCTGCAGTTGCACGAGAATGTCGTGGCCGGCATGCACGACGGGGGCTACCAGGTGTCCATCTGGACGGTCGACAGCCCCACGAACATGGCCCGACTTCTCGCCATGGGTGTCGACGCCATCGTCACCAACCGCCTCTCATTCCTGGTCGACCTGCTGGCCCCGGCTCGGCGCGTCGCCTCCGCGACGGCCTGACTGTGCTGCAGGCATGCTGACGCGGCAACGTCCGGGCCTGGACGGCTACCTGTTCTTCGCCGAGCAGCTGGCGCTCTCGGCGATGGACCGGATCGGCACGGGCCGACCACCCGACGAAGAGATCACCACCAAGAGCGGGCCAGCCGACTACGTGACAGTCACGGACCGGGCCGTGGAGCACCTCGTGCGGGAGACCATCCACCAGCGCTTCCCCGACCACGCCGTCGTCGGGGAGGAACTCGGGGTGATGGGAGACGGTGACGCCGAGTTCGTGTGGTACCTCGACCCGGTGGATGGCACCACAAACTTCGTTCATGGGCTCCCGTGGTCCTCGTTCAGCCTCGCGTTGCGCGACGCGACCGGAGGCGCCGTCGGAGTGGTCGCCGATCCCTCCCGCCGCGAAGTGTTCGGCGCCGCACGGGGACGCGGTGCGCGGCTCAACGGGCACCCGATCCGGTGTCGAGACGACCGCGTGTTAGCCGGCGCCGTCGTCTTGACCGAGTGGGCGTCCCACCGCGCTTGGGCTGGCATGGAACACATGTTGCGCGAGCTGTCCGCGAGCCAGTGCACGACCCGGATCATGGGTTCCTCCGCACTGTCGGTCGCCTCGGTCGGGGCGGGACGTGCAGTCGCGGCCGTGCTCGGCGGCTTCCACACCTGGGACGCGCTCGCCGCCGTCATCGTGGCGCGCGAGGCCGGCGCGTTCATCCTCGGCCGTGACGGTCTCGAGCACGACCTGCCCCCGGGGGAGGGTCCCCGGAGCGGCCTGCTTGCGGTCGCCCCCGGGGTAGCGTCGCAGCTGCACCGGCTGTGGGTCGGCGCCCGGGACTGACAACCAGACACACGCGACCCCCCGGCTCGACGGCGCGCGACGCGCCTCGGAGCCCCGACCCGCACCAGACCGCGACCGGGTTGATGGCCCAGTTCTCCCGGCGAGCGTCCTGCGCGGCGGCAACCGGTTCGGTGGCAAAGCCACGCTGCTGGGCAACCACCCACTTCCGCTCCACCGCGCCAGTGCGGTGAAGCCATCAGGGGGGCCGCATGAGCCGCCGCTGATGGTGCCCGGTTGCCGCCAAGCAGGGAAAGGCCCGCATCGCCGGTCTCCGCCTGCGCGAAGCGATGAGACGGGTGGGTGTCAGCGTTCACGGCGACCAGCTGGCGTCACGTCAGCGTCTACGAGTGGGCGATGGCCTGATTCGTCCGGTGCGCGGTCTGTCTGACCGGCTGATGCGGATGGCACAGCCCGGGGTGAGGGGCCCGCGCTGCGCCCGCCCCTGATTCAGGCCCCCAACACCACGACCGGGCAACGATCAGCCGTCAACCAAGCACCGCAGCGGTGAACATCCAACGCCGGTCCCGCACCGGTGCCTGGAGAGGGGGTTGAGCCGGCGGAGCAGGTCTTGGGCGTGAGATAGCGGTGGTCAGACGGGGAACCGTGTGATGGCTTCGTTGTAGTGCTGCTGCGCGTCGGCGAGGGCGAGGCGGCTGTAGATCTCGAGGGATTGGCGGCTTTCGTGTCCGCTGTAGGGCTGGATGAGGGCGTCGTCGATGCCTTGGGTCTTGAGCCAGGTGAACAGGAAGTGCCGGAGTTGGTGGGGGCTGATGGGGTGGGTGAGCCCGGCGGCGTTGGCGTAGCGGGTGAGCATGGCCCGGATCCCGCGGGTGCTGTAGGGCTTTTTCCAGCTGGGCTCGAACAGGTGGACCGCGCCGCGGTGGTCTGGGTGTCGGTGCCGATCGCGGACAACGACGTCGGTGGCAGGTGGTGCGGGTTGGCCGTGGAGGGGTAGTACTGGAACGGTTCGTGGTGGGCGAGCTGCAGTCGCCGCGAGTAAGCGGGCCCCGGTGTCGGGCGGTCGGACTTGGCCCAGCGGATCGGCAACTTGCGATCGGGGGTGCCAGCGAGCGCAGCGACCAGCGTGGGTCCGAGGTGGCTGTTGAGCTGACGAGCCACCTCGTGAATGTCCATCCGCGCGGTCGCAGCATGCGTACCGGTCCACCGTCACCGAATCCATTCCGCCACTAAGAACGCCCGGCAATTGATGTGACTGGCGGGGCGGATGTTGCAGGTGTGTCGTTGCGGGTTGGGGCACGGACCCCGGCTTGATCATGGGATTGCTGAAGTCCTACTGATCACCGGGAGGGTCCGTGCCCCTGCTGCCAGCATCCCTGACCGAACCCCTGTGGGTCCAGTTCTCCACGCTGTTAAATGAGGACGATCGCCCCGAATTCGTCGCGGATCATCCGTGGGGATGTCACCGGCGCCGGATCCCTGATCGGGTCGTGTTCGACCACGTGCTCGCCGCCCTGGTCCACGGCAGCGGCTACGAGCGCATCGCCACCCCAGGGTGTTCGGATCGCACGATCCGCCGCCGACTGGCCGACTGGGCCGAGCGCAACGTGGGGGTGGAACTGCTCAAAGCCGCGCTCGCCGCCTACAACCAGATGATCGGCCTCGACCTCGACGACCTCTCATCGGATGGGTCGATCACCAAATCCCCTGCGGAAGCGAACTATCGGGTCGATCCCCGGTCGATCGCGGTAAGCAAGGCACCAAACGCTCGGTGGTCACCGACGGGCGCGGCATCCCCCTCGCCCTCGTCGCCGCCGGCGCCAACCGGCACGACTCACCCCTGTTCGAACCCACCATGCGCCAGATCCCGGACATGATCGGACCACTGCCTGAGCGGCCGTGTGTGCACCTGGACCGCGGCTACGACTCCGCCGGCACCCGGGACCTGCTCGACGAACTCGGCTACGTCCACGAGATCGCCCGCAAACCCATCCCCGCCCCCATCCAAGCCGGCAAACGCTGGGTCGTGGAACGCACCCACTCCTGGATGAACGGCTACGGCAAGATCCGCCGCTGCACCGAGAAACGCCGCGTCGTCGCCGAGCTGTACCTCTACCTCGCCGCCGCCCTCACCGTCCTGCGCCGCCTCATCAACGAAGCCCGCACCCGCTACCGCTGGCCAACCCGACCCACCACCCGAAGACTCAAGTAACCATCAATTGCCGGGCGTTCTAAGGCTAAGCCACCAAAAAGCCACCACAACAAGCGGCTGGCGGCGGCGCTGACGAGGATGCGCACGTTTTGGTAACAATCATGCGAGCCAGCGACCGCTCGACGCCTGGACAGCCAAAAAGTACCCACCCGACGGTCGGGCGGTGTTTCGATCCGGAGCGCTGCCGAGGTGATCAATTTCAGCACATCGGAGTGTCCGGCGCATTCGGCTTCGGCTGATCAGGGCTCGACGTGGGCCACACCCCATCGCACCAACATCGCATAGAAGCCCTCCACAGCGGGCAGCATCGCCACCGCAAGCGCCGTCACCAAGACGTCGACACCTACATCATCGGTCCATGAAGTCATGCCGCCCAGCGTGTTCTCTATGCCCTGCCCAGACAGCCAACACGCCGCGGTCGGACTGGATGTTGTTGATCGCTTCGGCCGGCGTTCAGTCAATTTTCGCCTGGACGTTAGCTGGCGCCCATAGCTTTTGGCGGTTGCTCACCGCGTTCATCGCTCCCGAAGGGATTTGTGCATGTCCGATCTTTCTCGTCGAGGTTTCCTCGGCGCAGCCGTAGCGGCCACCGGGGCCGCAGTGGTTGGTGCGACACTGCCCTCCGCCGCCGCGCTGGCTGCCCCAAAGCCACCGGTGGCGCCTGGCCGTCGCGGTGATATCCGGGATATCAAGCACGTCGTGATCGTGACGCAGGAGAACCGCAGTTTCGACCACTACTTTGGTTGTCTCAAAGGTGTCCGCGGCTTTGGGGACCGCTCGACCATCACGCTGCCCGGTGGCCTGTCGGTGTTCCAACAGCCGACGACGCGCCCCGGCCTGCCCATCACGACCACCCAGTACCCGTGGCGCCTGAGCGACGCTCCGCCCTCGACCTACCCCGCCGGTCACCAGCCGCCCAGTTCGGAGCTGGGTGCACAGGGTTACGGCGGGACGGCACACAACTGGGACGACCAGCACGCGGCCTGGTACGGCGGACTGATGAACGGTTGGGTAGGCGCCAAGGGCGGCCCGACGACGCTGGGATACCTGAGCCGGACCGACATCCCGTTCCACTACGCCCTCGCCGACGCCTACACGGTCGGCGACGGCTACCACTGCTCCGTGCTCAGCGCGACCGGCCCGAACCGTACCTACTTGTTCAGCGGAACGATTGACGCCCAGCAGAAGTACAGCAACGTCGTCGCCTACAACGGCGGTGACGAACTGGGCAAGAACCTGCTCTGGGAGACGTACGCGGAGACGCTGCAGAAGGCCGGTGTCAGCTGGAAGGTCTACCAATGCGCTGACAATTACGGCGACAACGCACTCGAGTACTTCAAGAACTTCGCCCAGTACGACCCCACCCAGGGAGGCAGACCTACCCCGGGCAACGCGCTGTTTGACAACGGGGTCGCGAACGTTCCCGAGCCGCTGACCGGTCTTAGCGCCAACGCCGACAACCTCACCAACGCCATTAAGGCCGACGTGGCGGCGGGCACGCTGCCACGAGTGTCCTGGGTCGTGCCCAACCAGGCGTTCTCCGAGCACCCCGACGGCGCGCCGGACGACGGTGCGTACTACGCAAACGGCGTCCTGGAGGCGCTCAACGCCGATCCAGACGTGTTCAACTCAACTCTGGTGATCATCGACTACGACGAGAATGACGGCCAGTTCGATCACGTGCCACCGCCGGTGCCGGCCCCCGGAACGAAGGACGAGTTCTACCAGGAGGCCTCGGGCACCCTCGCGCGCTCCGGCCTCACCCAGCCGATGCCGGTCGGCCTCGGTTTCCGCGTTCCCCTGATCCTGATCTCCCCGTGGACACGGGGAGGATGGGTGACCTCGGAGGTTTCCGACCACACCTCGGTGATCCAGTTCCTGGAGAAATGGACCGACGCGCTTGGGACGCCGGCGATCTGTCCGAACATCAGCGACTGGCGCCGCAGCGTCTGCGGGGACCTGACCGACGCGTTTGACTTCACCGCGCCGATCTTCGGCCTTCCGAAGTTGCCCAAGACCACCGTAATCGGCGACCCTGCGGGCGGCTCCTACCACCCGCGGGCCACGACCAACACCATGCCGGCGCAGGAGCCGGGCACCAAGCGGGCGCGGCCACTGCCCTACCAGCCCAACGCGAACCTGGACGGGTTCACCTTCGGCAGCAACGGTGCGGTCCAGGCGGTGCTGTCCTTCAGCAATAACGGGCCACACGTCCGCAAGGCCAGCCACTTCGCCGTTTACAACAACACCGCTCCGGCTCAGTCGCTCGCCGACTACCCGAGGACCTTCCCGGGCCAATACACGGTCGCCCCGTCAAATCTTTTCTCAACCAACCCCGTGGCCGGGTCGATCGAGGTCGGCGCGGGTAACGGCGACGGCAAGTACGACCTCACGGTCGTAGGCCCGAACCGTTTCCTGCGGCACTTCACCGGTGACGTCAACGTCGCCGCCACGACTGCGCAGGCGACGGCGCAGTACCACCAGCATGATCACGGCCGGACGCCCGAACTCGCGCTTGAACTGATCAACAACGACACCAAGGCTGTGACGTTCACAGTGGTGTCAAACAACTACTCGAACGACCACGCGAGGACTTATCACGTGCCCGCGCACGCTCGCGCAAGGCACAGGGTGAAGCCGCATGCGTCCAGCAACGGATGGTACGACCTGTCCGTCACGATCAGCGGTGACCACACATGGCTGCGGCGCTACATCGGCCACCTCGAGGACGGCACCAACAGCATCACCGGCTAAGCACCCGCATCCGCCGATCAGGCCCGACCACGGCCACCGCCGCGGCGAGCACCCGCACCGTCCTTGTTCTGCGCGTCGTGGTCGTCATGTCGTCCCTGTTGTGCAGGAGCCGAGCAGGTTGGTTTGCAGCATCACTCGGCCCAGGGCCACCCACGCGGCGCCGTAGTACCCGGGTTCGCGCTGGGCCAGCCGCGCGGCGGCGTCGAGTGCGGCGCCCGCCCGGGCTTGCTGGCCGCGGGCGGTGTCCGCGGCGGCTGCGGCAGCCAGCACCAGCGGGTCCTGCCAGTCCACGGTCGGGGTGCCGTTCAGCGCGTACACCCCGCGCAGCTCACTCACCGGTGCATCGAGTTCCGTGGCGGTGGCCGCGGCCAGAGCACGCGCCTCCGGGCTGCAGGACTCCGCGGTGCGCAGCACCATGCGTGCGGCGTCGAAGGAGAAGCGCGGGCCGGTGCCGTCGGGTGCCTGCGCGGGTGTCACGGCACCGGAGCTGCTCAGCTGCGCCCAGTCCGGAGGCAGCGGATTCTCCGCGAGCAGCCTGCGGGTAATGGTGGTTCCGGTGGCCCGCACCTGCGCCCAGCGTGGATCGCCGGTCGCCGCACCCAACTGCGCGGCGGCGAGCGGGGAGAAGTAGCTGGGGTTCACCGCCCACGGTGCGCTGGTGGCCCAGGTGCCCGCGGTGAGCACCGGCCCCAGCGGGAGACCGACCAAAACCGTGGGAGATCAACTGTTCGAGCGCCCGGTGATGCTGCGTCACCGCCAGGTGCGGATCTCCGCGTCCGCGGTGGCGTCGCGCTGGTCGGCGTACCGGAGCACGGTTTGGGCGTTGGCGTGCCCGAGGCGGCGTCGGATGGTTTCCAGGGATACCCCGGCGTTGACCAGTTCGGTGGCGTGGACGTGGCGAAGCTGATGAATCGTGTCGGTGACCTGGGCTTTCGCGCAGTACTTCGCCCAGAGTTGCTGGACGGAGGCATACCGCGCCGCCGGCGTAGTTCTTCTCCGCGCGGAACAGGGACCCGTGCCGGTATCCACGCGTTTTGAGGTAGCGCCGCAGCAGCGCCACCAGCGTCGAGTCGTCCAGCAGCACGGTGCGCCGCCGCCTACCCTTGCCCACGACGGTGACGTGCTCATCGTCGCGGCTCAGGTCGAGATCCTCGATCTCGATGGACAGGGCTTCACCCACCCGCATGCCGGTGGTGTAGAGCAGCCTGACAGCAGCCGGTCGCGGTCGCGGGTCTTGGGGATCGCCCGTAGGACGGCCTCGACCTGCTCGGTGGGCACCGGGCGCGGCGACGAGGCCGCCAGGCGGGTGCGGTCCAGGCGGGTCATCGGATCCGCCTCGATCATCTCGGCCCGGTAGGCCCACGCCAACACCGAGGCCAGCGCGGCTTCGCGTCGGGCCCGGGTCGCGGGGGCCTTGTCGGCGAGGCTGCCCAGGTAGGCCCGCAGCACGCCCGCGGTGATCTGGTCGATCGGCCCGGGAAAGAACCGGTCGAAGTCGGCCAGGTCACTGCGGTAGGCCCGCACCGTGTTGGCCGAGCGGCCCGCTCGGGTCAGGTCGGTGAGGAAATCCTCGACGATCGTGACCATCGGCGAGTTCGCCATGCCGCGCGCCTTCCCCGTTTCCTGCGATAACAGTAGAGTCGGGCGCCGCTGGGCTGTCACTCCACGGCAGGTGACGCCAGGAACCGGAGATGTTTTCCTGTGGTAATGATACTTATCGAAGCAAACCGATGAGCCAGGGAGACGGTGCCGAAGCCGGGATGGTCGCGGGTGCGCTACCGGGGACGGTCTACCAGCTGCGGGTGATCCTGTCCGGGATCAGCCCGATGATCTGGCGGCAGCTGGGGGTCCCCGCCACGCTCACCCTCGCCGACCTCCACGAGGTGCTCCAGACCGCGTTCGGCTGGAGCGGGGAGCGCCTGCACCGCTTCACCGTGCATGGGCGGGACTACGGCTCCGCGGAGCTGGGTGGGCCGAGCCGTCCGCGGTCGGTCTGGGCGGGCTTGGTCTGAGGGAACGGGAGCGGTTCACCTACGCCTACGACTTCTTCTCCCCGCTGCAGTGCTGGCGTCACGACCTGCGCGTTGAGGCCGTCACCGCGGCGCACCCTCGGCGTCGTTACCCGTGGTGCAGCGGCGGGGCCCGGACCGCGCCCCGCAGGACTGCGGCGGACCCGAGGCGTTCTTGGCGCTGCGCGAAGAACATGGCCGGTGGGCCACCACCGTGCGGATGGCCGAACTCATCGGGCTGCTGCTGGCGGCGCCGCCGACCAGCACGGTGCGTGAGGTGCTGGGCGAGGCGATCGAGGAGTTGCCCGGGCTGCTGTATTGGAGCGGGATCGACCGTTTCGACCGGGTCGGGCTCAACCGCACCCTGGCCACCCTGCGCACGAAAGGCACCCCATGAAGATCACTGTTCGGGTCCAGGTCGACGCCGCCGAGACCGGCGCCGTCCCCGCCCCCGAGGGAGAGGCAACGGAGCAGTTCCGTGAGGTGTTCGTCCTGGAGCGCGACCAGCTCACCGGAGCCTCGGTCGGGCTGAGCTTGGCCGAGGCCCACGCGCTGCTCGCCTAGATCCAGGAGGCGGTGGTCTGCGCGCAGGTCACCGCGGCCCTGGCCGAGCAGCGCTGCTGCGCGCGGTGCGGGCGGGCTTACCGCCACAAGAACACCCGAACGGTCACCGTCCGGACCCTGTTCGGGACGCTGCACCCCGACAGCCCCCGCTTCCTGGCCTGCCCGTGTCGAGCCGATGGCCTCGAGGCGCCGGCCACCTTCAGCCCGCTGACCGCGATCCTGGCCGGGCGTAGTACCCCGGAGCTGGTGTACCTGCAGGCCCGGTTCGCCGCGGTGATGTCGTTCGACCTCGCCGGGCACCTGCTCGGTGAGGTCCTGCCGTTGGGACGGGCCCTGCACGGCAGCGCGGTCCGCGACCAGGTCACCGCGGTGGCCCGGCGGTTGGAGGGTGAGCTCGGTCCCGAACAGTCCATGTTCGCCCAGGGCTGTCAGCGGGACTTCGATCAGCTGCCCCGCCCGGACCTGCCGCTGACCGTCGGTCTGGACGGCGGCTACGTCCACTCCAGTGCGCAGACTTCGCGGCGCGACGGCTGGTTCGAGGTGATCGCGGGCAAGAGCATGCCCGACGAGGGTCCCGCGAAGTGCTTCGCGTTCGTGCAGACGATCGACACCAAGCCGAAACGGCGGCTGTTCGAGGTGCTGCGCGGGCAGGGCATGCAGGCCAACCAGTCCGTGGTGTTCCTCACCGATGGCGGTGAGGACATTCGGGATGTGCCGCTCTACCTCAACCCGCACTCCGAGCACCTGCTCGACTGGTTCCACGTCACCATGCGGATCACCGTCATGACCAACATGGCCAAGAGCCTCCGGTCGCCGCCGCCAGATCCCGACCTGCCGCCGGCTCCGCCGGTGGAGGTCGCCGCCGAGGTGGGCAAGCAGCTCTCCCGGCTCAAGTGGTTTCTGTGGCACGGCAACGTGTTCCGGGCCTTGCAGATCATCGCCGACCTGGACCTCGACCTCGACGTCGCCGAGCCCAGCGATTCCCAGCTCAAGCTGGGCAAGGCGGTGCTCGAGTTCGACAGCTACATCCGCGCCAACACCGACCGGATCCCCAACTACGGCGAACGCCGCCGGGCGGGGGAGACCATCTCCACCTCGTTCGTCGAGTCCACCGTCAACCAGGTGGTGTCCAAACGCATGGTCAAGAAGCAGCAGATGCGCTGGTCACCACAGGGCGCCCATCTGTTCCTGCAGGTCCGCACCCGGGTCCTCAACGACGACCTGGCCGCCGACTTCGCCCGCTGGAATCCCGGCTTCACCCATAACAGCGAGCCGGCCGAGCTCGCGGCGTAGGGCAGCGCCACGGGCGCTCGAACAGATGGTCTCCCACGGTTTTGGTCGGTCTCCAACACCGAGCACCTGAACCAGGATGGCAAAGTACATCGTGTCTGCCACCATGACTACCCGCAGCGCGAGAACTCCGGGGCACAGCGACCGCTGTCCGTCTACGTGTCGGCTAGGCCGGTGCGAGGTGGCGACTGGGCGTTGGTCATCAGGGCAAATCGCGCAAGGTTGACAGATCGTGCGAAATCGGCATGAGTGTGCTTATGCTGGCGTCCCGCACTCCTCTCTTACGCTCCGGAAGAGGTACACCATGTCTCAGTTCCGCATCGTCCGTACCGTCTCAGCGACTGTCCTGTTGGCAGGCGCCGTGTCGTTCTCGTTCGCGGGTACGGCATCCGCCCAAAATCAGTTCAACTGTAGTGATTTCAGTACTCAGCAACAGGCCCAGGCCCAGTTCAACAAAGTTCCTGGCGATCCCAGTCGCCTTGACGCCAACCACAACGGTATAGCGTGCGAAAGTCTTCCCAGTGCCACTGGCTCGAATGGCGCTTCCGGAAGTAATGGTTCGACCGGAGCTCAGGCGCCCAGCGGTAGTAGTGGTTCATCGGGTGGTCAGAACGGCGCTAACCAAGGTCAGGTCTCGACCGTACCCAGGGGTGCAGTGAATACTGGTGACGGAAGTACATCGGGCAGCAACAGTATGGCGTTTATCCTCGGCGGCCTTGCGCTGACCGTGGCCGGTGGTGGGGTCAATGCCACTTAGCTTATGTTGATCATGCGGCCGCCGTGGTGAACTTGGCGATTGTGATGGTGGGTGGATGATCGTGGCGGACACCGGTATCGGTCGGTGTCTTGATGGGGTAGTGGTTGTGCCGGGCGCGTTTGATCACCCGCGGGTAGCTGCGGTGGCGGCGCCGCGGGTTGAGGTTGCGTCGTGCGGTGA
>JAABUM010003802.1_pt1 | contig 17893 bp, 14 predicted proteins | sample 5559161 | NCBI WGS metagenome assembly JAABUM01 (sample SAMN10711868, study PRJNA513369) | rock metagenome | isolation source: Antarctica rocks | place: Antarctica: Victoria Land, Siegfried Peak nord | reverse complement strand
GCGACCGACGGCGGCGGTTCAGCGCGGATCCCGGCGGCGTTCTGCGGCCTGGTTGGCCTCAAGCCGACGAACGGCATCGTGGGACGCTCACCCGTGCCGTCCTGGATGGACCTGTCCACGGACGGGCCGATGGGCCACTCCGTCGCCGACCTGCGGTTGCTGCTGGAGCTCGAGAAGGGCCCGGCGCCCGGCGATCCCAGTGCCCTGCCGCACTGGGCGCCAGGAGCCCCGGGGCGCCTCAGACGGGTTTTCGCGGCTGTGCGTACCTCCGACTGGGGCCCGTTGGACCCCGCGCTGGATAAAGCTTTCAAGGCGGCCCTGCAGGTCCTGGAGAGCGAGTTAAGCATGGACGTCGAGTGGGTCGAGCCTGACTGCGTCACTCCGGCGGGCAATGCCGATGTCGACTGGTTCACAATCTGCTGCACCGAGCAGGCCCACCAGATCGGCCGAGCCGTGCTCGATCAGCGGGCGGGAGACTTCGACCCGGTGCTGCTGGCGCAGATGCAGACCGGGCTGCAGACCCCACTCGCAGAGTATGTCAACGCCCGGCGGCGTCGCTTTGAACATGTGCGTCACCTGGACCTGCTGCTGGGTGTCGACGGCGTCCTGGTCACTCCGACCCTGGCCATGACCGCCCAGCATGCAGACGGGCGGATGCTTGGAGCACAGACTGCCGGGACCCCAGAAGACGCGCTCAACACCTGTCTGCAGAACATCACTGGCCACCCCGCGGTGTCGGTGCCGGCAGGTGTCCTGCCGGGCGGTCTGCCGTTCGGACTTCAACTGACTGCACCGCGATTCCGGGACGACCTGCTGCTAGATCTGGCCGAGCAGTGGGAGCAGGCTCGCCCGTGGCCTTGGTTCGCCCCCGGTTACGACCCGCTCGTGCCGGCGCCCTAGTGGTCCGTCCGTGCGACAGACGAGTCCGGCGCGGGGTGCTGTCCGCTGTCTGCGGGGACAAAGCTCGTTAACGTCGTCGGGCTGAATCTGTATCCGCCGAAGCGGGCAGTGGTGTTTAATCTTGATGAGAAGACCCGCTGTTTCTGGGGGATCTGCCGGCCTTGACTGGCGCGGCCAAGGTCGCCGACCCCGCGCGGGCGGCAGACGTCGTCAGGGCTGGTGGCATCGCGGTGCTGCCGGCCGGTTCTTGGGACATGGCTGATGAGGTTCTGTGGTTGCTCGACTTCACCCAAGTTGGCGTGAGCACCTGTTTGCACTGGGCGAGAACGGGCCAGGCCCGACGGCCGTTGCCGACGCAAGAGCACCCGGCCGAGCCAGCTCCCCGCCGCCCGACGCTTGCGTCAGGCGAAGGGCCATGGCCTGATCCGCCCGATGGGGAGAAGGCTGGATCGGGGGCGGTGCTGGCCGCGGAGCTGGCCGCCCTCAAGCAGGTGGGTGGCTTCCGATATGGGGCCGTGGTGTGACTTGCTGCGGGCGCCGCCGCTCGAGGGATGCACCCTGATGACGCACTCCGACGCGCCCTCGACGAAACCGCTGCCGAGGAGGAGGTGTTCGACAACATGTTGGCTGAGCGACTACGCGCGTCTGCCCTAGGCTCTCGGCGTCCACGAAACCGATGAGGGCGGATGATCCACAGAGTCGGCCGCGGACTGGGCTGGTGGTGCTCCGCCGTTGCTCACGCCCGCTCGGACTTCGGGCTGCTGATCGAGATCGGCAGCCCGACCCGCACCGGGGGGACCGGTGCTCAAGCCCGCGGAGTACGCCGCGGCCGGCGTGCCCTCCTACTGGCGGGCCGAGACCGAGCCTTAGGTCGGGGTGGTTGCGATACCAGTGCGTCGACGGGGCTTTCCGCGCAGGCGGCTGGGTGAGCGCGGGCTCGAATGCACTGGCCGCGACCTACGACGTCGTCATCGACGCGGTGGCGCTGTCGGCTCCGTGACGGAACGGTTGATCAAGCTTTTCTCGTCGGTCGGGTCGCGGTCTCGAGCGGGCAAATGGCCCCGTAGGTGTGCTCGGCCGGGCCCGTTACGACGGCAGGAAGCAAGGTGCTAGCCGACTGGCGACCGACCGACCGTGGCGCAGCGCCTCATGGGCGCCGGCGCGGTCATCCTGGGCAAGACCAACATGCACGAGTTCGCCTGGGGTGGGACGTCTGCCAACCCGCACTACGGCTCGGTTCGCAATCCCTGGAACCCGGAGCGGTTCCCCGCAGGGTCTAGCCCCGGTCTTTCAGTAAGGCCATGATCGGCAGTCGATGATCTTGGAACTCAGGGAGGCTGGGTTCGGGCAGCCGACAGTCCCGGCGCGGTGTCCGGTGTCTCCGTGTTCTGGGCGGGTGCTGGCTGGTGGTGGTGCTGGCTGTCAGGCCGGGAGTGGGATGCGCCGCAGTCGGGTGAATGCTTTGGCCAGCGCGAGGGCCCAGGGCCAGTGCTCGGCCAGGCGCAGGTAGACCTTGCGTTGGCCGTGGGTGATGCGGGCGGCGATGTGCAGCAGCCGGTACCGGAGCGTTTTGGGTTCGGCGCGGTGCAGGTCGCCTTGGTCGGTCAGCAGCATCGACTGCGCCAGCGCGAGCAGGTCCGCGGCGATCAGCGCGAGCTCGACCCAGACCTTGTTGACGTGGGAGTGCCGGGAGGGCAGGTGACCGATCCCAGTGTCCTTGCCGGTCCGGATCCGGTCCTCGACCCGGGCGTGGGCGCGGTGCCGGGCGTCTAGAAACGCGAGCTGCCCACCGGCGGTGTTGATGGTGAACGCCTGGTACCGGTAGCCGTCGCGGATCTCGAACGCGTCCAGGGTGGCGCCCGGGTGGGGGTGCTCGCGGCGGACGATGACGCGCATCCCGGGACAGGTGGAGGTCCAGCGGGCCAGGTCGAGCATGCCGGTGACCTCGACGACGTCGGCGTGCTCACGCAGCCCACCGTCGGCGTTGTTCGCGGCAGTCCAGGCGTGCTTGGGGACGAGCTTGATGGCGTCACGGACGGCTTCGGTGACGGGGTAGCCGACCGAGAAGTCCAGGCCCTGCTGGGAAAGCGCGGTGATTAGGGCGTGTGAGTAGCCGGCGCCGTCGGCCCGGATGAGGACCTTCTTGTGGCGCCACCGGTCCGGGATCTGCGTGAGCGCGTGCTCCAGAACGGTCAGGTGGTCCGTCGCGGTGTTGCTGCCGGCGTTGCCCGGCCGGAGCAGCATCGCCAGCGCCTCGTTGGTGTTGTCCAGCCAGGCACCGAGGGGGTGATGGCCGAACCCGCCCTTGAAGTTCCCCTTCGCATCGTCTTTCTCGGAGTGGGCCGTGACCAGGGTCGCGTCGAGGTCGATCACGACCTCGCTGATCGTCTTGCCCGCCGCCCACGAACCCGGGAGCTCGGTGCCGGTCAGCTCCCCACGGGCGGTCCAGGCGCGGTCGCGGGCTTCGGCGCGGGCCAACCGGATCCGGTCGAGCATCGTGTCGTCCTTACCGATCCGGGCCAGGACCCGCCAGATCGTCGAGGTCGAAGCGACTGTTCCGGCTGGGCCGTGCAGACCCTCCTGGTCGGCCATCGCCTGCACGTCGGTGATGGTGACCGCCCCGTCGGCGATCGCGACCGCGACATCGACCAGGACCCGACCCGGGTCGTGGCCGGCGCGGCGTTCCCGGAGCCCGTCGGTGGCCTCGCTCAGTGCGGTGGTCAGCCCGATCCGGTCTGCCAGCTCGGCCAGCAGCACCGTGCCGGCGTGTGACACCACCCCCGTCCCGTCGCAGGTGATGACGGGAACAGTCCTGCGCGTTGTAGGTTGCACTCGCGGGGTGCCTCTCGTTCGCCGGGTCTTCTTGTCCATCAGCAAGACAAGTTTCCCAGCAACGCCAGGCACTTTCGCGCTTTCAGCGCCCGTGTCGGGCCACCAAGATCAGCGGTCTACTGCAACATCTGGGCTAGCGGCGGCTCCGGTGCCGCGGTGGCTGCCCGAACGTGCTTCGGTGCGCTCGGCACCGACACCGGCGGATCGATCCGCCTGCCCTCCGCGGTCAATGGGATCGTCGGGATCCGCCCAACCATCGGACGGGTGAGCAACGCCGGGGTCGTCCCGCTCGCCTGGAGCATGGACACGGTGGGGCATGCGCGGATACTCGTCCAACCCTGACGCCACCGAAGAGGTGTTTCGGGACGGCTGGTTCCACAGCGGTGACGAGGGCTTCTGGCAGCCAGGTCGCGAGGGGCACCGCTACTTCTTCATCACGGGACGCATGAAGGAGCTCATCATCCGGGGCGGCGCGAACATCTCCCCCTTTGAGATCGACGCCGTTCTGCGTACGCATCCCGCCGTCCGGCACGGGCTCGCCGTGCCCTTTGACAACAGATTCTACGGCGAGGAGGTCGCGGCTTACGTCGTCCGGGACGCCGACGTCTCGGAGGAGGAGATCCTGGCGCACTGCGCCAGCAGGCTGGACTTCGCGCGCTGCCCGAAGGTCGTGCTGTTCGGCGACGACGTGCCTTACACCGCCACCGGGAAGGCGAAGCGGATGGAGCTTCGGCAGCGGCTGGCCCCGCAGCTACACCGGTATCGGGATGTCCAGTTCCGTCGGTCGGCGCAAACCAGCCAATAAGGCGCCCGACATGGAAGCCGGGTGACCGGGCGACTGTCCCGGTGAAATGCCTTCCCACTCTTCCTGGCGGTGCACCCGACGCTGTTGCGCCCTATCCGTCACGGTCGTGCCCATCCGCTCGGATGTCCGGCGTGACGCTCGCTGCGCCTCAAGGGATCCTGGAGCCTGGCCGCCCCACCACCGAAAGACAGGGCGGCCACGCAACCGCGCCGCGCCGCTGGGCGCCGCGCACCTATCCCCTTGGGCGCCCCGGCAGCAGCTAGGCCGATCCGGGGACCCCGCCGGCGGCGTTTCCCGGCCCGTGATCACGCCTGGCACAATGTTGGTATGGCGACGCAGACAACCAGCGAAGTTCGGACATGGGCCAAGCAGCAGGGGATCGCGGTCAGCGAGCGGGGGCGCTTGCCGACATCCCTGCTGGAGGCGCACAGGGCAGCCAGCTCGGAGCGGGCCGTTTCCAGAACACAGAACATAAAAGGGGAAAAGGCTCGTCCGTCCAAGAACACCTCACCGTCCTCGCCCGGCCGGCGCAGGAGGAAGGACGCCGCGTCCGCGAAGGCGCCGACCGGCGCCCCCGGCTCTGGCGACCAGGACCTGTTCGGCGACCAGCAGTCCGTCCTGCGCCGCCTGTCAGCGCTGGAAGGGCAGGTCGCGGACCTCCTCGGCAGGCTGGAGACCGCAGGACGGGCCTTGGACCAGGCGCACAACAGGCACTGAGAAACCGGCGTCCGCGCTATGGCGCTGTATGCCCGGCCGGACGTACGTGCCTGTCGGCCGATGTCCAAGTCCTGGAACCTGGTCCTGGGCGGCGGTCCGTACTGAGGACTGCGACTCCCGTCGGGCGCGAGGTCACCTCGGTGCCGTTGTCAGGACCTTTGCCTCTGAGCAGCGGCCGTGTCCGGTGGGAGAGTTCGGCTTGACACCACGACAAGAAGGGATCGCCCTGCCCACGCTCCCGAAAGACCTCCCCGATCTCCAGCTCGCCCCGCTCGTACTCACTATTGATCGCCGCCTGGACGAACTGGACCTGTTGGACCTTCGTGAGCTGCGTCTGCGCGTGGCGCTTCAGGCGCCTCCACCGACCGCAGTCGGGCCAGTCGACGGCAAGCCCTGCTGATGATGGTGTGTCACCAGCTCGACTCCCGCGGCTGGACGTTGTCCTGGAACGACCGCGGGATTCGCATCTTGCACGACCGTCATCACGTGACGCTCGGCGGCCCCAACGCCTTCGTGAGCTACATCGAGGGGACCGACTCCGTCGACAAGGCGGTGAGCCTTCTGCAGCATGGCTGTCTTGAACCGCTTGGCTTGGCCGTCGGTGATGTGGCTGCCGACGTCGAGCGCGGCGCGTACCAAGAGCCACTCGATACTCAGCTCCGGACGGCTTGACTGCAGCTGTGGGCGGGCCAGCCAACGACCTGGTGGAGCTTGCCCGGGCTTGACGTCGATGTGCAGCGGCGGACCGGCGCGCCGTGTGTGTAGCGGACGTCGGAGAGCTGGCGGCCGCAGACGGCTATGGCACGCCGCTTACCTCACCCCAACGGTGAATCCGGGGTTAAAGCTGGACGCCGCGGGTCAGGGCACCGTCGACGACCAAGTTCGTTCCGGTGGTGAAGCTGGAGACCGGGCTGGCCAGGAACACCACCCCCCGGGCCATCTCCTGTGGAGCGCCCATGCGGCCGGTCGGGTTCAGCGCGAGGGCGGCGGCGTACAGCTCCGGGTTGCCCTGCTGCATTTGGTCCCAGACACCGCCCGGGAAGAACGTGTTGCCGGGCGAGACGGTGTTGGCGCGGATGCCCTGCCCCGCGAGCTGGTGCGCCAGGCCTTGGACGTAATGGACCAGGGCGGCCTTCATCGTGGCGTAGGGACCGGCAGCGAAGTCGATCTCACGGCCGGAGACGCTGCTGACGGCCACGATCGACGCCGCGTCACTGGCCTGCAAGTACGGCATCGCCGCGCCGACCATTCGTACGGCGCCCATCAGATCGACTTCGAAGGAGGCCCGCCAGCTGTCCTCACTCTCCGGAATTGCCAGGGCGCTGACGTTGGATACGACGATGTCGATACCGCCCAGCGCGTCGCCGGCGGTGGTGACCCAGGAGACCAGAGCGGGCGCGTCGACCACGTCGACCACTGAGCCGGTTACTGGTCCGCCACGCTGTGCCAGGGCCTGTTCGGTGGCGGCGATCTCGGCCGGGTCGCGGGCGCAGAACGCCACGTGTACACCTTCATCAACGAGTTCCTCGACGATGGCTCGGCCGATGCCGCGGGTGCCGCCGGTGACGAGTGCGCGGCGGCCGGAGAGCTGCAGATCCATGGCGGTGCCTTTCGACGGGGACAGGGTTACGGCAGGGAGGACGCGCGGCGCCGCAGCTCCGCGTGCAGCCCGTCGTAGGCCTGTACGGCCGGGAGCAGGGCCTTACGCGCCTTGACCACGGCGCTGTAGTTCGCGTCGACGACGTTGGCGATCGGCGCCTCGCTGATCTGCGACAGCAGCTGGTAGGCGTCCATCGGGTGCAGGTCGTAGAGCTGTCCGAACCAGTGCACGAGCTCGGCCTGGCCGATACGCCAAGCGTCCTCAAGCGGGCGGCTGGAACCTACAGTCATCCAGTGGTGGTCGTCTTCCAGGCGCGGCCAAGCGGGCGCGCCGCCCTTGACGAGCTCGACGATCAGCGTCGTTGTCATCGCTCCCTCCACCGCGGTCCCGCACGCCTCACCCTCGCCCTGCCGGTAGTGCCCGTCGCCGATCGAGAACAGCGCGCCCTCGACGTTGACACCGAGGTAGCAGGTGGTGCCGGCGCGCATCTGTGGAGTGTCCATGTTGCCGCCGAAGCGGTCCGGGACCAGTGAGCTGCGTACCTCACGGCCGGCTGGTGCGACGCCGACAGTGCCGAGCATCGGCTCCAGCGGCAGGTCGACCCGCATCTGGCCGCGCTGCGCGATGAAGGTGACGGTGCTGCGGGCCCGGTCCAGCTCGTAGATGTAGGTCAGGTCCGGCAGGGCGTCCTGCAGGGTCACGACCCGGTCGGTGCTGGTCATGCCGCCAAAGAACGGGATGTGCGCCGAGGCGCCCCAGTCGCGGGCCGGCTCCAGGCTCACCAGGTGCAAGGCGAGGGTGTCACCCGGCTCGGCGCCCTCGACGTAGAACGGGCCGGACTGCGGGTTGACGTAGCGCAGGTCGACCTTGTCGCTGGACAAGTCGGTCGCGGACCGTAAGGCCCCGCAGAACGCATCGTCGGACCACAGCCGCAGCGCGGTCCCGGGCGTGACGCGCCTGACGGGGGCGACCCCGCCGAAGGTGAACGCGTACTGCTCGAAGGCGGGCCGGAACTCCACGACGTCCATGGCGCACCCTAGAGCGCGATCTTGCCCTGGCGCCAGAGGCGGACTCAGCCCAGCTGCACCCGGTTCAAGGCGAGCTCGGCGAGCGAAGTGACGCCGAGTCGTTGCAGGGTGCGCTGCACCTGCTGGCGCGAAGTGTCGACGGCGTGCTGTACCCCCCGTTCACCGCCGGCCGTGAGCCCGTACTGCAGGCGCGGCCAACCGGACAGGTGCGCGCGCCGAACGCCGCCCCGGTGACGATCCCGCCGTTCATGGGCCGCCGTCGAGATGGACCTCGGCCCGGTTACCGAGGGCGGTGACGACCGTCGGCGCCGGTGGTCGACCGCCGTGCTGGGTGCACCAGGATCGACACGGGCGCCGTAGGCTCGTACGTTGCGGGCGGGCTGAACTGCGGGATACGGGGAGAGATGATGACGATCTTGCCGGGTGGCGGCGCGTACTGGTTTGAGGGCAACGAGGTGGGTTGTCTGCTGGTGCACGGCTTTACCGGTACTCCGCAGAACGTTCGACCGCTGGCTGACTACCTTGCGCGTCGCGGGCTGGCAGTGTCGGCGCCACGCATGCCCGGGCATGGCACGACAGTCGCCGACCTGGACAAGACCGGGCCGCAGGACTGGCTCGGGGCCGCCGAGCAGGCGCTCACCGAGTTGAAGGAGCGTTGCTCGACGGTGTTCGTGGCCGGCATCTCCATGGGCGGCACCCTCACCCTGGAGTTGGCTCGTCGGCATCCAGAACTTGCCGGTGTAGTGGTGATGGCCGCGCCGGTCCAGGCCATGGAGGCGCTCCAGCCCCTGGTCGACGACCCGGACCGTCCCGTGACAGTGCCGGCGCCGTGGGCGACCGTGGGCGTGCTCACCGAGGACGTCGGCGTCGGCGGTATCGCCTACCTGGAGATGCCCCTTGGAGCCCTCGAACGCGGCATGGGGCTCATGAGCCAGGTGCGTGAAGGTCTGGGGACCGTCACTGTCCCCACGCTGCTCATTTACGGCGACGCCGACCAAGTGGTCGACAAGGCAAACGGCCCGTTTGTCCTGGAGGGGATCAAGGCGACTGACAAGCGTCTGCTGGCCTTGCCCGACTCCTCGCACGAGGTGACGCTCGATGTCGACCGCGAGCGGGTTATGGTCGAGGTGTACGACTTCATTTGTGAGCGCAGCTAACTCGCCATTGAGAGGGCATCACCGCCCGCGCGGACTCGGTTCTCTGGCTGCTTACGCATCACCATTGGCACTATCGGTTTCCTCGTTTGCGCGCGTGCCCTCAACAGTGACGTATCCCAAGACCTCAGCGCAGGACGTGGGTCTGTTCGATTACGACGCGGCATCCGGGGACACAAGGCTTCCCACTGATCTGCTGTGGGGGAGCCTTCACCGACGACGTAGGTCGGCCACGCGACTCGACATAACCCTCATGACTCGCGAGTGAGGTGGATGCATTCGCGGATGGCATCCAACCTCAAGGCTGTGGCTCGATATGGTGGAACAACTCCAACGAGAGCCGCAAGTGGCTCCTCATGGCCAGCTCCGCTCGGTCTGGATCCCGGGCTTCCAGCGCAGCAAGCAAGTCGGCGTGACTGATCATCCGGACCTGACGCGGTGGCTGCCCCGACCAAAAGGATCGCCAAAACCGCAAGTTATGCATCAGCAGTCTGTCGGCGGCGTCCTGAAGAAGTGCGTTGGGCACCATGTGGACGAGAAAGTAATGGATATCATGGTCCTCCCGCAGGTACCGCAGATGGTCGGTGTCTTTGCGAGCGCGTTCCGCGGACTCGATCAAGGTCCTCAACCTTCCAAGGTCCTCGTCTGTGGCGCGACGTGCCGCAACGTGCGCGATCCCGCACTCGATGGCTTCACGTGCGTCGAACATGTCCAGCGCGTCCTGGGTACGGACACCGGTGACAATGGATCCCCGACGAGGCAATACGGTCACGAGCCGGTCCGCGGCAAGCCGCGCGACCGCCTCGTGAACAGGCATGCGACTCAGACCCAGTTCTGCGGCGACGGCGTGCTCGTCTATGGTCGAACCCGGCGGCAGACGAAGATCTAAGATCTGGGAGAGGAGCTGGTCGTACGCGATGTCGCTCGCACGCGGTTTCGCTCCAGACGCGGAGATGCCCAGTGTCATCTGTTCAACACCATGGCCAAAATCCTGCTGATTGTCGGCGCGTGACTGCGCCGCTCGACTAAACGAATGACCTCGTTCGGGAAGTTGGCCCATCCCTGCCCGCAAGCGCTGTAGCTGACGACGACGGCGTCGGAAGTGACCCGGCACAGCAGGCGATCGCGATTGGGTTCAATCGCCTTATCTTCGGCGGCATCGTGGTAGGAGTAGGAGTCGTGATGTGAGAATGTCAAGAGCATTGTGATTAGGCTCCAGTAGGCGAGCTGGTCGGCCTGGTCGCGCGCAACGCTGGCGTGCGGGAGGGGCACCGGGTGATACTCCTCAGCGCGGCCGGTCGCGAGCCGGGACGGGGACGAGGAGACCGGCCCGCTTGCTGTCTGTGTCGCTGCGGATAGGGCCCGCATTTAGTGACTCGGGAATGGCGGTCGCCGCCGCCGAGTTGCTGTGCGCGGATGTGCGCTGACCGTCCCTCGTCGCCGACGGCGACGTCGGTATAGCAATCTTGTCATCGGCTCTTGCCCACGTGTCCACCTCCCCTGGAAGGAACTCGCCTAACCGGAGGTCGAAAGATCTGCCGCAACCGTGCGGGACACCAGCTCACCGATTCCTTCGATGCCGGTGCGCAGTTCTTGACCCGGTCGGAGGTATCCAGGCGGCTTCATGCCCATCCCCACCCCCGCGGGGGTGCCCGTATTAATGATGTCGCCAGCGCATAGTTCCATGAACTGACTGATGTACCAGACCAGATGGTTCACCTGGAAGAACATGTCGCTGGTACGCGACTCCTGACGCATCTCGCCGTCCACGGAGCACCACACGCGGGCATCGGCCGGGTCGAACTCTTCGGGAGTGACGATGATCGGGCCTAACGGGTTAAACGTGGGGAAGGACTTGCCCTTGACCCACTGCCCGCCACGTTCCATCTGCCATGCCCGTTCGCTGATGTCCTGGCTGATCGAGTAGCCAAGCACGAGCCCGCGGACAGAAGCAGGCGACTCCAGGTAGAGGGCTTGGCGGCCGATCACAATCGCCAGCTCCGCCTCGTAGTCGGTCCGCTCGCTCCCCGGGGGGATGATGACGTCCTCGTGTGCGCCGACCACGGCGTCGGGGCTCTTCATGAAGATGATGGGTTCTGCGGGACTGGCCGCGCCGATCTCGGCGGCGTGCTGCGCGTAATTCAGCCCGACGCAGACAACCTTCCCAGGCCGGTGGATCGGTGCCGCCGGACGAAGGTCATCCAGCGAAAGCCGCGGGCGATCGCTCAGGTCCGCGTCGCGAACCGTCTCCAGAGCTCCGCGCTCCAGGTGGGTGCGCGTCCAGTCTCCGATGATGTGGTCGACCGTGACAGCTTCTCCGTCGACTACGACGAACGGTCTTTCCCGTCCGAGGTCGTTCAGTCGGCCGATGCGCATCTCGTCTCACAATCCCTTGGTTGGTGTGGCAGAAGGCAAGAGCTACGTCAGGAGGACGTTCTTGATGATCGTGCAGCCGCGCACCAGGTCTTCCTCCGAGCATGCCGTCGAGATCCGCACCATCTGCCCGGTCCGATCCCCGAACGTGGACCCAGGAGCGACCGCCACGCCTTCGGTGGTCAGCAGCCGCCGAGCGAAGGCGTCGGAGGTCAGCCCAGACCGCGACACGTCGATCAACGCGTAAAAGGCGCCATCGGGCACCACGGGCAATAGGCCCGGCGGTTGCAGGACCTCAAGGACGTGTTGCGCCGCACGTGCATAGGCGTCCCGCATCAATCGCACGCAGTCCTGCGGTCCGCGCAGAGCTGTCTCCGCAGCGACCTGCGACAAGGAGCTCGGACAGGATGCGATTGGTTCGACTAGCTTGGCGGCCGCTGCCACAACGGTCGAGTCCGCGACCAGCCAACCCAGCCGCCACCCAGTCATCGCGTAGGACTTCGAAGCGCCCGACACCATGATTAGCCGGTCGGTCAACCCGTTCATGAGGATCGAGTTGTGGACCCCGTCGAAAACGAAGTCCTCGTACACCTCGTCGGAGACGACGAACAGGTCATGCCGCTCGGCGAAGGCGAGGAGTTCGCGGACGCCGTCCGTGGGCATCACGGCGCCGGTGGGGTTACCGGGAAAATTGATCATGATGGCCCGGGTGCGGGGGGTGACCAAGGACTCCAGGTCCTCCACGTGCAGTCGGTAGCCCGCCTCTGGGTGCAACGGGTAGGCGACGCTGTGACCTCCAGCCATGCTGACGGCACTGTGATAATTCGGCCACCCCGGATCGGGGACGAGCACCTCGTCGCCCTGCTCGACGATGGCCATCAGGGCCAGGTACAGCCCCATGACTGCACCTGAGGTGATGCAGACGTTGCCCTCATCGAGCGTCAGGCCGTTACGGTCGTTGACCCGCGCCGCGACCGCAGAGCGGAGGCTTGAGATGCCGGTGTTCGGCGTGTACCCGGTGAAACCGTTCCGCGCAGCTTCGACGGCCGCTTCCACGACGTGCGGCGGCGTTGGGAAATTGGGCTGCCCGGCCTCCATGTGGAGGACCGGGAGCCCCTGCCGTGCGCGTTCCGCGGCGAGCGCCATCATCGCGCGGATGCCCGAGGGGAACAGGCTATCAACCCTTGACGCGATCATAAGTTCTCCTCATTCGGGTTGGACGGGCGGCGCCCGGTGCTCCTTATATCTCTCGCGTCCTGTGGAGCCGTGTCTGTCGGAAGAACCTAAGCTCACACCCCGACGGTGGGCGGTCCGCTAGGAGTCCCGGACGCCACGAGCTCGAGCGCCTGCGTGCGCGCGACCTCCCAGGGCGTCCTGTCGGCGCTCCTGGCGCTTTCCAGAACGGCCTTCGTGCGTGCGTTGGCCTCGTCGAGAAGCCGGGTCAGTTCCTCGCCCCCCTGGCGGTGGAACTCGACGGCGTTCTGAATCACGCCGCCAGCGTTAGACAGGAAATCTGGTACGTAGAGGATGCCCCCCGCATGCAGTAGCGCGGCTACTGAGTCCTCGACGAGCGGATTGTTAGCGCCGCCGACGATCGCCCGGCACTTGAGACGCTGGACGTCATCGGCACCGAACATCTCGCCGGTGGCGCACGGCGCCAGAAAGTCCACCTCGGCAGCGCACGCCGCAGCCGTGGAGACGACCGTCGCGTTCGTGCGAGCGGCCACCGCCTCAACACGGGCGGCATCGGTATCAGCGACCAGCAGACGCACGCCGCGCCCGGCGAGCTGCTCGGCGAGACTGGCTCCGACGCCGCCGGTGCCGATGATGGCGGCGGACCTGCCCGATAGATCGGTCGTGCCGTACAGCTGATCGGCTGCCGCCTGCATGCCTCCAACTACGGTCGTAGCCGTGGCAGGCGAGGGGTCCCCGAGCCCACCCTGGTCCACCGGCACGCCCACCACCCACCGGGAGCGCTGCGCGAGAACGGCCATGTCGGCCATAGTCACGCCAACGTCCTTCCCGACGATGTAGGAACCTTCGAGCTCGTTGAGGAGCTGGGCCAGGCGGAGCAGGCGGCTCGGCCGCTTCGCCTCGTCCCCGTCGTCGACTACGCAGAGCTTGCCGCCACCCCACGCCAGCCGGGCGGCGGCGTTCTTCAGCGTCATCGCCCGCGACAGGCGTAGCGCATCCACTACGGCCTCGTTCAGACCGCCGTATCGGCGATAGCGCATGCCTCCGACCGCAGGCCCGAGCCGGGTGGAGTGAACCGCGACGACCGCGAGCAGGCCCGTGGGAGCATCCCGGATGCAGAGCAAGCGCTCGTGGTCGAACTCCGAGTCGATGGTCAGTGCAGTCACGACAGTCCTCTCGTTGAAGAGGCCCCGGGGAGCCCCATGGGACTCCTGGCCAAAGCTGCCGCGGTTGGCCTAGCGGGCGACGGTCTGATGGCCAGGCTCCGCGTCTCGCTCGGACTCCAGGACACGCCACGCCTCTCCGTGCGTGAAGTAGCGTCGAGCGAACAGCAGGTAGTAGGCCGTCCAGGCTGCTGTCCAAATGAGTCCGACAACCACGGCGATGCCGCCCCCGGGGATGGTGAAGGGGCCGAACGCCGTGCCGGACCCGCCGGTGAAGAACTGCCCGACAAGTGCGACGACCACCAGGGTCACAGCGAAAATCGGGGTCAATGGGTAGAGCGGCGTCCTCCATGACAGTCGATCCGTCTGCTCCTTGCCGCGTCGCTGGCGCAGGATCGGCTGCGAGAGCGAGATCATCAGCCAGGCGAAAAGGAACCCAAAGGCCGCCAGGCTGGCTATGAAAATGTAGGCGCTGGCCGGGTAGAGGTAGGCCAGGAGCGCTCCGATAAAGGCGAAGCCCGCCGTAACGACCGTCGCGATCGTGGGGGTCTGCCGAGTTGGGTGTGTCCGCGCAAGGCTCGCCGGGAAGTGGCCCTCCCGGCTCATCCCGAACAGCATCCGCGAGGCGGTGTAGAGCCCACCGTCCACAGCTGACACCGAGGCGATGATGACTATCCAGTTGATGATGCTCGCCAGCGTGCCGAGGTGCAGGACGTTCAGCGCATCTACGAACGGGCTGCTGCTCGTCCCGGCCTTGTCCCAGGGCAGGATCGTCAGCAGAACGAAGGCACCCACGAGGAACAAGCCGACCGTGATGACGACGCTCTGGAACATGGCGCGCGGCACGGCGCGCGCGGGGTCGCGGCACTCCTCGGCGGCGACGCTCACCAGTTCGATGCCGACGTACGCGAAGAGCACGGTGAGCAGGGCAGCAAAGACTGCGCCGCCGCCCTTGGGGAAGAAGCCGCCGTGGCTGCTGATGTCGCTGATGGGGTGATGGGGGACGCCGACGCCGAGGATGGCGAAGATGCCGAACACGATGAAGGCGAGCAGGCCCACCGTCTTTATAGTCGTGAGTAGGACCTCGTAGTTGCCCATCAGGAGTACGCCGATAATGTTGATGATCATCTCGAAGGCGATGATCACGAAGGCAGTTAGCCACACCGGTATACCGCTGTACTGGGCATTGAGGTATGTGCCGGCCGCAACGGACTCCGTCGCAACCCCCATCACCCACGCCAGCCAGTAGTTCCAGCCGGTCAGGAACCCTGCGAGGGGCCCCATTGCGTCGCGGGCGTACGTGGCGAATGACGCCCGCGGTTTCGCTATTACCAGTTCGGTGAGACAGGCCATGACCGCGACCAGGATGACGCCGCCGATGAGGTAGGAGATCAGGACCGCTGGACCCGCGATGGCGATGGCCTGTCCGACGAACAGCAGGAACCCAGACGCGATGGCGCCCCCAACCGCAAGTGCGACCAGGTGCGGAACCCCCAGCGAGTGCTGGAGTTGGACCGGAGGGAGGGATCCCTCTTTCTCAGCCATGACCGACTCCGATTCGAGGTGATGCAAGGGCACGCGAGCGCGTGCCTTGTCGAGCAAGCTTCTTAGCTGACGAACGGTTGATCAATCCAGTTTGTGCGCGTGTCCGTGACCGTCTCGCAGGCCAGGGTGACTCGTGAGAACAGCCAGGTGCCGTCGACGCACCGGTACTCGTCGGTGTATTTGCCGCTAATCCAGACGGGGACCTGCTCGCCTTTGACCGAGAGCGTGCACGGCTGCCACAGGTACCAAGTGCCGGTGGCTGTGCTGAGCGCATCGTCCACGGTGATCGCGGGAGTAGTCATGTAGTGCATCGCCCAAACGATGTCCTTCGAGATGGCCGCGAAGTAGGACACAAGCGCGTCGCGACCGGCGTGGACCCCGAAACGCTGGCCACCGTCGAAGACACCGTCCTCGGTGAACAGCGCGGTCAGCCGCTCGGCCGGATACCCGACGTCACACAAACCCGCGTACGTCGCCTTGAGCCGCTCGATGTCCGCCGCGGCTTCCAGCCGCGCCAGGCGCAACTCCAAACCCGTTGTTAGGTCCACGTGTCCTCCATGTTGTCGAGTCCCGAACGGCCAGCCGTTTGCGGGTTGGGTCAGTGGCGCGCAGCGCGTGGCTGCTATCGGGTTCGTGCCCATAGCCTGCGTCAGGATCTAGCAGACCTCTGTCGTCCGAACGGTGTCCCGCCACGGCCCTGGGCTGCGACGTCGGGGGTGCCCTACATCGATCCCTCCAGCAGAGGTGTCGTGCGTGTCGGCGGCCAGCCGGCGTTGCAGCAAGCTGTCTGTCACGTCGTACGCGAGATCTGCAACTGCGAGTCTGAACTGCACGACGACACATATATCACCAGCCCCCCCGCCGCGCTAGGGCTTGTTTCATAAGTTCTCGGCGGTCCGGCGACCCGGCTGATCATGACTATGGTGCACAGGAGAAGTTGAAGAACGGGTCGGGCTGGACCGCTGGTCCGCATCCTGCCCGCCTGTTGGCGCACCGCATCAAGGTGTTATCGGCTACCAGGAGGGTCAGGATGGGCGAGCTGCAGGTCACGTGATACCGGCCAACGTCGACCGTATACGTCTGGACGGTCGGCGGTGCCGTACCTGTGCGCAGCGTGAAGTCGGGCACGGTGCTGGAGTTGTGGACCGAGGACTGCTTCGCCGACAAGGTGTGGAGCAAAGCCGACCTGGTGTCCGTCGTCTGTGACTTTCCGTTCTTCAACCCCCAGACGGGGTCGTTCTTCATCGAAGGGGCCGAACCCGGCGATACACTCGCCGTTCACTTCTTCTCGATCGAACTCGCCTGCGACCTGGGTGGCTTCTACCATCGTGCCGTTGTTCGGGGCGCGTACGTCTACACAGGTGACGCCAAGTCTCCAGCCACCGCTGCCCGAAACGTGGCTGGATGTGGCAGCTCGACAGGGGCACGCGGACGGCCCGCTTCTCGGCACTGGACGGCGCGTTCACGGTCGACCTCCCGATGGACCTCGAAAGTCGCTGACGGGCTGCCTGACAGCATGAGCGGCTTCGGCGCGGTCCTACCCGGGCGCTTGATTGCCCGGGACGTCCTGCTTTGGTGGTCGCGATCGGTCACTCCTGCGCGGAGCCGGCAGGAACCCGTCGCTCTGGAGTGATAACAGTGCAGCGTCGCAAAGCCGTCCGCAGGGGCGACTGCAGCACGCACGTGCTGCGATGGAAAGCGCTGATGGGCGAGCCGGTGCCGGCGAAGGCCGTCCATAGCTGGACCCGCAACGCCGGAACTCACCATTGGCGTGCCCATCGCCTCACTCGCATGTACGGTGCCATGGGGTGACAGGCTTAAGGTCAGTGCCTTTGTAGTCCACGGGAAGGGCGTTTTCAGGATGCCGACGTTGTACGAACGAGACTTGGCCGTGGTTGCCGGCATCGAGAAGTTGCGGTTCTTTCCCCTCGAGGTCGCCGAGGGGTACGGCAGCACTCTGATTGAGGTGGGCGGCCGCCAGCTGCTTGATTTGTCCGCTACGTGGACCGCCTGCGGGCTAGGGCACGGGCATCCGGCCGTGGTGGAGGCTGTCACTCGTGCTGTGCAGCGGCCGCCCGGTGCCGGCGGTTTGTCCGCTGTGCACCCGGACTCGGTTGGGCTCGCCGAGGACCTCCTCGAGATGGTGCCTGGGCACGGTGATCGACGGGTCTACCTGGGTCACGCCGGTTCCGATGCGAACGATGTCGCGCTGCGTGCCTGTAGGCATGCCACCGGCAGGCAGCGGGTGGTCACGTTTGAGCACAGCTATCACGGTGGGATCGGTCTTGCGATGGGCGTGTCGGGTGTCCATGTGGAGGCCGGGACGCGCGCGGCGACGGGCTCGACCTTCGTGCCCTACCCGGATCCCCTCCGGCCTCACCGCGGTGGCAGGGTGGGGGTCGTCGAGGCCTCGCTGCAGGCCGTCGAGGTGGAGCTGTCCCAAGGCGACGTGGCCTGTCTTATTGTCGAACCGATTCTCGCCGACGGCGGCCTCGTGGTCCCGCCTGACGGCTTTCTCTCCGCGCTTCAGGACCTGTGCTCGCGATTCTCCGTCCCCCTCATCTGCGACGAGGTAAAGGTGG
>JAABUM010003798.1_pt1 | contig 17912 bp, 20 predicted proteins | sample 5559161 | NCBI WGS metagenome assembly JAABUM01 (sample SAMN10711868, study PRJNA513369) | rock metagenome | isolation source: Antarctica rocks | place: Antarctica: Victoria Land, Siegfried Peak nord | reverse complement strand
TCGGCTACTCCACCGGGGCCAACTGCGCCGTCGGCGTTGCTGTGCACCACCCCGGCACCTACACCGCCGCCGCCAGCCTCGCCGGGGACTACCCCAGCCGCCGGGGACACGGGCACGCTGCGGCCGGAGCGGACCTGATCGCAGCGCCCCGCTTCGTGCCGCCGCGGTGGCCGGCCTTGTACCTGATGAGCTCCCGGCAGGATCGCGCCAGCCTCGCCGGTTTGCGGGCCCTGCAGCGCGCCGCCGGCCGCGGCACGCCGGTCACCACCGTGCTGCTGCCGACCGCCGGGCACAACTGGCGGGTCTGGTCCGCCGCCAGCGTCCCCGCCTTTGACTGGCTCGCCGCCCGGCTACCGGCGCCGCTCGCCGCACCTGCCATCGACCCCTTCACCGTCCCCACTGGGCCGGGCTCAGCCAGGGGGAGCTACCGGCCCGCCGTGGCGTCGGTCGCCGCCGTGGCCCGGTGATACCGACCTGCCGCGGAGCAGCGCCGCGCAGGGCAGCGCGCGCTGCCCCCGCCGCCCCTGCCCCGGCCGCCCCGTCGCCCGGCGACCGCCTGCCGGTAGCGGCCCTACCGATCCGCTCGGGCAACCCGGTGCCAGTAGGCGGCGGTAGCACTGCCCTGACGCAGCACCGCGTCCTCGCGGGCAGCCGAGTCGGGCCAGAACTGCAGCAGGTAGGAGTCGATGACCCCGACAACCGTCGCGTCGGCGTCTTTGGCCTGGTCCATCCCGGTCGCGCTGTACCGCACCCGGTAGCGCCGCGCCGCCAGGTCAAGCGGACGGGGCCTGGCCACCCCACTGCACCAGCCGCGCGTCGGGGCCGACCGGGTGGAAACAGGCCTCCACAACGTCCTCCCACTCGTCGCCGACAGCCGGCGGCCCCGGGTGGGACTCGACCGCGAAGCCGACGTAGCCGGTGTGCAGACCGGGTGCCCAGAAACAGACACCCCGGCACCTGGGCGCCCAGCAACCCGTTTGCCTGACCCGCGACAGCTCGCCCGAAGTCATCAGCGTGATCGGCGCCGCTCTCGACGTACGCCTGCCCGTAGTGCACGAACAGAATCCCGGCGAACAGCGTCACCCCGGCGCGCACGACACCGACCATCGGACCGTTGTCACGGGCGGAGCCTGGACACGGGCGGAAGAGCCCCTGACTGCGACCATCTCACGCTGGATCCCCTCAGTGTCGGACCCTTCACCATGGCCGCCGGTTGCTGTGAGCACCATGTGAACGGCCGAGCACGGCCGGGTCCACCGCCAGCACCTGATGGACCCGGCCAGCAGCCCAAACCACGCCCCCGGTACCGGCCCAGGGCAGAGCTGACGTCAGCATGGTCGACTCTGCAGTGACCGCGCGGCCGAGCTTCTGCTGGACCTGGCCCGGCCGCCGGTGAGGGCGACGCCTCCCCACGACCAGGCCACGGCGGGTCGGCGCAGGCCGATACTGCTCTGGCCGCTGGACGTCGCCGTCCCTGCCGTCGAGCCACCTTCAGTTGACTGTGCGCAGCAGGAGGCTGGCCGGCTGCCGGCGCACCAGCGACCCGGCCAGGCGTCCAGGCCGGTGCGAAGCCGTGCCCGTCCCGGCTGGTGGCATGCCGGTGCTGTGGTGCTGGTCGTCGCGCTCGGCTGCATCCTGCGCTTTTCCACCGGCAGCCAGCTGTGGCTCGACGAGGCCCTGACGGTGGAGATCGCCCGGCGCCCGGTCGGGGCGATGCTCACTGCGTTGCGGCACGACGGCGCCCCGCCGCTGTACTACCTGCTGCTGCACGCCTGGATCGGCGTGTTCGGCGCCGGGGACGTGGCGGTGCGCGCACTGTCCGGGGTGATCAGCGTCGCCACCCTGCCGGTGGCCTGGCTGGCCGGCCGGCGCGTCGCCGACGTCGCAGTCAAACTCGGCCATCTGCCCAGCGGGGCTCGCCCGCTGGCAGGCCTTGGCGCGCTGCTGCTGTTCGCGACGTCGCCCTACGCCATCCGCTACGGCAGCGAAGCGCGGATGTACTCCCTGGTGGTCCTGCTCGTGCTGACGTTCGGGCTGGCGCTGGTCCGGGCGCTCGAGTACCCCGCGATGCGCACCTGGGCGCCGGTCACCGTGCTGACGGCGGCGATGGGCTACACCCACTACTGGACCCTGCTGCTGCTGGCCACCGTCGCTGCAGCGCTGCTCGCGGACGCCTGGCGCCGCCCGGCACATCGCCGCACCGCGTGGTCGGCACTTGCAGCGATGCTGGCCGCCGCGGTCCCGTTCGCGCCGTGGCTGCCGACCTTCATCTTCCAGATGCTGCACACCGGCACCCCCTGGGCCCCTACGGTGCACTCGCGAGTCCTGCTCGACACCGTCTTCGCCTGGGCCGGCCCCACCTCCACCGGCGCCCTGCTCGGCCTGGTGCTGCTCACCGCGGCCCTGGTCGGGTTCTCCGCCCGGCCCAGCGGCGACCCCGGCGACCACCGCCTGCACGTCGACCTCACCGGCCGGGTGCCGGGCCGGCACCTGGCGATGTTCTGGCTCCTACCGCTGGTCCTGGCCTACCTGTTCAATCTCGGCGGCGGCAGCGCCTACGCCGAGCGCTACACCGGCATTGCCCTGCCGGCCTTCCTACTGCTGGCAGCCATGGGCATCGCCCTGCTCGGCCGGCGCAAGCTCACTGCCGGGCTGCTGGCGGTCGCCGTCGTGACCGGTCTGAGCGGAGGCTGGACGCTGGCCCGCCAGGAACGCACCCAGGCCGGCCAGATCGGCGCCAGGATCGGCGCCCAGGCACGCCCGGGAGACGTCATCGCCGTCTGCCCCGACCAGCTCGGACCGGCTCTGCACCGGGCGCTGGCCCGCCAGCAGGTCAGCGGCGTCAAGCAGGTCACGCTCGCCGACCGCTCCGGCCCGGCGCTCGTGGACTGGGTCGACTACGCCGCCCGGATGCAGCGCGCCAGCAGCGCCGACTTCGCCCAGCAGGTCAACCGTCTCGCCGGGCCTTACGGCGCCATCTACCTCGTGCGCGCCGACGGCTACCGGCTGCTTGAGCGCACCTGCGCAGCCGTCTCCGACCAGCTCGCCGCCATCCGGGAGCGCACCTTCGAGGTGCCCCGCCGGGCGCTGCTCGAAGGCGCGGACCTCGAACGGTTCTCCACCCTGCGGTGATCACTACTTCCGGCGACGCCGCCCAGGCAGCTGCGTCCCCCGGGGACTGCTCGGCCGGGCCGGGGAGCGTGCCAGCGCAAGTGCTCACCGGCAGGGTGCCCGGACGCGTGACGGTGATGGCGGCGGCTGGGGTCCGGCCCGAACGGCGCGTGCCTGCCCGCCGGGAACTACCAGCAGGGCGAGCACGGCCAGGCAGTAGCAGGCCCGTACGGTGCCGAGGGTGCCCGGCGACAGTGCCACCGTCCCGAGCTGCTCGACGGCGTAGAAGCCGGCGGCGGCTGCGGTCCACAACGGCAGCCGCCGGTCCGGGGTGAGCAGGTCGACCGCAGCGCAGGCCACCAGCAGCCCCGCCGTGTAGTACGGGTAGGTCGCCGGGTCCAGCAGCAGACGCGCGGCGAGCACCGCCAGCGGGACCGCCGCCCAACGTCCCCGGCGGACCGCGACGAAGGCGACTGCCGCGCCGAGCAGCAGCTGGGCAGGTCGGTCCCAGCCGGGCGTTGCTGGGCTGGTGACCCCAAGTGCCCGAAGCGCTGAGCTGGCCGAGTTGTGGATGGTGAACTGCCCGAGCGCGCTCAACGTGCGGGGGTCGGCGAGCAGGAAGGGAAGCCAGGCCAGCGCGAGCGCGCCGGCGAACACCGCAGCTGACCGGCGCCGCTGGGCTGCGGGCAGGGCCAGCAGCAGCACGCCGAAGGCCAGCGCCCAGGGCTTGCTGTCTGCCGCCGCGGCCAGCAGCAGGGCGGTCGCCGCCGGGTGCCCCGTGCGCAACGCCAGCAGGGCCAGGACGGCGAAGCCGAGGGCGAGCGCGTCGTCGAGGTGGGCGTAGTGGGTCGCGAGCTCGCACCAGACCGGCAGCAGCAGCAGCCCGGTGAGCAGCAGCAGGCTGTTGTGCACCCGGTCGGTGTACTCCCGAACCCGAACCAGGCCGGCGAGTACCACCAGTCCCAGGACGGTGAGCAGAACAGTGGCTGCGACCCGGCCCTGCCAAGGATCCAGATGGCGCAGCGGTACCGCGGCCAGTAGGGTCAGCGGTCCGAACTGCAACTCCGGATGCGCCGCGTACAGGTGCAGACCGCCGCTGCCGGGTGCCGGACTGGTCAGCAGCCTGCCGCCGAGGGCGAAGAAGTGCCAGGAATAGCCGCCGCCGGGTGCGTGCACAAGTGCCCACAGCGCGCTCCAGGCCGACAGCAGCTTCCAGACGGTGCGGCGGCTCAGCCCCGCTTCATGCCGGCTGCCTCCAAGTGCCCGCCTCAGCGGTGCCCGGGTGGTCGGCCGGTACGCCGGGGGATGATCGGTGATGGGCAGGTCGACGAGCGTTCCGCTCACCAGTGTTCCTCCTCGACGTGTGCTTCTGGGTCACCCACCGCGGCGGCCGTCCGGCTACTGGCGCGGTAGCGGCTGCACAGCCGCAGGTGGGCGGCGACCAGGACGGCAGAGTCGTGCTGGCCGCTGACCCGCACGCACGCTGCCGCGCCGGCCTGCAGAATGCTGACGACAGTGCTGCCCGGCGCGTCCTGGGCGACGCCGGCGACGATGACCGTGCCGGGATGACACTCACGCACCTCGGTGACCGCATTGACGCTCTCGCCGACGAGCAGCACGATGTCGGCATCTGCCACCGGCGCCCCGGCCGGTATCTGCCGCACCCGCCAGGAGACGGGCAGCTGGCCGGCCAGGCCATCCAGACCGGCAGTGGCGCCCACCACGAGCAGATTTACCGCCGGCGGGGACGGGCCAGCCGGTGGCGCCGCCTCGGCAGGCCCGTCGTCGACAGGCGTCGACGGGCTCGTCGAGGACACGCCGACGCGGGTCGTCCGGCTGGCATCCGCAGTCCGGTGGTGAACGATCCTCCATCTGCTCGAGGGCTGCACGAGGGACCTCAACCGATGCTGGAAGCGTCGACCAGGGTGACGGTAACCGTGTGCACGGCGCCGCCCCGGCGGTAGGTCAGCGCAATCTTGTCGCCCGGCTGGTGGGTTCGGACGGTGGCGATCAACGACTCTGTCGAGGTGATGGCGCTAGCTCCCACTGCCGTCACCACGTCGCCGGCTGTCAGCCCGGCCTTGGCGGCCGGTCCACCGGCGGTGACCTGCCGCAGCTGCGCCTGGGCTGAGCCCTCAGCAGCGGTGACATTGGTGACGGACACCCCGAGCACCGCGTGGCTGGCATGGCCTGTCGAGATCAGCTGGCCGGCGATCACCTTTGCCTGGTCGACGGGGATGGCGAACCCGACGCCGATGTTCCCGGACTGCCCGCTTCCCGAAGCGCTGGAGCCGAGGGAGGCAATGGCCGAGTTGACCCCGATGACCTGGCCGGCCAGGTCAACCAGCGGTCCACCTGAGTTGCCCGGGTTGATCGCAGCGTCGGTCTGGATCGCGTCAAGCACCGCGGGTGTCCCGGTCCCGGCGCCGCCCCCGCCGGAGCTGCCACCAGTGCTGACCGGCCGGTCCAGCGCGGACACAATGCCCGACGTGACAGTGCCGGACAGTCCGAGCGGACTACCGATGGCAAGCACCGGGTCACCGACCTTGAGGGTCGCAGAGCTGCCCAGTGTGGCCGCCCGCAGCCCGCTGCGAGCAACCTTGACGACAGCAAGGTCAGATGCCGGGTCCGTCCCGATGATGCGGGCCGCAGCGGACGTGCCGTCGTTGAACGTTGCCCGGATCGTCCCACCCGAGCTCGCGGCTGTGACGACGTGGTTGTTGGTCAGCAGGTAGCCGTCGCCGCTGAGCACAACGCCGGAGCCGGTGTCGGACTGGCCGCTGCCGGACACCTGGAGCACGACGACAGAAGGCAGCATCGCGGCGGCGACCGCCGAGGTGGACCGGCCGGTGCTCATCCCGGACGGGGAGACCACAGGCGCCGATGACCCGCCGAGCGCCGCCGATGTGCCCGGGCTGTCGTTGCGCAGGGCGACGCCCGCGGCGACACCGCCGGTGCCACCCAGCAGCGCCCCCGCGGCGACGAGTGCGACAACTTGGGCGGACCCGCGCCGGGGTGGGGCGGCCGCCGGCGGCCCGGCAGCCGGTGAGCCAGGCTCGGCTGTCATCTGCGGGTAATGAGCGGTGGTCCCGGAAGCGGTCTGGCTGTTGGTTGGGACAGTCACGGCTTCTCCCTTGGTCGGTACTCCCTGTGTCGGCTCGCTGTCCGGGATGGCGCTGTACGGGACCTGGGAAAACGCTGTGAAATCCGCTCCTGCGACGCTCGCCGACCCCGACCGGCCGTGCGGCAGCATCGGGCCCGCGCATCAGCCGTGCCCCCGGTGCTGGGTAGCGGCAGCAGCTACGTGCTGCCGCTGCCGCTGCCCAGCTTGTGGGCTAGTTGTTGCCTTCCGCCTGGTTGTCGACGTTGCCCGGGGGGTCCTGGTGCCCGCCTGGGCCGTCGGACGGCCCTGCCGCCTCGGCGGAAGCCGGTTCGGTTCCCGCCTTGTCGGTTGCGTCGGCCGCCTCGGTGCCCGGCTTCCCGGCGGCCGTCGCGGTGTCGGGAGCGTTCTGGTCGCCTTGCTGCACGTTGCTGGCGGCACCGGCAGCGGGAGCCGCGGCAGTTGACGGCGACGCGCCCGGTGCTGCGGCGAAGGCGGTGCCGACACCGGCGGCGCTAAGGCCGGCGACCGCCAGTGCTGCGACTGTGAGTCTGATCTTGCGCATGCTGTACTCCTTCGGTGGGTGAAGCGGACCAGGCCGACGGTGCCGCCCACGCATAAGAACCTGATAAGGAACGTCATTGATCACAGGCCGGGCGGGGCGAAGGATGTCTCGAGGTGCCCTGCCGCGGCTTAGCCGCCGCTTAGCTGCGGCTTAGGAAACTCGTTCAGGATGGCGTCCCGCACGACAGGAAGGGTTAACTCGATGACAGTCCCGACGGGGTCGGCGCCGCAACGCCTGGCGGGCGAAGCAGTCTTTCGAACGAGTGTCACCGTGGCGTTCTGTGTCTTTCTGCTGGTCAAGCTTGCCGCACCGGAACTGCTCGACACCGGGCTCAGTGTTGCCAGCCAGCTGCTGCTGCTAATCGCTCTGCTGCTGGCAGCAGCAGCCACCGGATGGGCGGCACGGGCCGGGCGCAGCGCAGAGGGCCGCGACGCAGCCCGGCCCACACTTCCTCAACCGAAGGGCAGTCCGGTGAGCAGCCGGATTCAGCGCCGGTGAAGGTACTGGTCGTCGAGGACGAGCCGGTCATCGCCGACGCGCTGTGCAGGGGCATGTCGGGGGAGGGGTTCGTCGTCACGGTCGCCTCCGACGGCCCGAACGGGTTGTGGCAGGCGACCGAGTTCGCCTTTGATGTGATCATCCTTGACGTGATGCTGCCCGGGCTGTCGGGCTACGAGGTGTGCCGTCGGCTGCGCCGCGGCGGGTCAGGCGTCCCGATCCTGATGCTGACGGCCAAGGACGGCGAGCACGACGAGGCCGACGGTCTGGACCTGGGTGCCGATGACTACCTGACCAAGCCCTTCTCGTTCGTCGTGTTGCTGGCCCGGCTGCGGGCGTTGCTGCGCCGGGCGCCGGGCGAGCGGTCCCCGGTGCTGGCCGTCGGGGACTTGTCGGTTGACCCGGCGTCCCGTCGCGTCTGGCGCGGGCAGATCGAGGTCAGGTTGACGGCCCGGGAGTTCTCACTCGCCGAGTACCTGGTGCGCCGCAAAGGGCAGGTCGTGAGCCGCAGCCAGATCGCCGAGCACGTCTGGGACGCCCAGCTTGACGTCGACTCCAACGTCGTCGAGGTCTACATCGGCTACCTGCGCCGCAAGCTTGACCAGCCGTTCGGGCTCGCCAGCATCGAAACTGTTCGCGGGGTGGGCTACCGGCTGGTGGACACAGCAGCTCCAACAGCTCCAGCAGGCCCAGCAGCCCCAGTAGCCCAGCCGGTGTGCAGTTGGCAGCGACACCGGGCGCGTCGCCACCGGTAGAGCGGGGGAGCCAAGCTGCAGCGGCCGACACCTGAGCAGTCAGCGACCAGCCGGGCCGGTGCCGGTCCCCGCAGCGACGCCAGAACCGGACGATTACACCGGCTGCCCTGGGCGCCGCTGGGGGTTCGGGCCAGCGCCACAGCTCTGGCAACCGCCGTCGTAGCGGGTGCGCTGATAGTCGGTGGCCTGCTGCTGGTCGTCTTGGTGCACCGGTCGCTGGTGAGCGGCCTGGACGTCGCCGGCTACACCCAGGCCCGCAACGTCGCAGCCCTGGCCGGCAGCGGGCGACTGCCGCCAACTATTGCCACCACAGGTGATGAAAGTGCGGTGGTGCAAGTCGTCGACCAAGCCGGGACGGTGCTCTCCGCAAGTGGCAACATCACCGGAGACCCGGCGGTGCTGGCAACCGCCCCAACCCGCCGGATCCCGACGGCTGTCACTATCGCCGGTCTGCCGATCGCCGACCGGGAACAGTCGTTTCGTCTGATCGCCGAACCGGTCGATCTGCCAAGCGGTCCCGGCTGGGTCTACGTCGCCAGCTCCCTGGGCCAGGTCGACGCCAGTGTGACCCGGGTTGGGACCCTGCTCGCCGCCGGTCTGCCGTTGCTGGTCGTCGTGGTCGCAGCGGCGACCTGGCGGGCTGTCGGCCATGCCCTGCGGCCAGTGGAACGGATCCGGCGAAGCGCGGCTGCGATCGGCGCCAAAGGCCTCGGGGAACGGGTGCCAGTCCCGGTGGCACGTGATGAGATCGCCCGCCTCGCCGTGACCATGAATCAGATGCTCACCCGGCTGCAGGACGCCGCGCTGCGACAACGGCAGTTCATCGGCGACGCCTCGCATGAGCTGCGCAGCCCGCTCGCCGCCCTACAAGCCCAAGTCGACGTCGCCCTGAACCGCCACCACGAGGACTCGGACGGCGACGTGCTGCGCCACGTTCAGCACCAAGCCCGGCGGATGGGTCTGCTCATCGATGACCTGCTGTTCTTGGCCCGCGCAGACGAACGCGTCGAACCCGCCACCTCAGCTGAGCCTGTCGACCTCGACGAGCTGGTCCTGACCGAGATCAGCCGGCTCCGCGCCGCCGGCGGCCCGGCCGTTGAACTGGCCGCTTTGGCTGCGGCAAGAGCCACCGGGTCGGCCCGAGACCTTGCCCGGATGCTCCGCAACCTCGGTGACAACGCCGTGGCCCACGCGCAACGCACCGTCGCTTTCAGCCTGAATCGTGAACGCGACCAAGCAGTGATAGCAGTCAGCGACGACGGTCCGGGGGTCCCGCCAGCGGACCGGGAGAGAATCTTCGACCGTTTCGTCCGGCTCGACCAGGCTCGCTCCCGCAGCCAGAACGCGGGGGGTACCGGCCTAGGTCTGGCCATCGCCCAGCAGATCGTGCAGGCACACGGCGGGCAGATCGCTGTCAGTGACCGCGTCGACGGCAAAACCGGTGCAGCCTTCGTCATCCGACTTCCCCTGCCGCTCGAGGAACCGCCGGCCGGCTGACCGGTTGCCTGTGGCGGGCCGGTGCTGTGCGGGTGTGTGCTCTGCCGTGAACTGCTCCCGCCGGCTGCGGGGACGATGGTGCCGGTGTCAGCGCCGCATCCGGGCTGCCGTACAGCGACTCGCAGCAAAGGGCCCGGCGGTGGGGGAGGTGCCAACGCCGGCGAGCAGCATCTGAAGTCCCCTCGGGTTCGTCAGGCACGGCCTATCAGCAGAGGCTGTGCCAGAGACACGACAAAAGTTCGACGAGGAGTCCTGTGAGGGCGCGGTGCGCTACAACGCAGAGACACGGACACCGCTCGCGCAGTGCGCTCGTGACCTTGGGTGGGCCGTCGTCGGCGACTTGAACTGACGTCTCGTTGGTTGTACTGCTGACGGTGACGACGACTGCTGTGGCCTATGTCAACGAGGATCTCGGCGGGGTCGAGGGCCGGCCGCTGCGGCTGCGCACCTGCCGTACCGACGGCAGCCCGGAGTCCTCGCAGGCGTGTGCCCGCCAGCTGCTGGCCGTTCGACCGCTTGCCGTCGTCGGCGGGGTCGACTTCGGCGCCGGGGCAGCCCTACCCGCGTATCAGAAGGCGAAGGTGCCCTACGTTAGCGGCTCGCCGCAGCTACTGGCCGAGCTGATCGACCCGAACTCCTACGCCCTGACCGGGGGCACCGCCGCTGAGTTGCTCGGCACCGCCGACTACCTGATCAACACGCTGCACGTGCACAAGGTCAACGCCCTCTACGTCGACCTGCCCGGGCTGCTCGCCTCAGCTACCGCCTCAGCCAAGACCATCTTCGACAAGAAGAAGATCGCCAACCGGCTGGTCGCGGAAAAGGCGGACGCCGCCGACTTCACCCCGGCGCTGACCTCGGCGACCGCCGGCAAGCCCGACGCTGTCGTCATCGTCTTTCCTGCCGCGTCCTGCCAGCGGATCCTGCAGGCCGCCGCCGGGCTGGGCACCACCGTCCCGCTGGTGGTCCCCGGGTCGTGCGCCGTGCCGCGGGTGCTGGCATCAGCCGGGCCGACCGTCCCGGTGCTCGCGGCGAGCAACTACACCCTGGTCCCGGCTGCCGGCGGCACCCCGGAGGAGCAGGCCTACCGCCAGCTGGTCAGCCCGGCCGACCAGGCACCCATCGCGCAGGCAGCGTTCTCGACCGTGCTCGACGTGCGTCGCCTGCTCCTCGAGGCGGGCACCAGCCCCAACTCGGAGGCGATCCGGCGGGGACTTGCCGCATCCCACGAGCACCCGTCGGTGATGGCCCACCCCTACACCTGCGACCGCAAGCAGCTGCCGCTGGTCGTCGCGATCTGCAACGGCTTCGTGCGGATCCTGTCCTGGCACGGCGGGGTGCTGCGCGACCAGCTCGGGACCTGGGTCGATGGCCGCAGAACGGCCCAGCTGCTGACCAGCTGATACCCGCCGGTCAGCGCGCCCCCTGCGTGCGGTCCCAGGCTTCGTCGAGCCCCTGCACGGGCTGACCGCAATCGCCGGCTGGCGTGGCCGACAGCCGTTAACCGTGGCGGACGTGCCCGCCGTTGTTGTTCCCAGCGGGACGACGAGAAGAAGTTGGCGCACAGAACCTTGCGCCGGCCGGTGAGCTGGCGGCCGTGCCGTGGCGTGTTGCGTTCGCCGCCGCCGTTCTGCGCCTGACCGCCGGGGTGCTGGGCGAGCCTGGCGCTGACGAGCTTGACCTGTCCGAGCTGGGCGAGTCACTGGCTGCGGTGCTCTCTGCCAGCCAACTTGGAGCCACTCGCGTTCGGGTGCGGGTGTCCTACCTTCCGGTGATGGTGGCACTGCGGCTCTCCGGTCCCGCCGCGGGCGGCCGCGGCGACAAAGCGGCGGGTGGTTCCCGTGATCGGCGCCGGCGCCGCCGTGTTGGTGCTCGTGTCGGTGTGGCAGCTGCTGATCCGGCCTGCGCCCGTCGACTTCGACATCATTCCGCGGTGCAGCGGTGTCCCTGCTGCACGGCCGGGCCGTACGCCGCTGTAGGGGGTGGTGCGCTGCTTTCCGGGTCGACGTTCGTCTACCCGGTCGCGGTCGGCTGGCTGCTGGTTCCGCTGGCCCTGCTGGGCCAGGCCGCCGCGCAGCCGGTGCGGCTGGTGCTGTCGCTGGCGGCGATCACTGCTGGCTGCTGGCTGCTGGCTGCTCGACCTGCGCAGCCTGCGGGCGGTGGCGTTGGTGCTGCTGGCCAGTTGCATGCTGACCGGGCTGCAGGTCGGCAGCCTGAACCCGTTGCTGTTCGTCGGGCTGGCGCTGTGCTCCCGGCTGCGTGCCCAGCCAGGGGGCGGCAGGCGTGGCAGCGCTGCTGGTGGTCGCCGAGCTGCTCCTCTTGCCGTTGCTGGTGTGCTGCTGCTCGCCCGGCGCCGCCCCGGGCTGGTCGCGGCGGGGATGACCGCCGGTGTGCTGACGGCCGGATGGCTGCTCGGGTCGCTGGGCGGCCGGGTACTGGCGGTTGCTGGAGCGGCTCAGCGCCGCCGAGACCCGGCGCTCCTACGGGCTCACCGCGCTGCTGGCGGCGCCGCGTTCGCCTACCGCAGGGGCCGGGCAGGGAAACCGGCTCTGTTCGCCAGCGCGGTCGGCGCCGCCCTGCTGGACTCACCGAGCATCTGGAGCCACTACTCCAGATGCTCGGAAGGCCCTGCAGGCACACGGCAGGGCCGGCGACGAGCACAGCCACGACCGGCGACTGCGGCTGGGCAACACGCGCCGCCGAAAAAGTCGCGCGGTCGTTCGCGTGAACCAGCAGCCATGGGGGTCGACGGTGTCCGCAGGTTCGCGCTGACCTGACAGCCGCAACGATGAGCGGCGACCGTTGATCTGCGTGGTCGCTGCACAGCGGGCTTCAGCCGGTCGTCGTTGCATCGGCAAGGGTGACGGTGACCGTATGCACGGCGACGCCCCGGGCGGTAGGAAACCTCGACCCTCTCGCCGGGCGGTTCGACTCCGGTCCTACACAGACCCGATCGTCCCAGCCTGCGCAGGCATCTCGCGCCCGTCCCGCCGCTACCAGCTCAAGATCGTCGGTGGATCGAGGCGAAACTGCCAGTGGTCAGTTCGGCGGCTGCTGAAGTCTGTCCACTAGCTGCTCGGCCTTGCGCCGAGCCTTACCGAGCTGTTCGCGATAGCGCCCACCGGTCTGCTGGTTCCCCGCTCGCTCCGCCTTCTCCAACGTGGCCACGATCGTGGTCTTGTTCTCCATGACATAGGACTGGGCCCGGCCCCGCGCCTGGTTGATCTTGTCCTGCATCGACACGTGAGCTGCTTTCTCTTCAAGGTCCTGGCGTGGAACTGTCCACTGATCCTGTGGGCACCGGCTCACATGCCGGGGCACATCCATACCGCCGAAAAACGGGGGTCGGCACTGGCCGGCTCGTAATACTCCCGGAAAGGCGTGTCGACCCACCGCCCCCGGCCCCCTGAGGCTGCTGACCCGTCTCGTCAACAAGCTCGGCCTAGCCCTAGGACGCTCACTGCCCGGCGCCGCGCCGCCTTCGAGTTGTTCAACCCGGTGCTGTTGATGAACCAGCGCTTAGTTTGGGGGGGTCAGGACGATGCGGAGGCTTTGCTGCGGCGGGAGTGGAGCCGCTTGAGAAAGATGAAGGCGACGATCACGACAAGCAGGCCGACCCCAAACAGGGTCGCATTGTGGGCAACCCGCTGGTACTGGCTGCCAACAGCGTAACCCAGCAGGACAAACGCGGTGGCCCACATCGCCCCACCGGCGGCATTCCAGGCGAGGAACTTGGCGTACGGGATGCGGCTCATACCCGAAAAGCCGGGGACCAGGACCCGCAGGGCAGCGGTAAACCGGCCGATGAACACCGCCTTGCCGCCGTTGCGGCGAACCGACTCTTTGGCCCGGTCCAGGTGCTCCTGCTTGAGGAACCGGTTCGGGATCTTGGTCAGGATCCGCTCGCCGTAGCGCTTGCCGACCTCATACCCGACGCTGTCGCCGATCACCGCACCGGCGATAGCGGCGACCAGAACCGCCCACAGCGGTAGCTTGTGCTGATTGGCGAGCACGCCACCGAGGATCACACCGATCTCGCCTGGGATGATGAACCCCACGAACGCTGACGCTTCCAGTGCGGGCAGCGCGAACACCAGCAGCAGCGCCAAAGCCGGTGGCAAGAGCAGGATGCGTTCAGCGAAGTGGGTCATAGCCGTCTCAGTTTGAGGAAGGACAATCGGGATTGTTGGGTGAGCCGGTGACGACATTTATTGAAGGAAAGGAAAGGAAGGGAGCGGCCTGGCGGGCGAGGACCCTCCGCTTCGGGATCGGTACCGGAAAGGCGTAGCTCACCACGTGGATCCCGGCGTCCTTCCTGCTCAGATGAAGCGGACAGTCGCAGGATGCACCGTCGGTCGTGAGCGCAGGATGTGCCGTTTGTGTGCGCCGGTGCGTCGATGGACCGGAGTAGCCCAGTAGCAGGCCGGGGGCGTTGCCCTGCGCGTCGGACTGGCGTGAGACGGGGGCTGTCGGGAGCCGAAGGGAGCAACTGCCCCGGCCGGGACTGCCGGGTGCTGTCGCGGCTCCTGCGATGCACAGGCCGTTTTCATGTCGCTGCCAGGGCTAGCCCAGGCGCGGCGTGCAGGTTGTTCTTCAACACCTGGCGGCTGCGGACGGGCTCTCGCGCCGGGGACACCGAACCGGCTGCCTTGCCCCCCGCTGTCACCGCCTGCAGCGCAGTCGCCGACGCCGGGGCGGCGTCGACCGGGTCGAGGAGACTGGCGCGGAAGCGATCGGCGCCTTCGAACAGCACCTCGCGCTTGTCGGCGAAGTGGCGGAAGAACGTGCGCACGGTGAGTCCGGTGCGCGCTGCGATCTCGGCCACGGTGGTCTGGTCGTGGCACCGCTCGTTGTAGAGCTCGAACGCCGCCTGCTGCAGGCGCGCGGGCGCAGGCGGCTCCCACCGGCCCATGCACACGCGGCTACAGCGGTAGCAGCTGATGTCATCGTAGGTGACAGTCACGACAGCAGCTGACATCGTCGTGCGGGCCAACGCCCCGCGTCCGCCCCTCGCGCGCCCCGCACCGCGCCGGGCGCGCCCCCGACTGGAGGTATCGGCCTGCGCATATTCACCACTGGCGCCACTGGCGCCGCCGGCGCTTCCGGCTGATCGGCTCGGCCGTCGAGGCCGAGTTGCTCGCGGCCACCACGAGGTCCACGGCCTGAAGGAACGTGCACGGCTGCGAGACGGCTCGGCTGTCACCGGCTGGGGCTTCAACGCCTGCCTGGCTCCCCCTGCCGTGACGGCGCTGCTGGGGGTTGGCGTGGACGCGGCGTCGTTCCTTTTCCGCCCCACACCCATGGGGGTTCCGCCGCCGTTCCGCTTAGGTTAGGCTGCCTTCACCGCAGGACGAGGGGACGGGCATGGGGCTGGCACGCACACTGCTGCTGGGTGCGATCGCTGGGGTGACCATCCTGCTCGGCATGCCACTTGGGCGGATGCGCCGGCCGGCGCCCAACCTGCGCCTCGTGCTCAACGCGGTCGCGATCGGCGTTCTGCTGTTCCTGGTGTGGGACGTCCTGACGCACGCCTACGCGCCGATCGACACCGCCCTTGGCAACCTGCGGGAGCACAAGGCCGGTCTGGCGCCCGTTGTCGGCTACGGCGCGTTGTTCGCCGGCGGCCTGGTGGCCGGGCTGATGAGCCTCATCTACTACGAGTGGTTCATGGGCCGCGCTGGTACAGCTCGCCGCTTCGGACGGGTGCCATGGCCGTGGGGGAGCTGTCCGCTCGGCGCAGCCCGCTCGCGGCGTGGAGCCCAGCCCGGCGATTGGCCCTGATGATCGCGGTCGGGATCGGGCTGCACAACTTCGGCGAGGGGCTGGCCATCGGTGGCTCGGCTGCTCGCGGTGAGATCGGGCTGGCGACGCTGCTGGTCGTGGGGTTCGCGATGCACAACGCCACCGAAGGCTTCGGCATCGTCGCGCCGCTGGCCGCCGACCGCGGCGACGGGGAACTCCGGCCGAGCTGGGCTTTCCTGCTCACCTTGGGCTTGATCGGCGGTGGTCCGACGTTCGTCGGCACCGCGGTGGGGCACCAGTTCACCTCCCAAGCCGTGTCGGTCATCTTCTTGACCCTGGCCGCGGGCTCCATCCTCTACGTCGTCATTCAGCTGCTGGGGATTGCTGCGAAGTCCGCCCGAAAGGACCTGCTCGGCTGGGGGCTGCTGCTCGGGTTGATGGCCGGGTTCGTCACCGATTTCGTCGTCACCGCCGCTGGCGGCTGAGCCGGGCCGGGCTACCCGCAGGGTCCGCCGGTCCGGTGCACACTGGCGGGGTGGACGGTTTCCGGCAGGTGGCGCTCGGATCGCCCCAGCCGGTGGCTGGCACGTACCGCGACGCTGCGGACGCTGCCGGCGGTGGCCCGGCCGAGCATTCCGAGACGCTGCAGATGTACCTGCGGGCAGTGCTCGAGCTGCACGAGGCCGGTGTGCCACCACGCCGAGCCCGGTTGGTCGAGAGACTTAAGGTCAGCGCACCTGCGGTCAGTCAGACCGTCGCCCGCTTGGCACTGCAGGGCTATCTCGTCCTGGATGAGGACAAGGTGCTGCACTTGACGCGGCACGGGCAGCTCGTCGCATCTGACGTCGTCCGTCGGCACGCGCTCGCCTACCGCTTCCTGCACGACGTGCTGCACCTCGACCCAGTCTCCGCCGACGTCGAGGCCTGCGCCTGGGAGCACGTACTCACCCCGCAGGTGGAACAGGCACTGCACCAGTGGATGGCCGAGCCAGGCTCGCTGCACCCGTGCCCAAGCCCGCCCTGACGCATGAACCGGTAGCGGTCATTTCCGGCCTGGTCCTCTGCCAGCGAGTGCACCGAGTTGCGGTTCGCGACGGCGATGCGATCGTGAGGCTGCTCACCGAGCTGGGCCCATGGCTGTGCCCGCGGCTGGCGGGAGCGGCAGCTGCGCCGGCAGGCGCCTGTCACGGCAACCCAGGTAGCCAGTCTTGATCACGCGAACGGGCGCGCATCGCACGCGCTGCGGCCGCGGCGGTAGCACGGGTGCAAGCCGCCATGGCGCTGCTGCAGGGCCAGGCGCCATAGCATCTGCTCGCCGCGGGTCGGCTGCGGGTCGAGCACCCGCAGGTGGCTGTGTCAACCTGACTTGGCCCCGTCACAGTGGGGCCAGATCAGAGTGACAGGGCGACGCACGTCTCACTGGAGCAGCTGGCAACTTTGGCTGACCCGCCGATGACCAAAGACGTCGTGGCCGGCAAGCTCCGCCGGTTGCTCGCCCTCGCCGACCGTTGCGCAGCCTGCCTGAACCTGCCTAGCACCCCAGCTGCCGTTACCGTCGAACTGCTCGACGCCGCCGACCAGGAACGCCGCACCAGCCAATCTGCGGCGCGTTACCCCAGGTATCCGCTAGGCGGAGCGATGGTCACTGACGAGTGGTCGTAAGCCGGGCTGGTTGCGCGAAGCTGAGACCACCGGGTTGAGCACGCCGGCGCTGGACCTTCCGGCTGAGCGCGCTTGCCGGGCTTGGCTGGCTACCGCGTGCCGGCGAGTGGTAACGGCGCGGGGCTGGTGCGACCGCTGTTGGGGTGGCGGCGAGCAGTGCCTGGGCGATGGTCTGGTGTCCGGCGGCGTTGGGGTGGTCCCCGTCGCCGGCTAGTGTCCTCCGTCGTTAATTCGCTTGAGAAGTCGGTCGATTGACTCGAGGATCTGGTCGGCGGTCTTGGTCCAGATGAACGGCTGGGGGTTGGCGTTCCAGTTCTTGATCCAGGCGCGGATGTCGGCCTCCAGTGCCTGGACCGAGCGGTGGTTGCTGCGCTGGAGCAGGTCGGCGGTGACGTAGGCGAAGAACCGCTCCACCTGGTTGATCCAGGACGAGTAGGTCGGGGTGAAGTGCACTGTGAACCGGGGATGTTTGTCGAGCCAGGCGCGCACTGCCGGGGTCTTGTGGGTGCCGTAGTTGTCGCAGACCAAGTGGACGTCGAGATGGTCGGGGACCTGCGCGTCGATCTTGGCCAGGAACTTCTTGAACTCCACCGTGCGGTGTCGTCGGTGCAGCGAGCTGATCACCGTGCCGTCGGCGACGTTGAAGGCGGCGAACAGGCTGGTGGTGCCGTGCCGGATGTAGTCGTGGGTCCGCTTCTCCGGCATGCCGGGCATCATCGGGAACGCCGGCTGGGACCGGGCCAGGGCTTGTACCTGGCTTTTCGTGCGCCACGAGGCGCCGTGTTTTCACCGGATGGGGGTGAGAGGCCTTCATGGCCGTCCTGTCGCAGCAGGGCGGTGAAGCTGGCGGCAGCCTGAACCGGGTGACGCCGGGGAGGGTGGGAGCAGCCGCGACAACGGCCGGACGGGCTGGCACTGCCAGATGGCTCGGGTCGGTCTAGCGAGACGGGAAGGTGTACGTGAGGAACCAGCGTGTAAAGCC
>JAABUM010003797.1_pt1 | contig 17913 bp, 21 predicted proteins | sample 5559161 | NCBI WGS metagenome assembly JAABUM01 (sample SAMN10711868, study PRJNA513369) | rock metagenome | isolation source: Antarctica rocks | place: Antarctica: Victoria Land, Siegfried Peak nord | reverse complement strand
GCCCTCTCCAAAACCACCGCCCCACCCCGACCCGTCAACCGGGCCTTCAACAACACCGACCGTCCGGAGATTTTAGGTGAGGCAACGAACTAGCCCCTCCCGGAGGTTTTGACATGAGGCAACAGGAATGTGCGGCCCACCGGCGGCGGGCGGCGGCGCCCACCAAGCTCAACGCCAGCAGAGCCGTGGCGGCCAGCACGATGGCGGCACCGGCGGCGATGTCCCACTGGGCGGAGGCGGCCAAGCCCGAAGCGCCGGCGGTGGCTCCGAGCAGGGCAGCCAGCGCCATGGCCGGGCCGATCCGATCGAACCACTGCCGGGCGGCCAACGGCACGGTGACCAGCAGGGCCACCACCAGGATGGTGCCGACCGCCGGGATGGACGTGACCACGGTTAGGCCGATCACGGCCAGCACCACCAGTTCGACGCGGGTCAGCGGGTAGCCGGCGGCGGCGGCGCCGGTGGGGTCGAACACGGTGAAGACCAGGTCCTTGTGGAGCGCGGCCAACACGGCGATGACGGTCACGCCGACGGCGGCGGTCACCAGCAGGTCGCCGGCCGACACCGTCAGCACGTCGCCCACCAGAAAGGCGGTCAGTTCCTGGCTGGCGCTGGGGCGGGCCGACTGAAGCAGCACACCGCCGGCAAAGGCGCCAGAGAGCGCGACACCTGTGGCGGTGGCAGCGTCGAGCCGGCGAGCGGAACCCACCACGGCCAGCACCAGCGCGGCGGCACCGGCCAAGCCGCCGGCGTACAAGCTGAGGCCCAGCGTCGAGGCCAACACCACGCCCGGCAGCGTGGCGTGGGACAGGGCCAGTGTGAAGAACGGCAGCTTCCGCAGCAAGACGTGCACTCCGACCACGCCGCACAGAGCACCGACCAGGCAGGCTTCGACCAGCGCCCGGCGAAACAGCGGCGACGCCAGTTGATCGACGAACCTCACGGAGCGCCGCCCGCCGCCGTGTTCCTCTGACCCGGACGGAGCCGATGGACTCCAGACCGCCGGCCGATGCGGGACCAGACGGCGGCCAGCACAAAGGCACAACCGAGAACCACCACGATGGCGGCGCCGGAGGCCAGCCGCAGGTCGTGCTCGATGGAGAGGTCGTAACTGGCGACCAGGCCGATGTACCCGCAGAGGGCCGAGACGCCGATCGACACCGCGAACAGCGCATCCAAGCGGGAGGTCAACAGGCGGGCGGTGGCGGCGGGGATGACCAGCAGGGCGATGACCAGCACGGTGCCGACGGCCCGGACGGCGGCGACGGTGACCAGCGCCACCAATACGTTCAGCAGCAAGTCGATGGCCAGCGTCCGGTAGCCCAGCGCCCGGGCGGCGACTGGATCAAAGGCGCGCAGCACCAGTTCCTTGTGGGCCAACGCCAACGCCGTGAGCACGAGCGCGGTCAGGATCGCCGTGTCCAACATCTCACGCCCGTCGACGGTGAGGATGCGGCCGAACAGCAGGGCCGTCAGGTCGGCGGTGAACGAGGGCCGGGTGGAGACGACGACCACACCGGCCGAGAAGAAGAGACCCAGCAGGACCCCCATGGCCGCATCCGTGTCGATGCGGGACACCTGGGTGGCGAGACTCAACGCCACGGCGGCGAGCACGGCCGCGACGAGGGCACCCAGGACCAGCGACTGGTCGAGGACGAAGGCCACGGCGATGCCCGGGAAGATGGCGTGGGTCAGGGCATCACCGAGGAAGGCCAGGCGCCGCAGCACCACGTGGACACTGATGGCGCCGGCGGCGGCGGACAGCAGCAGCACCTCGACCAGCGCCCGCTGCATGTACGGGCGGCTGAAGGGGTCGACAAGGAGCTGGCGCACGTCTCGATCGGCCGGCGCTAGTGGTGGGCGACCACAGTGCCGCCTTCGAGCAGCAGGGCCGAGCGGCCGTAGGTCTCGGTGAGCAGCTCGCTGGTCAGGATCTCATCGAGGGGACCGAAGGCGACCTGCTCGCGGTTCAGCAGGCAGGCGTCGCCGCAGGCCAAACGGGCGACGGTGAGGTCGTGGGTGGACATGAGCAGCCCGGTGCCCTGAGCGCGCAGCCGGTCGATGACCTGGAGCAGGATCTCGGTGGTGGTGGCATCCAGCCCGTTGAAAGGTTCGTCGAGCAGCAGCACCTCGGCTTCCTGGGCCACCGCCCGCGCCAGCAGCACCCGCTGGCGCTGGCCACCGGACAAGGCGCCGAACCGGTCTCCGGCCCGGTCGAGCAGTTCGACGTCCTGGAGGGCGTTGCGTGCCACCTGGCGGTCGGCCGGCTTGGGCCGGCGGCCCCATCCGATCCGCCGGTACCGGCCCATCAGGACCACGTCGAGCACGGTTACCGGGAACTCGGCGTCGAGCGTGTCAGCCTGGGGCACGTAGGCCATCCGCCCCCGACGTTCCGCCGGAGAACCGCCGAGGACCGACAACGTCCCTGACCTGATCGGCACCAACCCCAGCACCGCCTTCAGCAACGTCGACTTGCCGGCGCCGTTGGGGCCGATGAGGGCTATGGAACCGCCGGGCCGCAGCGCCAGGGAAGCCGACTCGAGGGCCGGCGCCGACCCGTAGTGCACGTGCACCCCGTCAAGGTGCACCAGATACGGCTGCGTCCTGTCCAGCGACATACAGCAACGGTAATCGTTCTCACTCCCGGTTCACGACTTTTGAGCCAGCCGCCTTCAGCCGTCAGACCGGATGCCCCGGAGTCCGGCCCACACCAGTTCGGCAAGCTGAGGGGCCAGGACGTCGGGGTCGAGGTCCAAGTCGCGGGCCATCCATTGCCGGCAGGTGGCGACGGTGAGCCCGACGATGCCGTAGGCCAGCAACCGGCGCCGGTCGGCAGAAAGCCCGTCGACGGTGATCAGGGCGGCGATGTCCTCGGCGAGGGTGGCCTCGACCTGGTGGACCCTTTCTCTGAACTCGGCGTCGGCGCCCCATGACCCGCCGGCGAAGAGCAGGTCGAAGGCGGCGCGGTCGGCCACCACGAACCGGCAGAAGGCCTGGAACCCCGCCTCGACCTGCCGCCGGGGACCGCCGGCCTGGGCGACGGCCTTGACGATGGCCTCCTCGATGCGGGTGCCGACGTCATCGACCAGCTCCAGGTACAGGGCCCGTTTGGAGCGGAAGTGCTGGTATAGGACCGGCTTGGTGACCCCGGCGGCTTCCGCCACCTGGTTCATGGAGGTGTCGTGGAACCCGTTGGCGGCGAAAACGGCCAGCGCCTGGTCCAGGAGCTGACGGCGGCGCTGGGCGGCAGGGAGGCGCACCGCGGCCGGCGCCCGCAGCTGGCCGACCTCGGGCTCAGTGCTCGTGGCGGATCACCGACCGGGCCACCTCGCCCGAGCTCATGGCCTCGAAGGCCTCGTTGACCGAGTCGATGTCGATCTCCCGGGAGATCAGCTCCTGCAGCTTCAGCTCGCCCTTCTGGTACAGGCCGAGCAGCTTGGGGACGTCCTCACGCACGTTGGAGGAGCCGTACCAGCAGCCCTTGATCGTCTTGTTCAAGTACAGGAACGTGAAGGCGGCGTTCAGGTTGAGCATGACGTCAAGGCGGGGAACGCCCACCAGCACCGCCTCACCGCCGGGCCGGATCATGTCGATGGCCTGCATGATCGTGGGCTCGATGCCGATGGCCTCAAAGGAGACGTCGGCGCCGCGGCCGTCGTTGAGGACCGCGACCTGGGCCACCGCGTCCTGCTCGCCAGCGTTGATGGTGTCGGTGGCCCCGAACTCCTTGGCCATCTCCAGCTTCGTGTCGAAGCGGTCGATGGCGATGATCTTGCCGGCGCCGGCGATCTTGGCCCCCTGGATGATGTTGAGGCCGACGCCACCGCAGCCGATCACGGCAACGGTGTCGCCTGGGTGGATGTCGGCGGTGTTGAGGGCGGCACCGACCCCGGTGAGCACGCCGCAACCGATGAGCGCGGCCACGTCGAGAGGGATGTCATCGGGGATCTTCACCGTCGAGATCTCCGGCACGATCGCCCACTGCCCGAAGGTGCCGAGGCAGGCCATCTGGTGCAGCGCGCCGTCGGGCGTGGTCAGCCGGGTGGTGCCGTCGAGCTGGCCGCCGGCCGCCTGCATCGCCGCCTTCTCGCACAAGTAGCTCTGGCCGCGCTGGCACGTGTAGCACTCGCCGCAAGCCGGCACGAAGCTCAGCACCACGTGGTCGCCGTAGGCCACGGATTCGACGCCGTCCCCGACCTCCTCCACCACGCCGGCGCCTTCGTGACCCAGCACGATGGGGGTCGGTAGCGGGATGGTGCCGTTCTGGACCGACAGGTCGGAGTGGCAAACACCCGACGCCTCGATCCGGATCCTGACCTCACCCGGTCCGGGTGCGGCGATGTCTATGTCGTCGCGGACGACGAGGGGGGAGTCGGTGCCGTTCAGGACCGCAGCCTTCATGGGAGTTCCTTAGGGTTGGCCAGGTGGGTTGGCGAGGGTGGAGCGGTTGGCGATGGTATCGCTGACCGTCGGGGGAGGGCCGCTGGCCGCCGGCGGGCCGCTAGTCCCAGCTGCCTTCCCGATCGGCCCGGTCGGCGGCCTTGACGCCGTAGCCGAACACGATGGCCGGCGCCAGCACCAGCGACCCCACCACCAGGCAGGCGGTGATGGTGGTGGTCACCGCGCCGCCGAAGCCGATGACAAACCCGGCGAAGAACGCCACCACGGCCACGCCGAACAGGGCGTAGCCGACCCGCTGGCCCAGTTGTACCCAACGCGAGATCCGGGCGCGCTTGGCCAGCACGGGATCGGTGGGAGCGTCGGCCATGGTCCCAGCCTGCCCGATCCGGCCGGCGCCCCCCGCTGGCGACGCTGGCGACGCACGTCACGCGCTTGCTGTGGTTAGCAAGCGGCGACTGGGGTAGGGCTGGAAGCTCAACCCCAAGCAAGGAGCACATCTACATGGCTGACAACGAATCTGGTCCCGAAGCCGGCATCAAGGGTGTCGTCGAGGACGCCAAGGGCAAGGCCAAGGAGGCCGTCGGCGCGGTGACCAACAACGACGACATGGCTTCGGAGGGCAAGGCCCAACAGGACAAGGCGGAAGCCCAGCGTGACGTCGCTAGCAAGGAAGCCGAAGCCGAGAAGGCCCGCGGCGAAGCTGACGTCAAGGAAGCCGAGCAGCGGTCCCACCAGAACTAGCTAACAGCACAGATTGAGCAGTCGGCCCCTCCTCCGGGTGGGGCCGACGACCTTTTGGGCCGCTTCGGACCGGTCTCAGTCTCCGGCGAGGGCAGCGCTAGCGATGAGCCGGGAGCAACCGCCGCAGGTGGTCGCCATCAGTCGGGCGGGAGCGACTGATGGGTGTCGAACATGTCGGCCATGACGCTGCGGATGAACTCGTCGGCGTCATCGTTCATGCCGCCGGCCACACCCCCGTAGATGGCCCCTGAGGCCGCCGGCTCGTGGCCCTTCTCCTTCGCGTAGGCCACCGCTTCGGCCAGATCGGCGGCGAACGCTTCGGCCACACCCGGCTGGGTCTGGGGTCGGGTCACCGCCATGTGCAAGGCGTTGGGGTACTGCTGGCCGTTGAAGCGCCAGCCTTTGGGCCGCATGTGGTCGTTGACGTGGTAGATGTCGAACTCGTCGCTGCGGAAGCTGAACAAGAACGTCGGTTGGCCCATGATCTTCAACTCCGGGTGGCTGCGGACCGCCGATTGCATGGCGGTAGCGGTGTCGAAGATCTCCCGGGCGTAGCGCAGATAGCCGTCCCGACCGGTCTTGACCATCGACGCCCAGGTGGCGGCCAGCAGGCCGCCGGATCGTGATCCCTCCATGCCGGGCGAGCCGTACTTCCCACCGGTCCAGTCGGTCAGGAAGAAGTACTGGCTGTTGCGCCACGCCTTGTCCCGGAACAGCACGGTGGAGCTGCCCTTGAAGGCATAGCCGTACTTGTGGGTGTCGGCCGAGATGCTGGTGACCCCCGGGATGCGGAAATCGAACACGGGGATGTCGACGCCGAGCTGCTGGCCGAACGGCAGGATGAACCCACCCAGGCAGCAGTCGACGTGCAGGCCGACCCCGTGCTTCGTCGCCACGTCGCTCAGCTCGGCGATGGGGTCGATGGTGCCGTAGCCGTAGTTGCACGCCGACCCCATGATCCCGATGGTCTGGTCGTCGATGTGCTGGTCGACCCAATCCACGTCGACCAGCGTGGTGTCAGCGTCGCATGGCGCCTTGCGCAGCTCCACGCCGAACAGGTGGCAGGCCTTGTCGAACGCCGGATGCCCCGTCTCGGGCTTGATGAAGTTGGGCCGGGTGACGCCCCGCTCCTGGGCGGCGTACTCGCGCATGGCCAACACGGCGTGCATGATGCTGCCGGTGCCGCCGGTGGTGAGCAGCCCGACCGGCTCGCCCCCTTCCCCTTCGGCCGCTTCGGCGTGGAACAGGTCGAGAGCCATGGCGATGACCTCGCCCTCCATCTTGGTGGCGCTCGGGCAGATGTCGCGCTGGAGGATGTTGACGTGGGCGTACAGCCCGAAGGCGTCATTCAGAAAGGCGTAGTGGTCGTGGTCGCCGCAGTACATCGTCCCCGACACCCGCCCGCCCTCCCAGGCGGCGTCCTCCTCCTTGGCCATGGCCGCCAGCTCCTCGAGCACGTCCTGGGGCTCGCGCCCGTGCTCGGGCAGCGCCCGGTTGACCGTGAATCGCTCGGCATACGGAAAGTCACTCATCGCCAAAGCCTCGCGCACCCGCCCGTCTCCGGTTTCGTGGAGAATATCCGTCGCTCACCGACGGATCCGCTCCACGGAACGGGGTTCTGGCGGCGCCCGTGGCGTGGCCGGGGTGCGGGCCCTGGACGCACTGCTGGCCCAACCCGGGTTCGAGCCGGTGCTGGACTCCTGGCTCGAACGGCGCGCGGCGGCGGTCATCGATGCCTCGGACCTGCCCCCCGGTCGTTGGCAAGTGTGGTCGGCGCCCGATGGTCACGCCACCAGGGTCGACTTGGCATATGACTTCGTCATGCTGATCGTCGAGTTCGACGGCCATGGCACCCACGCCACCCGCGCCGAGCGCCAAGCCGACGCCGAGCGCATGGCCCGTCTCACCGCCCACGGCTACTGCGTGATCCGCTTCACTTACGACGATGTGGTCGAACGACCCGACTACCTCATCGACACCATCGCCCGCCACCTCGCTCTGCGCGCTGTTTCGTGAAGCAAATCCGTCGTTCAGCGACGGATTCGCTCCACAGAACGCACGGTGTGGCGGTGCTTAGCGGGAGTTCAGTGCCCGGTGGATCTTCTTGTGGGCTTGGTAGAGGTCCTTGAAGGCGGCGTACAGCTCGTCGTAGGTCTCACGGGTGGCGGGGTCCGGGTGGAATTCGGCGGTGACCTTGACCTTGGCCGCCAGCGACGACGGGTCGCCGTGGCCCAGGGCGATGGAGGCGACCAAGGCGGCGCCGCGGCTGTTGGCGTGCTGGGGGTCGGCCACCCGGCGGATGGTCCGGTCAAGAACGTCGGCGTGGATCTGGCACCAGGCGTCGGACTGGGCGCCGCCGCCGATGAAGTTCAGGCCGTCGAAGCGGCGCTTGACGAACTTCTCGGCGACCTCGAGCAGCCACCGGGAGTTGAAGGCCACCCCCTCGAACACCGAGCGGATCAGGTCGGCCCGGTCGTGAGCCAGCGTCAGGTTCGACCAGCTGCCGCGAATGGTGTGGTCGTCCACCGGGGTGCGCTCACCGTTCAACCAGGGCGTGAAGATCAGCTTGCGCGCCCCTGCCGGAGACTGGCCGACCAGCTCGTTCATCTGGTCGAAGTCGGCGGCCAGCTGGGCCTGGTCGCACAGCCACAACAGGCAGGCGCCGGCCGCTTCGTGTTCGTTGGCCAAGAAGTAGCGGCCGGGGAGCGCCGAAGGGAGGGCGGCCTGGTTGTGGAGCAGGTCGGTCTTCTTGGCCGGCACGTGGCACGACAGCCACGAAGACGTGCCGATGTACAGGTGGGCGGCGTAATCATCCAGCGCGCCGGAGCCGGCCACCGCGCTGTGCACGTCGCCGGTAGCGGTCACCACCTTGGTACCTGCCGCCAGCCCCCACTCGTCGGCGATCGCGGCAGTGACTTCGCCGATGAGGGTGGCCGATGGCACCAAGTCGGGCAGCTTGGCCCGGTCGATGCCGCACCAGTCGATGAGCTGGTCGTCGTAGTGGACGTCTGCGATGTCGCGGTTGTCGGTCAGCCAGTGCGCCACCACCGCGTCGAAGCTGGTGACCAGGCGGCCCGTGAGGCGGCCGTTCAGGTAGTCACACGGTTCCAGGAACTTGTGGGCCTCCCGGTAGACCTCCGGCCGCTGGTGCTTGAGCCACAGGATGTGCGACACGGAGTCTTTGCCCGAGTGGCTCGGAGCGCCGCCGGTCTTCTGGACCCACGCCTTGAGCTTGCGGGGGTCGTAGCCCATCACCTTCACCCGGCCGCTCACCGCCTGGTTGATGTAGCGGGCACCGCGGGAATCCATCCAGATCACCGCCGGGTAGAGGTGGCGGCCCGTCTCGTCGACCGCCACGGTGCCCGACCACTGGGCGGTGACGCTCACCGCCGCGATCTGATCGACCGGCACCAAGCCTCGGCCCAGCAGGCGTCGAACGGCGGTGGTGATGGCCGTCCACCAGCCATCGGGGTCCTGCTCGGCGCCGCCGCCGTCGGTGAGCACCAGCCCGGTGGGCTCGAACTCGGTGGCCACGATCTCGCCGTCCACCGTGACCAGCGCCGCCTTGGGGCCGCCGGTGCCCAGGTCGATGGCCAGCACGTGCTCGGGCGGCGGGGACGAAGGATCGCTCATCGGTGCTCCAGCCAGTTCTTCAGCCGACTCCGGCGGTGACGCACCGGCGTGCCACCGATGGGCGTTCGCCGCTTTGCGGCGAAGAACCTGTATTCCTTGTTCGCTCGCCCCTCAGGCTCTCTCATCGGTGCTCCAGCCGGTTCTTCGGCCAACTCCGGCGGTGATGCACCGGCGTGCCACCGATGGGCGTTCGCCGCTTTGCGGTGAAGAACCTGTATTCCTTGTTCGCTCGCCTCTCAGGCTCTCTCACGGTGCACAGCAGAGCAGACGCGCCCAAGCCGCCGGGCGCCGGCCGTTACCGTGGCCTCGATGCCTGACCAACGGCCCGACGTGCGTTACGAGGTGTCTGGCCCCGTCGCTCGACTGACCATCGACCGGCCCGAGAAGCGCAACTCCCTGTCGTGGACGGTAATGACCGAGCTGCGCCAGGCCTTTGCCGCCGCCAAGTCCGACGATTCGGTCCGGGTGGTGGTGCTCACCGGTGAAGGTGACAAGGCGTTCTGCGCCGGCGCCGACCTGTCGGGCATGGCCGAAGGCGCCGGCTACGCCCAGTTGCACGACGGCCGGGGCGAGCTGGCCCGGCTGTTCCGCGAGATGTGGGAGCTGGGCAAGCCGATCATCGCCCGGGTGCGCGGTTACGCCTTGGCCGGGGGGTTCGGCCTGGCCCTGGCTTGTGACCTGGTGGTGTGCAGCGACGACGCCCAGTTCGGGACGCCGGAGATCAACGTTGGCCTGTGGCCACACATGATCACCGTCCCGCTCACCCGGTCGATGCCGCCCAAGCGTGCCCTCGAGCTGATGATGACCGGCCGGCGGGTCAAGGCCGACGAGGCCGACCGCATCGGCTTCGTGCACCGCGTCGTGCCCGCCGCCGGGCTCGACGCCGCGGTCGACGAGTTGGCCGGTGTTCTAGCCGCCAAGTCGCCCTCGATCATGAAGCTGGGGCGTGACTCGTTCTACGGCGCCTGGGACCTGGCCGCCGACGAAGCCCTGCGCCTGCTGCACCCCCTGCTCACGGTGACGGCCTCGACCGAAGACGCCGCCGAGGGGATCGCCGCCTTCGTCGAGAAGCGGGATCCGACCTGGACCGGCCGCTAGAACACGACCGGCCAGGATCAGTCGTCGAGCCGCTCCTTTAAGCGGATCGTCACGTCGTCGCCGGCCTCCTTGCCGATCGCCTTTCGTAGCGCGTTCGGCGGCGGGCTCGCCGGTTTCGGTACGCCCGCGGTGCAAGGCTCGGGCCATGACTGACTCCGCACCGACGCCGCCCGCCCCCGCGCCGCCCGCGCCAGGCCCTCCGCCATCCGAGCCGACCGAACCGGTCCCGACGCCCGAGCCGGTGCCGAACCTGCACGATTGGGGACCGCTGGTCGAAGACCTGGCCGAGCGGCGCAAGAAGGCGCTGGCCATGGGCGGCCCCGAGCGGGTGGAGCGCCAGCAGTCGATGGGAAAGTGGCCGGTGCGCCGGCGCCTCGACGAGCTGTTCGACGCCGGCACCTTCGTGGAGTACGGCCAGCTGGCCGACTCCATGGACCCGGCTCTGATGGCCAAGGGATACATGGCTGCCGACGGGTGCGTGACCGGCGTCGGGGAGATCGACGGCCGGCGGGTGGCGGTGTGCGCCTACGACTTCACCGTGATGGCCGGTTCCATGGGCGCGGTCAACGAGCAGAAGACGGCCCGCATGCGCGAGCTCGTACTGCGCCAGCGCATCCCGATCGTGTGGCTGCTCGACTCCGCCGGCGCCCGCATCCAGGCCACCTCCGGCTCGACCTTTGCCGGCGCCGGGGCCCTGTTCCGCGAGCAGGTCACCCTCTCCGGCGTGGTCCCCCAGGTGGCGGCGCTCATGGGCCACTGCGCGGCGGGCACCGCCTACATCCCGGCGCTGGCCGACTTCCTGCCAATGGTCAAGGGCACGTCCTCCATGGCGCTGGCCGGACGCCACCTGGTCAAGGCGGCCACCGGCGAGGACGTCAGCGAGGAGGAGATGGGCGGCTCGGCGGTGCACAACAAGGTCAGCGGCGTGGCCGACATGGAGGTCGAAGACGACGCCGAGTGCCTGGCCACCATCCGCCGGTACCTGTCCTTCTTCCCGGCCCACAACCAGGAGGCACCGCCGGTCCTCTCAGCAGAGGACCCGGTCGACCGCCGCTGTGAGGCCATCTACGACATCGTCCCGACCGCTCCCCGCCGGGCCTACGACGTCAAAGCGGTCATCGAGCAGGTGGTCGACGGTGGCGACTTCTTCGAGATGAAGGCCCAATGGGCGCGCAACATCGTCACCGGCCTGGCCCGCGTCGGCGGCCAGCCGGTGGGCATCGTGGCCAACCAGCCCAAGGTGCTGGGCGGCGCCCTGGACGTGAACTCCGCCGACAAGGCCGCCCGTTTCGTCTGGCTGTGCGACGCCTTTGGCATCCCGCTGGTGTTCCTGCACGACGTGCCCGGGTTCGTGGTCGGCTCGGCCGTTGAAAAACAGGGCATCATCCGCCACGGCGCCAAGATGCTGTTCGCCATCTCTGAGGCCACGGTGCCCAAGGTGTCGATCATCCTGCGCAAGAGCTACGGCGCCGGCTACTTCGTGATGAACGGCTTGGCCTACGAGGCCGACTACCTGGCCATCTGGCCCACCGCCGAGATCGCCGTCATGGGGCCCGACGGCATGGTCAACATCATCATGCGCAAGGAGCTGGACAAGTTCGAAGAGGGCAAGGCCCGTGACGACGCCCGCCTCGCCATGGCCGAAGAGCTGCGCAAGAACATCGACCCCTACATCGCCGCCGGCCACGCCCAGGTCGACGATGTGATCGACCCCGCCGAGACCCGCGGAGCCATCTGGAACGGCCTCCGCGTCAGCCGCACCAAGCGCATCGACCGCCCCTGGCGCAAGCACGGCGTCCTGCCCGTCTGAGCGGTTGATCGTGCGTGAATGCCGCCCTGATCGGCATTGACGCACAACGACGGCCGCCAGGCGCTCGTCGGCTATCTGTCACCCCCAATGAGGATGATGGAAAGCATGGCAGTGGCGATGACGGAAGACGGGCGAGTAGCGAACCGCGCCCGGCGGCGACTCGGGCTGATCACGGCGCGGATGCGCATGAGGCTGGGCTGTCGCGCCATCAGATCAAGTCTCGACTCGACGCCGGACGGTGGGAGTTGGTGGCCCGAGGCGTGTACAGCCTAGCTGGCGTTCCGTCTTCGTCTGCGCAGCTCGTGCTGGCCGCCTGCCTTGCCGGGCCGCCCGGGACCGTGGCCTCGCACGCCAGCGCAGCTGCCCTCTTCGGACTGGTTCCCGCTCCCAAGGTGCCGCACGTCTCCGTCGCCGGCCGGTCCAGCGCCCGCAACCCTCTCGCCGTCGTTCACCGCGTTTCTCTCCCGGATTCGGATCGCACTTGGGTGGGTCCGGTGCCCTCGACCACGCCGGCACGGACCCTCGTGGATTTGGCATCAGTGGTGTTGCCGTCTTGCTTCCAAGGAGCGTTGGATTACGCGCTGGCACGAAGGCTCGTGCGGCCGGCACAGATCTCGAGCCTGATCGTCAAAGGAACGGCCGCCCGGTCTCGCGCCGGTGCCACGGTGGTCAGGTCCGCTCTCGAGCCCTGGACGTCCGGGATCGCCTTTGAGAGCGTGATGGAGGTGCGGTTGTTCCGGCGGCTCCGTCTATGGGGCGTGCCGACCCCGGTCGGCCAATACGAGGTGCGCCGGCCAAACGGTTCGTTCGTGGCCCGGCTCGACTTGGCGTGGCCCGACCGGCTGGTCGGCCTGGAGTACCAGGGAAAACTGGCGCACTCACCCAGCCATGCCGCTCACGATGAGGCTCGCATCGCCCAGCTCGAATCGTTGGGCTGGCGGATCGAAGAGGTAGGAGTCGATGACCTCCAGCCCGGAGCCACCCGGCTCCTCGCCGTCCTGCGGTCCCTTCGTTGTGCGTGGATGCCGACCTGATCGGCACTCACGCACATCAGCGGTGGAAGGGCATTGGGTTCGGGCCCTTCAACCGCCCCCCAGCTCCGCCCTGAGCTCCTCACCGGTCATGGTCCCGGGGCCGGCGCCGGCGGCGGCCAGGCGGTTGGCGACCCGTTGCACCCCGACGTTGGCCGGGGTGGGGATGCCGTGGAGTCGACCAAGCAGCACGATCTCGCCGTTCAGGTAGTCGGTCTCGATGGTGCCGCTGCCGCGCTGCAGGCTCTGCCACGACGAGCCGCCGCCCCGGCCGTGGTCACCGACGGGACGCATCTGCAAGAGGTCACCCCGCCGCTGCTTGTCTTCCTCGTGAGAGGCGGCGTCGATGCCGGCGGCCCCGTAGCAGGCGGCGGCCTCGGCCAGCAGGTCACGGAACAGGTCGCCGGTGTCGGCATCCAGACCGCAGATCGCCTGCACCGCGTTGTAGAGGTTCATGCGCAACTTGGAGTACTTCCAGCGCATGACGTCGGGTACAGAACGGGTATCGAACGTGCACCCGCCGAAGTCGGCGGCCATCTGCACGCTGGTCGCGTCGGTCCCCGACGGGTAGCGGCCGATGTCCAGCATCCCGGTGGTCGGCGCCGACATGACCCACACCAGCCCGGGCTCCTGGTGCTCGGCGGGCAGCATGACCGTGACGCCGTACACGCTGGGACTCACCCGCAGCGCGAGCCGCTCGTTCTCGACACCGTTCTGGGCGCAGGCAATGCGTAGGCCGGCGGGCGCGGTGGCCCGAAGGTCGGCCAGGGCGCCGGCGGTGTCCTGGGTCTTGGTAGCGAGCACAACCAGGTCGTCCTCGGTGAGCTCGGCCTCGGCCGGGTGGGCGACCGCCGGCACCGGCAGGGTGACGGTCCGGTCCGGATCGGCCACCGTGAGGCCGTCGCGCCGCATGACGGCCAGGTGGTCGCCGCGGGCGATGGCCACCACGTCGTGGCCGCCCTCGAACAGCCGCCCTGCCAGCGTCCCGCCGATGGCTCCAGCTCCATAGATCACATAACGCACCTGTGCAGCCTGTCAGCTGGTCGGGCTGCGCTCGTCACGCCGGCCCGCTCGGTAGACATGCTCATGGCGGTGCTCATCGGCGATGAGTTCGGCTCCGAGCGTCGGTCATAACTGCGACAACGGACAGACCGCTGTGACGAACCACCGACGAGAGGAACCCGCCATGCGACCGGTCGTGCTGCAGATGGGTGTCACCCTGGACGGCTTCGTCCACGGTGCGCAGGGCTACGAGGACTGGGGCCTTCCCCCGGAGGAGGACGACATCGTGGCGTGGAAGGAGGCGTCGCTGCGAGAGGCCGGCACCCACATCATGGGGCGGGTGTCCTACGAGGCGATGGCCGCGGTGTGGCCGACCGGCACCGGCGTCTACGCCGACGTGATGAATGAGATCCCCAAGGTGGTCTTCTCCAAGACGCTCACCCGGGCCGACTGGGCGGAGAGCCGGATCGCCAGCGGCGACCTCGCTGAGGACATCGACCGGCTCAAGCGCGAGCCGGGTGGCGTGATCGTCGCCCACGGCGGCGCGACGTTCATCGGCGCGCTGATCCGCGAGAACCTGATCGACGAATACCGGCTGGTCATCCACCCGGTTGTCATCGGGCACGGGACCAGCCTCTTCGCCGCGCTGCACGAGCCGCTCCGGCTCGACGTCGTCGACGCCCGCACGTTCCCGAGCGGCACCATGGCCCACATCTGCCGACCACTCAGGGAGCACCGATGAGGACCTTGCACCTCGGCCTGCGCGTCGCCGATCTCGACCGCTCATTCGCGTTCTACACCGCCGTGGGCTTCGAAGTCGTCGGCGAGGTCCCGGACACCGACCTGGGGCACCTGACCATGATCAAGCTCCCGGGCGACGAGTTCGTCACCATCGAGCTCGTCCACCATCCGGAGGGGGCCGCCGTCAGCGACGGCAGCCGGCTGAGCCACCTCGTCATCCACGTCGACTCGATGGACGTCGCCCTCGCCGAGCTGGCCTCGCGCGGCATCGACGCCGAATCGCCCACCTCGCCCGACGGGTCGGAGGCCTTCCAGACCACATGGATCGTCGATCCGGACGGCAACCGGATCGAGCTCGTCCAGTGGCCCCCCGGCCACGCCGACGGCATCTCGGCCGCCGACTGGACGGACTAGTCACCGCCGAATCTGACGTCCATGCCGGGCGGGGCACGGCGCAACTGATGGCAACTAGCGCAGCTACAGTCCGCCGCCATGACCGACGTGCTGGCTGAGATCACCGCCAACGTGTGGCAGGTGCGTTGCGAGGTCGGCCAACAGGTGGACGCCGGCCACGAGCTGGTGATCCTGGAGAGCATGAAGATGGAGATCCCTGTCGAGGCGCCTTGTGCCGGCACCGTCACCACCCTCGATGTGGCTCCCGAGGACCAGGTCACCGAAGGCGACCGCATCGCCGTCATCGACCCGGTCTGAGCCGGCAGGATCAAGGTCGCCGACGTGACCGTTCACGTCGACCAGCGCAGCGAGCACATCTCGGTCGTCACCCTCGATCGCCCCGAGCGCCGCAACGCCCTCGACCACCAGACCTTGGGCGAACTGAACGCCGCCCTCACGGGCACGCCGGCGGGCACCCGGGTGCTGGTCCTCACCGGTTCGGCCGGGCACTTCTGCGCCGGCGCCGATCTGACCGGCGTCGAGGACGAGAGCTTCGCCGGGCTGCTCCAGTCGGTCCTGTCCGCCCTGCGCGATGCGCCGTTCCCCACCTTGGCCGCCGTCGAAGGGGCCGCCCTCGGCGCCGGCACCCAGTTGGCGGTGGCCTGCGACCTGCGGGTGTCGACGCCGGACGCCAGCTTCGGCATCCCCGCCGCCAAGCTCGGCCTCATGGTGAACCACTGGACGGTGCAACGGTTGCGCGAGGCCGCCGGCGACGGGCCGGCCCGGGCCATGCTGCTGGCCGCCGAGGTGCTCACCGGCAGCGACGCCCACCGCCTCGGCCTGGTCCAGCGCCTCGGCGACGTGGGCGAAGCCCTCCTCTGGGCCGACGACATCGCCACCAAGGCCCCGCTCACCATCGCCGGCCACAAGCTCATGTTGAACGCTCTGGAAGCGGCGCCGCCGGCCGACGACGCGGTCGTCCAAGCCTTCAGCCGCGCCTGGCAGAGCGCCGACTTCGCCGAAGGCCTGAGCGCCTTCCGGGATCGCCGCCCGGCGAATTTCAGGGGTGAATAAGCCGGTGCACCCGGAGAACATGGCCCAACCCGCCCGGATCGCCGGTCGACCACTTCCGAGAGCACACCTCCCTCCAGATCGGGGCCCGGGCCAAGGCCATGGGTCGTGTGCCGGGTGCACGTCGAACCGAGCGGCCATCCGGTCGGGATGAACGACGTTTTCTACATAAGGCTGAACAACGGCACCCGGGCCATCGAGGACGACCTGGAGGTCGAGCGCTACATCGCCCAGCGGTGGGGCGGGTAGCTATCCGACCCCTACCTGGGTAGCATCAAAGGCGTGAAGCTCAGCATAAGCATGGACAATCAAGTCGTTGACTTCATCGACCAGTACGCCGCTGAACACGAAGTGCGCTCGCGATCGGCGGTGCTGCAAAAGGCCGTCGCGCTGCTGCGGGCCGTCGAGCTCAGTGACGACTACGCCGCCGCCTGGGACGAGTGGTCCAACAGCGACGACTCCCCACTGTGGGACGCGGCGGCCGGCGACGGTCTGTCCCCGCCCTCGAACTGATGCGGCGAGGGGATGTCGTCTGGGTCGACCTCGACCCCAGCCGCGGCAGCGAGGCCGACAAGCTCCGCCCGGCAGTCGTGGTCAGCAACGACGGGGCGAACCGCACCGCAGGTTCGCTCGGCCGAGGAGTGGTCACCGTCGTCCCGGTGACCGGCAACATCAACCGCGTGTACCCGTTCCAGATCCTTCTTCCCCGGGGTAGTTGTGGGCTTGGCCGCGACTCCAAGGCACAGGCAGAGCAGATCCGATCTGTTGACGTCACCCGTATCGGCGATGTCGCTGGTCACCTTCCCGCCTCGCTGGTCGACGGCATCGATGCAGCCATCCGCCTCCACCTGGGCGTTTAGACCGCCCTGGCCGCGGGGCTTAGAAGTTGCTGGGGAGCTGGCGGACGAAGTTCTCGAAGAACACGTACAACGCCACACCGAACAGGGGCAGGCCCACGGCGTAGGGGATCCAGCTGATGTACCAGCGGACGCGGCGGCCCAGCACGAATCGGGCGATGATCCACGCCACCAGCCAGATGGCGGCGGCCAGCAGGCCCCACATGACCACGGCGCCCTTGGCCGGGTGGGGCGAGTCGAGCGAGCTCAAAGCGCGGTTGTTGAGGCCCTTCTCGCCGGCCAGACCCCCGGCCAGCTTCTTGTTGGCCTCGTCCTGGCCGGTCAGCTTGCCGACCGGCGCGCCCTTGAGCTTGGCGATGATTATGAGGCGCTGCTCGGCCGACCATATGGGGTGACAGGCGGTGAGGGTGAGCAGCGCTTCGCCGTGGTTCTCGAGCACCGAGGTGTCGCTGGGGTCAACGATCTTCTTGTCGGACACCACGTACACGAAGTTGCCGTAGGTGGTCGTGACGGTGATCTCGTCGCCGTTGGTGAGTTGGTTGACGTCGTGGAACGGCGACCCGTAGGTGGTGCGGTGGCCGGCGATGGCCGCGTTGCCCTTCTGGCCGGGCAGGGCGGTCCCGGGGTAATGGCCCGGCCCCCGTTTGAGCTGGTCCTCGGTGACGCCCTCGACGATGACCTTCGGCTTCAGCCCGATCTTGGCGATGGCGATGCGGCCCACGATGTCGCCCTCGGCCGGCACCGCCAACGGGATGGCGACGGGGTTGTCAGAAGGGGGATCGGTCGGCGCGGGGGCTGCGGTGGTCGGCGATTCCGTTACGGGCGTGGCCTTGGCCAGCTTCTGCTTGGCCTGTGTCACCTGCTGCTCGTACTGCTTCTCCAGCTTGTCCTGAGAGGCCGCCGTTTGCAGGTTCGTGCCCCACAGCAGGTAACCGAGGAACAGGAAGACCAGGACCCCGGCGGCGATCAGCGTGCGACCTAGGCGGCCGAGCCAGCGAGCGAGCATGTATTGAAAAGCGTAGGTGGTGAGGGGTTTGGCCAGGCATCGCGGCAGCATTGGGGGCGGAATCAGGGCCGCCGGTATCGTTTCGGCGTCGTCATGGAGCCTGCCATCCACCTTCGCGGTGCTGTGTCC
>JAABUM010003793.1_pt1 | contig 17928 bp, 14 predicted proteins | sample 5559161 | NCBI WGS metagenome assembly JAABUM01 (sample SAMN10711868, study PRJNA513369) | rock metagenome | isolation source: Antarctica rocks | place: Antarctica: Victoria Land, Siegfried Peak nord | reverse complement strand
CCGCTTTTCCGGTCTCCCGGACGATCCGCACAGCCCCCTCACGAAACTCCTGATCAAACTTCCGTCGCATCTCTGGCATGACTACTCCTCATAGTCCATGCCTCCACGGTTTGGGGGGAGGTTCAGAGCAACTTCGGAGTTGCCGTGGTGTGGCTGCTCCGGGCTCGGTGCAGCTGTCGATGCTGCGCGGTCGCTGTCCGGTGCGGTGGAGTTGGTCTGTGATGGTGTCCGCCGGTTGGGATGGAGTGCGGGCTGGGGCGGTGGTGGTGGGGTGGGTGATGCAGTGCGTGCGGCGGCGAGCTGGTCGCTGACCTGGGTTGCGGCGGTGCCCAAGGCGTCGGAGAGGTGCCGAATGTCGGTGACCCACTGCTCGAGCCGGTCCACGACCGCTTCATCGAGGACGGGGACCTCGACCCGCTCGACCTTTGGTGGGGCGGTGCGCAGTGTGGCGAGTTCTCGTTCCAGCTGGGCGACGCGGTGGCGCAGGGCGGCGGGGTCGGTGGCGGCCGCTTCGGTGGCCATGGCCGTGATCCGCTCCCCCAACGCGGCCAAGTCGATTGGGGCCAACCGGGTCGGGGTCACCCGTCGCTGCCCTGCTTTGGGGGTGGCGGAGGAGTCGAAGGTGGTGCGGGCGCGGACAGCTACCCGTTGCAGTAGGCCGAGCCAGCCCGGGGACCACACCCAGGCTGTGCCGATCGGCAGGGAGGGCAGGGAGCGTTTCACTTCGACGGCTTGGTCTTCCTCGGCGTGCAGCCGCACCCATTCGTCGATCGCGGCGACATCGCGAGGTCCGGTCATCCGCAGGGCGATGAGAACCTCGGCCTGGGTGAGGATGTCCTTGTTCAGAACTGCCGGTCTTTGACTGATCATTGAAAGCCCGATTCCGCGGGCGCGGCCGCGGCGGACCAGGTCTTCGATCGCGCCGAGGAGGCGCGATCCGCCTGGGTCGGTGCGTTGCGGGGCGAAGGCGTCGGCCTCATCCAGCACCAGGTGCAGCGGGTCCCTATTCCGGTGGTAGAGGCGTTCGGCAAAGTCCGTCATGAAGCGTCTGTTGGCGCTCTTGGAGAGGGCGGACAGGTCCAGCACCGCTGGGACACGTTCATCGACGACCAGGTCGGCGAGGAGTACTCCGGCGGTCTCGGCCAGCGGCAGGTCGGCGTGATCACCGCCGAAGATGACCACCGGCAGCCCGTCGGAGGTGCCGTCGGCGGAGCTGCGCAGTCCCCACCACACCCCGACCGGGTCGACGATGACCACCGGTAGGCCGGCGCCCATCATTTCTTCCACCAGCACCGCGGCGGTGTAGGTCTTGCCGGCGCCGCGTTTGGCGAGGATCGCGAACGTCTCGGTGACCGCCTCGTGGGGCAGCACCAACCCCGGTCCGAGCGTCAGCCCGGCCGAGGGGTTTGCGTTGTCCGGCATGGTTATTCGCTGATGCGCTGGCGGGCGTCGTAGTAGGCGCGCAGGGCTGCTGCGGCGAGGTGGCTGCGGGAGCGGGCTTGCAGCTCGCGGACCATATCGTCGATTGCGGCGTAGTCGCTGGTGAACAGCCGGACCGCGACGGGGGTCAGGTCGTTGTCGTCGGGGCGGGCGCGGACGCCGCGGGAGCGGAAGCGGCTGCCTCCGACGGTGCCTTGGGGCCGTAGGTAGGCGGGGAGGACGTCTTCGGTTTCCTCGAGGGCGGCGATGAGGATTTCGCCGTTGGTGCGCCCGGTGGCGTTGCGGTCGGCGCGGATGAGGCCGATGAGGTTGGACGGGACGTGCAGGCTGGAGGGGCGCATCTCGTCGTCGACGTCTGGTTGCTCCGGGGCAGGTGCCGGCGGCGGCGGAGTGGGTGTGCTGCGCTTTGTCGCAGTGCTGGTCTTGCGCTGCGTGGTGGGGGCAGGTGCCCTCTTCTTGGGGGTGAGACGCCCAGCGAGGGGGTTGGGGAGGTCCTCTCCCCCGTCGGTGCCCTCGAAGTCGGCGTAGCGGCCCGGCGGCAGCTCGCGTCCGGTCGCGTCGGTGTTGTCGGTCACGACTGTTCCCCTTCACTGTGCTGCTCGGCGGCGGCGATCCGGTCCAGCACTTCCCTGGCGAGTGCGAAGTAGTCACCGGCCAGAGAGCCAGCTGTTTGCGAGAGTGCCGGTGGTAGCTCAGTGCCCACCGCTCGCAAGGCCTGAAACCGTTGTGCAGCGACGAGTTTGGCGTCGCTGGCGAGCTCGTGGGCGAGTTGGCCACGGGCGCGGCAGTCGTGGGCGGCGGTTTCGGAGTAGCGGACGAAGGCGTCGAACAACGGGACCCGGTCGGTGACTTCAGCCAACCGGGCGTAGGTGTTGCGGCGTACCCGGGTGGCGTTGGACTGGTGTCCGAACAGCACAACCCCGAGGTAGGTCAGGTCCGGGTTGGTTTGGCGCGCTTTCCGTACGCGGGGGCCGATCATCCGCAACCCGTCCCACCCCGCTGCGTCGGTGCGGGTGGGGATGAGCAGGTACCGGGCCGCGGCGAGGGCCATGTCCTGCAGCACGGAGTGCCCGGGTGCGCAGTCGATGATCGCGACGTCGTAGTCGCCGGCGATGTCGGCGACGGCCGCAGCGAAGGCCTCCGGGACGCTGCCGCCGGGGAGGTCGGCCACGGCGGGGCTGTTCGCGACCGCGGTCAGCAGCTCGAGGTGACGCCCACCGGGGACGACGTCGAGGTTGTCCCGGACTCCGGGGATCACGACGAGCGGTTGCTGCTCCCACACCGCCTCGAAAATGCCCTTCCCTTCAGTGTCTCCGGGGTTGCTGGTGTAACCCAGGTCGAGCTTGAGGTTGCCGCTCACGTCGAGGTCAATCTCCAGCACCCGGTATCCGGCGGCGGCGAGCTGGCCACCGACGTTGGCGGTGATGGAGGTGTTGTGCACGATGAGGTCGTTGGCGACGAAGTTCGCGGTTGCGGGCACGGTGAGGTCATAGACCTGCTGCTCCCCCGCGTCGACGATGCCGGTGATGCGGTCCCAGAAGACTGTGGGTGTCACCAGGTGACCGAGATCCGGGTGGCCGTCGAAGGTGTCCAGATAGGCGGTCAAGCTGCGCTGTGAGAGATAACGCTGCCCGTTGGCCGACGGGTTGGTGAGCAGCTGCAGCAGCGGGATCTTCACCCCCGTGAACGACCAGCCCAGCTTGTCGGCGACGTCATGCAGTCGGGGTTTGCCGTCTCGGCGCCGACCACCCTGGTGGGCGCAACACCGGATCTGTTCCCACAACTGGGGGCTCAGCGAGGGCGAACCCACGTTCGGGTTGGATCGGCGCCGACCTACGGTGAGCCGGTCCTGCTTCGCTCCCCAGAGCCGGATGGTGTCGCGGAACTGCGCGCGGTAGGCGGAGTACACCCGCAACCGCCAGGAGTCGCTGTCTTCCGTGCGGTTCGCGGCCCGGTGGGTGACGCTGGACTGAATGCCGAACCGCAGCAACAGATGCTGCAGTGCGCGGACCAGGTGCTCCGAGGCGAGGGTGACGCCGGGTGTCCCCCGCAGACTGACGTGCCCTTCGCTCATCCAAAGCACCGCAAGGAACCGAGCCAGTTGGTCGTTGGGCAACTGGTACACCGCCTCGGGCATGGTGGCGTCGGTGTCAAAGCTGTGCTGCCGCGGCAACACAGCGACCGCGGCGCCATCGCGGTGTTCGCCGCGGTGGCAACCAGAGCCGTTCCCACTGGTGCCGAGGCCTACTCCCCCGCCTGCCACCTGCTCGGCCAGACGGTCCACCTCGTGCAGCTGCAGCGGACGCGGGAAGATCGGTGATGGGCACCGCCCAGCCCCTGCAATGGTCTCCCCCACCTGCAGGCTGTCCGCCCGGCGCCAACCCTCAGGAGCCAGCATCGGATGGTGCCGGGTCACCGTGATGTTCCGTCCGGAGGCCAGCTCGAGACGAAGCGTCGGCTTGACTCCGGAATCGATCCAGTTCCCGACCGGCACCGGTGCGATGCGCCGGTCCGCGGTAAACGAAGCAACTCGGCGAAGACGACTCCGCACAGCACTCTCGACAGTCAGCGGCACACCACTGTCGGTGTCGTAGACGGTCTCCCCCGCCGCAATGCACTTACCGACGCCGCCCTTCCCCGTGAGGACGGCCATGGTGCGACTCAACGCTGACCGATCAAGCTCGCCGAAAGCGACGTCTGAAGGCTCCATGAACGCACACACTGGCAGATGACCGGGACATTGCGACGGAGGTTCTCCCAAGCGGCAACGGGCGCGGCGACGCCGAGACCGGGAACTACTCGGGTCCGAGACAGAAAAGAACCGCAAGAATAGTGCGTCTACCTGCGGATACACTGCCGTTGACCGGTGACAGCGGTAGGCATGCAATGGCCAAGTGTCGCTGCACAGGTATCCCAAAGACCGGACGCGCAGCGCACCGATGCTGTGCCAGCAGCAGCCCAACGGGGCGCAGACCGAATGGATTCAACGCGATGCTGACGCGTGGATGGTTGTGGGGCAGTGCGCAGCCGGAAGGTAGCCAACCGCACGGCGTAGCGATACCGGAATCAATGCCAAGGCGGGCATGTGAGGGAGTCAGTGCAGGTGTAGATGGACAGCAGTGGGCAGACGTAAACCGGACAACCGAAGGCTGAGCCGGTCACGATGCACGGACGTGCCAACAACGTAAGGACGACAGCAGGGCGACATGGCACCAACACAACACCAACAGCGCAATGACAGACGCGCGGACGTGCCCGGGCGACGGCAGCGAGCACTCCCACCCCGTCGGAGAGCGTCGCCACGGTGAGGCCGGCCGCGTGAGTGCTTACTCCCGGAAGCCGGTTGGTTGGCGGGGGGCGAGAGTGAGACAACCGCACGGGTTCGTTCCCAGAAAGCATGCCCCACAACTCGTCTGGGCGGCATTCATTCGACTGAGGGTGTTGCAAAGTGGGGGTAGGGGAGGGGACCCGGCTGGCGACGGCACTCAGCAGCGGAAACGCGCCGGGGATTCTTACGTCGTGAGCTGGTTGTGCATCCACTGGGTGAGCCACTGGGTGCCGGTATGGCCCTGTCCGTCGACGATCAAGGATGTGTACGAGCCATGGACTCCGCTGGCCATGAAACTTGCATAGGAGCTGATCTGGGCATGTACGGCGTCGGGTGTGAACGCGTGGAGCAGGTCACCGACTTGGGCCATGGTGGCGGGGGGGAGGACCCGTTGCAGCGTGGTGATGAGGGTCGGTAGGTCGTGGACACCGAGTTGCTGCAGTGCCTGCATCGCGGCTTGGGGGGACGAGGTGGCGTGGAGGAGCTGGCCTAGTGGTGAGTCGGGGGCGGTGGAGAGCGTGTTCATGGTTCGGCCCACGATCGCGGTGCCGGTCGAGGAGGGCGGGGTGGCGCAGAAGAGGTCGGTGGGGGCGCAGAGGGTGACGACGCGGTTGGTGACCGTTCCGAATCCACCGGGGCGGGGGCCGGCCAGGCCGGTGCCTGGTGCTGGTGCGCCGACGAGGGTTTCGCCGGTGGCTGCGCGGTTGGGGTCGGAGATGAGGCCGACGGCTACGAGCTTGGTGGCGGGTATGGGTCCGTGGGCGTGGCCGATCTGGGCGGCGAGGTCGCCGGCGGCGGCGGCGCCTTGGGAGTAGCCGGTCAACGCGAAGCGGGTGTGGGTGCAGCTGGCGGAGGTGTGGGCCATTTTGATGGTGGCGATGCTGACTGCTTGGGCTTTGGAATCGGCGTAGGTGGCACCGCCGCCCATGGGGGCGGCGGTGGCGACGTAGGGGACGTACCAGGTGTCGACGCGGCCGGGCAGCGATTTCTGCAGGGGTTGGGACACTTGGGCGAGCATGCCCACGGGGTGGTGTGGGTCTGCGGCTTGATTGGTTTCCCAGGTTCCCGGCACGGCGATGACCTGCACATCAGGGCATGCCGGTGCCGGTGGGCTCGAAGGTGGTGTGGCGGCGGAGGCGGAGGCGCCGGAGATCAGCGACCACAGGAGGACGGCGGCGACGCTACCTCCGGTGACGGCGCAGAGGCGGAGCAGAACGCGGAGTGCGGTTCGCATGGCGGGTGTCTCCTTCAGGCGAGTACGGCGGTAGCGGTGGGGCGGATGGGGCGGTGCATCGAGGTGTGCTGGCTGCGGGGAGAGCCGACGTTGGTGCGGTGGCGGTGGTCGGTGGGGTGGTCTCGGTGGGTGTTGGCGATGACCGCGGCGCGGATGTGGGCGGTGGCGCGGCTGGTGCGTTTGCGGAGGGCGGCTGCGGTGATGCCGAGCTCGGCGGCCAGGTCGGCGCGGGAGGAGTCCTCGGCGTCGGGGGAGAGGTAGGCGCGCTCGAGCAGGGCGCGTTCCTCGGTGCTGATGGCGGCGGTGCTGGTGGCCCAGTCGAGCAGGGAGCTCAGCCGGGCGACAGCGCTGGCGGCGTCGGTGAGGACGTCCTCGGCTGGCCAGGTGTCGGTGGTCTCGGGCAGGGGGACCGTGTTGAGGGAGCGCAGTCGTGCGGGGCGGGTGATCTTTCCCAGGGTTTTCAGGGCGAGGGCGCTGGCGACGCCGCGGCCGGCGGGGTGGGTGGAGCAGATTTCCCAGAACGCGGCGACGGTGACGGCTGCGCGTGTCTCGAAGACGGTTCCGTCGTGGGTGTTGGCGTCGAGGCGGGCGCTGTGGGTGATCCCGATGAGCTTGCCCAGCATGATCTGGACCAGTGCTCGACCGGCGAGTTGCTCACCGGCTTGGTGCAGCTGCAGCAACGCGTTGAGGATGGGGTCGGTGTCCTGGATCTGGCTGACGTGGCGGGGCAGGTCGTGCAGTGATGTCACGGCATGCAGGGCGGGATGCTGGGCGGCCCAGGATCGGAATTGGGCGGTGTTGGTGGGGGCGGTGGCTAGGTGTGCCCACTCGTTGTTGAGGTGGCCGTAGAGGCCAAGTCCGGTGTGGGGGGCGTTGGTGTGCTTGGGGGCGCGGGTGGTGAGTTCCACGGGAGGCTCCGATCGCGGCTGAATGAAGGTGATGCCGCCATCAAAGGAGGCCCCCCTTGCCGGTTTCGGGGCCGAAACCCTTGTCGGTGGGCGCGGGCAAGGGCACGTATCGCCACCAATTCGTCGCGCCGGTGAGCCGATAGTCCGGGACGCAAACATGGCCTGTGAGCTGCGGGAACAGGCCACCTCGGCAAGGGTCAATGTGGGGGTGCGCGTAGGACCGGGCAGAAAAAAAGCAAAAAAGTTTCTCCGCCTCGGTCACAACGGGGGTCGTTCATCGCATCTACCTCTGGTTAGAGGCCCTTTGTGTGCGGTCTCGGGTAGCAGAGGAGGACGCGATGGAAGGCAAGCACGACGACCCCAACCGGGCGGTGCTGCACGACGCTGCACTGGTACGCCAGGTTTGCGATGACATCGATGTCGCCGCCACGGCGGTCGTGCTCGAGCCGTTGAGTGAGTCCGCGGGTCGGCACCTGACGGACCTACTTGCCCAGCCGAGTGTCTCCGCGCGTGACGCGCTGCGCCGACTGCAGGGCAGCCGACGCCACGCGGCGACCGGTGACCCGGTGCTGCGGTTGGTGCCCAGGACCGAGTCGGGGTCGGCATGAAGCTGCGGTGGCGGGCCCCGGCCCGCGGGGAGGTGGCGGCGCAGAAAGCCGCACAAGACGAACCGGCGCTGCAGTCGAACTGGACCGGCGGTGCGGAGCTGCGCGCCAAGGGGATCCGGGCAGGGTTGTGGGCTGGGTTGGTGTGCGGGCCGGTGGCCGTGGTGCTGATGGTGACGGGAACGCTGAGCCCACCTCCTCCGGCCGCGCACGCCTCCGCACCGATCGGGGTGCACAGCAGCGGTGAGGACGCGGCGGCGGGAGAGTTCGCCCAGCAGTTCGTGGTCACCTGGCTGCAGGCCACCCGCGGGCAGGAGAAGACCTTGGCCAGGTTCGTCGCAGCCGATGGTCTGGAGTTGCCGGACACTGCGTTCATTGCGTCGGAGCCGGCCACGGCGGGGATCAGCACCGCTAGCAACGGAGTGACCACCGTGGTGGTGGCCGTGTCGGTGCAAAGCACTGCTACGAGCCCGGCGGTGCGCCGCTACTTCCAGGTCCCGGTGGTCTCGACCGGGTCGGCGCCGCGGGCGGTGACGCTCCCGACACCGGTGGCGGCCCCTGCCACGGGCAGTGATCTGGGGCTGGGGTACCCCTACCGCGTGCCCAGTGGGCACCCGACCACGGTCGCGGTCCAGCAGTTTTTGGGTGCGTTGCTGACCGGTTCGGCGGACGTGTCCCGGTATGAGTCGCCCGGGGTGGTGCTGCGGCCGGTCCTACCGCCGCCCTACCAGTCGGTGAAAGTCACCGATGAGTTGTCCACCACCGACTTCACCACCGACAGCGGCAAACCCCCCGCAGACGGGGCGAGGGTGCAGGTCCTGGCGACCACGTCCCTGGCCGTGAGCAACGCGCAGATCGTCACCGCCCAGTACGCGCTGACGCTGCTCGCCCGCGCCGGCCGGTGGGAGGTGGCGGCGCTGGACGCGACGCCGGTGCTGGCACTACCGACCGCGCGGACGTCGGCCAGGTCCACGACGGACACCGCCACCCCTACGGACACCACCACCCCTACGGACACCACCACCCCTACGGACACCACCACGGCGCCGACCACCACACCTGCCAACGGCGGGTATCCGACGACCACCCCCTATGTGACGTCTACCCCCAAACCGACACCGATGGCGCCTCCCGGCCCGCCGGCAGTTCCCTGAAAGGAGTTCCTCCCATGAGCATGTCCATGCTCCTCGAACCCACCACGGTGACACACGCAAGCACGGTCACCAACCTCGCTGCCGGCGGCCTCATCGACTGGGGTAACCAGAAGACCGGACAGGTGGGCGGCCTGTTCCGGGGCCTGTCGGCCGTCATCGGAATTGGCTTCGTGATCTGGCAGGGCATCAAGGCGCATGGCGCGATCGCCCGCATCATCATGGCCGGCCTCGCCGCCGGGGTCTTCGTGTGGATCGTCTTCAACGTCACGTCGCTGAAAGACCGGGTCGGCACCGAAGTGAACTCCATGGCCCCGGCCAGCGTGCAGGTGCACCACAGCCCCGTCGATGCCTCCCCGCCAACCCATCTGGTCCTCCTGGACTAGGACACAGGATCCACAACGACAGAGGGAGGAAATCAAAGATGGCCACCGACACCGTCGAATACGACGTGGTGAAATTCTTCACACGGGCACGGCGGTTTCCGCAGATGCTCGGCAAGACCCCGGACGGGAAGAAGCTGCCCGGCGGCCCCTACACCCTCACCCAGTTCACCGGAGCCGGCGTCGCCGGGTTGCTCCTCGCCGGAACCCGGAACCTGTGGGGGCGGTTCGGTCTCGTCCCCAACCTGATGATCCTGCTGACCGTCATGGTCGTCGTCGTCGTCGGACTCGGGCGCATCCCGCTGGGATCGCGCAGCCCAGTGTCGATGCTGCTCGGGTTAATCAGCGCCCTGTCCGCCCCCCGCACCGGACGCATCCGTGGGCGAGTGCTCCGCATGCGCAACCCCCATCCGGTGGTGTCCCGCGTCGTCATCAACGGCCCCGCCGCGCCCGAAACACCTCCGCCGCCTGCCGAGGAACCGGTGCTGGAACCCGCGGGGCCGGTGGTGCTGGAGCCGGCCGCCGAGCCAGCTGCCTCGGAGCAGCAACCACCCGCACTCAAGGAGTCAGACGGTGTACAGGAGGAGCACGCCAGTGCGCCGGCAACAAATGAGCGGAACAGTCGACGGCGCCGCCGCAGCACCCCGACCACCCCAGCAGCAGAACCGGTAGCAGAGACCGCGCAACCGGCGATGACTGGAGTGGGTGCGCTGCTGGCCATGGCCGGCGCCCCCCAACACCCCACCCAGGAGAACTGATGCAGTCACCCGTGTTGTCCATGGCGGAGAACGTGCGCTGGACCCGCTCCGGAGTCCCGTGGGCTGACTTCCTGCTGAAAGGCCTGGACTACGGGTACAAACCCAACGACGACAAGGTCCTCGTCCGGTCCGCCCACAAGATGCTCTTCCGCGCCCTGCACGGCGAGGCGCTGTTGCTGGGCGTGTGCGCAGGCCTGGACTCCGGTGCAATCGTCGAACGAATGATCCGCGGCGTTGACCTGGACGTGCACCCGGACTGGGCGGCCGAAGCCGCAGCAACCATCGACACCCTCGACGAGATCGAACCCGGACAACGCCTGTACTGGTTGTCGATCCCCTTGGCCAGCGGGGGTGCTCTCGGGCAGCTGAAAGCCTCGACCTCGGCGGCAATGTCCTCGCTCACCGACACCCTGGGCATGCCCCGCACCCCGGTCAGCGACGCTGAAGTGCAACGCCGAGTGCTGCAAGCTCAGGCCGCGGTGCGCCCGATACCCCACGAGTTCGACCCGCAACCGGCCACCCCGGCGCAGATGGTGTGGCTGCATGAACACAACCTGCAACGCGGCCTCAACCTCGATCAGGACCTGCCCGCCGACACAGAGCTGCACCAACGCAAGTCCTCGAGCGCGTTGGCGGTACCGATGCTCGACGAAGGAGGGCGAACGGACGTCCCCCCAACCGAGCTCAAGTCCTGGATTCCCTCGACCAGCCGCTTCCTGAAGATCGAACAACCCTCCGCCGTTTTCCCCCGGCCCGCCTCCTACCAGGTGATGCTCGCGCTGGCTGACACACCGTCTGCGGGGGTGTTGTTTCCCGGTTCGGAGTTCCTCGGACTCGTCGACTACCTCGGCGTCGACGTCGACTGGGCGATGCGCATGACAGTCCTCGGCTCCACCGAGGTGGTGGCCAAGAACCGGCGCGCCCTGATCAACCTCAACGAGCAGTACTCGCAGCGGGAGGGCGAAGTCAGTCACGGGCACACCGTCCTGGACCGGACCGCGAACGACCTGGGGGAGTACGCGGCTCACATGGAGGCCGACCAGATGGAGGTCGAGGTCCAGGCCACCTTCATCTTCGCAGTGGGCGGGGAGAGCGCCGAGGAAGCCCAAGAAGCCGCCGGCCAGCTGGCCACCCTGTTCGAGTCCAACGGCTACAAGCTCGTTCAACCCATCGGCTACCAGGAAGAGCTGTGGTGGGCGATGACCCCCGGTGTGCCCGCCACCAAGGTCGTCACCGAGTTCGCGCAGATCACCTCCTCACACCACCTGTCCGCGGTGGTGCCGTGTGCGAGCACCGACCTCGGGGACAGCACCGGACCGCTCCTCTCGTTGAACATCAGCAGCGGCCGCATCGGTGTGGTGCACCACGACATCGCCGGGAAAGCCGACCGCGACATCTCCGGGTCCTACGCTGCCGTGGGGGAACTCGGCAGCGGCAAGTCGGTGTTACTCAAGACCACCGGTGCCGCGGTCGTCGACCGCGGCGGGCAGGTCATAGCCGTGGACCGCACCACCAAGGGCGAATACGCCCACTGGGCGCGCTCCATCACCGACGCCGAGGTCGTCGACGTCAACGACCCCCAGGTGAGCATGGACCCGCTGCGGATGTTCGGACCGACCGTCGGCTCCCGGGTCTTGCAGTCCTTCCTCATGCCGCTGCTGCAGATCGACCCCACCCACGACCTGGGCATGCTGATGTCCGACGTCTGCGACCCCACCTACCTGCAGGAGCACCACCTCACCAGCACCGGGGCATGGTGGGAACATCTGCGAGAGGGCTGCACCCTGGACAAGGCGCACGACCTGTGGCGGATGATCAACGTCTACGCCCGCAAAGACTTCGGCGCTGTCATCTTCAACGGGGACCTGCCACCGCTGACCAGCGCGGCACCCGCCATCGTCATCCGCACCCACACCGTGCAGATGCCCAGCCAAGAGCAGGTCGAGAACGCCCACCTGGCCCGGGAAATGACCCTGGAACAGCGGTACGGGCGGGCCATCTACCGGCTGATCGCGAACGTGGCCCGCGAAATCTGCTTCGCCGACGAAGGCCGCCTCGGGTTGTTTCTGCTCGACGAATGCCATCACCTCACCCGATCCAACGAGGGAGCCCTCCCGATCATCGACTTCCTCCGCGACGGACGTAAACACGGCGCGGCCGTCGGCCTGGGCAGCCACGACCCCGAAGCCGACTTCGGTAACGCCACCCTGCGGGGACTCATCAAGACCCGCTTCGTGATGCGCCACACCGACCTGGAGCTGGCCCGGCGAAGTCTGGGATTCATCAACCTCGACCCCACCGACAAAGCCCTGCTCAAAGAACTCATGGAACAGACCTCACCGACGACCGGCAAAGACCGCTATGTGGAGCCGCATCGGCGCGGTGAAGCCTTCATGATGGACGGGACCGCTCGCATCGGCCGCATCAAGGTGCTGCTGCCCTCCGTGCCGGCGCGGGCGCTCGCCGTCTCGACCACACCCAAATCGGCTGTGGAGCTGAACAAGTCCACGGTGGCGGCGTGAGCAGTGGCCACCGGCATGGCTGATCGGCGCAGCACCCACCTGCTGGGTGTGCTGCGCGCGGGACTGCGGCTGGTGCTGTGGTCCTGGATTCCCCCGTGGCTGTGCACCCAGATCAACACCCGAACCGCACCGCTGCGCCGCTGGGCGTGGGCCACCCGGCCCCGGCGGATCGTGCTGCGCGCCGCGGCGGCCTGGTACGGCGCCGGGCTGCTGCTGATGATGTGCACCGGATCCGCCTACGCCGACAACGGCGGCTCTTCCAGCCCTCCCGCCCTGTCCTGGATGGACATCCAAGACACCCACGGCATCAACGTGTGGTCCTACAACATGAGCATCGACCACGGCTCAGCGATGCATCCGCTGAACGTGGCGTGGGCGTTCATGATCGAAATGGAGTGGCAGTTCTACCGCAGCCTGATCGGGTTCGCGATCTGGTTCATCACCTGGGCGTTGAAGTTCGACTGGCTGCAAACCTTGGTGACCCCGGTCCGTGAGGTGGCTTCCGCGGTCACCGACATGACCGACCGGTTCGGGGCCACCCCGATGTTCCTGACGGTCGCCGCCACCACCGCGGTGGTCTGGATGGCCCGCGGCAAATGGAGCACCGGCATCTACGAGCTGTTCGTGTCCTGCCTGGTGGCGGCGTTGGCGGTCGGTGTTCTGTCCAACCCGGTCGAACGGGTCGCCGGACCCGACGGGCTGATCATGCACGCCCACGACGCGGGCCTGCAGATCGCCGCCGGCTTGGTCAACAAGGGCAACGACCAGGCCGACCCCAACACCATCGTCACCCAGATCAGTGGATCACTCGCCGACACCTTCCTGCGCCAACCCACGCAGATGCTGAACTTCGGTCGCGTCATCGACGGCCAGAAATGCGAGTCGGCGTGGGACCAGGCGCTCCGCGACCCCAAACACGACCAGGACACCCTGAAGGACTCGATCGACAAATGCGAAGGCGGCGGCGGTCCGATGAAGGATTACGCCGACAACCCCGGCCCCGGGCAGGCCATCAGCGGCGCCATGCTCATCCCCGGGGGTGCCGTCGTCCTGCTCTTCGGGGTCCTGCTGGCCTTTGCCATGCTCTTGGCCGCTGCCTCGGCGTTGGGCAACTCGGTGCGGGGCATTCCCGTCCTGGTCATCGGGCTGCTCCCAGGGCGGGCACGGGGGTCGTTGTGGCACACCGCCGCCTCCGTGGCCATGGCCCTGGTCATCATGATGTTTTCCATCGTCTTCACCGCCGGCTACATGTTGGTGGCCCGCGGCGTCTTCGCGACCGCCGGCGGCGACAGCCTCATGCGCAAATTCGTGATCGTCGACATCGTCCTGCTCATCGGGGTGGTGATGTTCCGGCGCGGCATCAAGGCGTTGAAGACCATGTCGCACTCACTCGCTCAGGCACTGGGTAACCGGCCCGGGGCGAAACCGACCGCGGTGACCAAACCAGGAAGCTACCGCGAGTCCCTCGGCCGCGGCATGAACAAGGGTGTGCACGCGGCGCAACAAGGGCGCCGTGCCTACCAGACCGCGAAACTCACCCGCCAGATCGGGCAGCTCGCGACCGGTGCTGCGACCGGTGGCACCAGCACCGCACTCATGGGGGCAGCTGGGGCGGCCGCCGCAGCGAAGAAGAAGGCAGCAGGTGCGGCCTGGCGCCAAGCCACCGAACGCACCGTGAGCGTCCCCAAAGACCTGCCCCAGCACCGCACCGGCACACCCGCCGATCCCGTTGACCTGCCCCAGCACCGCACCGGCACACCCGCCGATCCCGTTGACCTGACCAAGGATGCGGCCGCAGACGTAGCCCCGGCGCCCGGTACGGCCACCCATCCCGACCCATTGATCGGCCCCGCTGCCTATGAGACCGGCGACTCCCCGCAGCACCAAGCCACCGTTGAGGCCGATCACGGTGCAGCGGCGGTGCTGCTGCACAAACGCATCAACCGGGACCGGCGTGGCACTGACGCCGCCCTGTCGCGGCCCATACCGCACCTTGGCGACTCCAGGACCACCCCTAGAGCTGCACGGCAGCCCGCGAGCGCGGGGGTGGCCGGAGAAACCCGGCAGAGACTGCTGCAGCGCGGCACGAGCACGGTGAAGGCACCGTGGGGAGAGCCGTTCACCCAGTCGCGCGGACCCGATGGAGCTCTCTGGCTTCCCTCCTTCAAGACCCCGCCCATGACCCGGCCGACACCGACACGTCCGGCGAACACCCCGCCACCGACCGCGCCCAACACCCGCTCCCCGGCACCAGCACCGGCACCGGCACCGGCACCGGCACCGCCGAGGGTCACACCCGTCCCCGCGGGAGCCGCGCCGGTGCCCACGAGGTCCGCACCGACCCACCCGCCCACCGGCGCTGGTCCTCTGCCCCCGCGACCCCAGCACACCCCCGCGTCAACCCCATCCCCCGCGCCGCCGCCGGCGCACGTAGAACGACCGCCGACTACCCCTCCGAAGGTGGATGCCGCGGCAGCGCGGGCGCTGCGTACTGAACTCGCCGCCCGGCGCGCGGGAACGCCACCGCGGCGCCGCCGACGGTCATGAACAAGAAGTGGTGGTGGTTGCTGATCACGCTGCCCGTGGTGCTCACGCTCATGTTCGTCGGGGTGCCCCTCATGCTTCTGCTCACCTCGAGCGGATCCGCGTCGGCCACCAACTGCGGGGCGTCCGGCACCCCGGTTGCTGGGGCACCTGTCGCGGCCACCGACGCAGCACACCTACCGGCCGCGCAACGAGCAAACGCGGCGATCACCGTGGCCAAGGGCAAGCAGATGAACGTCCCGCCGCAGGGCATCATCGTCGCCCTTGCCACCGAGAGCCAGGAGTCCTCCTTCCGCAACCTCGCCAACGATGGGACCGGAGACCTCAAACCCGAGCAAAAGGGGGTGGACCGCTCACTGCAGTTCCCGCACGACGGTGTAGGCCACGACCACGGCTCCGTGAACGGATTTCAACAGCAATTTCCCGCATGGGGGACCCTGGAGGAACTCATGGACCCGGCCACCGCCGCCGGGAAGTTCTTCGACGCGTTGCTGAAGGTCCCGGGCTGGGACCAGATGCCGGTCACCGTGGCCGCGCAGACGGTCCAACGGTCGCTGTATCCCAGCGCCTACGCCGACGATGAACCCATCGCCCGCCAGCTGTACACCGAGCTCGCGGGAACGACCGCCCTGCCTGCACCACCAGCAGGCGCCGGGACAGCAGGCGGGCAAGGGTCTGGGTGTCTGCCTGCTGTCGGTAATCCCGCGGCGGGACCGATCGGTGTCGTCGCCAACGGAGTGAGCGTGCCCCTGCCTCCGCAGGCGGGGGTGAGTGGTGTGTTGACGTTCCCCAACCAGGCCGCCGCCACCGCGGCGGCAGCGGCGCTGAGCTATCTCGGCACTTCCTATTCGTGGGGAGGCGGAGGGCCAGGCGGCCCCAGCTTGGGAATCCACGACGGGGGAGTGGCCGACAGCTTCGGTGACTACAACAAGGTGGGCTTCGACTGCTCCGGGTTGACGTCCTACGCCTACGCCAAAGCCGGTGTCCAGATCGGCCGCACCACCGAACCGCAATCGACCAGCGGGGGCCCCGCCTTCCCGTGGGCGCAGGCGCTACCCGGGGACCTGCTGTTCTACGGCAACCCCACCCACCACGTGGCGCTGTACCTCGGCCAGGTCAACGGCCGACAACTGATGGTGGAAGCACCTCAATCCGGAGACGTCGTCCGCGTCTCCGACGTCCGCACCGGCGGCGACTTCCGCGCCGAGCACGTTGTCCGACCCACCGCCCACTAACCCTTGCCCGCACCCTTGCCGAGCCGTCCCCACCTGGAGAACAACCCATGACACCCACCGAGCCGGACCCACAACCCCCGCGCACCACCACACCCACCGGGGGGATGCGCGGCTCCTGGGCGTACCGGCATCGACTCGAGGTCGGTGCCGCGGTCCTGGTGGTCGGCTTCGCTGCGTTCGCATGGTGGCCGCAGCCCACCCAGGCGCCGACCACCGCCGCGGTCCCATCCAGCATCACAACTACCGCACCACCCCCCGCACCAGCTCCCTACCTGGGCGGGCAAGGGAGCACGACCACACCCGGTGATCCCTCAGCGTCGGTATCAGCAACGCCAACCCGGGCGGTGAACCCCCTGCCGCCGGCACAACCAGAGGAATGGCGCCGGGTCGCGACCGGGTTCGCCACCGACTTCACAACACCCGGCGCCGGGCTGCAGGACTGGGCCGGCCGCCTGTCGCAGTGGGTGAGCCCAGCGTTGGCCGACGCCTACCGCAACACCGACCCCACCAAGATCGACACCGCGAAGCTGCAGTCGCTGCGTACCTACTCCAGCAGCACCGACACCGTCGACACCGTCGCCACCTACGACACCGGCCTCAAATTGGGGATCCGGCTGCAGCTCGGGCAGCTGGGCTGGCGCGTCACCGTCTGCGAACCCATCAGCACACCCTAAGCGCACCATTCCGCAGGTAACAGGCGACGGCCACACCGACAACGGTGTGGCCGTCGCCCTCCGGCGGTGCCGACAAGGGGCGACCAGGAACCCACCGGGCGGCCGCCGTCAGCGTGACTGATCGCCACCAGGTGCGCCACCGTCAGCACCACAACCGCCGCGTGTTGGCGCAGACGATAGGGCCGTGATGGCAGCGGCGATAGCACTGACGTTGGTGCGGACGGTGGTGCACCAGAGGCAGCAAAGGTATCCGGGTGGCAGCGATGAGGTGGGTCGGCCAGCACGAGGGCAACAGCAGGAGGAGGCGACGACCCGACCCCTACATTATTTACGGTGTCTAATTTTGCCTGCATCTCGACAGCAGGAGATGTCGAAATGCAGTGAAGATTGACCACAAGTCTGCGGCCGAGATTGAACTAATCAGTTGTCTTGTCGGCGGTGTTCATTGTTGGCTGCATCTCGTGCGCCGGTCGGCTCGCCGGACGGCGCGGTAGACGGTTGATCGGGAGATGTTGAACAGGTTGCCGATTTCGGAGACCGTGTGGTCGCCGGTCCGTAGAGCCCGACGATGTGGTGTTCCTGCCGCCGGTTGAGTTTCGGCGGCCGACCGCGGAGTTGGCCGCGGCTGCGTGCGATGGTCAAGCCCTCTCGGGCGCGACCACTGCCGAGTCCGGCTTGCAGTTCGGTGGCCAGCGCCAGGCCCTGAGGAGAACGCGGGTAGCGACGTGCGATGGCGGGTACAGATTTCCGTATCGATGACACCGTCGTCGAAGGGATCGGAGGTGGTCACCTGACCTGTGATCCGATACGGCGGCGACTCGCCAGATCACTAGGGCGCCCGGCCTCAGCATGGATTATTCCCTGAGAAGACCGGGCGTGGAGGCATCGCCGTTACCCGAGGGCACGTGATTGGACGGTGTTCCCCCAAGGATCCTCCAACGGACGTCACTCAGATGCGCTCACCTTTGGCCCATTCGACGAGAACTTCGGGACGTAGCCGCTGTTGGAACTTCAGCCTTTTGCCGGCGTTCAGGTCTCGCGCAATTCGGGCGAGTTCCAACGGGCTCTGTCGGGGCCACTCGCGGCGAAGCGCCTCTGAGGTCAGCTGGTCAGGATCGAGCCTGTGCCCATGTTCGCGAAGGTAGG